>TARA_R110002073_G_scaffold75475_4_pt1 | contig 105679 bp, 99 predicted proteins | sample TARA_R110002073 | Tara Oceans TARA_R110002073 (sample SAMEA4397174) | marine metagenome | biome: Polar Biome; feature: [DCM] deep chlorophyll maximum layer (ENVO:01000326); material: water (ENVO:00002006), including particulate matter (ENVO:01000060) such as... | depth 40 m
ATCCCTGGATCATCTTCTTGATCGAGCTCAGAGTAAAGCCCACCAGGTCCCCCGTGCGCACAAATGCCGCTCCCAGGGATGCTACGGGGCCACGCTCAAACTCGCGCAGCATGCCCTCGGGCAACGCCGGCATCGACACGGCGATACCGACACGACCTATCGTTTCGCCCGCGCTGTCAGTTTCTGCATCCGGCACAATCTGCATTGCTACTGTGTCATTGCCCCGCTGCACCTCCAGGGCAATCGACTGGCCCGGCCGGTCGCGCACGTAGGCCACCCACTCCAGCCACTCGTCCATGGGCGTACCGTCGGCGCTCAGCACGCGGTCCCCCGGCAGCAGACCGGCGCGCTCCGCCGGACTGTCGGCGACCACCTCGCTGACCACTGGCGGCACGGAGGGCGCATAGGGTGTGATGCCAAGACCGGTCAGCAAATCGGGGGACTCATCGTCTCCCAGCCACTGCTGAAGCTGGCCTTCGGATTCGTAGATCATGCCCGAGTCCGGATACTTCACGCTGAACTGCACCGTCCCGGTATCGCCGATGCGATCCAGCAGGCGGAAGCTCAAGGCCTGCCAGGTCGGCGTTTCCTTGCCGTCAACAGCGACAATTTCCTGCCCCGCCTCCAGCCCGGCGATATCCGCCACAGAGCCGGGTTTGACCGCGCCGATCACCGGCGCATAGCCGCTTTCGCCGGCCATGAACAGGAACCAGTAGGCGACAATAGCCAGCAGGAAATTGGCGATGGGGCCCGCCGCGACAACCGCGATCCGCTGCAGCACCGGCTTGCGATTGAACGCCAGTTCCCGCTCGCCAGCGGCGACCTCCCCTTCCCGCTCGTCCAGCATCTTCACATAGCCGCCGAGGGGGATCAGGGCGATGCAGAACTCGGTGCCGTGCCGATCCTGCCAGGTGTAGATGGACTTGCCAAACCCTATTGAGAAGCGCAGGACTTTCACACCACACCGTCGCGCCACCCAGAAGTGGCCGAACTCATGCACCGCCACCAGCACGCCGAGCGTCAGCAGGGTGATACCGATGGTGTAGGCCAGATCCATTAATTCTCTCCGCCGGCGAGGGGCCGGCTACTATAGCGTGCGACTTGCAAAGCTGCGATGTCGCGGGCTTCGCGGTCCGCAGCTTCGACCACGCTGAGCGAAGTGGGTTCAACCACCCGCACGGCCGCCAGCGCTGCCTCGATCACCGCCGGTATGGCGTTGAACCCGATATCCCCGGCGAGAAAGGCCTGCACTGCGACTTCGTTGGCCGCGTTGCACACGGCCATTGCGGTACCTCCCGCGGCGGCGGCCTCCCGCGCCAGGCGCAGACAGGGAAAGCGGCCCTCATCCGGAGCCTCAAAATGCAGCCGGGACAGCGCCACCAGATCCAGGGGTGCCACGCCGGCGTCAATTCGCTGCGGCCAACCCAGTCCGTAGGCGATCGGCGTCCGCATATCGGGGTTCCCCAACTGGGCCAGCACGGACCCATCCACATACTGCACCAGAGAGTGCACGATGCTCTCCGGGTGTACCACGATCTCGACACGCGACGGCGCAACATCAAACAGCCAGCAGGCTTCAATCAGCTCCAGCCCTTTGTTCATCAGCGTCGCGGAATCCACCGATATCTTGCGCCCCATGGACCAGTTGGGGTGGGCGCAGGCCTCTGCTGGCGTGGCCGCCGCAATCGCCTCGGCAGTCCAGTTGCGAAACGGGCCGCCGGACGCGGTGAGCAGAATCCTGCTGACCCCATCCAGCCCCGGCGTCGCATCCCTGCCCTGCGGCAGGCATTGGAAGATGGCGTTGTGTTCGCTGTCGATGGGCAGGATCAACGCGCCTGCCTTGCGCGCTGCCGCCATCAGCAGATGGCCGGCCATGACCAGCGACTCCTTGTTCGCCAGCAGGATGCGCTTGCCCGCCTCGGCCGCCGCCAGGGTCGAGGGCAGACCCGCGGCTCCAACAATCGCCGCCATGACGGCATCGACGTCGGCGTGTGCGGCTATCCGCTGCAGGCCTTCCGCACCGGCCAGCACCTCGGTGTCACAGGCACCCGCCAGGCGTTTGCGCAGCGCCTCTGCAGCATCCGGATCGACCATGACCGCGTAGCGCGGATGGAACGCCTCACACTGGGCAGCCAGCGTGTCAACGGAACGGTGGGCGGCCAGGGCCCAGGCGCGAAATCGCTGCGGGTGGCGGGCGATGACATCCAGTGTGCTGACGCCAATCGACCCGGTGCTGCCAAGCACGGCCACCTGCTGAATACCAGACACGACTACCACCCCGCCAGGAGCAGGCCGAGCGCAAACACCGGCGCTGCGCTGCACAGGCTGTCCAGGCGATCGAGCAGGCCGCCGTGTCCGGGCAGCAGGGAACCGCTATCCTTCACGCCGCTCTCGCGCTTCACCATGCTGACCGTCAGGTCACCGACTACAGAGGCCAGTGCCGTCGTCACCACCACGGCAATGACCGCCGCCAGGGAAATGTGCGCCATGCGCGCCGGCAACACGGACCAGAGGGCGACCGCAAGCAGCGTGGCGCAGGCGACACCGCCCCAGAAACCCTCCCAGGTCTTGGCGGGACTGACATGCACCGCCAGTTTGTGGCGACCAAAGCGGGTGCCCGAGAAATAGGCACCGATATCCGTCGCTGCCACAATGACCACCATGACCACCAGCAGCAGGCCACCGCGCGGAAATGCCAGCAGGTACACCGCGGCCAACCAGGCCGAGGCGAGAATCAGCAGCCCCATGAGGCTGCGCATCACGCGGCTGCGCCACAGCACTGCACTGGCCGGATAGCTTTTCACCCAGAGCAGGGAAAACGACCACCACAGGCAGGCGATACCGAGCACGGGCTGCACCTGCTCCCGTTGCGGCGCCAGGCCCAGCTCGGCATACACGAACAGCGCAGCCAGCAGCAGACCCAAGGTGAGCACGAACACGCCGCGGGACAGCGATGAGCGCCAGCCCGCGAGCCGCGCCCATTCCCAGCCGCCGAGGCAGACAACGACCCCGAGCATGAAAGCCAGCCACAGCAGCGGCAGAAACAGCACCGCGGCAAGAAACAGGCCTGCCATGGCCAGCGCCGTCACAATTCGCTGCTTAAGCATCCTGCACTCCCGATGCCAGCGCATCCGGCTCACGCACACCAAAACGGCGCTCGCGACGGGCATAGTCGGAAAGGGCACGGGCGAACTCCAGTTCACCGAAATCCGGCCACAGGGTGCTGGTGAAGTAGAGCTCGCTGTAGGCAAACTGCCAGAGCATGAAATTGCTGATGCGGGCGTCCCCGCCGGTGCGAATGCACAGGTCGGGGGCTGGCAGGTCACTCAGTGCCATCACCTCCGCCAGTGATGTCTCATTGATGTCCTCCGCTGCCAACTCGCCCGCCTGCACCCGGGCCGCCAGCGTGCGCGAGGCCTGGGCAATGTCCCAGCGGCCACCGTAGTCCACAGCCAGCACTACAGTGGCAACCGTATTGTCGCGGGTCAGGCGCTCCGCATTCGCCATCAGGCGCTGCAGCCGCTCGCTGAATCGGCTGCGCTCGCCGATAAAACGCAGGCGCACACCGTCCCGGTGCAGGTCGCGCACTTCGTTGCGCAAATACCGGGAGAGCAGCGCGAGCAGGGCCCGCACCTCAGGGCGCGGACGCCCCCAGTTTTCGCTGCTGAACGCAAACAGCGTAAGGACCTCGATGCGGTGCTGCTGGCAGGAACGCAGGACGCCGCGAACCGCCTCGACGCCGGCGCGGTGCCCTGCGTGTCCGGGGAGCGACTGGCGCCGCGCCCAGCGGTTGTTGCCATCCATGATGATGGCAACGTGACGGGGAACCGGAGTGGCCTCCGGCTGGCCTGGCGATTCGCGGCTGGGCATGCGGCCAGGTGACTCAAATTTCCATCAGGTCAGCTTCTTTCTCAGCCAGCATTTTCTCAATGCGGTCCGTGAAGCTGTCGGTCAGTTTCTGCACCACTTCCTGACCGCGGCGCTCGTCATCCTCGCTGATGTCCTTCTCCTTGACCAGTTCCTTCAGCATGCTCATGGCATCGCGCCTGGCGTTACGCACGGATACGCGCGCCGCCTCGGCCTCCGCCCGCGCCTGCCGCGTGTACCCCTTGCGGGTCTCTTCGGTCAGCATGGGCATGGGAATGCGGATGACGTCGCCAGCCGTGGAGGGGTTCAAGCCCAGGTCCGACTTGAGGATCGCGCGCTCAATCTTGGGGGTCAGGGAGCGGTCCCAGGCTGTCACCATCAGGGTGCGCGCATCTTCCACGCTGATATTCGCCACCTGGTTCAAGGGGGACTCGGAGCCGTAGTACTCGACGCGAATACCATCGAGAATACTGGGATGGGCGCGACCCGTGCGAATCTTGTTGAAATGATGCACGAGAGCCTCAACGCTCTTTTCCATCCGCTCCTGGGCCTCGGCTTTGATGTCTTCAATCACCTTTATCTCTCTCCTTGCGCTGCAATAAGGCTACTGGATCAGGGTCCCTTCCTGGCCACCGCGCACGATGCTGAGCAACGCACCGCGATCTTCCATCTTGAAGACCCGCACAGGCAGGCGGTGATCCCGGCACAGGCAAATGGCCGTGAGATCCATGACCTCCAGCTTCTTGTCCAGCACTTCGTCGTAGCTCAGCTGCTGGTATTTCACCGCATCGCTGAATTTCATGGGGTCGGCTGAATACACGCCGTCCACCTTGGTCGCCTTCATCACCAGCTCGGCGTCGACTTCGATGCCCCGCAGGCAGGCGGCTGAATCCGTGGTAAAGAAGGGGTTGCCGGTCCCGGCACAGAATATGACCACATCGCCGTTACTCAGCGCGCGAATCGCCTTGCGCCGGTCATAGTGATCGACCACGCCACTCATGGGAATGGAGGACATGACCTGCGTTGCGATATTCGAGCGCTCCAGGGCATCACGCAGCGCCAGCGCGTTCATCACGGTTGCCAACATGCCCATGTGGTCACCGGTGACGCGATCAAGCCCAGCCGACTGCAGCGCGGCGCCACGGAACAGATTGCCGCCACCGACAACGATGCCCACCTGCACGCCAATGCCGACCAACTGGCCGATTTCCAGCGCCAGCTGGTCGAGTATGCGCGGGTCTATCCCGAACTTCTCACTACCGGTCAGGGCCTCGCCACTGAGTTTGAGCAGTATCCGTTTATACTTTTTGTCGCCTGAAGCCTGTGGCATAACGGTTGTCTCCCGAACTGTGTGCATAATACAGGACAAACCGGCCGCACCCTAGTGCCCCACCGGATAAAGTCCGGCTGCCCCCTCACCCATACCCACAAAAAACGGGGCCGCAGCCCCGTTTTCAGCGACACTGGAGCCTCTCAGCCCTTCAGCTGGGCTGCAACCTCTGCCGCGAAGTCGACCTGCTCCCTCTCGATGCCCTCACCCACTTCAAAACGGATGAAGGACGCCACCGATGCACCCGCCGCGGACACCAGCTTGCCAACCGTGACATCAGGGTCCTTGACGAAAGCCTGCTCAACCAGGCTGTTCTCGGCGAGGAACTTCTTGATGCGGCCACCGATCATCTTCTCGATGATCTCTGCCGGCTTGCCGGAATCCTGCGCCTGCACCGTGTAGATTTCGCGCTCTTTCTCGATGAGTTCGGCCGGCATATCCTCGGCGGAAACCACCTGCGGGTTGACCGCGGCAACGTGCATGGCAACGTCCTTGGCCAGGTCCTGGTCACCGCCCTTGAGTTCCACCAGAACGGCAATGCGGTTGTTGCCGTGCACATAGGCACCGACAACACCGGCATCCGCCGTCACCAGGCTGATCCGGCGCACGCTGATGTTTTCACCGATTTTCTGTACCAGCGACTCGCGAGCCGCCTCCAGTTCACCCGCCATCAGGGCGGCCACGTCGGTTTCGCGCTGTTCAAATGCCGCGTTCACCACCCGGGCGACGAAGCCCAGGAAGTTCTCGTCCCGCGCGACGAAGTCGGTTTCGCTGTTCACTTCCACGATCACGCCGTAGCTGCCATCTTCGGCGATACGCGTGGACACAACACCATCAGCCGCGGTGCGGCCGGCCTTCTTGGCCGCCTTCATGCCGCTGGATTTGCGCAGCTCTTCGATGGCTTTTTCAATGTCACCGTCAGCGGCTGCGAGTGCCTTCTTGCACTCGAGCAAGCCCAGGCCGGTGCGCTCACGTAGTTCCTTGACCAATGCTGCAGACATGGTTTCCTCCTGCTACAACCCTCGAGGGGCCGTGAATTCCTGAACGATTGCCTCCGCTGGGGAGGCCGGGATACTCCGGGATGGGCCGCGGCGGCCCCCCGGAGTGCGAGGCTTACTCGGCCGCTGGTTCGGCAGCGGCAACTTCGACGAACTCGTCGCGCACAACGCTCTGGTCGCCACCGTCAGCCTTGCCCGCGAGGCAGGCGTCCGCAACGGCGGAAACATAGAGCTTGATGGCGCGAATCGCGTCATCGTTACCCGGGATTACGTAATCCACGCCATCGGGGTTGCTGTTGGTGTCGACGACGCCAATCACTGGAATACCCAGCTTGTTGGCCTCGGTGATGGCAATGCGCTCGTGGTCGACATCGATAACGAACAGGGCATCCGGCAGGCCGCCCATATCCTTGATACCGCCGATGCTCCGCTCCAGCTTTTCCATGTCACGGGTGCGCATCAGCGCTTCCTTCTTCGTGAGCTTGGCAAAGGTGCCATCGGCCTGCTGTGCCTCGAGCTCGCGCAGACGCTTGATGGAGGCGCGAATCGTCTTGTAGTTGGTGAGCATGCCGCCCAGCCAACGGTGGCTGACGTAAGGCATGCCGGCGCGATCGGCCTGCTCCTTGATGATCTTACCGGCGGCGCGCTTGGTGCCAACAAACAGAATCTTGTTCTTGTTCGCTGCCAGGCGCTGCACCAGGTTCAGTGCCTCGTTGAAGGCAGGAACGGTGTGCTCGAGGTTGATAATGTGGATCTTGTTCCGGGCACCGAAGATGTAGCGATCCATCTTGGGGTTCCAGTAACGGGTCTGGTGACCAAAGTGAGCGCCTGCCTGCAGCAGGTCGCGCATGCTTACTTGCGACATGGTAAATACCTTTTGTATCGGGTTAGGCCTCCACATATCCCTTGCGCCAAACCGACCGGAGCCGGCACCCTGACGCAGGTGTCGATATGTGTGCGACGTTAGGTTTCCTTCTCCACGGCAGCCTGACAAACAGGGCCACCCGCAAAGAAGCCGCGCTTTATACCACAAGAGCGCTCCTCTGGGAAGCGGCGAGGCAGACGCCGCTCGACCCGCGCGACCCCGTCTACGCGTCCGCGGACGCCGCGTGGCGCCCTTTCAGCTGCCCCGGGCGGTTCACAGCCGGCGGTTACTCACAGGGAGCGCGAATCCTGTAGAATACCCCGCTACCCGCGGGTGCATCGGCAACGCCGACCGGCACTCGTCCCCTACAGAAAACGACAGGTAATGCATGGCAGTTACGATCAAGACAGCGGACGAAATCGAAAAGATGCGCGTGGCCGGGCGCCTGGCCGCCGAGGTTCTGGAGATGATCCGACCCCGGGTCGAGCCCGGCATTACCACCGGCGAACTCGACCGGATTTGCCACGAGTACATTACCGGGGTGCAGCAGGCCATCCCCGCGCCCCTGAACTACCACGGCTTCCCGCGCTCCATCTGCACCTCCATCAATGAGGTGGTGTGCCACGGCATCCCCTCGGATACCAAAAAACTGAAGTCCGGCGACATCGTCAACATCGACGTCACCGTCATCAAGGATGGCTACCACGGCGATACCAGTATCATGGTGGAAGTCGGTGAGGTGGCACCCCATGCCCAACGCCTGATCCAGGTCACCCAGGAATGCCTCTACAAGGCACTGGCTCTGGTCCGCCCGGGCACGACGCTGGGTGACATTGGTGCGGTCATCCAGGAGCACGCAGAGAAAAACTACTACTCCGTGGTGCGGGAGTACTGTGGTCACGGTATCGGCAAGGTGTTCCACGAAGACCCGCAGGTGCTGCACTACGGCAAGCCGGGCACCGGACTGGTGCTGGAGGAAGGCATGACCTTCACTATCGAGCCGATGATCAACGCCGGCCGACGCCACACGAAGCTCAACGCAAAGGACGGCTGGACGGTCACCACCCGTGACGGCAGGCTCTCCGCACAGTGGGAGCACACCCTCGGGGTGACCGCCGACGGCTGCGAAATCTTCACACGGCGCAGCGATGAAAGCTTCTGATTCCGCTGGCGTGGCCTACGCCCAGAGCCCACAGCTGCCCGCGGAACTCTTCGACCCGGCGGCCTTTGCCACCGCCGTCGCCGCGGGCAACACCCTGCAGGCCGGCAAAAAGGCGCTGAAAACAGCCGCTGACTATCTGGACGCCCAGTTCAGCGCCGGCACCCGGGTGGGCGAGTTGCTGCGCCTGCGTTCATGGTTCATGGACGTACTGCTGGGCACGCTATGGGATAACAGCGACTGGTCCGGGGTCGAGCCCGCCCTGGTCGCCGTGGGAGGTTACGGCCGCGGCGAGCTGCACCCCCACTCGGATATCGACATCCTCGTGCTGCTGGGAGAGGACAGCGAGCCCTGCCACGCGCAGCTGGAACGCTTCCTCACCCAGCTCTGGGACCTGGGGCTGAATATCGGGCACAGTGTGCGCACCGTCAGCGAGTGCTGTAGCAAGGCACGCAAGGACATCACCATACTCACCAACCTGATGGAAACGCGGGTGATTCGCGGGCCGCAGGCGCTCATGGAAGCCGTTCGGGCGCGCACCGGCCCCGACCAGATGTGGCCCAGCGCCGACTTCTTCCGCGCCAAGCTTGAGGAGCAGCGGGCCCGCCACGCCAAATTCGCCGATACCGAATACAACCTGGAACCGAACGTGAAGAGCTCACCCGGCGGCCTGCGCGACCTGCAGATCATCGCCTGGATAGCGGAACGCCATTTCGGTGTCGACTCTCTGGAGAACATGGACACGGGGGAGTTTCTCACGCCGGATGAGCGCCGCATGCTGCTGCATGGTCGGGATTTCATGTGGCAGGTGCGCTACGCCCTGCACATGGTCGCGGGGCGCGAGGAAGATCGCCTGCTGTTCGACCACCAGCGCACCCTGGCGGCACTCTGGGGTTTCAAGGATGGCAAGAAGCTCGCCGTCGAGCAGTTCATGCAGACCTACTACCGCTGGGCGCTGGCGCTGGGTGAGCTGAACGAGCTGCTGATACAGAACTTCGACCACGCCATCCTCAGGGCCGACCAGCTGGACGAGGTGCGCATCCTCAACGAGCGGTTTCAGGTACGCAACGGCTACATCGAGTCCCTGCGCGACGACCTTTTCAGCACACAGCCCAACGCGCTGTTGGAAGTCTTCGTGCTCGCCGGGCGCGAGCCGGGCATCATCGGGGTGGGTACCGCCACCATCCGCCTGATTCGCGAGCATCGACACCTGGTGAACAGCGCCTTCCGCGCAGACCCGGCAAACCGCGCCAGCTTCCTCGAGATCCTCCGCTCGCCCCACAACATGACGCGACTGCTGCGCGGCATGGCGCGTTACGGCATCCTCGGCAACTACCTGCCCGAGTTCGGCAAGATCGTGGGGCAGATGCAACACGACCTGTTTCACACCTATACGGTGGACGCGCATACCCTGGAAGTCATCCAGTATATGCGCCGCTTTCAGAAACCCGAGTTCGACGAACGCTTCCCGGTCAGCAGCCGCGTTGCCAGGCGACTGCCCAAGATCGAGCTGCTCTACATCGCCGGCCTGTATCACGATATCGGCAAGGGGCGCGGTGGCGATCACTCGGAGCTGGGCGCGGTGGATGCCGCGCGTTTCTGTGCGGAGCACGGCCTGAGCGAGGAGGATGCAGAACTGGTGGTGTGGCTGGTGCGCAACCACCTGACCATGTCCGCCGTTTCCCAGCGCAAGGACATCTCCGACCCGGAGGTGATCCAGCAGTTCGCCCACCATGTGGGCGACCTGAACCGGCTCGATTACCTGTTCACCCTGACCGTTGCCGACATCAACGCCACCAACCCCACACTGTGGAACGCCTGGCGCGGCAGCCTGTTGCGACAGCTGTATACGGGGACGCGGCGGGCGCTGCGGCGCGGGCTGGAAAACCCGGTGGACAAGCAGGTGTGGATTGAGCAGACCCGCAAGGCGGCTGCAGACCTGCTGGAGTACCGCGGTTTCACCGTTGAAGAGCTGGAAGACCTGTGGCGCGAACAGGGCGAGGACTACTTCCTGCGCGAGAAACCCGAGGACATCGCCTGGCACACCGAGGCGATTGCCGGGCATTATGAGCGCGACCAGCCCCTGGTCCTGATCCGCAACAGCTCCGACTCCAGCGTGGCCAATGCGACGCAGATTTTCATCCACGCGCGCAGCCACGCGCAGCTGTTTTCGCGGGTCTGTGCCGAGCTGGAGCAGCTGGAGCTCAGCGTGCACGATGCACGCATCTACAACGCCCGCGACGGCATGAGCCTGGACACCTTTTTCGTGCTCAATTCCGATGGCAGCCCCATCGCCGACGACAGCGCCCGCCTGCGGCACATCCGCGACCAGCTGGCGCGCTCCCTGGCGACGGCGGACTTCGACCGCGCCCCCAATATCCAGCGTCTCACGCCACGACAGATCAAATCGTTCCCGGTGCCCACTGAAACCAGCATGTTCCTGGACGAGATCAAACAGGTGACGGTGCTGGAGGTATCCTCCCGGGACCGCCCCGGCCTGCTCGCACGGGTGGGCCGGATCTTCGTCGAGCATGGCGTGGAACTGCAGGCCGCCAAGATCCAGACCCTGGGCGAACGGGTTGAAGACGTGTTCTTCATCACCGATGCCGAGCAGCGGCCGCTGCAGGACGAAGCGCTCTGTACCGCCATCCAGAATGCCATCAAAGTGCAGCTTGACGATCAACTCGAGGACCACTAGCGCCCCATGAACGCCCTGCTCGGTGCGCTGCACCCCTACCCCTTTGAGAAACTGCGTGCACTGTTCGCCGACCTGCAGCCACCCGGCGACCTGGCGCACATTCCCCTGTCCATCGGCGAACCGCGCCATCCCTCGCCGCCGTTCGTGCTGGACACGCTGGCAGCGAACCTCCCGCTGCTGGCCAACTACCCCGCCACCCGCGGCGAGGCACCGCTGCGCGAGACCATTGCCGGCTGGCTGCAACAGCGCTTTCAGCTGCCGGGGGTGGACCCGGAATCCGAAATCCTGCCCGTGAACGGCACGCGCGAGGCGCTGTTTGCCTTCGCCCAGGCGGTGGTGACCGCTGGCGCCGGCGCGGCCGTGGTCAGCCCCAATCCGTTCTACCAGATTTACGAGGGTGCCGCGCTGCTGGCCGGAGCGCAGCCCGAGTTCGTGAACGCCAGCGCCGCAACGGGTCACCTGCCCGATTTTGCCGCGGTTCCCGAATCCGTATGGCAGCGCTGCCAGCTGCTCTACATCTGCACCCCGGGCAACCCCAGCGGCGCGGTGATGAGTGTTGTAGCGCTGCAATCGCTGGTGGAACTGGCGGAGCGGCACGACTTCATTATTGCCAGCGACGAGTGCTACTCGGAAATCTACGCTGACGAGAGCAGCCCCCCACCGGGCCTGTTGCAGGCCTGCGCGGCGATGGGCAACGACCGCTTCCGGCGCTGCGTGGTATTCCACAGCCTGAGCAAACGCTCCAACCTCCCGGGGCTGCGCTCCGGCTTCGTGGCCGGGGACGCCGAGGTACTCGCCGACTTCCTGCGCTACCGCACCTACCACGGCTGCGCCATGCCCCTGCATCACCAGCAGGCCAGCGTGGCGGCGTGGGGCGACGAGGACCATGTGCGCGCCAACCGCGCGCTGTATCGGCAGAAATTCGACGCGGTGCTGCCCATTCTGCAGGGGCACCTGACCGTGGAACGGCCAGATGCCGGTTTCTATCTCTGGCCGGAAACCCCGCTGGCCGACACCGAATTCGCCCGGCTGCTGTATCAACAGGCACACATCACCGTGGTTCCCGGCAGCTTTCTCGCCCGCGAGACGCCCCGGGGCAACCCCGGCAGCAACCGGGTGCGCATGGCGCTGGTGGCCTCGCTGGAGGACTGCGTGGAAGGCGCCGAGCGTATCGTCAACGTGCTGGAGCAGCGCTAGGCCATGCTGCCAAAAGCCCAGCGCGTTGCCTTTATCCAGCAACGCCTGCAGGAACTCTACCCCGAGCCGCCTGTCCCGCTGGACCACAGCGACCCGTATACCCTGCTGATTGCCGTCCTGCTCAGCGCCCAGTGCACCGATGAGCGGGTCAATCAGGTGACGCCTGCGCTGTTCGCCCGCGCCGACAATCCGCAGGACATGGCGCAGCTCACCGTCGAGGAGATCAGGGCGATCATCCGCCCCTGCGGCCTGTCGCCGCAGAAATCCGCTGCCATCAAGCGCCTCAGTGAAATCCTGCTGGCTGAACACCAGGGAGTGGTACCCGCCGACATGGAGGCACTCGAGCGCCTGCCGGGGGTCGGGCACAAGACGGCCAGTGTGGTGATGTCGCAGGCCTTCGGGGTGCCCGCCTTTCCCGTCGATACGCATATTCACCGACTGGCCCAGCGCTGGGGACTTACCAGCGGTAAAAGCGTGGTCCAGACCGAGCGCGACCTGAAGCGACTGTTCCCCCGCGCGGCCTGGAACCGGCTGCACCTGCAGATCATCTTCTACGGGCGCGAGTTCTGTTCAGCACGCGGCTGCGATGGCCGTGTGTGCGACATCTGCCGCACCTGCTACCCGGAGCGTAAACACCCCAAACGCACTCACAAAGCCTGAACAGTTGCGTGGCGGCTCCCGCCCGAGCCTGTACCACCGTAGTTTTTTTGCTATCCTTGCGCACCCCACAGAGCCGCAGCGAGGCAGGCATGATTACCGTCTACGGCATCAGCAATTGCGACACCGTGAAGAAAGCGCGGCGCTGGCTGGAGCAGCACGCGATCGAATACCGCTTTCACGACCTGCGCAGCGACGGCCTGGACAAAAGCCAGGTGCAGTCCTGGCTGCAGGAACTCGGCTGGGAAACACTGGTCAACCGACGCAGCACCAGCTGGAAAGCACTGGACGCAGCAGAGCGTGAGCAGATGGATGACCGCCGGGCGCTGGCGGCCATCCTGCAGCAGCCCACGCTGATCAAGCGGCCCCTGCTCGACATCGGCCACGAACGCCACTGCGGCTTTTCGGCGCCCGCCTGGGAAGCACTGCTGCTACGGCATACTCTTTGAACCCACCCCGCCGCAGGCGGGCCTCGTCAGGAATCACGTTTTATGAACCATGCGGCATATGCCCTGGGCCTAGGTCTGGGCACTCAGAACAGCAGCGGTGAGTGGCTGGAGGTCTTTTTCCCTCACCCGGTGTTGTCACCCTCCAGCGAACTGGTTGCGGCCTTTGGCGCACCCGACAACACGGGCACGCTCTCCCGCGAGCAGTTGCTGGCCCTGGAAGCCGCGCTTGCGGCGGCGGGCCAGACCGAACAGGCGCAGATTGCCGCGCATCTGGCCAGCAGCCAGGCGCCCGCCGTTGCGGTGCTGCTGCAGGAGGACGCCGCACCCGGCTCAGTGCCCGAGGCCTACCTGAAACTGCACCTGCTGTCGCACCGACGGGTGAAGCCACACGGCACCAACCTGCAGGGCCTGTTTGCCATACTCCCCAACGTGGCCTGGACCAGCGAGGGCGCCATTGACATCAGCGAGCTACCGGCACGGCAACTCGCCGCCCGGCTGCGCGGCGACACGCTGGAGGTCAGCTGCGTCGACAAATTCCCGAAGATGACCAACTACGTGGTACCGACCGGGGTGCGCATTGCCCATACGGCCCGTGTGCGTCTCGGCGCCTACCTGGGCGAAGGGACGACCATCATGCACGAGGGCTTCGTCAACTTTAACGCCGGCACTGACGGCCCCGGGATGATTGAAGGCCGGATATCCGCCGGGGTGACGGTGGGCAGCGGGTCCGACCTGGGCGGTGGCTGCTCGACCATGGGCACCCTGTCCGGCGGCGGAAATATCATCATCTCCGTGGGCCGCGAATGCCTGATCGGCGCCAACGCCGGCATCGGCATTCCACTCGGCGACCGCTGCACTGTGGAAGCGGGCCTGTTTGTGACCGCCGGCACTAAGGTGGTGGTGCTGGACGCCGACGGTCACGCGGTGGAGACCCTCAAGGCGCGGGAACTGGCCGGCAAGTCCGGGCTACTGTTCCGGCGCAACTCCGCCACCGGTGCCGTCGAGTGCCTGACCAACCGCACGGCGGTAGAACTCAACGCCGAACTGCACGCGCACAACTAGCCACGGGGCCGCACCATGGAACGCACGCTGGAATTGACCTGTGAGCTGATTCGACGCCAGTCAGTCACGCCCGAAGACGCCGGGTGCCAGGCACTGATGATGGACCGACTGGCCCGCCTGGGCTTCCGCTGCACACCGCTGCGTTTCGGCGACGTCGAGAACTTCTGGGCGGTGCGCGGAGACAGCGGCCCCCTGCTGGTGTTTGCCGGGCACACTGATGTGGTGCCCACCGGCCCCGAATCCGGCTGGGATAGCCCGCCGTTCGAACCCACACTGCGCGAGGGCATGCTCTACGGTCGCGGCGCCGCCGACATGAAAGGCAGCCTCGCGGCCATGCTCGTGGCCTGCGAAGACTTTGTCAGCGCCCACCCCCGGCACAGCGGCCGCATCGGCTTCCTGATTACTGCCGATGAGGAGGGCCCGGCCCACGATGGCACAGTCAAGGTCGTGGATTACCTGCAGCAGCAGGGTGAGACAATCGACTGGTGCCTGGTCGGCGAGCCTTCGAGCAGCGCGCAATTGGGCGATGTGGTCAAGAACGGCCGGCGCGGCTCACTGGGTGCCGTACTCACGGTGCGCGGCGTTCAAGGCCACATCGCCTACCCGCAGCTGGCAGACAATCCCATTCACCGGGCGCTGCCCGCCCTGCACGCTCTGACCTGTCAGGTATGGGACCAGGGCAACGCCTTCTTTCCGGCGACGTCCCTGCAGATTTCCAATATCACCAGTGGCACCGGCGCGACCAACGTGATCCCCGGCGAGCTCCAGGTCATGTTCAATTTCCGCTTCTCCACGGAAGTCACGGCAGACGACCTGATACGACGCACGGAACGCCTGCTACAGGCCCACAAACTGGATTACACCCTGGACTGGCAGCTCAGCGGGGAGCCCTTCCTGACCCCGGCCGGCAGCCTGGTGGACGCCGTGGTGGAGAGCATCCGTGCCGAGACCGGCCTGGACACCGAACTGTCCACCGCCGGCGGCACCTCCGACGGTCGCTTTATCGCGCCGACCGGGGCACAGATCGTCGAGCTCGGCCCGGTGAATGCCACCATCCACAAACGCAATGAGTGTGTGCGCGCCGCGGACCTGCCGCGGCTGGCCCGCCTCTACCAGGGCGTGCTGGAACGCCTAGTGCTGTAGCGCCTGCAGCTGTTGCTGCACTGCGCCACGCACGATATCCCGGTTGACCTGCCCCGGAATCACCACCACCTCGTCACCCGCCAGGGCGGCGAGGCTCTCGGCCACCACCGCGTCCGCCTCCATCCACATCGATTCCGGAAAACGCCCCTTGTCGAAACCTGAAAAATGCGCTGTATCGTGAATCTCGGTGCGCGTGAGGCCGGGGCAGAGACACTGCACCCGAATACCCTGCCCCGCCACCTCAGCCTGCAGCGACCTTGAAAAGGCCAGCAGGAATGCCTTGCACGCGCCGTACACCGCGGTTTTCTGCAGTTCCACGAAGGCGCCGACAGAGGCCACATTGATGATCTGCCCGCGGCCCTGCTCACGCATGAAGGGCAGCGCGGCACGCGCCAGCTCCAGTGGCGCGTCAATCTGCAGGCGCACCATTTGCAGCTCGACCTCAAGCGTGCTGTCGGCAAAGTCGCCCAGCGTCGAAAAGCCCGCGTTGTTGATCAGCAGATCCACCGGTCCCTGCTGACGCAGCGCCTCCACCGTGCGCGTTACACCCTCCACCGTGCTGAGGTCCGCAACCACGGGATGAATGCGCGTCAGCCCATCCAGCTCGGCACCCAGTGCCTGCAGGTGATCGCCGCGCCGGCCCACGGCAATGATGGTTTTGCACTGGCGGGCAAGCTGGCGGCAGTATTCTGCGCCCAGTCCGGAGGTGGCGCCGGTGACCAGCGCGATCCCTGTGTTTTGCATCGTGATATGTCCCTGTTCCTGAGGTTGGGCGGCGCGCAGACAGCGCGAGCGGTGTGGCGTACCATGCCGGTGGCAACGGCCAACATCTTGAGGAGAAAACCGATGACGCGCAAGCGCACCGCATTGATTACCGGGGCATCCGCAGGGCTCGGTGAAGAGTTTGCCCGCCAGCTGGCAGCCCAGGGCTATGACCTGGTGCTGGTGGCGCGGCGCAGGGACAGGCTGCAGGCCCTCGCCGCGGAGCTGGCGCAGGCGCACGGCTGCACTACGCTGGTGGAGGTGGCGGACCTGTCGGACCCCGCCGCCCCGGACGCGCTCTACAACAGCCTGTCGGCGCAGGGCATCGAGATAGACTATCTGGTGAACAACGCCGGAATCGCCGGCTCCGACCTCCTGCAGGATCGCGACTGGGCAGATCACCAGGCCTTTTTCCAGTTGATGATGCTGTCGGTGGCACAACTCTGCCATCTGTTTATACCTGCCATGCGTGAGCGCGGCTTCGGCCGGGTGATCAATGTCGCCTCCGTCGCGGGGCGCATTCCCCGCGCCGGTGGCTGCAACTACGGCCCAAGCAAGGCCTACCTGATCGCCCTGTCGGAGGACCTGGCAGTCACACTGCAGGGCAGCGGTGTCCAGGTGTGCGCCCTGTGCCCCGGTTACACCCATACCGATTTCCACAGCACAGCAGGGCTGCAGGACATGAAAGACGGCATGCCGGGATTCCTCTGGTACGGCGCGGACGTGGTGGTGCGTGAGGGCCTGCAGGCTGTGGAGCGCGGTAAACCGGTTTACCTGTCTGGGCGCCTCTACCGCTGGCTGGACCCGCTGTTGCAGTCCGTGTTCACCCGCCGGCTGTTCCGCATGGCCGCGCGCCACTGAGCCCTGAGGGCCTAACGCAGACTGCGTAGCACGTAGACGTCATAGCGCACGGCCTTGCCGGCAATGGTGTGCGAGGGCTGCTGCGGGGTCAGGCAAGGGGCCCGCAGAGGGCGCTTGACCACCACCCGGGCGACGTCGCAGCCCAGGGCCCAATCGAGCAACTGCGCGGCGTCGTCCGCTGTCGTGCCCCCGGCGAACAGAGTCTGGAACAGCGCCATCTCCTTTTTCACCGCTGCAGACTTGTCGCGTTCCGGGAACATCGGGTCCAGGTAGATCACGTCCAGTGTAGTCAGCACTGCGGCCGGCAGGGTGGAGGCTTCCCCGTGATGCAGTGTCATGCGCCCTGCGACGCGGTTCAGCCAGGCGTCTTCTGCCCGCGCTGCGCGCTCCAGGCCATCATCCAGCAGCGCCAGCACGACAGGTTCACGCTCGGCGAGGACAACCGCGCAACCGAGATCTGCCAGCACGAAGCTGTCGCGCCCCAGCCCGGCAGTTGCATCAAGCACCGCGAGCGCGGGCTTCTTGCCAATACCCACCGCCTTGCCCAGCAGCTCATTCTGGCCACCCCGACGCCGGTGCCGCATGGCCGCGCCACCAAAGTCGACGCTGATCGGCCCCGGGGAGCGACCACCTGCTGCCACCGCCTGCAGGGAAAGCGCATCGGCGCCCACCCACAACAGTGCCTGCACAGCGGGAGGAGCGTGTGCCTGCCCGGGTTCCACACAGTGCGTACCCAACTGCTGTGCCAGTGCCTGCGCCCGATCACGCTGCGCACTGTCCTGCGCGGCTACCGCGATTTTGCCGAGGGGCGCGCTGTGATGTGGCTGCATGGCAGTCAGGCCCGGGACGGCGCCAGCCACTGCTCCAGCCGCGCGCAATTGGCGACGACCGCATCGAGGTAAGGATTGTCACCACCGAAATAACTGCTGGCGTAGTGGTAGGCGCCGGCAAAATCCCGCTCCAGACGGGAACCGGCAACCCCGTGCACAAAGCCGGGAGTGCGCTGAATCAAGTCATCCCGCGAGCGATAGTGACAGCGGCCTGGCTCCGACGTGTGTTCTCCCACCGCAATGCCGCTGGCGACGAACTCGTCGTACAGGGCCTGGCGACACTTTTCGAGGTAATCCGGTGCGGCGATCTGCGCCAGCAGGTCAGCCGTACCCAGCAGGGCGCCGAGCTGCCATTCCTGACGGCTGCGCACGTTCAGGTACTCGGGCTTGCGGTGACAATTGGTGAAGTGCACGAGCCGGGAGCAGACCGGCGCCAGTTCAGCCAGCCCCACCGCCGGGAACTGCGCGCGAATCAGGGCGGCACCGCGGGGCACGTGGGTGCGCGTGTAGGCTGCGCCCGTGCTGTGCCGGCGATCCCCACGGCGGCGCAGATAGCCTGCATCGTGAAACAGCGCGCTGGCGACCCCGGCCAGGGCCAGGTCGGCGTCAAACGCCCAGGGACCGGGCCAGCGCTTTTCGCGCCCTGCCATCAACCGCGTCATCGCCAGGGTGACGTCCAGCACGTGCTCGGCATCATGGTAGCCCGCATCGCAACCGTGGTACTCGGGATGCTCACCGGCATACAGCACGCAAAACAGTTCGCTGAGGGTATCCAGCGGCGCCCAGTCCCCCTCCGGCCAGTGCGCTTCGAGGATCGCCCGCACTTCAGACATCACGGCGGCCGGATCACCCAGGGTCACCTGACCGGTGATGTCGCAGCGCTTTGCTTCTGCCGGGGACGTCATCACGATTCAGCCATTCTCCCGCGGTTCGCGCTCGAAACGGTCCTGCAGTAATGACGCCAGCTCTTCAACCTGTTCCTGTAACGTAGGTTCCTGTATCGCCGCGGCTGGCTGCGATGCGCCATTGTGCAGGCTGCTCAGGGCCGCCGGTGGTGCAGCGATGGCTGCAGGAGGATCTTCCGCCAGGGCACTCTCGGCCAGCCCCAGCGTGAGGGTCCGGTCTTCGAACTCGAGGGTGAATTCGAGATTGTAGGCGTGCCGGGACAGACCGTGCTTGTCAGTGATCAGCAGGCGGCGCACCGCGCGACGATCATCGCCACTGCCCGCACCGGACAGGCGGCATTGCAGGCCCTGCAGCGTCTTGCCGGCAAACTGTATGCCGTGCAGCGCAACCAGCCCCTCGTTGCACTGGCTGATGAAGGCCGGCGCATAAATGCGCTCCACTGCCGCATCGCCCTCTACCGCGCGCCCAGCGGTTTCGAAGTGCCCGATCAGAATCTGCTGTGGCTGGGCCTTTTCCGCCATGCGCGCCAGCTCGATCGTGACATCGCCCACGATGTAGCTGTGTACAGTGGGATTGACGCCCTCGGCCTGGTAAAGCTCGTAATGGCTGCCGATGTGGTAGGCGGCGCGGATGACCGGCACGGTGTTGCCGTGCGAGGCCCGTCGCGCCACCGCGTTGTCGGCCACGACCAGCAACAGGAAATAGAACAGGTCATGGTTTGCCTGCGCGCCCAGTGCACGGTTCCAGACATAGTAGCCATCGCCGGTGGTGGTGCGCGAAAAATGCACCTCGATGCCTTTCGCCAGCAGCTTGTTGTAGGCGGAGTTCAGCGAGTAGGACAGGCTGTTCAACTGGCTGGCCTGCTCGAAGGGCGTAAACAGGGAGAACTCGGCAATGTCGAACAGCAACACCGCGCGATCGCTGACATAGCTCAGCCCATAGCGTTTGATCAGCTGTTCCACACCGCTGGTGACTGCCGGGTCATCGGCGAGTGGCGTATCCAGGCGGATAAAGCCGGGGGCAATGTCCAGCCTGTTGGCAATGGCAAAGAATTCTTCCCGGGGTTTGCCGCGGCTGCCGGAAATGAGTTCGCGCACAAAAGCCTCGTTGTCCTGCACGCCCTCTACGCCGGGCCGCGCACAGAAGTTACCGAGGAAGTAGTGAGGGACGAAAATGACAAGTATGCCGCGTTCATCGGCGCTCCAGCACAGCACGATGTTCTGGCCCAGCCGCCACTGCTTGCGCAGGGCGCTCTCGAGCGCCTTCAGGTTGCCGCGCTGGGAGATGCTGATGGTCCTGTGGTCTGCCACGGCGCCGCCTGTCATGCCCGCGGGCTCGTCCGGTCTTTCGGTCATAGCCTACTCGTTTCTGTTCGCCCAAGCCGGTACCATTATAGGGTGCCACGCTGCCTGAATCCATGCGCCAGCCGGGCGCGCATCGGGGGCTTAAAACATGGGAACACAACGCATGCTCGGTCGATGGCTTATCGGCATCTCCCTGTGTTGGCTGGCAGCTTGCCAGCAATACGATTTCAGCGTCAACGAGCGCGTCGTGTACAGCCCGCGCCCGCTGTTGACGGATTTCCGGATTGAAGACCCGGCATTGCGCAGCTGTATCGAACAGGCCATCAACGACAACAAGATCAGCAGCGTCGGCGAATTGCAGACCCTCGACTGCAGCGGTGCCGGGGTGCGCAGCCTCAACGGCCTGGGGCGCTTCTCCAGCCTGAGCTGGCTCAACCTGGGCGGCAACGCGCTGCAGGACATTCGCGAGCTGGTGGCGCTGCTGGAACTGCGCAGCGTACTGCTGGACGACAACCGGATAGAGGATGCAAGCCCGCTCTACCGATTGCCCGAGCTGGCGGTGGTCAACCTGGAGGGCAACAGCGGCCTGCGCTGCCCCGCCCCGGACAGCTGGGTTTCACTGGAGCGCCTGACCCTGCCCCGGCACTGCCGCTAGCGTCAGCCAGTCGAACCCGGCGTTCTGCGCGGCGAATACCACGCGCTGATCCCCCGCACCCAGCACGCTCTCGAGTGCTGCAGCCGCCCGCGTGGGACAGTTATTCTGTTCACTGATATGCGCCACGACCAGGTGTTCGAGGGTTTCTGGTCCGAGCTGGCGCAACAGTTCAGCCGCCTGGTGGTTGTTCAAATGACCCCAGTCGCTGGCCACGCGCTGCTTCAGCGAGGGCGGATAACTCCCCGCCCACAGCATGTCCAGATCGTGATTGAATTCCAGCACCAGGGCATCGCAGCCCCGAAAGCGCTCCACCACGTGCGGGGTAATGCTGCCGAGATCGGTCAGCACCCCCAGCGAGCGACCGCCATGAGAAAGCCGATACTGGCAGGGTTCACGTGCATCGTGGGGAACGGCCACAGGTTCTACCGACAGCGCGCCGATCTGCAGACGTTCCTCGCTGTTGAAGCAGGTGACGCGCGGACACCCCTCGAGGCGACCACTGCGCTGCGTACCGTGCGTCAGATAGACCGGTATATCCCACTGCCTTGCCAGGCGGCTGACACCGGCGCTGTGATCACTGTGTTCGTGCGTGACCAGAATGGCAGCGAGATCATCGGGGCACAGGCCCAGCAGGGCCAGACGGCGCTGGGTTTCCCGCAGGGAAAACCCACAGTCGATCAGCACCGTGGTTCCGCCGCCCGTCACGACCGTGGCGTTGCCCTTGCTGCCGCTGCCCAGTGATGCAAAACGCAGCATGCGGGCGCCCTAGTTGATGTTGCCCTTGAGCAGTGTGAGCAGCGCCTGCTGGTCACGTTTCTCCAGGGTTGCCTCGCCGGCTACCGGCGCCATGCCCACGGTGACCGCCTTGTCTCCCGCTGCGACGACCGACACCAGGAAACTGCGCCCGATCATGGGATTCTCATCTTCGTCGGAGAACATCCAGGAGAACCAGCCGCCGTCCTCTTCTGCCGCCTCGCCAAGGAAACGCACATAGTAGACACCCTCACTGCGGTCGCGATCGGTGATTTCGAAGCGGGAGTCCTCCAGGGCTTTGCCGACGGACGCCCAGGCCCGGGTGAAGGGCAACCCAACCCGCAGGACGCTGGTGCCATTGGCGCCGTCCTCCATGGTCAACTTCCCTTCCGCACTCATCGCGCGGTCCGCGAGCATGGACACCGGAGCGGAGTCGGCGCTGTTGGCGATGAACTGCGCCACTGCGCGCAACATTTCCTGCTCCTGGGCGGTATCGTCAGAGCGCGCGGGCCAGCCGCTTACGTCGCCCGCCTGGCGCATCTGCAACACATGCAGTTCACTGCTGCCGCGCTGCACGCCCTGCTCTATGCGGAAGCGGAAACGCGAGGCCATGGTCTGTCCTTCCAGGTCCAGCCAGCCGGTTTCGATCAACCCGGCCTGGGCGTCCACGCGCCCTACCGGAATACCCGCCGACGTGAGAAAGCTGCGTACCTGGGGCCAGAGCTGGCCCGGAGCAACCGCAATCAGCGCCCAGCTTTCATCACCGAGGGACTGGATGCGCACCACATCCTCGCCGGCCCCGGCCACCAGTGGCGTTGGCCGCGGCACTTCGAACTCCCCGGCGAGCACGGTATCGTCCTGCACGGGGGGAATGGGGTAAATCTCCTCGAGCCTGGCTTCTTCCTTGCCTTCCGGCAAACGAATGGGGTCCATCTCGCGCGCGTTCTTGTAGTCATCCGAGGTGTCGGGAAACAGGCCCTCGTCACCGAACAGATAACTGCAACCCGCGCTGGCCAGCAAGCTGCCAACCAGTGCTGTGCGCAATACCAGCTTCATAGATTCCGCCATTAAATTCCCGCCGCCTCCAACGCTGCAAGGACCTGCGCATGAAAGCGCTCATCCAGAGGCGTCAAGGGTAAACGAATACCTGCCTCAATCAAGCCGCGCTGCTGCATGGCCCACTTTACCGGTATCGGATTCGCCTCCAGGAACAGCGCACGGTTGAGCCCGGACAGGCGCTCGTTGATCTGCGCGGCCTCGGCCCGCTCGCCCGCGAGCGCCAACCGGCAGAGCTCGGCCAGCTGCCGCGGCGCAATGTTTGCGGTAACGGAGACATTGCCGTGCCCCCCGGCGAGCATCAGTTCCATGGCCGTGGGGTCATCCCCGGAGTAAATCGCAAAGTCGTCAGGGCAGCGCGCCTTGAAGTCCGGCACCCGTGACAGATCACCGGTCGCATCCTTGATACCGACGATGTTGTCGAGCTCGGACAGGCGCACCACGGTATCGTTGTCTATATCCACCGCCGTACGGCCTGGCACGTTGTAGAGAATCTGGGGAATGTCGACCGCCGCCGCAATGGCCTTGAAATGCTCGTACAGGCCACGCTGCGTCGGGCGATTGTAGTACGGCGTTACCAGCAGGCAGGCATCAGCGCCATTGCGGGCCGCAACGCTGGTCAGCTCGATCGCCTCGCGGGTCGAGTTGGCACCCGTGCCGGCAACCACCGGGATGCGACCGTTGACGTAGCGCACGCAGTGGCGGATGACCTCGAGGTGCTCCGGGACGCTCAGGGTGGCACTCTCGCCGGTGGTCCCGACCGCGCCGATGGCGCTGGTGCCTGCCGCAATGTGCATGTCCAGCAAGCGCTCCAGACTGCCCCAGTCGAGGCTGCCATCCGGGTGCATTGGCGTCACAAGCGCGACAATACTGCCGGTTATCATGGGAAATCTCCAGAAATGTGCCGGGCGCCGGCCACAGCCGCTGAACGCCGGAATAAAGAAGAGCGCAATTATCCATGCAGGCAACACGAAGACAACCGCGATGCGCTAAAATACGCGCGGGCACGCACACAGACCTGCACCAAAATACGCACCGGAGTATACCATGAGACCTTCTGACCCCGCCCAGTGGTTTCTCGCCACCTTCTTCCTGTTTGCATCCCTGGCCACGCCGTCGCTCACCGCGGGCGCCCAGAATGAGGTCACGGTCAGCCCACCGTCCAAGATCGCCCGCGCCCACATGGCCCAGCAGCGCGCCAGCGTGGACGATCTCGCCCGCCGGGAACTCGGCCAGGGTATCAGCGGCGACCCCGACCGCGACATTCGCATGCTGCAGCGCCTGCTGGACAGGGGCATTGTGACCCCGGAGGACGTCGGCACGCTGCAGGCCATGGGCCTGGTACTGGGCGACCTGCTGGCGAGCGAACTCGGGCTGGCGTGGGTGATCTACAACGACGCCAGCGGTCGCAGCCGGGCACTGTACGACAAACAGACCGACAATTACCTGTTCCCCATGACCATGATTTCCCGTCGCCAGCAGGTGGGTAACCAGAAACCGGTCGCGGACATCTACCGGGATGCAAAGGCCGTCATTGAGGAGAAGCGGCCCAGGCTACCCTTCCAGTAGAACGGTAGCGGGGACTGGCTGGTCATCCCCCGGGTTAGGGTTTAGCATAGTTGACGACTTTTTCAGGACGTCTCCGGGCATGAACCAGCCGGCCGCCGGCTTCGAGCTGGACACCGACAACGCATCAAACACCGCTACACTCCGACTTTACGGCGGCTGGGTGGACGCTGCTTCGGTACCCGAGTTCCGGGACGTGAGGGCGCAGCTCACGGCGCTCACGGTGGACAATCTCCGCTTTGACTGCGATGAGCTGGGCGACTGGACTACGCTGCTCATGTCGTTTCTGCTGAGCTGTGCCAGCTACTGCGAGGAGCGCGGTGTCGACGTCGATACCGAGGGGCTCCCCGAGAACGCCAGGCGCCTGTTATCAATCGCCACCTCGGTACCCGCCCACCAGCGTCAACAACCCGCCCCCCGGCCCTGGTGGCATGTGCGCAGCCCCTCTGAAGCGCTGCGGGAACTGTTGGATGACCTGCGCGTGTCGCTGGCTTTCTTTGGCGATATCTGCATCGCACTCGGCGCCCTGATCGCCGGCAAGGCCAACACCCGCTTCGCCGACTTTCGCACCTTCTGCTACCAGTCCGGTCCCGATGCGTTTGCCATCATCAGCCTGACCAGCGTTCTTGTCGGTATGATTCTCGGGTACCTGGGAGCCGTGCAATTGCAGCAATTCGGCGCCGGCATCTACGTCGCCGATCTCGTCACCATCGGGCTGCTGCGCGAAATGGGTCCGTTGATGACCGCGATTGTGATGGCGGGCCGCACCGGTGCGGCCTACGCCGCCCAGCTGGGCACCATGCAGGCCAGCGAGGAAATCGATGCCGTGCGCACGCTGGGCGTGTCGCCGATCGAGTTTCTGGTGATACCGCGCATCCTGGCGCTGGTGGTGACCATGCCGCTGCTTACCATTTACGCCAACCTGCTGGGCATTGTCGGTGGCGGCATTGTCGCCGGGGGCATGGGCATTTCCCTGTTGCAGTATTCCAGCCAGGCGGGAGCCGCTGTGAGCATCGCCCATATTGGTATCGGGTTGCTGAAAAGCCTTGTGTTTGCGGTGCTGATCGCCATTGCAGGCTGTCGCTCGGGCATGCAGTCCGGGCGCAATTCTGCGGGCGTGGGCAGGGCCGCTACCGAGGCAGTGGTCACCGCCCTCGTCTACCTGATTGTGGCAGACGCCTCCATCAACATCCTCTTCCAGCATCTGGGTATCTGATGACTGACGACGAGCGCGAAGTCCATATCGAGGTTCGCGAGCTGACCATGGCGTTTGGCAGTAACGTCATTCAGCGTGACCTGAGCTTCCCGGTATACCGGGGCGACATCTTCGTCATCATGGGCGGCAGCGGCTGCGGTAAAAGCACGCTGCTCAAGCACATGCTGGGGCTGCTGGAGCCAGCGGCGGGTGAGATTCTGTACACAGGCACCAGTTTCACCCACGCCTCGTCGGAAGTACGCGACGCGATGCGCCGCAGCTGGGGCATTACCTACCAGTCCGGTGGGCTGTTCAGTGCCATGACCCTGGAACAGAATATCAGCCTGCCACTGCAACTGTACACTGACTACACAGCGGCGCAGATCAGGGACGTGGTACGCTACAAATTATCGCTGGTCGGCCTGGGTGGCTTTGAAAGTTACTACCCCTCGGAAATCAGCGGTGGCATGAATAAACGCGCAGCGCTCGCCCGGGCCATCGCTCTGGATCCGCAGATCCTCTTTTTCGACGAGCCCTCTGCCGGGCTGGACCCGATAAGCTCGCGGTTACTGGATGACCTGATCTTGCAGTTGACCGAATCGATCGGCGCTACCGTGGTGATGGTCACGCACGAATTACCGAGTATATTCGCCATTGCCAACAACAGCGTTTATCTCGATGCGAGCACCCGCACCATGATTGGCTATGGCGACCCAAAACAGCTGCGAGAACACAGCGAGGAGGCGGTCGTGCGGCAATTTCTGACCCGCAGCGCCGACGCAGGAGAAACCGGGTAATGTCTGAAGAAAGAGCACACAGTGTCGCCATTGGCGGCTTTATTGTCGGCGCCCTGCTGATTGCATTGGCGACGCTCCTGTTCGTGCTGGGCTCAGGCCTGGGCAGCGATCGCAGCAAGGTGGTGATGGTTTTCGACAGCTCGGTGAAGGGCTTGAGCGTGGGGGCACCGGTCACCTTGCGCGGCGTTGAGATCGGCCAGGTCACAGGCATCAACCTGCTGCTGGACAGCAACACCGCCAAGTTGATCATGCAGGTGGAGGCCGAGCTATCGGGCGAGAGCATACAGATGACCGAGCGGCCATCCGTGGCCCTGATCGACGACCTGATCGGCCGCGGACTGCGCGCCCAACTGGGCCTGCAAAGCCTGCTCACGGGCCTGCTGTATATACAACTGGATTTTCACCCTGAAACGCCCGTAGACCTGCTCGCCATCGACACGGAATACACGCAGATACCTACAATTCCCACTGAGCTGGAACGCATCGTGAGCCAGATCGAGGGCCTTGATATTGCGCAGATGGCAGCCAACCTGCAGAGCATCGCCGCCAACGTCAATGCCTTCGTCGAGCAGGCCCCGTTCCAGCAACTGCCAGCGGACGTCGGGCTCACCCTGGCCAGCCTGCGCTCCCTGACCACACAGCTCGAAGCCACCCTGGCCACCGCTGGCCCCGGCATCGACCGCGTGCTGAACAACTCCAATACGCTGGTCAGCGAAGCTGCGGAAGCGCTGCCCAGGCTTACCACCCTGCTGGAAGACAACATGACCGTGCTGCGCAACGCTACGGCGCGGTTTGAAAGCACCATGGGTGAAATCGATGGCCTGGTATCTGCCGACTCCGCAACCGCCTACCGCCTGAACGAAGCCCTGCGGGAACTGGCACTGGCCGGGAGGGCGCTGCAGATGCTGGCAAAAACACTGGAGGAGCAGCCTGAGTCGCTGCTTCGCGGCAAGAGCGAGAACAGCCAATGACCCCAATCAAACTTCTCACCGTCGTCTGCGCCCTGTTGCTGGCGGCCTGTGGCAGCTCCCCCCAACACCAGTATTACCTGCTCAACAGTAACCAGCAGGCCCCGGCGATGGGGCAGAGCCCGTCACTGGGTGTGGGGCCGATCACCATCCCCGAATACCTGAATCGCTCAGGCATGGTGTACAGCGAAAACGGCAACCGACTGCATGTGGCCCGTTACGAACGCTGGGCCGAGCCGCTGGAGGATGGTATACAGCGCGTGCTGGGGCTGAACCTGTCTGCGGCCTTGGGCACGCAGAATATTCGCCCCCACCCCTGGCAGCGCAATGATATACCCGAGTTCGCGGTGCAGGTCTGGCTGCTGTCACTGGACGCCGGCAATAACAGCGCGGAACTGGTCGCCGAATGGCGCGTTACCCGTACCGGCGACGAGGCGAGCACGCCAGTGGCGCAGCGCATCAGCCGCCTGTCGACGCCCCTGCCGGGGCCCGGGTGGCAGGCCGCCGATACGGCGGCGGCCTACAGCGACCTTCTACAGCGGCTGAGCGACGAGATCGCCAGCGTCATCCGCAGGGACCTGGAGGCCGGCGCGAGCGATCAGAACTGATCGCTGCGCAGCATGGCGTCGGAACCGCCATCGACAAAGAACACCGAACCGCACACGAAGTCCGCCTCGTCGCTGAGCATAAAGCGCATCACATTGGCGATTTGACCGGGTTGTGCGGTCTGGCCCCAGGGCACCATGGCACTGAAGTCGCGCATCACACCGCCCAACTGTTCATCGGCAAACACCTGCTGGGTCAGCGGTGTATCGGTGATGCCGGGCGCCACCGCGTTCAGCCGCACCCCGGCTTTTGCCCAGGCCACGACATTGCGGCGCATCCACACCGTCAGCGCATGCTTCGACGCCGAGTACACCGTCTGCCCCATTTCACCCTCGGCCACGTCCAGCGCCTTCGCTTCATCACCCGCGAGAAATGCCTGGGCCAGCGGGTGCGAGGTCTGCGTCATGGGCGCCGAATTGGAACTCACCAACAGCACAGTGCCACGCCGCTTGCCCACCAAATCCTGCAAGCCTGTCGCCATTGCAACCGCCGCGAAATAGTTCACCGCGGCAATGATGCGTGGCGGCGCTACCGGCGGCAGGCCCGCACAGGGGATAAACCCGTCGAGACCATCGGCAGCGCGCTCACGCACAGACGCCAGGGCGCGGTCACGGCCTTCCTGCGTAGAAAGGTCGGCGATGATGTCACCCTCCTTGATATCGATCGAAATGACTTCGTGGCCCGCCGCGCACAGCTGCTCACGCAGCGCAGCGCCGATACCGGTGGCGCCGCCGGTCATGGCATAGCGTTTCTTCATGCTGGTACTCCCTGATTCTGGTTGATGATTACGGCGTGTATTGTCGCGCCTGCGGCGGGTGGTTGTGTGGGTCGGCCTGAAATGCGTGGCGGCAAGCTCAACTTACTGAACCGGTGCTCTCTCCCTATGCTGAGACCGCACCGGCAGTCGTGCTCTTTCTGGCGAAATTCGACCGCGGTGCGCGGTAACACCTGTGGTCGCACCGCACCACTTCGACTAGTCTCTGAGCTGGATGGTTCAATGCCGGCACGCACCGTGCACTTGGTCCGCGTCGATACGCCACCACAACCGGTGGATAAAACACGAGGAGCCCCACATGATTCACTCTACGCCATCAGTGAGACCTGCGAAGTGGCGTCAACGCATGCTCACCGCCAGTATTCTGCTGCTGGGCGCATGCACCGGGGACTCAGACCCGGGCTGGGTGGATTCGCCCACTCCAGTCACCGACATTGTGACGCCACTTCAAACACAGGACATTGCGGGGGAGTGGCAGGGCTTGCTGAGCTGCGCCGGCCGGGATTTCCCCCTGAGCCTTTCAGTAGCGGGTCTTGGAGACAGTCAGCTCGAAGTCCGATGGACCCTGGAACCAGCTCTGGGACGACGGGGCTACATATCACCCGACGGTCGCACCGAGATCAAAGACCGACTGCTGCTGGGTGAGTACGAGCCGGTCACTGGCCATGCTGCTGTTCAAGAGCAGGTCAAAAACCGGCCTCTGGCGCTGCAACTGCTGTTCGGAGATGACATCGCGTTGCTCGACTTTCAGCGCTGCGACCTTGGGCTGTTGCAACGAACACCCGCCAAAGCCCTGGTCGAACTGCAACATGAACTGATACTGATTCAGGAACCCGTGGTGATTCGCGCCGAGGATCAGCAAGGGGAATGCCCCGGGGAGCTGAAGTCGTGGATTCAGGCGGCTTTGGAGCTGCCCCTGGATGACAATGGCCGGGGTGATACCAGTGCTCTTTGGTCCGCCACCGTGACTGAACCGATCTTCGGCAAACCCTTGGCAGAACTCGGAGCAGAACGGCGTATAGACCTGCGCCGGGCACTCGCAGGCCGTTGTATGGTACGCGGCGACACCCGCCGGAATACCGTGGTCGGCACACTCATGCAGATCACCGATTACCGTTCATTTCGCGATGGACGCTTGACGCAACTGGCCCAACCCTTGGCACAAGCCTGGCTGACGAACCGCGCGCAACCGCTACTGCAGTCAGATCCCCTGCCCCTGCTCTCGCCTGCAACGAGCCAGGCGCTGGGCCGTATACCCCGCACCTTCAATTTTGACCGCCTGTTATCGGGAACAGGCAGGTACGATGCGCACAGCTACGCACAACAGATGGTCGCAGTGAACGATACGCTTACCGCGCGACGCCGGGAGCGGGACTACCTGGAAAACATGCGCAATGCGCGCTTTTTCCCGCTGCTCGAGTTACGGCAAGCAGCGCTGGCACGGGACGACATAGCCGACACACCCGTTGAAGCATTGGTGGCGGCAGAGCTGGTGAGCAAAGCGGAAGCGCATATTCTGGAAGCCGCAACAGCACAGGACGCGGCACAAATGGCGGACTGGGTGGCTGCCGTTGACGCGGATTTGGTGTGCAGCAGGACGACACAAAAGGCCTGCTCACAGGCAGCGGACCTGTTTGCAGACAGGCTGGAGGCTTTAGCCGACCAATTCGCGGAAGACGAGGCCAGTACCCTTGCAACGCTGGAAGACGAGGCGCCAACGCTGCAAAACCTCGCCTCACTCGTGGCCGCAAACGCCGCACTCCTGCGCAGATACGGTCGTACAGTGACATACGGGGATTTTCCCGATGCTCTTGAGGAGTACCAGGCCCTGCGCTTTGACTGGCAGCGAGAGTTGGAAGACGCCCTTGCAGCACAGCTCACAGCAGCGCGCACCACGTCCGCGTTAACCGAGCTGGATGCGCGCTACTTTGCGGCCAGTGATTTAACGGATCGCGCGGAGCGCCATCTCGAACGCCTGGGCAAGGTTTACGATCAGCAGCTCTCCGGGTCCCGCCCTTTCGTCAACACGGGCGCTGACGCCTACCTCAATGCCCTGTACAACCAGGAATTCGCAACCCTGGCTCGCATGGACGCTGAGCTACTGGCCGGAGTGGCGCCGGTATTCCGCTTCATGGCACAGCAAATCAACGCCGTCAGCAGCCTGCTGGGCAGCGCAGGACGCCCGTTGAATAGTGCCTCCCGCGAGCTGAACACGCCCAGCGCGGTAACAGCCGTGGCCTTGCGTTACTTGCTGGAATTCGAGGACCAGTACGCATCGTGTTTGGGCGAGGACGCTGCCACCATCACGTTTACGGAACGTGTGGACTCGGTCACTCGCACAGGTAGCGGTATCGAGCTCAGTCGCATTCGGGGCGTACCGGTATCCACCACCTACCGCATCAAGCGCGAGCACCTGGATCTATTCCAGGATGTATTCAGTCGCCCTGAATCCCCAGGCGCAGAGGGCATATTCGAAGCGCTGTTCGGCTTGCAGGGAGTGAACAATCTGACCAATGCAGTCAATGAACTTATGGACGAGCACCGATGCGACTCTGACGCGGTGCAGGGTTTTGAGAAGGGGTTGTTAGCGTATTACGCAGATCGCAAACGGCGTTGGGGACGGTAGGTTTCACTCTGCGGGCTCCCCTCACACTGACCTGGACAGGCAGTTCGGCACAGTCACACGCCCGTGTGCTCAGTCACCGCGCACCTGTAGGTACAGGTCTGCATTGGTATACCCACCACCGGAGAAGCGCCGCTGGCCGGCGGTCCGGTTGCCTGCAACGGGTGCCGGGTAGTACCCTGCAGGCCGCGTTTCGGCGGAGAATCCCCATGAATGAAAAACCCCTGGCACCGGCCATTGAAGGCTGGTTCACGATGGACGAAAAGCCCCGGCTGATCGGCACCCAGTGCTGTGCCTGCAGCACCTATTTTTTCCCCAAACAGCAGCGCTACTGCAAGAACCCAGGCTGCGACAGCACCGAGTTCCGCGAAGTGGAACTGAGCAGGACAGGCCGGGTGTGGAGCTACACCAATGCCTGCTACAAGCCGCCGGCGCCTTTTGTGGCCGCCGAGCCCTTCGAGCCCTATACCATCGCCGCAGTCACGCTGGAGGAAGAGCAGATGACGGTGCTGGGGCAGGTTGTCACCGGTGTCAATGTCAGCGACCTCAAGGTGGGCATGGCGATGGAACTGGTGCTGGAACCGCTGCATGAAACCGATGATGACATCAAGATGACCTGGAAATGGCGGCCACTCGCAGAACAGGGGGAGCAGCACTGATGAGCAACGATATCGCCATAATTGGTGCGGGCATGCACCCCTGGGGCAAGTGGGGACACAATTTCGTTGAGTACGGCGTCGCCGCGGCGCGCGAGGCGCTGGCGGATGCCGGCATCCCCTGGCAGGACGTGGGCTTCGTGTCCGGCGGCGCCACGGTGCGCTGCGGTTATCCGGGCTATGTCGCAGGCGCCACCTTCGCCCAGGCCCTGGGCTGGCAGGGCTGTGAGGTGAATACCTCCTACGCCGCCTGTGCCTCAGGCTCGCAGGCGCTGGCCGCCGCGCGCAACAAGATTCTCGCGGGCGCCTGTGATGTCGCCCTGGTCGTTGGTGCCGACACCACTCCTAAAGGCTTCCTTGCCCCCGCAGGTGGCTATCGACCGGAGGACCCGGACTGGGTGCGCTTCTACCTGGGCATTACCAACCCGACCTATTTTGCCCTGTACGCGCGGCGGCGCATGGACCTCTACGGCGACACGCTGGAGGATTTCGCCGCCGTGAAGGTGAAGAATTCCCTGATCGGCAGCAAGAACCCGCGGGCGCGCTACCGCAAGTGTTTCACCGCGGAGGACGTGGCGGCCTCCGCCATGGTGGCCGACCCGCTGCGGTTGATGGACATCTGCGCCACCAGCGATGGCGGCGCTGCCCTGATCATTTGCAGCGCTGACTATGCACGCCGCATTGGCAAGGCCGATGCGCCACGCATTGCGGCCATTTCCACCGTCACGCCGAGCTTTGCCAGCGCGGTGGTGGAAATGCCGGATATCGCGACGGACTCCGCGGCGGCTGCCGGTATCGATGCCCACAGCTTCCGTGCAGCGCTGCCAGTGAAAGCCTACGAAGAAGCCGGTATCGGCCCCGAGGACGTCGATGTTGCGGAAGTCTACGACCTGTCGACCGCGCTGGAACTGGACTGGATTGAAGACCTGCAACTGGCGCCTCGCGGTGAAGCCGCACAGCTGCTGCGTCGTGGCGACACCGCGGTGGGTGGCAGGATACCGGTGAACCCCTCAGGCGGCCTGGCCTGCTTCGGTGAAGCCGTGCCGGCACAGGCACTCGCCCAAGTCTGCGAACTCACCTGGCAGCTGCGCGGCGAATGTGGTGACCGGCAGGTGGCCGGTGCCAGGGTGGGCATCACCGCCAACCAGGGCCTGTTTGGACACGGTAGCTCGGTCATTATCAAGCGCTGAACGGCCAGCGCCGCTGCGGTTACAGCCGAGCAATATGCTCGGCCGTTGCCAGTACGCGGCGCGCTTCATCCACGTGCATCGATTCAATCAGTTTGCCGTCGAGCACCGCGACGGCAGCGCCCGCTTCCGTGGTTTCCTGCCACAGTGCGAGCAGCCGACGGGCGTGTTCCACCGCCGCGGCAGAGGGCCCGAAGACGGCGTTGGCGATCTCGATCTGCCCCGGATGTATCAGCAGCGTCTTGCCGTCGAAGCCCAGCGCCCGCCCCTGCTCACACACGGCCTGCAACCCGGCGCTGTTGCCGATATCGAGATAAACGCCGTCCAGCACCATGATGCCGGCCAGCCGTGCCGCCAGTACACAGCGCTGCAGGGCATAGGACAGGCCCCGGCGCTGATCGTCCGGTGGCAGGCGCAGTTCCGCACAGAGGTCCGTGGTGCCCATGAGCAGCGCGTCCACGCGCTCGCAGTCCGCAATCTGCTCGACGCGCGCCACACCCGCTGGCGTTTCGATCATCGCCCAGATGACCATGTCGCTGCGGCCACAGGCATCGAGCTCGCGGGTAACGGCGCGCACCTGCTGCACAGACTCCACCTTGGGCAGGCACACCGTCGCCACACCCGGCGCCGCCGCAACTGCCTGCAGATCATCGAGACCCCAGGGCGTGGACAGGGCATTGCAGCGCACCACGAGCTGTCGCGCACCGTAGCCGCCGGCGGCGATCTGCGCAACGACCTGAGCGCGCGCCTGTGCCTTGGCCTCCGGCGCCACCGCGTCCTCCAGATCGAAAACAATGGCGTCAGCGGGCAGGCCTCGCGCCTTCTCCATCGCCCGCTGGTTGGAACCGGGCATATACAACGCGGTGCGCGGTGTCATCTTCATTCCTGCACTTGCTCCTCAATCGGTGGGCGCACGGACGCGCGTTTCAGGTAGGCGACAAGATCCGCCCGCTGCTGCGGATCCGGAATCCCGCGCGCCATCATCGTGGTGCCCGGAAACATGGCCAGGGGGTCTGCCAGCCAGAGGTAAAGCAGCTGCGGCGTCCACACGAACTGCGCATTGCGGAACGTCTCCGAGTAGTACGCAAACCCCGGTTGCTTGCCCGCCACCTGACCGAAGATGCGGTACAGGCTGGGCCCGTTATTGTGGCCGACCTCAGGCTCCGGATAATGGCAGGTGCGGCACTGGCCAAACACCAGCCGGCCACGCTCGGGATCTCCCTCGGGCATCGTCGTGGTATCGGTCTGTGCGCCCGCGGGCGCCACAGCAAGCAATAATAGCAGCAGGAGTGGCTTCATGCGGAAACCTCATGGTTTGCCGCGGCCACACCGGCGCGGCGCCCGAAGAACGTGCAATCACCCACAGACAGACCGCTGGCGATATAGGGTGCAACAGGCAGGCCCGCCGTGGTGCGGCCTGCCGCATAAAGGCCGGGAACAGGCTCGCCAAAACCGCTGATCACACGGCCGTCGATATCCGTGTGCAGGCCGCCGAAGGTGTGGGCGGTGAAGAAGGCGCGCTTCACCGAGAGGTCCCAGGCTTTGAACGGGGGCTTGTCGAGTGGGCGCAGGTACTGCGCCTGCTTGTGGAACAGGGGGTCGCGCCCCAGGTCCGCGAAGCGATTGTAATAGGCGACCGTGTGCTGCAGGGCGCCCTGGGGAAAATCCGTGCGCGCCGCCAGATCGCCGATGGTCGGTGCCTCGGCCACCAGCAGGAAATTGTCCTGCGGAAAATCGAAACTGCTGCTGGCATCGGTAATCAGCCAGGCGCGTCCCTGTTGCCGGTAGGCAATGGCATCCCCCAGCACACCGTAGTAGCTGTCCTCGGGCACGAAGCGTTGCGCACTGGCGTTCACCACGATACCTGCCAGGGTCGACTCCGGCGGGTAAATGGGGGTGATGGCAAAGCCCTCATGCATGTGCAGGGTCTCGCCGCCCACGCCGGCCCCCATGACGATGCCCTGCCCCAGATCGCCCGCGTTGCCCCAGGGCGCGGAGCAGTCGAACAGGGCCGGCGCGTGGCGCTGCACCATCTCGCGATTGTGGATGAAGCCGCCACAGGCCAGAACGACACCGCGCCGCGCGCGAATATTGCGCGTTTCACCGTCCACCAGCACCTGCATGCCAGCCACGCGGCCGTCCGACTCCACGATCAGGCGCTGACCGGCAACGCCCGCACGCATCGTGACACCCGCCGCGGCGGTCTGCGCCAGCAGCGCCTCCATCAGGGTGCGGCCGCCGGTCATGCCGGGCAGGCCCGGCACGTGACCGCGCGGTACCGGGCGCGCAATCTCCCGCGCCGGCCAGGCGAGTTCGTTGCCCGAGTAATACAACGACTCATCGCCCAGCGTCAGCTCCTTCACCGACGTAAAACGATCGTTGTAGGGCACGCCCATTGCCACCAGCCAGTCGAAATGGGCGACACTTTCCTCGCAGTAGAGCTGGATCTTGGCCAACTGGGGATGGCCGCCGCTGTTACCGGCGATAAAGCGGTACATCTCCTCCACGCTGTCTTCAAAGCCCGCCGCCTTCTGCAGGGCGGTGCCGCCGCCGGCATACACCACGCCGCCCGACATGGCTGACGAACCGCCGAACTTCGGCAGGGCTTCGATGAGCAATACGCGGGCACCTGCGCGCTGCGCCTCGATAGCTGCGCTGCAGGCCGCCGAACCGGAGCCTGCGACCAGTACATCCGTCGTCTCGTCCCAGCGACTCACCTCCCGAGGGCTCAGCGCCGCAGCGGGGCCGGCGAGCCCGACACCTGCAGCCCCCGCACCGAGGCCGGCAAGCAGTTGCCGACGGCGCCAGCGTGTTGTGCTCATTCCACCCCCTCGCGGATGTACTCCAGCTGATCATTGATCATATAGGTTCGATGCCGGGGGCCACTAACCGCTTCCACCAGGTTCGCATAACCCGCGTCCTCTTCGTAGAGGAAACAGACACCACCCTCCTGCATGATCATGCGCGGCGCATACCGCCGCGGTGGACGCGCGCCCAGCGCCGCCCGGGCGGTGGCGCAGTCGCGGAAATCAGCGAGGTCGACGAGGCTGACGAAGGTTGGCGGCATCAGGCGGAACGGACTTTGCGTATCGCGAATCTCTGCAAAGGCGTCCTGCGGGCGCACCCAGCGGTGCGCGGAGATCTCACCCCCGTCAACGCGTATCTCCGCATCGGCGTCGAGCACCGCGAGGAAAAACCAGGTGCTGTAGCGCCGTCGGGCACCCTCCGGAGTCGTCCAGTGGGACAGGAAATGCAGCTGCTCCAGCGTAATCTGCACATCCGCTTCCTCGCGGGTCTCGCGAATCGCCGCGTGCAACGCGGCCTGTTCGTGGTCACCTGCCACCGGGTAGTCGGACGGATCGATTCGCCCTCCCGGAAAAACCCACTCCCCGCCCATGTGTTTCAACGCCCTGTTGCGTTGCAAGAGCAGCACTTCCAGACCCTGCGGGCCATCGCGCACCGGCACGACGGTCGCCGAGGGCACAATCGGCACGTCGCCTTCGCCCATTTCCAGCATGACGCTGCTCAGGGGAAGAAACGGCTGATCGTGTCGATGACGCAGGCGGGGCGATCACTGCCCTCCACCTCAATCGTCACCCTGACCACCACCTGCACGCCACCCTTGACGTCTTCAGCCGAGAGGATCTCGCCGCAACCGCGCACGCGACTCCCCACCGGCACCGGTGCCGGGAAGCGCACCTTGTCACAGCCGTAATTCACGCCCATCGACACATTGTTCACCTGCAACAGCTGCGGCAGAAACAGGTTCGCCAGCGACAGGGTGAGATAACCGTGCGCAATGGTCTTGCCGAAGGGGCCGCTCGCGGCGCGTTCCGGATCGACGTGAATCCACTGGTGGTCACCCGTTGCCTCGGCAAACAGGTTGATGCGCTCCTGTTCGATCAGGAGCCAGTCGGTACAGCCCAGTGCCGTGCCTTCACTGCCGAGCAGTGCTGCGGGTTTTTCAAATACAGTGGTCATGCGGGATTTCCTGTCAACAATCTACGTGCCCGGACTATACCACCCGCGCGGCGGCTCGGCAGCGAGCGTGGTTTAACGTTTTCCACCACAGCCCCCGCCACGTCCGCCGAGCCCCGGCGCGCCCCGGCGCCTGCAGGCGCGCGGAGTTTCCGGTATATTCACCCACTCGATACACAGGAGACCCAATCATGCTGGAAAATCTCGACTTTACTGAACTGCTGCACACCTACGTCATCCCCTGGGGCACGCGCATCGTCCTGGCGCTGGCGATTTTCTACGTCGGGCGCATGGTGGTAGGCGCCGTTGCCGGCTGGGTCGAGAAATTCATGCGCGCACGGCGCATGGACGAGGTGCTGGTCAAGTTCCTGACCGCGATACTGCACTGGGTTCTGCTGCTGTTTGTGATCATTGCAGCGCTCAGCCAGCTTGGCATCGACACCACATCCATGGTCGCCCTGCTCGGTGCTGCGGGCCTCGCCATCGGCCTTTCGCTGCAGAGCTCTCTGTCCAACCTGGCGGCCGGCGTGCTGCTGATCATCTTCCGTCCCTTCACCAAAGGCAATTTTGTGGAAGCGGGCGGCGCCATGGGCGTTGTCGAGGCCATCAGCATTTTCACAACCACGCTGACCACACCGGACAACAAGGAAGTCATCGTGCCCAACAGCGCCGTGCTGGGGAACAATATTGTCAACTATTCCGCACGGCCCACACGGCGTGTGGACCTGGTGTTCGGCGTGTCCTACGGCGACGACCTGCGCAAGGCAAAGCAGCTGCTGGAAGAGATCATTGCCGCGGATACGCGTGTACTCAGCGACCCGGCGCCCACCATTGTGGTCGGCGAACTCGCCGACTCCAGTGTCAACTTCCTTGTGCGCCCCTGGGTGAAATCGGAGGATTACTGGGCCGTGTACTGGGATACCACCGAATCAGTCAAACTGAAGTTTGATGAAGCCGGCATCACCATTCCCTTCCCGCAAATGGACGTGCACACGCCGGAGCGGGACTGAGCCAGCCGCTGTATTAACAGTATTTCACAGCCTGCGGGCCTGCCGATGTGATATAAAGCCTGTTTCGCACCTCCCCTGGTCCGCTCGCGAATGGCGGGCGACCGGGGCAGCAAAACGGTACTGCATGTGGCCACTGTGAAACGCCAATTCGTTGTTGCCAGCGCACTCTTGCTGGCAGCAGCCCTCGTTACTTTTCTGCTCTACGCCACACGGCCCGACACCGACATCAGCGAGCCCGTGTACGTGCCGATCACTGTCGACGTGGTCGTGGCGGAAAAGGAGACTATCCGCATCCCCATGCAGGCGCAGGGCACCGTGTCGCCTCTGCAGCAGACCACACTGCTGGCCGAGGTTCAGGGCCGTATTGTGGAGGCCTCTGAAACCTTCAACGTCGGTGGCTTTGTCAACGCAGGGGATGTCTTGCTGCGTATTGACCCCCGCGACTACCAGGCGCGCCTCGCCCGGGCTGAGGCGGCCCTGCGCTCGGCGGAGAGCGAGCTTTTGCAGGAGCGCGGCCGGGCCGATGTGGCGCGCCGGGAATGGGAAAAGCTCCCCGCAGGCAGTCAACGCTCGGACGAAGCGCGTGATCTGTACCTGCGCAAGCCGCAACTGGCACAGGCTGAGGGGCAGCTGCTGGCAGCCCGCGCCGACCTGCAAACAGCACAGGACGACCTCGACAGGACCGTGGTGCGCGCGCCCTACACCGCGCTGATTCGCGCCAAGCACGCTGAGCTGGGGCAATTCGTCACACCCGGCACGCAGCTCGCGGAGGTCTTCTCGGTAGATGTGGCCGAGGTACGGCTGCCCATCCCGCAGACGCGGCTGGCCTATCTCGACCTGCCAGGTGTGCGCAGCACAGAGGCTGGAGCGCGCATCGACCTGTACACCGACGTCAACGGCGACGTGACCCACTGGCCCGCCAGGCTACACCGCAGCGAGGGTGTGTTCGATGAGCGCTCGCGCGCACTCTATGCCGTGGCACGCATCGACGATCCCTATGGACTGACGCATCCGGGGCAACCGCCCCTGCGCATCGGCACCTTCGTCACCGCCAGCATCGAAGGGCGCCCCATGTCCGGGCTCGTCGCCCTGCCCCGGTATGTGATGCGGGCAGGTGATAACGTCGCGGTCGTCGACGACAACAACCTGGTGCGTAACCGAACCGTCACCACGCTGAACACCGGGGGTGACTTCGTCTATGTCTCGGCGGGGCTGGACGATGGCGACCAGGTCATACTCACCACACTGGACAGCGCGCTCACCGGTGCCGAGGTCAGCGTGGTATCGCGCATTAGCAGCCGCGAACTGCGACTGCGGAACACCGCCAAGGGCACCACGGCAGCGGGTGCTGACGTCGCCGCCGACGCCGCCTCGGCGCAACCCGGCAGAGCGCCCTCCGCATGAGCCCTCACCGGCAGGGCGGGGTGATTGCCTGGTTCGCCCACAACCCTGTGGCTGCGAACCTGTTGATGGCCATCATCCTGGTGGTGGGGCTGGGCTCCGCGTTCAATATCCAGCGTTCCATGTTCCCCTCCTTCGACATCGAGCTGATTTTCATCAACATGTCCTACCCCGGTGCCTCCCCGGAGGAAGTCGAGCAGGGCATCGTGCTGAAAATCGAGGAGGCCATCAACGACCTCGACGGTATCAAGCGAGTGGAGTCCGATGCCCTGGACTCCCACGCGCGGGTCATGGTGGAGCCCCAGGAAGGGATCGACATGAACGCCCTGCTGGGGGATATCAAGAACCGTATCGACGCCATACAGCATTTTCCCGCCAATGCCGAAAAGGCGATCATCAGCCAGCCGGAACTGCAGTTTCCGGCGCTGCAGCTGCAACTCTCCGGCGAGCTCGATGAACGCAGCATGAAGACACTCGCGGAGGATATTCGCCGCGACCTGCTGACCCTGCCCGAAGTCTCTGCCGCGGAGGTGGTGGGCGCGCGCGATTACGAGGTTTCCATCGAGATCTCCGAGTCACTGCTGCGTGAATACCACCTGACGTTGAGTGACGTGGCGGAGGTGATCGCACGCTCGTCGCTGGACCTGCCAGCGGGCTCGCTGCGCACCCGTCAGGGCGACATCCTGCTGCGCACGCAGGGACAGGCCTATGTGCAGCAGGATTTTGAATCCATCGTGCTGCGCAGCTTTGCCGATGGTACCCGCCTGCTGCTCGGCGATATCGCCACCGTGCGCGACGGTTTTGTCGAGGATAGCGGTTTCGCGCGCTTCAATGGCCGCTATTCACTGGGGATTCAGGTGTTCGCCATGGGGGAGCAGGACATCCTCGATACGGCGATCGCCACACGTACCTGGGTAGAGCAGAAACAGGGCGAATTGCCCGCTGCCGTCAGCCTGGACATCTGGTCGGATATTACCTTCTACCTGCAAGGCCGCCTGGGCATGATGCTGAAGAACCTTGCCATGGGGGCCCTGCTGGTATTCATCGTGCTTGCCCTGTTCCTGGAGATCAAACTCGCGTTCTGGGTGATGCTCGGCATCCCCGTCTGCTTCCTCGGCGCCATGGCTCTGATCAACACGCCCTACATCCACGCCAGCCTGAACATGATCAGCCTGTTCGGCTTTATCCTGGTGCTGGGTATCGTCGTGGATGACGCGATTATCATGGGCGAGAGCGCGTACACCGAGCAGGAGCGCCACGGTCACAGCATCCAGAGCGTGGTCGACGGCGTCAACAAGGTCGCCGTACCGGCCACCTTCGGCGTGCTGACCACGATAGTGGCGTTTGCGCCCACGCTGTTCATGGAAGGGGTGTTTGCCGCCTTCCCGGAAGCCTGCGGCTGGGTGGTGATCCTCTGCCTGCTGTTTTCCCTGGTGGAATCGAAGTGGATTCTGCCCGCACACCTGGCCCACAGCAGCCCCACGCGCAACCCCCTGCTGCTGGCGGTGGACCGGCGCCAGCAGCAGGTCAACCAGGGCCTGAAACGCTTCGTCGAACACCGCTACAGCCCGCTGATGCAGCGCTGCATCCGCAACCGCTATGTCACCCTCGCCGCCTTCATTGCCCTGCTGGTGCTGTGCAGCGGGCTGGTGCTGGGCGGCGTGGTGCGCACAGTCATCGCCCCCGATGTGCCCGGGGAGTTCATTTCCGTACAGCTGGAAATGACCGAAGGCACACCCGAAGAACGCACGCTGGCGACCATCGAGCACATTGTGGCGGCACTCGACCGTGTCGAGCAGGCGCATAAACAGGCCACCGGCGGCAAAGAGCACCTGGTGAATCACGTCTTCGCCTATGGCAGCAGCCGCACCACCGGCGGCGTGGATATCGAACTGACCAAGGAAAACGAGCGCAGCATCTCCACCCGCGAAGTGGAACGCCGCTGGCGCGATGCCGTCGGCACCCTGCACGGCACCAAAGTGCTGTCGATCAGCAGCGCCGACGGACCGGGCTTTGGACCGGCCATCGCCTTCGACCTCATGCACCGTGACTTCACCATGCTGCGTGCCGCGGCGGCGGAGCTGGAAACTGCGATTCACCGCTACGACGGGGTGTACGATATCCGCAACGGCGCCAGCGACACCGCCGATGAATTCCACATTGAGCTACTGCCCGAGGGCGAGGCGCTCGGCCTGACCCGCTACGCCGTTGCCAACCAGGTGCGCGACGCGTTCTACGGTGCGGAGGCCCAGCGCATGCAGCGCGGGCTGGACGAAGTGAAGGTCATGGTGCGCTACCCGCGCGCCGACCGGGAGACCGTCGATACCCTGCAGGACATGTACATTCGCACACCGGACGGGCAGGAACTCCCCTTCCAGACCGTGGCCACGGTGGCCGTCAAGCAGGGCCTGCGCAAGGTCACCCACATCAATTACCAGCGCGCCGCCGAGGTAACAGCCGAGGCCAACAAGGATCTGGTGGAGCCATCGCGCATTGTCGCCGACCTCGAGAAATCCGTGCTGCCGGGCCTGCTGCAGAAGTATCCGGGGCTCAGCTATGCCGTGGCCGGCCTGGCCGATGAGGAAAGCAAGATGGTGACCAGCATGCTGATCGGCTTCGGCCTTGCGCTGTTCGGCATCTACGCGCTGCTGGCAATACCCACCCGCTCCTACCTGCAGCCCCTGATCATCATGGGCGTTATCCCCTTCGGCGTGATTGGCGCCGTCGTCGGTCACTGGCTGACCGGCTACCCGCTGAGCATGATGTCGCTGATGGGGGTGATCGCGTTAAGCGGCGTGGTGGTGAATGACAGCCTGATTCTCGTCGATCACATCAATAACGCGATCAAGAGCGGGGTCGAGCCGCTGCGAGCCGTGGTGGAGTCCGGTACGCAGCGCTTCCGGGCTATTCTGCTCACCTCGCTGACCACGTTCTTCGGCCTCGCGCCGATGCTGCTGGAGCGCAGCGCGCAGGCCCAGGAAATCGTGCCGATGGCGGTCTCCCTCGCCTTCGGCATTGTGTTTGCCACCGTTATCACCCTGCTGCTGGTCCCGGCGCTGTACATGATCCTGCTGGATCTGAAGCAGTGGCGCGAGCCGACTGCTCAGGCCTCCGCCCTGCCCGCTCGCTGAACGGTCAGGGCGCAGCACAGCCGACGCAGCGCATGTAGAGGTGCGCCGGGTCGTTCAGTTCGGTGAGCGTGCGGGCTGCAGTGGCCACAGGCTGCAGCAGCTGCTGCATGCCGGCATCCAGCCCGGGAAGCAAACCGCTCACCCCCACCCGCGACGCCAGTTGCCGGAGCAGCATGTCACGCGGCGACAGGGGCTGCTGTACGTATTCCACCGGGTGACGCTGCGGGTCCAGTCCACCCAGCTCGGCCGCCGCGGCAATCGCTTCCCGCAGTGAACCCAGCTCGTCAATCAGGCCCAGCACCTGGGCGTCGGCGGCACTCCACACCCGACCACCCGCAGCGGCCTGCACCGCCTCCTCGGACAGGCCACGGCCACTCGCCACCAGCTGCAGGAACTCACGGTAGGTGAAGTCCACACCGCTGGCGAGGGTTTCCGCGACCTGCGGATTGAGCGGTCGATCAAGCCGCAGCGACCCCGCCAGCTCTGTGGTACCCACACCGTCCGTAGTGACTCCGATGCGCTCCAGCAGCCGCTCGAACGTGGGAAAGGCGGCGAACACTCCGATACTGCCGGTAATCGTTGTTGGTGTGGCCCAGATCTCATCGGCCTCGGCGGCGATGTAATAACCGCCCGAGGCGGCGATGGCGCCCATGGAAATCACCACCGGCGTGCCGGCCTCACGAATGCGGGCAATGGTCTGCCGAATGCGCTCGGCGGCCAGCACGCTGCCACCGCCGGTATTCACCCTGAGCACCAGCGCCTTGACCCCCGGCTGCTCGGCAGCCTGGCGCAACAGCCTGGACAGGGAGTCGCCCCCAATGGTGCCCGGCGGCTGCTCACCGGACATCATGTTACCTTCGGCGGTGACCACTGCCACGCGGTCTTCCGTGCGCTGGGTGAAGGCAACGGGACGCTTGCTGTTGATATAGGACTCGAAGAACACCGCCTCGTAGAAACCCTCATCGTCCTCTGCCCCAACCCGCTCAATCAGGTAGTCGTTGGCATCGGCGCGGGACAACAGCGTATCCACTAGCCCCTGCTCCTGGGCCACCCGGGCGGAATTGCCACCGGCGGCCGTCAGGTGCTCGGCATAGCGGTTGATGTAGCTGTCGAGGCTGCCAGGTGGCAGGTTGCGGCGGCTTTCAACCACGGTGACATATTCCCGCCAGAGGTCTTCAAGCCAGGCCAGGGTGATGGCTTTCTCTCCCTCGGACATGTCGTCACGCAGAAACGGCTCGGCCATCGACTTGTGCTCCCCGGCATAGAACACATGCATGGTGACCAGTGCCTTGTCCAGGGCCTGCCGGAAATGGTTGCGGTAACTCGCGAATCCCTCGAGGGGCACGGCGCCCATGGGGTGCAGAATCACCTCGTCCGCCTGGCTGGCAAGCAGATACTGGTCCTGCGTGAAGTAGTCGCCGACGGCAATGACCGGCTTGCCGGTCGCCTTGAAGGTATCGATAGCTGCGGCGATTTCCAGACTTTTGCTGATCCCCGCCGACACCAGGAAGTCGAGCTCCATGACCAGTGCGGTGATGGCCGGGTCCCGGGCGGCCTCCTGTATGGCGTCAAGCACATCGCGCAGGGCGATTTCGCGCTCCGCAGGGGAAGGCTCACCCGCCAGCGCCTGCAGCGGGCTGACCTCCGACTTCTCGTCAACCAGTGTGCCCCCGAGGTTCAGCAACAGCGCCGCCTTTTCCGGCTGCGGCGGTGGCCCGCCGCTGAAATACAGCACGTAGATAAAGACCAGAAAGGCAAGAAACAGCAGGTTCGACAGCGCCAGGCGAAACCAGGTCAATCCGCGCCAGAGTGCGGAAAAAAGGCGGCGAATGGGCGATGGGCGACTCATGACGATGACTCCGGGGAGGTTTCGCGGGCTGTGTGCAGCTCACGGGCGCGCCAGCGCACGTACAGCATGGCGCTACAGAACAGTACAACGACGGCGACCATGCCGACCCACGGCAATGGCGCCGCCGGCGTTGCAAACAGGCGCTCCACCAGCGCGATAAAGTAGAGCAGGGACACAAAGCACAACCAGATGAAGCTGCGCAGGCGGTCGTGCCACATCCCGTAAAGAAACAGGCTCAGGGGCAGCAGGCTTCCCAACCAGATAATCCAGGGCGGCTGGGTGAATGCCAGGGAAAGCGCCGTCTGGCCAAACAGAGTGCCCCAGCTCAACCACGTGGCGCGCCACAGCCAGAGACTTGGGCCCTGGCGTTGCACAGGGGTCATCGCGCTGCCTCCAGAGCCAGGGACAGGCGCGCAACACGTGCGCCCAGTGCGCGACACAGCGCGGCTTCCTGCGGGTCGAGGCGCTTCTGGTTGTCGGCACCGGCCCAGTGGGAGGCACCGTAGGGCGTTCCGCCGCTGGTTGCCGTCATCAGTCCCGGCTCACTGTATGGCAGGCCTGCGGCCACCATCCCGTGATGCAGCAGGGGCAGCAACATGCTGAGCAGGGTAGACTCCTGACCGCCGTGCAGGCTGGAGGTCGAGGTGAAGACCGCGGCCGGCTTGTCGATCAATGCACCGCTCAACCACAGGCCCGAGCTTTGATCCAGGAAGTACTTCAGGGGCGCGGCCATGTTGCCGAAGCGCGTGGGGCTACCCATCACCAGCCCGGCGCACTCGCCGAGTTCCTCAAGCTCACAATACAGCGGGCCGTCGGCGGGGATCACATCCTCGATGGCCTCGCAGCTGGCCGATATCGACGGCACCGTGCGCACCCGTGCGGTGATGCCGGCAACCGACTCCACCCCGCGCGCCACCTGGGTGGCCATGGCCGCAGTGGCGCCGTGGCGACTGTAATACAGCACCAGTACGTAGGGGTCGGCCATCAGTCGAGCAGCGCCAGCACGTTCTCCGGGGGCCGGCCGATCACGGCGCGCTCACCGCGCACTACCACCGGCCGTTCAATCAGCTTGGGATACGCAGCCATGGCGGCGAGAATCTCGGCTTCGCTACTGCCCGAGTGCAAACCAGCCGACTTGAATTCCGGCTCTCCGCGACGCAGCAGCCCGCTGGCCGACACCGCCAGCTTTTTCAGCAGGCGCTTGAGCGCCGCGGCACTGGGCGGCTGATCCAGATAGGCAATCACATCGGGCTCTACGCCATGCTCCCGCAACAGGGCGAGTGCCGCGCGGGACTTGGAACAGCGTGGGTTGTGATAGATCTGAAACTCGCTCACGGAAAACTCCCCGGGGACAAAAAGCGTACATTATAACAAAAGGGCTGGACGCCGCGCCGCCATGCAATCGTGGCATACTGCGCGCGCCAAGCCATTTTTTCCACTGATTCTGCCAATCAACAAGGAGCAACCCGGACGTGAGAAGCGCCTGCCTGACCCTGCTACTGTTAACCCTGACCGCGTGCCAGCCATCCGCACCGGAAAGCAACGCGGACCTGCTGCAAGGCCTGCGGGGCCAGTGGGTGGTCATCAATTACTGGGCCGAATGGTGCAAGCCCTGCATCAAGGAGATACCGGAACTGAACGCACTGGACAGCGATTACGAGAGCGTAACCGTGCTCGGCGTGAACTATGACGGTGCCACTGGCGACGCCTTACAAGCCCAGCTCGACGCGCTGCAGGTTCAGTTCGAAACGCTGGGTGAAGATCCGGCCGGCCTCCTCGGACTGGACCGACCCAACGTCCTCCCCACCACGCTGATCATCAACCCCGCGGGAGAATTGCTGGATACGCTGGTCGGGCCACAAACGCTGGAGTCGCTGCTGGCGGTGACGGTGCACCGCGCCAGCCAGGCCGAGAAGTAAACGGTGGGGTAGCGGCAGGCGTGGGCCGGCGCAGAACGCGCCGACCCTGCCGTCACTACAGGCTCTGGTAGTAATCCATGAGTATCCTGGCCACTTCCGGCCGGGAGAACTCGGGCGGCGGGGCGATGCCGTTGCCCAGCATTTCGCGCACCCGCGTACCCGAAAGCAGCACGAAGTCCTCCGGGCTGTGATCCGGCGCGTCGCGCATCATGACAACGCGGTCCAGCTTCTTGCTGTAAGCCGTGTGGTCGGCGCGGTAGATTTCCAGCTCCAGGGCACCTGCCGGTACTTCCTCGTCAAAGATAGTCTGCGCGTCAAAGCCGCCATAGTAGTCGCCTACGCCGGCGTGGTCGCGCCCGACAATCAGGTGCGTGCAGCCACAGTTCTGGCGGAAGACTGCGTGCAGTACCGCCTCGCGCGGACCGGCATACAGCATGTCAAAGCCGTAACCCGTGACCATCACGGTGTTCGGCGGGAAATAGACATCCACCATTTTCCGGATCGCCGCATCGCGCACGTCTGCGGGAATATCACCGGGCTTGAGCTTGCCCAACAGCATGTGGATGAGAATGCCATCCGCATGCAGGTCCTCCATCGCCATGCGGCACAGTTCCTCGTGCGCACGGTGCATGGGGTTACGGGTCTGGAAGGCGACGACCTTGCTCCAGCCGCGGGAGGCGATTTCGGTGCGAATCTCCACGGCGGTGCGGAAGGTGTCGGGGAACTCGCCGGGGAAGTAGGAAAAATTCAGCACCTCAATCGGGCCGGACAGCAGGGTGCGGCCCAGCGACTTGAAGGTCGCAACGCCGGGATGCGAGGGGTCCAGTGTGCGGAACACTTTCTCCGCGATAAAGTCGATCTGCGCCTCGGACACCGACTCCACCGCGTCCACCTCCATCACGGCAAGCACCGGGTTGCCCTCGGTATTGGGGTCGCGCAGCGCGATACGCGTGCCGGGCTGGATGTCCGTTGCCTCGGTCAGGTTGACAATGGGCACCGGCCAGAACAGGCCGTCGACGGTTTGCAGCTTCTCCGCCACGCTGAGGCTGTCAGCCAGATTCATGTAGCCGTTCAGGGGGTTGAAGTAACCAGCGCCCAGCATGACCGCATTGGCCGCGGCCGCTGAATTGAGCAGCAGCGACGGCAGCTGCTCCGCCTCCTTCAGCAGCGCCTCGCGACGGGCATCGTCAGCGACATAGAGAGGTTGCAGCTCGTCTGAGCCGTGTGGCTTGATCATGTTCGTCTCCGTTCGGGGTAGGGTAATCAGGACTTGATGATGCCGCGCTCGCGCAGCAGGGCGATGATGGTATCCACCTCTTCGGTCAGCGTTTGCTGGTCCGAGTGCAAATGCACTTCGGGCTTGAACGGGGCCTCGTAGGGGTCATCGATGCCCGTGAAGTTCTTGATTTCACCCCTGCGCGCCTTCTTGTACAGGCCCTTGGGATCACGCGCTTCCGCGGCTTCCAGGGAACAGTCCACAAAGATCTCGATGAAATCCATGCCCGCTGCCTCGTGTAACTCGCGCACCTGGTTCCGATCACTGGCGTAGGGGCTGATAAAGCTGCTCAGGGTGACGATGCCGCAGTCCACAAACAGCTTGGAGATTTCCCCAATGCGACGGATATTTTCGGTGCGGTCGTCCGCGCTGAAACCGAGGTTGCGGTTGATGCCCAGGCGCACGTTGTCACCATCCAGCCGATAGGCGAGCACGCCCATTTCATTCAGGCGCCCCTCAAGTTCTACCGCCACCGTACTCTTGCCGCTGCCGGACAGGCCGGTGAACCACAGCGTGGCCCCTTTGTGACCCAACAGTTTCTCGCGGTGTTCTCGGGTGATGTCACCCTCGTGCCAATGGACATTGGTCGCTTTTTGCTCTGCCATGTGTGCTCTCTCGTGCAGTGGTTCAGGTTAGCCGCCGGGCACCCCGGCGACGATGTTCACTTATCCAGGATAAAGGCTTCCCGGTAGCCCTTGAATTGCGCCTTCAGGCCCTCTTCGGTCAGGCCGAACTGGTCCAGTGTGTAGGCGTGCGCAGGGCGCAGCTCACGCCGGTTGGAGTCCTGCCAGCGCGACATTTCGACACTCGCTTCGGGGGTCAGGTCCATACCGAGGAAGTCGTAGACGCGGCCGATCTCCACCATTGGCTGGCTGACCGTGTCCTTGAACCAGAGGTCCAGGAACCGCTCGGGGCCCATCTCACGGCGCACATCGATAGTGTGCTGCATGCCCTTGGCGAACTTGCGGGCCCACTGCTGCCCTACTGCCACCGGGTCGGCGGAGTCGGAATACACTTTCCACACATTGGCGATCATGCTGGCCAGCGACGGAATGGTCTCGACCGGGTCGCGGTGGGATTGTACCACGCGGGCATCCGGGAAGATGCGAAACACCAGGTCCATATAGTGCAGGTGGTGCGGCGCCTTGAGTGCCCAGCGTTCGCCGCGCTGCCCGCTACGTTTCTTCTGCCACTGCAGGAACTGCAAAAGCAGCTTCAGGTACTCATAGCCAATGGTGTGGTCCTGGGCCTCGACCCAGGCATCGAAACTGGGCACATTCGCCAGCGCCTGGATATTGAAGCTGTAGAAGGACTGCTCCAGCAGCATGATGTCCTCGTCGGGCTCCATGGCATCCAGCGGGTGTACAGACAGCAGGTCGGGGTTGCTGTCGACCATCATCTTCACTTCCGCCTTGGCGTCGCGAATACGGCGGTCACCTGCAGCGGTGAAGTCCCAATCGAGATCCGGGCAGGGAAAACGTGTTTCATACCACAACGGGGCGTACATGCGGTTATCAGCGGCGATGGTCCGGTGCAGCATCGTGGTCCCGGTGCGGGGCAGACCGACAATCACCAGCGGCTCAACAATCTGCTCGTCGCGAATTTCCGGGTGGCGCCGCAGCCACTCCTGCACGCGCAGCCGGGTCGACAGGATATCCAGCATGCGCTGGGCCATTGCCGGGCGGCCGATCGCATTCAGGTCTGCCTCGTGCACCAGCGACCACAGGAGCCTTTCCAGGGGCTCGCGGTAGCTGTCGTCACCAAAGTCTTCAAGCCCGTCCACCGCCCTGGCCGCAGCGACCAGTGCATCTGCATCCAGCGTCAGTTCCGTCATGCTCATTCCACCTCTCCTGCGATTAAGGTCTCCAGCGCCACGACACGCGTGCGCACCGGAGGATGATCCGATGCCTCGACATAGCGCAACAGCATGGCGCCACACTCATGACCCGCGGTCGTCAGCCAGTTGGGGAATGCGCCGCCCGGATTGCTGCCCGCCACCACAATGCGCACACTGCCGTCCGCTTCGTAGCGGGCACTGCTGCGATTGATGTGGATACGATGGAAGCGGTAGTCCAGCGACTCCATCCAGAAATTCGACAGCTGGAAGTTCCAGGTGCGGCAGTCCCGGGGCGGCACAAATTCAATCAGCAGCGCTTCTTCCGGGGCCAGCTGCCAGTAGCTGTTGTGGTAGAAGATCGCAGGGTCGCCGCCCGCCCGCAGGCACATCTGCTGGTCATTGGGCGGCAAGGCGTTGATATGCCCGGCAAAGCCCAGCATCCAGTTGCGGAACAGGCCCGCGGTACCGTTCACGAAGGGGACGACACGCTGCAACTGGCTGGCAAACGCCGCCGGATCCAGCACCGGGGCTGCCTGCTGGTCCAGGCACTCGATGCGCAGTTCAAGCTTGGGCTCGCGCGCGCGGTCGCGAAATGTCTGGCGCACCAGAATATTGTCCGAGGCTTCTGTCATGGGCAACCAGTTCCCGGGTTGCGGGGTCGCGCTGACCAGCAGCTCGAATTCCCCATTGGGCCCAAGTTCCAGATCCTCCAGGGTGATGTGACCGGTGGGAGCCATATCGCCCTGACCGGCGAAGGACCCGGCCTTGGTTTCAATGCTCAGGTATTCCACCTGCCCTGCATTGCCGGTAATACGGTAGCTGTGGCGCCCGTCTACCGCGCAGTTCTGGTAAAAATTGTCCGGGTTGTCATTGCCGATTTTGGCGGTTTCATGCGACAGGGAATAGAACTGCGGACAGGCCGGGTCACTGAACTCGAGGTGTTTTTCCAGACTCAATCGCAGCAGGCGTGTGAGGTAGCGATACCCCTCTGCGATGCTGAGATCGTCAGCGGGCACGCCCTCTGCCAGGATCTCCGCACCGGCACTTTTCAGACTCTCACAAAAGTCTTCCCAAAGCTGGCCATTGCGTAACGCATCAAGCTCGGACGTCGACATGATCAGGGTCCCCGTGGTGAACATGGAATTGGCATCTGCGACGCGCAGTGTGCGGTGTTTTCGATCCGTGCGCATCACCCTCAAGGGTGACCTGACTACCAGTACTGGCTGGCGAGCGACAGCAGCAGCATCAGGCCGACCAGCGGCAACAGCCAGCGTTGCAGCTGGCGCACCCGCTCTGGAGGCAGGGGACGGGCAAAGCGCTCACCCAGCACCACCATCAGCGCCACGGCGCTGAACACCAGCACCAGCAGTAACAGCAATTGCGTCACCCGCCACCTCCCCGTTTCTGTGCGACCCTCAGGCCCCGGGCTTCAGCAGCTGGGGTGACAGGCTGGCGACCATATTGCGTACCCCCTCGCGCCAGTCCACCCGGGTGGGGCCAATCAGTTCGTGCATGCGCGCAGTGTCAATCGCCAGACTGCCGAATGCGGCGGGGTTGTCGCGAAACTCCGGCTGCAGGCCGGTCAGCTCCGCAAGCCACGCGCACCAGTCCTCGATGCTCACCGCCTGCGATCCGCCAAAGTTGACTGTGGTCACGTCGGTGCTCGCGGCGCCCAGCAGCAGAGGCAGCTTTTCAATATAGTCGTCGGTATGCAGCAGGTTGTAGAGGTTCGGTCGTTCCGGGTGCACATCGATGGGCATCCCCTGCTCCATCATCAGCAGGTGATACCAGGGCCAGCCGCCGTTGTTGCCGTAGGGCACGCTGAGGCGCGCAATGGTGGCGGGAATGCCGAATTGGTGCGCGACAAAACGACAGACGGTTTCTGCGGCAATCTTGCTGATGCTGTAGGTGGGAAACATGGCGCGGTGGTTGTCGCCCAGCGGCGCATCCTCGGCACGCGGGTCGTGGCCGGCATACTCGTACACCGCTGTCGACGACAGGTGAAGGAAAGCCTTGGCGGCACGGCAATGCAGCATGAGTCGCCCCAGCCCCTCCGCATTCGCCGCGAGGTCGTAATCGAAGCTGTCTGTTTTCACGACGGCGAAGTTCAGCACGTAGTCGAAGTCATCCGGCAGGTCGCGCAAGCTGTTGCGGTCGGCAAGATCCACCGCCACGCAGCGAACGCCCTTGCCCTCGAGCGCCGCACGCTGTGCCGGATCGCTGAAACGTGCCAGGGCAGTCAACTCGGCCTGGCCGGCCCAGGCGTCAATCACCGGCGCCGCCACCTGCCCGGTGGGGCCGGTGATAAGGATTTTACTGCCTGCGATCTGTGCTGCCTCGACGGTCATGGCGTGACTCCTTGGGGAATTGTCTGGCCTCAGTCTAGCGTGCTGCCGGGCGTTACGGCTCACCCGTTCGGGGGATCAGAGCTCGTCGCGATCGGGCAGCACGCGGTACACCTCGGAGATCTGCTCCGGGCCGCTGACGGTACACTGCAGATCCTGGATCAGGCCGTCCTTGAGGCTGTAGACCCAGCCATGCACTGACAGACCCTGACCGCGCGCCCAGGCGTTCTGCACGATGGTGGTGTGACACACGTTTGACACCTGGCTTACTACATTGAGCTCACAGAGCAGATTGACCCGTTCCTCGTCGCTTTCCAGCGCCGCGATACGCCGGCGGTGGCGCTGCTGGACGTCCTTGATGTTGCGCAGCCAGTTGTCGATCAGGCCGTTGTCACGGTTCTCGTAGGCGGCACGCACACCGCCGCAGTTGTAATGTCCGACCACCAGCACATGTTTGACCCGCAGTACATCCACCGCGTACTGCAGCACGGTCAGGCAGTTGAAATCCGTGTGTACCACCATGTTGGCAACGTTACGGTGCACAAACACCTCGCCGGGCAGCAGGCCGACGATCTGGTTGGCGGGGACGCGGCTGTCAGAGCAGCCAATCCAGAGGTATTCGGGGCTCTGCTGGTTGGCCAGCTTCTCGAAAAAATCCGGATCAGTGGTTTTTACGGAGTGCGCCCAAGCACGGTTGTTTTCGAAAAGGTCGTCGATACTCCTCAAGGGCACACTGTCTCCGGGATCAGATCATCAGGGTAGAGAGGCGGCCGACTTTGAGTTGATTTCCGTTCCCCGCAACCGCGCTCTGCACTGCTTTCGAACCGGCACTCTGCATTTGCCGGGCCAGTTGCGCCATGTCAACGGCGGGGTATTGTTCGGGCTCCCAGGTGACAAGGCCAAGGCTAAGCGTAACCTGAAGCACCGCTCCACGGCCATCATCTATGAGGAAATTTTCTATGTCCCGGCGTATCCGTTCCGCCACATCAATGGCGGGTGACTCGCTGGTACCGGAGAGCAGCACTGCCAGCCGGGAATCTGACAGGCGCGCGAGATAGTCGGTGGCACGCAGCCCGGAGGAAACGCGCTCTGTGACCTTTTTCAGCACAAACCGGCCCGTGATCTCCCCGTAGTGACGATACAGCTCCTCAAACTCGTCCACCTCCAGCATCAGGACCGACAGCGCCTCATTGGCGCGCCGTGCCCGGGCGATTTCACGGGCGATATCCTTTTCGAAGCCGCGCAGGTTACTGATCTGGGTCAGCGGATCCAGCATGGTCAGGCGGGAAATCTGCTGTCGGCTGACCGCGTTCTTGAAGCTCTGGGATACCACCGATGCCAGGTGAGTTACCACCGCACCGTCATCCGGTGTGGTCTTCATGGGCCGTTCGACAAACCCGCAGTGATAGCTGCCGAGGAGCCTGCCGGAATCCAGCAGGGGAACCAGCAGGGCATGCTGAATGCCCTGGTCCGTTTTCAGCACTTCGAACATGCGCGAGTCGGTCGCATCCAGGAGGATAACCTCCGGCTCCATGTCGTAGAGCTCCTGCATTTCGAACACATCGTGATGCAGCTGCAGGTACTGCCCGTAGCGATGGCCCGAGGTCATCAGGCTCGCCAGTACGTTTTCCGGGTCGTACAGCCAGAGTTCCGCGACCCTGAAACCGAAGTGCCGCGGCATGCTCACCAGCAGCACCTCAAGCAGCGCCTCAAGGTCGGGGGCATCAAGCATCATGCGCTGCATCTGCCGCGCCTGGTCAACGAGCCAGCGGTTCAACTGGATGGTTTCGGTCATGCGCTGTTCACGCACCTCAGCAGGGCTGGCTGGTGCGGGTGCTGCTTCGATCTCTTCACCCGGGATCACATCGTACACAGACTCATCCGACATTCGGTATCTCGCCGCTAGCAGGACGCAGGGCCCCGGTTATGGACAGAATTATTGGCAACTCAGTTTAAGCGGCCTATACTCGCGTTGCAAACACGCGATGACTTGCCATGTAACAAAGTGTTACATCCAGATCGACGCGGTTGCGAACCTGGGGGTGGCTACGGCCTGAGATACCGCTCTGCGGTAAACCCTTCGAACCTGACCCGGTTAGGACCGGCGTAGGGATAGGTGCCTGTCTCCTGTTCATTCCGCATATCCAACCGGTTCTCTTGCTGTAATTCAAGGAGAACCCGATGAAAAAATCCTGTTATCTGTTGACCGCAAGCCTGCTTGCCGTGGCCCCGGCGTTGTCGCGTGAGCTGACGGAGGTGGTAGTCACTGCCGAGTGGCGCGATACACCGCTGCTGAACCAGTCTGCATCAACAACGGTACTCACCAGCGCTGCGCTGAGGGAACGCGCTGCGCAGCACCTGGAGGAGGTGCTGAACGTCATCCCCAACCTCAACTACGCCAGCGGTGCCTCCCGCGCGCGCTTCTTCCAAATCCGCGGCATCGGCGAACGCAGCCAGTTCCAGGAACCGCTCAACGCGTCAGTGGGGCTGCTGATCGACGGTGTCGACTTCAGTGGGCTGGGCGCGATTGGCACGCTGTTCGACGTTGCCCAGGTTGAAGTGCTGCGCGGCCCCCAGGGTACGCTGCACGGCGCCAACGCCCTCGCCGGGCTGGTAAACATTCGCAGCGCCGCTCCGGAGAGCAGCCCAGGATTGCGCCTGGAAGCCACCGTGGCGGACTACAACACGCAGGCACTGGGGGTTGTCGGCACCGGGCCGCTGGCCGGTGACCAACTCTTGTACCGCGTGGCCGTGCAGCAGTACGGCAGTGACGGCTACTACGACAACGACTTTCTGCGCCGGGACGACACCAATGAACGGGATGAGACCACCGTACGCGCCCGCCTGCGCTGGCTCGCCTCGGCCACCGACACCGTCGACCTGAGCGTAACCCTGGCCGACATCGACAACGGCTACGATGCCTTCTCGCTGGATAACACGCGGCGCACGCTGTCTGATCAGCCCGGCCGTGATCGCCAGGACACCAGCGCCGCCAGCCTCACCTGGGCCGCCTCTCGCCCGGCACTGGACATCGAGACCGTGGTTACACTCGCAACCAGCGACACGGAGTACAGTTTCGACGAAGACTGGAGCTTTATCGGCATTGCACCGGAACTGGAATACAGTTCCTTCGACCGCTATCTCCGCGACCGCGACAGTTTCAGCGGCCAGCTGCGTTTGCTCTCCAACGAACAGTCGCGACTGTTCGAGGGGCGCAGTGACTGGACGGCGGGCGTTTACTACCTGGGTGACCGCGAGGATCTGGACCGCGAATACACCTACCTCGACGCGCCCTTCAACAGCCGCTACGACACGGACACAGGCGCCATGTTCGGGCAGCTGGATACGCGGCTCACCGACCACCTGACGTTGTCCAGCGGCCTGCGCCTGGAGCGACGGCGCACCGACTATGCCGACAATAACGGCGTGGCCGAGCGGGTTGCCAAAAACCTCTGGGGCGCGCGGCTGGTGCTCGAGTACCAGCCTGCGGACGGCGCGCTGTGGTACGGCGGCATTTCCCGCGGCTACCGCGGCAACGGCGTGAATGCCGGTATTCTGGCCAGCGCAGGCGCCACCAATGACCCCGGCCAGCAGGCGCTGCTCGCGGGGCTGGGCCGCTTTGACGAGGAGACACTGCTCAACTACGAGGTCGGTTACAAGGCGGAAGCGCTGCAGGGACGGCTGCAGGGACGTCTCGCCCTGTTCTACATGGACCGGGATGACCAGCAGGTCAAAGGCTCCCTGGTGCTGCCTCGCGAGGATGGCAGCACCGCATTCCTCGACTACACCAACAATGCCGCCCGGGGGCACAACTACGGACTGGAGCTGGAAATCGACTGGCTGGCACACGAGGCATTGGAGCTGTACGCCAACCTCGGCCTGCTGGAAGCCAGCTTCGACCGCTATATCAATGCAGATGGCACCGACCTCGCCGGGCGCGAGCAGGCCCATGCGCCGGGCTATCAGGCGGCGCTGGGCGGCCGCCTCGCGATCACCCGGCAGCTCTATGCGCGTGTGGACATCGAGGCCCGCGACAGCTTCTATTTCTCTGACCGCCACGACCTGCGCTCGGAGGCCTATGAACTGGTGCACCTGCGCCTTGGCTGGGTGGAAGCGGATTGGGAAGTCGCCCTCTGGGCCCGCAACCTGGCCGACAGGGACTACGCGACACGCGGCTTCGGCAGCTTCGGGAACGACCCACGCAAGGACTATGCGGTCGAACCCTATTACCAGTTCGGTGAACCACGCAGCGTGGGCCTGACGGCCAGCTATCAATTCTAGACACAGGACATCCCCTATGGACATCACCGCAGAACTCAGCCTGTATCCGCTTCAGGATGACTATATCCCGGTCATCAAGTGCTTCATCGAGGGGCTGGCGGCAAGCAAGGGCCTGACCGTCGTAACCAATGCCATGAGCACGCAACTGAGCGGTGATGCAGGCGACGTTTTCGCCGCGGTGCAAGCGACCCTGGAGGCGAGTTATCGCGACTTCGGCAAGCAGGTGCTGGTCTGCAAGTTCATTCCCGGGCTGCTGCCGATTCACCCAACATGACCGCCGACAGCGTTCTCACACAGCTGGTGGCGGGAGCCGCCACCCTCTCCGGCTGGGAGTTGGCCGCCGTGTTGCTGGGGGTGGCGTACCTGCTGCTGGCGGTGCGGGAAAACCTGTGGTGCTGGTATGCAGCCTTCGCCAGCACCGCCATTTTCCTCTGGCTGTTCTGGCAGGTGGGGCTGCTGATGGAGTCCGCGCTACAGGTGTATTACCTGGGCATGGCGCTCTATGGCTGGCAGCAGTGGCGTGGCGGCGGCAGCGGGAACGCTGCGGCGCAGCAGCGCCTGCCGATCAGCGTCTGGCCGCCGCAGCGACACATTCTGGCCATTGCCAGCGTGCTGCTGGCCAGCGCCGTCAGCGGTGCACTGCTCGACAGGTACACGGGCGCGGTGCTGCCCTACATCGACTCCTTCACCACCTGGGGCAGCATACTGACAACCTGGATGGTGGCGAAAAAACTGCTGGAAAACTGGCTTTACTGGCTGGTCATCGACAGCGTGTCCATTTACCTGTACCTGGAACGCGGCCTGTTTCTCACCGCCGCGCTGTTTGCCGTGTACCTGCTCATCGTGGTGTTCGGTTACCGTCGCTGGCACCGGCACTACCGGCTGCAATGCGCCAGCGCCTGAAGCTGGCGCTGGACAGCTGGCGCAACTGGGAGGTGGGTGGCCTGCAACAGGCGCCTCGTGTTCTGGGTCGCCTCGGCGGTGGTCTGAGCCATCAGAGCTTTCTGGTGAGCAGTGGTGACCGACCGTTCGCAGTGCGGCTGACGGACGAAGACTCCGGGGCGGACCTGCCGGGCCCACACGTGGAGTGGCAGGCACTGCGGCTGGCACACGAGGCCGGCCTCGCACCGGCGCCACGCTATCTCGACACACAGGCGGGCATTCTGGTCTGTGACTACCTGCAACCCGACTCCGACGGTGCCGTCACGCCCGCAGCCCTGGGCACGCTGCTGCGGCGTATCCACCAGCTGCCGGACCTGCCTGCAAGCCTGGCCGTGGGGGAGCGCTGCGAGCGGGCCACGTCGGCCATCCGCCAGGGGCAGGCCGAGACCTGGCGCGCCCTGCAACCACTGGCGGCGCGTGCGGCACCGTTCATTGCGCAACTGGAAACCGCCGGCCCGCAGGCCACCTGCCACAACGACCTGTTGCACGCGAATCGCGTGGTGAGCGGAGGGCGGCTGTGGGCGATCGACTGGGAGTACGCCGCGACGGGCCCGGTGTGGTTTGACCTTGCCGCCGTCTGCGCCGGCGACGAACTTGACACATCAGCGCGCCGGGCTCTGCTGGAGAATTACCTGCAAGCGCCTGTCGCCGACCGTGACTGGCAACGTTTGACACTGTTTGAGTGTGGCTACCGCTATCTGGAACTGCTCTGGCACCTGCGCACACACAGCGCACCGGCCGCGGCCAGCCTTGCAGAGAAACGGGAGCGCCTGCAGCACTGCATCACCTTACTGGAAAGCGGCTGACCCGGCCTCCCGGGAGCACAACCCCCGCGCGCAGCGTCAGTCGCGGAAGTTGGTGAACTGGAGAGGCACATCGACGACGTCGCTCGCGCGCAGCAGGGCAATCGCCTCCTGCAGGTCATCGCGCTTCTTGCCTGTCACCCGCACCTGCTCACCCTGGATCTGGGCCTGCACCTTCAGCTTGGCCTCCTTGAGCTGCTTGACGATGGCCTTGCACTGCTGGCTGTCCAGACCATTGCGCAGCGTGACCGTCTGGCGCACCAGCTTGCCACTGGCAATCGGATCCCCGACCTCCATGGCTTGTGGGTCGATGTCGCACTTGATCAATGCGCTGCGCAGCATGTCTTCCATCTGCGCCAGCTGGAATTCCACCTCCGCGTGCAGCGCCACGGTATGTCCGTCCCGCTCAAAGCCCGCGTCAACCCCCTTGAAGTCGAAACGGTTGGTGACAATACGCGATGCCTGATCCACCGCGTTGGTCAGCTGGTGCAGGTCGACTTCCGATACAACGTCGAAAGATGGCATAGTGCGGTTCCCCGGTTCAGTCAATCAGACAGGAGCACCATGTTAATCAGCCGGCACCGCATTGCAATCCCCGCAACACGCTGAATGCGCTCACGCCACTGGCATATTCTCGGTGCCGGCTCGATGGGCAGCCTGTTCGCCTGTCTCTTCGACAAGGCGGGCATCCGCTGCTCGCTGTTGCTGCGGGACGGCGATCCGACACTGACGCAGACGACGCGGCGCATACAGCTGCAGGCAGATGGCCTGACCAGCGAACACAGCGTCCGGGTTGCCAGCGGTGCACACGCCGCCCCGATTGACTATCTGCTGGTCTGCACCAAGGCCTACGACCTGGTTGACGGCCTTGCGGGTTTGCAGCCCTGGCTGGCCCCGAACGCTGTGGTCGTCCTGCTCGCCAACGGCCTGGGTTATCAACAGACAGTGGCGGCGCGGTGGCCGCAGCTGGCCGTGTTCAGCGGCAGCACCACCGAGGGCGCATTCCGCGAGGCGGGCCAACGAGTCCTGCGGGCCGGGCGCGGGACCACCTGGGTAGGCGGCCGGGGCGTACAGAAAGCCCCGGACTGGTTCAGCGACTGGCAGGCTATCGATGCTCGCTGCGGCTGGAGGCAAGACATCGATGCGGTGCTGTGGCGCAAATTCGCCATCAACTGCGCCATCAACCCGCTCACCGCGCTGCATCGGTGTCGCAATGGCGCCCTGGCGGAGCCCGGCGCTCTCGCCGATGAGGTGCGCGCGCTGTGTCTGGAGATCGCAGCCATCGGGCAGGCCGCAGGCCAGGGAGAGGCCGTTGCGGGACTTTACGAGTCCGTGATGGAGGTGGTGGCGGTCACCGCCAACAACCGCTCCTCGATGCTGCAGGACGTGCTTGCGAAGCGCCCCACGGAGATCGGTTTTCTCACGGCCTTCCTCGTTGACACGGCGGACGCATTGGGGATTGATGTCCCACACAACAAGGCGCTGCTGTGCGCATTGCAGCCCGCGACCCACCCGGTCGGCTAGGGGTCGGCCGCAAACAGCTCTGCCGCTGCCCTGCCCGCCAACGCGCGCCAGCGATGCTCGGGGGCCCCCGTTGGCACCAGCGCCTGTCGATAGCGATACGCGCCCCCACGCTCACGCTCAAGACCCAGCACACAGAGCGCAGGACTGCACTGCAGGGCGATGCGCAGCGTCTCTGGCGGCGGTGGCAGATTGTGGTCCAGAACGGTGGGGAAAAATGGGGGCAGCTCGCCGTGAAACTGCAACCCCGGACGCTCCGCGAGTAACTGCTCGCGTACAAGCGCCAGCACACCCTCCACACCGCCAGCGTTCGAGAGCGCCGCAGACCCCGACTCCAGCACCACCAGCGGACGTGGCACCGTGACCCGGTAATCTCGTGGCCAGAGCGCGAAGAGCGCCGCCGCCGTCACGCACACCAACGCGGCGGCGGCCGCTAGCCAGTGTCGTCGGCGCCAGTCACGCCCCAGCCCCATAACCGACCACTGCCCTGAAGGTCGCGGCATACGTGAACGTCCCTGGCGGCTGAGACTGCGGGGGATCTGCAACGGCAGATCATCGCTGTCCTCGGTGCGAAAAAAGCGCTCAGCCTCATCACGCAGTGGTGAACGCAGCTGCCGTGGCTGCGCCGTCGCCATCCTGTGCAGCTGCCGCCGCACCTCATGGGTATTTGACGGACGCTGGGCCGGATCGGCGGCCAGCAGGCTGTCGATCAGGGCATCCAGCCCCTGGGGCGGTGCAGACCCGTCGACCAGCGTGGCAGGCAATGCGGGCGCGGCACTGCGCAACAGAGCCTCGCTGTCCAGACCGTGGCGCCCCTGGAAGGGGTGGCGACCCGCTACCAGCCGATACAGCAGGCACCCCAGGGCGAAGAGGTCAGAGCGCACATCCTGCGGCTTGCCCAACAATTGCTCGGGAGAAACGCAGCTGAGACTGCCGCGGGCCGTCGCCACCGAGCCCTGCTGCGCCGCGAGGCCAAAATCCGTCAGCTTGACGCGCCCCTCCGGGGTCACCAGGACATTTCCGGGCTTGATATCACCGTGCACGATACCCCGGGAGCGACCGGCGGCGATCGCCGCCGCAACATCGCTGGCGACGACAAGACTGCTGGCCAGGGACAGCTCTCGCTCGGCGAGGAGTTCCTCAAGGTCACACCCGGGCACGTACTCCATGATCATGGCAAGGTGCGTATCGCCGACGATCACATCGTGAATCGTGACCACACGGGTGCTGTCCAGCGAGGCCACCGCCTGCGCCTCGCGCAGCACGCGACGACTCTGCGCAGGCTCTGCCGGCAGGGCGTGGATTTTCGCCACGATGCGTCGCCCGAGGCGATCGTCTATACCGAGGAAGACCGAGCCCTGCCCCCCGCGGCGAATGAGTCGCAGGATGCGGTAGGGGCCGATACGATCGCCGCTGCTCAAGCCTCGCCGCTTCCCGCCGGCGCAGCACGTTGATGCGCCAACCTGCTGCGCAGGGCAATCGCCGAGACACGCAGGGCCGTGGCGGCGGTGGCCACGTCCTGGTTGGCGCGCGCCAGCGCCGCTTGCAGTTCTGCCTCTGGAACCTGCGCGGCCAGGCGCAGGCCCAGTGCCGGCAATCGGCGGTACAGGGCCTGGCGGCTCATACCCGCCCGGCGCGCCGCAGCGCTGACTTCGTACCGCTCCTGCTTCAACAGCGCGCGCAGGGCGTCGTCACCCAGCTCCACCGGAGACGGAGCGGGCACCTCGGCGGGAGAATCGGCGACCTCGGCGGCAATCGGTTGCAACAACATCGCGGGCAGCAGGCCACCCTCACCCTGCAGCACGACCTGTCGCGCACAATTGCCCAATTCACGCACATTGCCGGGCCAGGCATAGCGCTGGCAGAGGGTGAACAGCTCTGCCCACTGCGCAACCTCCAGAGGGTCGCTCTCGGGTGTGGGCAACAGGGTGGGTGAGCCGGTTTCCGCACAGGCCTGTTGCAGGAAGTGACAGAGCAGCTCACCGATGTCCTCGGGGTGCTCGCGCAGCGGCGCGACGCAGATCTCCGCGCTGCCCAGGCGGTGTCGCAGTGCGCTGCGAAACGTGCTGTCCGGGCCGTCCAACGGGGCGTCGGTCGCCGAAATAACGCGCACATCGACCGTGCGGAGAGCACCGCCCACCGGCTGTATTTCGCGCTCCTGCAGTGCGCGCAACAGCTGCGGCTGCACCTCGGCGGGCGTGTCGCCCACTTCGTCAAGAAACAGGCTGCCTTTTTCGGCCTGCTGGAAATAACCGACGCTGTTGCGCTCTGCGCCGGTAAAGGCGCCCCTCGCGCTGCCGAACAGCACTGCCGCCGCGACCCCCGGGGGAATCGCCGCCATATTGACAGGTACCAGCGGCCCCGCGGCACGCTCGCTGGCGCCATGCACCGCGCGTGCCACCAATTCCTTGCCGCTACCGGTCTCGCCTCGAATCAGTACATCCAGACCGCAGCGCGCAACGCGTGCGATATCGCGGCGCAGAGCCTGCATGTAATCGCTGCTGCCGAGCAGGCCAGAAAACGCAGCCGCCGACGATGCGGCCGTCTCCCCGTTACCGTGCGAGAACGCCGGCACCTCACGGAGCAGCAGCACGACACTGTGGGCCAGTTGCAGCACAACGCCCCTGCGCACATCCGCCGCGGTGAAATCCCGCGCCGCCTGCACCCATTCACCGTTCAGCCGGCAGCGGCAGGCATCGGCCACCGGTGCCAGGGTTACCCCGGCGTCACGAAATCGCATATGCAGCGCCTGGCGACTGACATGCGGGTCGTCCAGAGGACGCCCCATGTCCCCTCCAGCGCGCACGAAAGCCGGCTGCTGTCTCCCGAGCACCAAAGGCTTGCGCCGCGAGCCCTGCAGCACCCAGCGTTCTCCAATGCGCTCCACATCGGGGTGAAAGACAATGGTAAGGACGCGTACCCGACGCGCAGGGGCGGAAGTCAGCTGCGCAAATACCGAGGGCAGCGTCGCATCCATGCGGTTGTGTTCCGGCATAGGCAAACCCGAGCTTCAATGCGCTCCGCTGGCTTTACCTGAAAGCCTAGCAGATGAACGCCGGCTTTGCCCCTGCGCGGTCGCATCTGACGAACTGCGCGCAACAGCCAGTCGGGGCTCAGTCGATGATGGCCACCAGAGCAATCGCCACCACCCAGATAACGGCACTGCGCGTCAACAGGGCACCCAGGGCCTGCATGTCATCCGCTGCTGTCTGCACATCGGCTTCTGCACCCGCGCTGTGCACGGCAGCAGTGCCCACGTCGCCGAGCAGTTCAGCAGGAGCGCGCGCCGTATCCCGCAGTGCCGCGAAAAGCGCGTCTCGGCTGCGCATGAAGTCGCCGGCCAATGCAAAGGTCAGGGCCAGCAGGCGCGCCGGAATCCAGTCGACGACGAACAACACGCTGGCAGCGGCACGCTCCGGCGCCCGCAGAGCTGCCAGTTGCAGCAGGCGGTAGGCGAAGGCCCAGGCCGGCCCCAGCGCCACGAACAGCAGTACGACTGCAAACCAGCGCTGATAGCCGTCATAGAGCAGGCGCGCCTGCAAGCCGTGCCAGGCGTCGTCCGCTTCACCCTCGCTGGCCGCGCGTGCCAGATCGTCGGCACCCAGGGCACCGCAGAGGAACAGCCACGCGGTTTCCGGGTTACCACGTTCACAGTGCGCACGATACTGCACCAGACGCGCGTGGAAATCGCCGCGACCGAAGCTGAACAGCAGGACCAGCGCCGCGAGCAGTATCCAGGGCAGCCCGAACAACACCGGCGCCAGCAGCATCAACAGCGCCCCCAGCAGCAGTGTGGGCAGCAGCACCAGCAACAGCAGCTGCACCGCATCCAGCAGGCCGAGTGCCGCGACGCGCTCGCGGTAGTCGTACCACCAGCGGTCGCGGTGCAGCCAGGGCTCGGCACCCCAGAGTTGCCGCAGTGCCAGTGCGAGAATCAGTGCGAGAAAGGTCATGCGGCGTCTCCTGCGGGTGCCAGGCTGGCACGGTAACGCGACCAGTCGAACACCCTGCCCGGATCGGTCTTTCTTCCGGGGGCGATATCGGCGTGGCCAGCGATGTGATCGTGACACAAGCCCGGGTAAGACGCGATCAGGGTATCGGTCAGGGCTGCGAGGGTTGTGTACTGCGCGTCCGTATAGGGAAGCTCGTCAGTCCCTTCCAGCTCGACCCCGATGCTGAAATCGTTGCAGTTCTCCCGACCCCGCCAGCAGGACTGTCCGGCATGCCAGGCGCGCAATCCGGTTGCGACAAACTGCACCAGTTCACCGCAGCGGCGAATCAGGAAATGCGCCGACACTTCCAGGCCGTGTATTTCCGCGTAGAACGGGTGCGCATTCCAATCCAGGCAATTGGTGAACAGCTGTTCAATGGCGTCGCCACCGAAACACCCCGGCGGCAGCGAGATATTGTGGATCACCAGCAGCTCTACCGCGATGCCCACGGGCCGCGGGCCGCAGTTCGGCGAAGGCACTCTGCGCGCCTGGTCAATCCAGCCCTGGTCGAGTGTATAGCGCATGCCAGCCCCACTGCGTGAAGCCACATCATAATCCAGCACCCGAGGGGGCTCAACGCATTGCCGGTGGGCTGCTACAATCGCTTTTTTTGGACTATCCGGCCGATCGCCATGGAAACCCGCCTTATGCCCGCACTCACCGACACGGATATTCAGGACAATGTGCGCGCCGCGCTGGCGGAAGATATCGGTAGCGGAGATATCACGGCGGCACTGATTCCAGCCTCGGCCGCCGCCACTGCGCGCGTAATCACCCGCGAAGATGGCATCCTCTGCGGTCGCGCCTGGGTAGATGCCGTGTTCGCGGCGGTGGACCCCTCGCTGCGGCCGGAATGGGCGGTGGCGGACGGCGACCGAATCGCGGCCGACAGCACACTGTTCACCGTGCGCGGGCCGGCACGCGCACTGCTCACCGCTGAACGCAGCGCACTCAACTTCCTGCAGTTGCTCTCGGGTACGGCAACCCGCTGCCACCATTACGCCTCCCTGGTCGCGGGCACCGGCGTGCGCCTGCTGGATACGCGCAAAACGGTTCCGGGGCTGCGCAATGCACAGAAATATGCGGTGCGCTGCGGTGGCTGCCACAACCACCGCATGGGCCTGTACGACGCGTTTCTGATCAAGGAAAACCACATCAGCGCCTGCGGCGGGATCGCCGCTGCGGTGCGGGAAGCTCGATCGGTGGCTCCCGGCAAGCCGGTGGAGGTGGAGGTGGAAAGCCTCGACGAACTGCAGCAGGCCCTCAGCGCCGGGGCGGACCGGGTCATGCTGGACAATTTCAGCCTGCAGGACATGCGCGATGCGGTCGCGGTCGTCGCCGGGCGGCTGGAGCTGGAGGCGTCCGGGAATATCACCGAAGCCAACCTGCGCAGCGTAGCGGAGACCGGCGTGGACTTTATCTCCATTGGCGCCCTGACCAAGGATACCCGGGCGCTGGATCTGTCCATGCGCCTTTTGGATTGAGGGCTGCCGGCAGGCTAGACCAGAGGCGCTGCGCTCACCACCACGCCGTTGTTGTCGGCATAGATGTAATCCCCGGGTGCGATACGTGCGCCGCCAAACTGCAGGCAAATGTCGCGCTGCCCCTCTCCGCGCTTTTCGGTTTTCAACGGCGTTGCGCCTAAAGCCTTTACACCCAGCGCCGTGGTCGCAATTTCGTCCACGTCACGCACCGCGCCGTTGATTACCAGGCCAGACCAGCCATTGCGCGCCGCTTCCTCCGCCAGCATGTCGCCGAGCAGGGCCCGCCGCAGCGAACCGCCACCGTCCACGACCAGCACCCGGCCCGCGCCCGCTTCACCGACCGCCTGCTTGACCAGCGAATTGTCTTCGTGGCATTTGATCGTGACCGCCTGACCCGCAAAGCGCGGGTGTGCACCGAAATTGCGCCACTGCAGTTCTATGACCTGTGCATCGGGAGCCGCGTCAGTCAGGTCCGGCGTTGCGAACGTCTGCATGGTGGCCTCCTACAGCCAGTCGACAGGGTAATCGGCAAGCGCCTCGGGGCCCGCCATGATGGCGCCAGCATGCGCGCGACAGCGCGGTAGCACCTGCTCTGCGTAGAACCGCGCCGTGGCGATTTTTCGCTCATAGAAGGGGTTTTCGGCGCCGCCGTCGAGACGTTCCTGCGCGACCAGGGCTGAGCGCGCCAGATGCCAGCCACCGAACAGATAGCCGCACTGCATCATGTAATCGAAGGACGCACCCAGAGCCTGCTCCGGCGCCGTCTGCAGACCTTCCAGCAACCGGGTCGTAGTCTCCTCGACACCCGCGAGTGCCGCCGCCAGACGGTCGGCAATGACAGCCAGCGCCGGCTGCCCCGCGTCACGCAGCGCAGCCACCGTGGATGCCACATCAGCCAGCGCATCGCGCATCGCCCCGCCCTGGTCGCGGCCCAGTTTGCGGGATACCAGATCCGCCGCCTGAATGCCGTTGGTGCCCTCGTAGATGGAGGTGATCCGCACATCACGCAGATATTGCGCGGCGCCGGTTTCCTCGATGTAGCCCATGCCGCCATGCACCTGCACACCCAGCGATGTCAGCTCCTGGCCCACTTCTGTCATCCAGCCCTTGATCACCGGAATCATCAGGTCGATGCGGAACTGGTGCCGCGCGCGGTCGGCCTCCGGGCCCCGGTGTGCCAGATCCATGGTGACCGCCTCCGCATACACCAGTGCGCGCATGGCCTCAATCAGCGCACGCATGGTCAGCAGCATGCGCCGGACATCGGGGTGCTCAATAATGGCCACGCCGCCCTGCACGCGCTCCCGCGCGTAGGCAACCGCCTTCTGGTAGGCACCCTCTGCCGCGCCCAGACCCTGCACACCCACTTTGAGACGGGCCTCGTTCATCATTGTGAACATGCAGGCGAGGCCGCGGTTTTCCTCACCGACCAGGTAGCCCAGTGCGCCTTCGTTATCGCCAAAGGCCATCACGCAGGTGGGACTGCCGTGGATGCCGAGTTTGTGCTCGGTGGATACCGGGTAGACATCGTTACGCGCCCCCAGGCTGCCGTCTTCGTTTACCAGGAACTTGGGCACCAGGAACAGGGAGATGCCGCGGCTGCCCTCGGGGGCATCCGGCAGTTTGGCCAACACCAGGTGGATGATGTTGTCGGTGGCATCGTGGTCGCCCCAGGTGATGTAGATTTTCTGCCCGTGAATGCGATAGTGGTCACCCTCCGGCACCGCACGGGTTTTCATGACGCCAAGGTCGGATCCGGCGCCGGACTCGGTCAGGTTCATGGTGCCGGCCCACTCACCGGAATGCATTTTGGGCAGGTAGCGCTGTTTCAGTGCTTCGCTGGCGTGGGCGTGAATCGCAAGCGCCGCGCCCGAGCTGAGCATGGGCGCCAGACCGAAAGCCAGGTTGGCGCTGTTCCACATCTCGCAAGCCGCTGTCGCATAGAGTTCCGGGAGGCCCTGACCGCCGTAGACCGGGTCCGAGGAGATGCCCATCCAGCCCCCGGCGCCCAGCTGTTGCAGGGCCTCACCGTAACCCGGGCTCAGGGTGACTGCACCGTCGCTGCAGGTCGCAGGATGTTCGTCACCCACGCGCCGCAATGGCGCCAGCACATCGGCGGCGAGCCGGGCACCCTCGTCGAGCAGTGCCGTGCTCAGGTCCGGACCCACGCCGAGTTCCTCAAAGGCCGGCAGTGAACCCAGGGCTTGCCCCACGTCCAACACCTCGTCAATCAGAAACGTCATGTCCTCAATCGGGGCGCGGTAGCTGCTCATGGTGATGGTGTCCTCGTCGGTCCGGGTAATGATCGGGGCCAAAACCGTCGCGCAGGGGCGCCCGGTGTGACTTGGCAATTTTAGCGAAAGGACTATAATTTTCACAATCTATCAATCGCATCCCCACCATTCCCTCGGTGAATACTGAATGTCGACCAAACTGAACCGCATCGACCTCAACCTGCTGGTCTACCTGGACGCCCTCCTCCGCGAACGCAATGTGACCCAGGCCGCCCACCAGTTGAACCTTTCGCAACCCGCCATGAGCAACGGCTTGCGCCGCCTGCGGGACCTGTTCGACGACCCCCTGCTGGTGCGTACCTCGGATGGCATGACCCCCACTGAACGCGCGCTGGAACTGGAGCCACAGGTGCGCGAAGTGCTGATGAATATCGAACAGGCGGTACAGCCGCGCTCCGCCTTTGCGCCCGAGCAGGCGCAGCGGGTGTTCCGCATCATGGCCAGTGACTACGCGGAATCCACCCTGCTGCCGGCGGTGCTGGGCAAATTGCGACTGCAGGCACCGGGCCTGACCCTGGACATCATGACCCCCTCCGATGTCAGCTTCCTGGATGTGGAGCGCGGCAAGGTCGACATGGTGATCAACCGGTTCGATTCGATGCCCCAGTCCTTTCACCAGATCCACCTCTGGAACGACAGCTTTTCCTGCCTGTTGAGCCCGGAAAACCCGGTGCTTGACGACTTCACCCTGGAAAACTACCTGCAGGCCAAGCACATCTGGGTGAGCAAGACCGGCATGGGCGTTGGCGTCGGCGTCGACCCCGACGACGTGCAACGACTGGGCTGGGTGGACAGCGCCCTCGCGAGGCTGGGCAAAAAACGCCAGATTCGGGTGTTTACCCGTCACTATCAGGCGGCCATGACGCTGGCAGAACAGAACGACCTGATCGTCACCCTGCCCACGCGGGCCGCCCTGCTCAAGCGCAACAATCCCCGGGTCGTGTTGCGGGAGCCGCCGCTGGATATCCCGCCGCTGGAGTTGAAAATGGCCTGGAGTCCGCTCCTGCAACACAATCCCGCCAACCGCTGGTTACGCAAACTGATCGCCGATACGGCACGGGAGATGGACAACCAGCCACCACTACCCTGAGTGAGAGGGTCAGGCGTGCAGCCACACCACCTCATTCAGGAAGGGAATGGCCGCGATAAAAACGATAAATTGGATAAATTAAGCCTGCTCGCCGTAGACTAGCACTTTTTCCGGTGGGCGCCTGGCGTGCCCCGCAGTCAGAGGAATGAAGCCCCATGAGCGAGCGCATCATTGAAGGTGGCCTGCACATTGACGCAGCCCTGCACAGCCTTCTGGAAGAGGACATTGCCCCCGGCACCGGCGTTACACCGGAGCAGTTCTGGCAAGGCCTCGACGCCATCCTGCGCGACCTTGCACCGCGCAATCGCGAACTGCTCGCGACCCGCGCCAGCCTGCAGGAACAGATCGACAACTGGCACCGGGCCAACCCCGGGCCAGACTACGACCGTGCAGAGTACAAGGCCTTTCTGCACTCCATTGGCTACTTGCTGCCGGAGCCCGCGGACTTCGCCATCAGCACAGAGAACGTCGACCCCGAGGTCGCCACCTTGGCGGGACCCCAGCTGGTCGTGCCGGTCATGAATGCGCGCTACGCCCTGAACGCGGCGAACGCGCGCTGGGGCAGTCTCTACGACGCCCTCTACGGCACGGATGTCATCCCCGAAGAGGGCGGCGCTGAGCGCGCCGGTGGCTACAATCCTGTGCGCGGCGAACGCGTGATCGCCTGGGCCAAGCACTTCCTCAACACCCATTGCCCGCTGTCGACAGGCGATCACAGCCAGGTAACGGCCTACACCGTGGTGAACGGTGCACTGCAGGTGGTGCTGAGCGGCGGCCAGATCAGTTCACTGGCGACGCCGGCACAGTTTCGCGGCTATCGGGGCGAAGGCAACGCGCCGACCAGCGTCCTGCTCCGGCACAACGGCCTGCACATCGAAATTCTCATCGACCCGCTGAGCCCCATCGGTGCCAGCGACCCAGCCGGTGTCGAGGACGTGGTGCTGGAAGCCGCACTGACCACGATCCAGGACTGCGAAGACTCCATCGCCGCAGTGGATGCAGCCGACAAGATCCTGGTCTATCGCAACTGGTTGGGCCTGATGCGCGGGGACCTCGAGGATTCGTTCCGCAAGGGCGAGCAGACCCTGACCCGCCGTCTCAACCCGGACCGCGTGTTCACCGCGCCGGATGGCAGTGAACGCGTGCTGCCGGGCCGCAGCCTGATGTTTGTGCGCAATGTGGGGCACCTGATGAGCAGCGACGCCATTCTCGATGCCGAGGGCAGGGAGATCCCCGAAGGCATCATGGACGGCATGTTCACCGCCATGATCGCCCTGCACGACCTGCGTGGCACAGGCACCCTGCGCAACTCGCGCCGGGGCAGCATCTACATCGTCAAACCGAAAATGCACGGCCCGGACGAGGTCGACTTCACCTGCACCCTGTTTGATCGCATTGAAGACGCCCTGGGCCTGGCGCGCCACACCATCAAGCTGGGCATCATGGACGAGGAGCGCCGCACCACCGTCAACCTGAAAGCCTGTATCGAGCGCGCCCGCGAGCGCCTGGTCTTCATCAACACGGGCTTCCTTGACCGCACCGGCGACGAGATCCATACCAGCATGGAAGCCGGGGCCATGACACCCAAGGGCGCCATGAAGCAGGAGCCCTGGATCAACGCCTACGAAGACTGGAACGTGGACACAGGCCTCGCCTGCGGCTTGCAGGGTAAGGCGCAGATCGGCAAGGGCATGTGGGCGATGCCCGACCTCATGGCGGACATGCTGCAGGCCAAGGTCGCGCACCCCAGTGCCGGTGCGAGCACCGCCTGGGTGCCCTCCCCCACCGCGGCCACGCTGCACGCCACGCACTACCACAGCATTGACGTGGCACAGCGCCAGGAGCAGCTCAAATCACGTCCGCGGGCGTCGCTGGATGACATCCTGCGCATTCCCCTGAAGGGCGCCGCAGGCCTGAGCGCCGAAGACGTCCAGCGCGAGCTGGACAACAATGCCCAGGGCATTCTCGGCTATGTCGTGCGCTGGATCGATCAGGGCGTGGGCTGCTCCAAGGTGCCCGACATCCACAACGTCGGGCTGATGGAAGATCGCGCGACCCTGCGTATTTCAAGCCAGCATATCGCCAACTGGCTGCGCCACGGCGTGTGCAGTGAAGCCCAGGTACGGGAGACCATGGAGCGTATGGCAGCGGTGGTCGACCAGCAGAACGCCGGCGACCCGGCCTACCGCCCCATGGCGCCGGACTTCGCCGACAGTGTGGCCTTCCAGGCGGCACTGGAACTGGTGCTGGAGGGCTGCGCGCAACCCAGCGGATACACCGAGCCGGTGCTGCACGCGCGCCGCCGCGAGGCGAAGGCCAAATACGGCGGCTGACACACCCTGCGGCGGCGGGCGGGCCACCGCGGGCACACTCGCGACTCAGCCGCCCAATGCCGTCATCGGGGCAATAAAGTCGTAGCCCAGCGCTTCCGCGACCGCCGCGTGCGTCACCTGCCCGGCGTGCACGTTCAGGCCGTTGCGCAGATGCTCGTCCTTCTCCAGCGCGGCGCGCACGCCGTGACGCGCCAGCTGCACCGCGTAGGGCAATGTTGCATTGGTCAGCGCCATGGTGGAGGTTCTGGCCACACCGCCGGGCATGTTCGCCACGCAGTAGTGCACGACACCATCGATCACGTAGGTCGGCTCCTGATGCGTGGTGGGCCGACTGGTCTCAAAACAGCCACCCTGATCGATGGCCACGTCGACCATGACCGCGCCCTTCTTCATTCCCGCTACCAGCTCGCGGCTGATCAGCTTGGGCGCTGATGCGCCGGGAATCAGCACCGCACCCACGACCAGATCGGCCTGCAGGGCATAACGCTCCAGTGCTTCCTTGGTCGAGTACACCGTCTTCAGGCGCCCACCAAACAGCATATCCAGTTCCTTGAGCCGGTTGAGGTCGCGGTCCAGCAGTGTCACATCCGCCCCCATACCCATCGCCATCCGCGCCGCGTTGATGCCGACCACGCCGCCACCGATGATAAGCACCTGCGCAGGTTCCACGCCTGGCACGCCACCCAGCAGCATGCCGTTGCCGCCCTGGGCCTTCTCCAGGTTGTGCGCACCGGCCTGGATGGCCATGCGGCCCGCCACTTCACTCATCGGCGCCAGCAGGGGCAGCCCGCGACCCGCGGAGGTCACGGTTTCATAGGCGATGCAGGTGGCGCCTGAGGCCAACAGGGCCTTCGCCTGCTCAGGATCCGGCGCCAGGTGCAGGTAGGTGAACAGCAGCTGGCCGGGGCGCAGCATCCGGCACTCGACAGGCTGCGGCTCCTTGACTTTGATGATCATCTCCGCCTCGGCAAAGATCGCCTCGGCACCGGCGACGATCTCTGCCCCCGCCTCGCGATACTGGCCGTCGTCAAAGCCGATGGGTTCCCCACCGTCCTGTTCCACCAGTACACGGTGGCCATCGTGCACCAGTTCCCGCACACCCGCCGGCGTGAGGCCAATACGGTACTCGTGGTTCTTGATTTCCTTCGGTACGCCAATCAGCATGTTTGCGGTCTCCAGCGAGGGGGTCAATTGACCGGCATGCTAAGGGGGAAAAAAACACTTTTCTTATGTATTTTTGCCACATAAGCAGTTATTTCCGCTATATTTTTATATATATTCAGGCGTATCGTCCAATATAGAACCGCCGGTATTCAGCCGGCCAGTTGCATATAACCACAGTAGCGAGTGAGCACAATGAAAGCACGGCTACAGAACCTCAACCGCACCGACCGGCGCCTGCTGCGGCTGCTGCAACAGGATGCACGCACCAGCTATGCAGAGCTCGCGCGCCAGGTTGGCCTGAGCACCACACCCTGCAAGGAGCGCATCAAACGGCTGGAGCGCGAAGGCATCATCCGTGGCTACCAGGCCATCCTGGACCCGGAGCAGCTTGATGCGGGGCTGGTTGTGTTTGTGCAGATCCGCCTGAGCCGCAGCTCACAGGATATTTTCGAGGAGTTCAAACGCAGCGCCTTCGAGTTACCGGAAGTTCAGGAGTGCTACCTCGTCTCCGGCAATTTCGACTATCTGATCAAGGCGCGCGTCGCTGACATGAATGCGTACCGCGCGTTCCTGGGCGAAACACTGCTTACCCTGCCCGGGGTGCAGGAATCGACCAGCTACGTGGTGATGGAGCAGGTCAAGGAAACCCTGGCGCTGCACATCCCCTGACAGCGGCCCGCTCAGTCGAGGTCGTGATCGATATCCTTGTACTGCAGGTTGGTGAGCTGCTCGGACAGGAGGCCAATGAAAAACACCACCAGACCCGCCAATAACAGCAGCGAGCTCATATTGCTGAAGCGCAATAAACCGCTGCCAAACGCGCCCAACAGATAATTTGCCATGCCCAGGCCGGCCAGCAGTACCGACAGCGGAAAGTAGACTTTCAGCGGTGAATAGAGCGTACCGATCTTGAAGATGATGAGAAAAAACCGCACCCCGTCGCGCAGCGGACTGATATGGCTTTTGCCGACGCGCTGTTCTACCGCAATGGGTACAAAACCGACGGAATAACCGGCGCGAAAGAAGGCCATGGTCGAGGTCGTGGGGTAGCTGAAGCCGTTGGGCAGGAGATACAGGAAGCTGAGAAACTTGCGCCGGTCTACCGCGCGAAACCCCGAGGTGAGGTCATCAATGCGCCGGTTTACCATCCAGCTCGCCAACCGGTTGTACAGCGTGTTGGCGCTCCAGCGCGCAAAGCTGGCCTGGGACGACAGGCCCGAGCGCGCGCCCACGACCATATCGTAGCCTTCCGCCATGGTGGCAAGCAGGCTCGCAATGTCCGCCGGGTCGTGCTGGCCATCGCCGTCCAGGAAAACCAGCACGTCTCCCCTCGCCGCCCGCGCGCCGGATTTTATCGCGGCGCCGTTGCCCTTGGGGTAGGGGTGGGACACGACCGTGGCGCCGGCACTGCGGGCGACCGCGGCCGTGTCATCCTCCGAGCCGTCGTTGACGACGATCAGTTCGGCCTCGGGGTAGAGGGTGCGGAGGCGTGGTAGCAGCGGCGCAAGCCCCTGTTGCTCATTCCTGGCGGGTATCACAATGGAAATTCGCAACTAGTCTGCCTCCAGGTAGAGCGCGAGGGTTTCTTGATCCGACACGGTTAACACTCCAGCCGCCTGCAGCGTCAACAGCTGCCGCTGCAACGCTTCGGCCTCCTGCACTTTACCCAATGCCGTACTGAAATGCAGCTGCATTAACAGGCCGCGCGGCGTACCCGGCGCCTGCGCCAGAAACCGCGCCGTATACTCATAGGCATTGGCATAGCGCCCCAGAGCATTCTCCAGCACCGCGAGCAGGGCGTAGATATTTGCCGAGGCCGTGGCCCCGGCCTCCGGGCGCAGATACACGCTCGCAAAGGCCTCTGCGATCGCAAGGCGGTCCAACTGCGCACACTGCTCGTTCTGCAGCATCTTGACCAACACATGCAGGGTGGCCACGGAACTCACCGGACGCGGCGCATCCAGCACCCCGGCGAGGGCCCCCGCTGACGGCGGCAACGGCCGACCGGCCATGCAACTGAGCGCCAGATTGCGCAGGTAATGATCGCCGTCCTGCTCCGGGGAGTGTGCATGGGCCTGGGCGGAATACGCCAGCGCCCGATCCAGGCTGCCGGCTCGCGCATACATCACCGCCATGTCGGCATTGGCACGAAAAGACGCCGGGTGCGCACTGATCTGATTGAAGCGCAGCAGGTAGCTGTTTGCCCAGATTTCCACCTGGGAGCTGGTATTGAAGCTCAACATCAGCAGTGCAAGGGCAAGATAGGCCATCACCGGTCGGGCGACCACTCGCCAACGCCGTGCCAGTTCGGCCAGCAGCAGCGCCAGCAGGAGGAAGACAGCAATACCGGGAAAGTAATTGCGGTGCTCGAAATACAGCTCCAACGGCAGCACGGTGGACTCGACGCTGTGCCCGACCAGGAACAGGAGCAGGCAGAACGCCACCCGCCGGCCCAGGGCGAAGCCAGAGATTGCGGCGGCAAGCAGCAGCGCCGCGCACCACGCCACTACCGCATGGAGCGTGGTAACGGGGCTCATTATCGACCGCGACAGCACGACATCGTCATGGTAGAGCCCCATACGGGCGACGTCCGGCCAGACCAGCTGCCCCAGATAATCCCAGAGAATCCGGCTCTGGGTCAGCACGCGCTCCAGCAACGTAAACTCGCGCAGCGCGTAGTGTGCCAGAAAGCGCTCAGGGGCCAGGGCAAACACAGCGATGACGGAAACGCCGCCCAATACCAGCAAACCCAACACCCGGTAGAGCATCCCCTGGTCGACACGGCCATCTCGACGACAGCCGAACCAGAGCAACTCCAACAGCAGCAAAACCGGCAGCACGACGACACCGTTTTCCTTGGCAAATACCGCCAGCGTTGCGCAGACAATCACCAGCGCAAAGCGCAGTGTGCCCTTCTCGCCTGCGCTGAAGCGCTCGCGCCAGTAGGTATAGGCGATGAGCGCGAGCAGCATCAATGTGCAGGCCAGCATGGCCATACGCTGCACCGCATACAGCACCGTACTCACCCACAGCGGCGAAACCAGCCACAGGCCTGCCGCCAGCAGTGCCACTGCCATAACACGCGCATAAGCTGCTGCGCCCAACAGGCGATGGATCAGCCAGGCCAACAGGAGTCCATTCAACAGGTGCAGGCCAATGTTGATGGCCTTGCTCCAGCGCACATCATCGCCAACAAAGGCCCGCTCGGCGACGAAGGTCGCCATGGTGACCGGCCTTCCCAACGGCCCGGAACCGTCTCCGAACACCTGCTCCACGCGTTGCCGAGAATCCACGTCGGTCTCCAGCAAAGTCACACTGGTGCGGTCATCCAGCAAGACCGGGCCGTGAATACCCGGCGCATAGAGCCACGCTGTTGCGGCAAGCAGCAGGCCAAACATCCCGAACAGGCAAAGCCTTGCAGCGTAACCAGACATCACTGGTCTGCCCCCGCAACGACCTGGCGCTGCAACGGCAGCTGGCGCCGTCGGCTGTCGTAGTGCATCCACTCCCCTATCGAGCGCAAGACACCCTCGGCATCGCCAACTTCACTGTAGCGGGCGATCAGGTAGGGATAGTAGGCCAGCTGGCCGGGCGAGCGAGCCAGCGCCGCTTCCAGGGCAGCAAGCAACGCCTCGGGGGGCGCACCACGCGCCTGCAGGTAGGTGTAGCGCAGGCTGTCAAGGTCCGTGGGGGTGAGCGAGTAGCGCCCCAACGCGGCAAACAGCCGCTCCACTTCCTCGTCCTGCGTGGCACACTTGCCATCGCCCATGCATTCCGCCAGCACCTGTAGCGCATTCCTGTCGGAGGCTTTCAGCACCCGACCCGGCAGCGCGGCGTGCAGGGCCGACAGCCAGTCGGTTTGCGCACCCAGCTCGGGAAAGAAAAGACTATCCAGGTAATAGAGCATCACCAGCGCACCGAGATCTGCTGGGTCACGCTGATGCATCAGTTCCATGTAGTGTCGGCCGACCGCCAGACTGGCCCTGGCCTCTGCTTCGGTGAGCCCCAGCTCATCCCGCAGCCGATACTGGCGCAGCAGCGCATTACCGTAGAAGTAATTGGAGCGCACGGACTCGGGATGACGGGCCAGGTTGGTACGCGACAGCGTGAGATCGTCAGACCAGGTGTTGCCGCGCAAACCCAGCAGCAGCGCAAACGCGGCGAACAGCGCCAGCAGCGCCGGCACCCGGCGCGACGCTGGCAGGCGATCGAGCACACTGGCAAAGCCGACGCCCAGCAACAGGCAAATACCGATACTGGGCAAATAATTGCGATGTTCGTAGACCATTTCCAGTGCGAGAAAGCTGGACTCCATGCTGTGGCCCACGAGGTACACCAGAACCGCCAGCAGGAGCAGAGGCCAGCGTTCGCGTCGCCAGACAGCGACGACAAGCACCGTCACCCAGCCCGCCACCGCAAGCAACGTCGACACAGGCTGCAGCCAGCCGGTCGACAGCGCCAGGTCATCGTGCTGAAATCCCATGCTCAGGATATTGGGCCAGACAATCCAGCTAACGTACTGCGACAGCACGCGCCCCTGCGTCAGCAACCGCTCCTCGAGGGTGAAATTGCGCTGGGTATAGCCACCCAGAAACGTCTCGGGCGCGAACCAGAAAATCAGCGCAATCGCTACAAGCGGCAACAGCAACAGCACCCAGCCGGCAGCCGCCAGCGGCGACCGCTGCTGGCCGGCCCAGCGACCGCGGTACACCGCCACTTCCACCGCCGGCACCAACCACAGCAACAGCGCCCCGTTTTCCTTGCTGAGCACCGCGAACACCGTGACCAGCAGCAGCCACAGCGCCGCCGCAACCACCTCCTGCGGGCTGGCGCCGCGCTCGGCCCAGCGGGAGCGCCAGCGCACGAACAGCAACAGCCCCAGCACCGTGAACAGCGTGGACAGCTGCGCCATACGCTGCACCGCGTACAACACCGTAGACACATGCAGGGGGTGCAGCAGCCAGAACCCCATGGCAAGCGCCGCCACCCAGCCGGGATCACAGCGCAGTTTGCCCTGGGCCACCAGCGCCGCAACCAGCGCGCGGAACAGCAAGAACAGCAGGCCAGCAATGGCGAGGTGAATCACGATGTTGCCCAGCTTGAGCGAGCGGGCACTGAAGCCGCCCTCCAGGGCGTGCTGCAGGGCAAACGTGACCATGGTCAGGGGGCGACTCAGCGGGCCGGCACTGGAACTGAAGGCGGCGGTACGCCATTCGTCAAAGCGCTCGCCGGAAATCTGTACCAGTTCATTGCCGCTGAGGGCCGGGGTATCGTCGAAGAGAAAGTCGTCGCCGGCGTTAGCGGCATAGAGCAGCGCAGCGATGAACAGCAACAGCGCGACACACCCGCTGAGTCGTGCGGTAACGGAAAACCCTTCCAGGAAGCTGTCGCGCACTCTGTTTTCTCATTACGTTGTGGAGCGGCAGTGTATACCGCTTTACGGCGTCAACAAAAAATGGGCATAAAAAAAGCCCGGCAATGCCGGGCTTTTGGTGCTCAGCTAAACATTAGCCGCGGCAGTTGGCCGGGAGGAACTTGGCAGGAATAGCATCAGAAGCGGCTGGTTTGCACTTCCAATCTATTGAGCGATCAGTCCGCGTGGTTCCAGAAAGCACAAAGGTATCACCCGCCGCCCCTGGCACTACGCCCGCCTGCACAACGGCAGTTAGCAACGGACCGACTCCGGATGTGCTGCTATAAATTACAGACTTTACAATTTCCTTATTAGGGAAATCGTTGATGCCTGCAGCAGCAGCGGTTGGCAGATTACCGGTTGCTGAGTAGTACTCAGCGATCGTGGTCTTCGCCTCAGCCAGCGCCGCCAGCGGCTCGGACATCTTCGCCCGCACGGTGTAATCCTGATAGGCCGGCAGCGCAATAGCCGCCAGGATGCCCACGATCGCGATTACGATCATCAGTTCGATCAGGGTAAAACCCTTTTGTACATTCTGCATTTTCATGTTCCTTACTCCTGTCCCCTGAGGGGTGTTTGGTCCGCACGCTTGCTCAGTGAGCGCGTTGCGAGTCAGACTAAGCATGAAGCGTGCCAATCAAACACGAGGGCTCGAGCAGGAGAATATTTGTTTATAAAACATGGTGTTACAATTCAGGCGTATTCAGAAGCACCGCCCTGCCCACCGTACACCTGACCAATTTGGGTCAGAAAGCGGCCGGATGTGACGTTTATTGTCAGCCTGGCGGTGACGCAGCCTGTCGCACAGCGGGCGAACCCGCGCCAAATTTGGGCAAAAATCCATATAAAATCATGCTTTTACGACCGCTTCAGGGTATTAGCATGAACTTTCTCTGGGTATACTTGGGCTGAGTATTGACAAAATAATGCGACCCCCAGGGATGCAGGCAGGATGAACGAAAGAGCAATCGGGCAGTTGAGTGGCCTCGCGGGCCGCCTTGTGGTGGAGGGCCTGCTGAGCGCCGAGGCTGCCAAGGAAGCGCAGCGCGAGGCGACCTACCAGCGGGTTCCCCTGGTCAAATACCTCGTTGACAAGCTTAGCCTCGACAGCCACCGCATCGCGGAGATCGCCTCCAACGAGTTTGGGGTGCCGCTGTTCGACATCAGCGCCTTCAACCTGGCCACCCTGCCCAGCGGCCTGGTGGATACCAACCTCGTTACCAAGCACCATGCCCTGCCCCTGTTCCGCCGCGGCAATCGCCTGTTCATCGCCGTCTCGGACCCCACCAACCTGGCTGCATTGGACGAAATCAAGTTCCACACCGGCGTCAACACCGATGCCATCCTCGTCGAGGAGCGCAGCCTGAACGCGGTGATCACGGACTGGATGGAGTCCCAGGACAACCTCACTGAAGGGCTGGGTGACCTCGAATCCGAGGACTTTGAGAATATCGACATCTCCACCGGTGATGACAACAGCAAGGAGGACGCGGGCTCAGACGGTGTCGACGAGACACCGATCGTGCGCTTCATCAACAAGGTGCTGGTGGACGCCATCAAGCAGGGTGCATCGGACATTCACTTCGAACCCTACGAGAAGAACTACCGGGTGCGTTTCCGCACCGATGGCATTCTGCGCGAAGTGGTCAAGCCGCCCAAGAACCTGTCGGCACGGATGGCCGCGCGTCTGAAGATCATGTCGCAGATGGATATCTCCGAGCGGCGGGTGCCGCAGGACGGGCGCATCCAGATGAAGCTGTCCCGCAACCGGGCCATCGACTTCCGGGTCAACACACTGCCCACGCTGTTCGGCGAGAAAGTGGTGCTGCGTATTCTGGATCCCAGCAGCGCGCAGATGGGTATTGATGCACTGGGTTACGAGGAAGACCAGAAGAAGATGTACCTGGATGCGCTGAGCAAACCCCAGGGCATGATTCTGGTTACCGGTCCCACCGGTTCCGGCAAAACGGTCTCGCTGTATACCGGTATCAACCTGCTGAACCAGCCGGAGCGGAATATTTCCACCGCGGAGGACCCGGTGGAAATCAATATGGAAGGCATCAACCAGGTGCACGTGAACCCCAAGGTGGGGCTCAATTTTGCCGAGGCCCTGCGCTCGTTCCTGCGCCAGGACCCGGACGTGATCATGGTCGGTGAGATTCGCGACCTGGAAACCGCGGAAATCGCCATCAAGGCGGCCCAGACCGGTCACCTTGTACTGTCCACCCTGCACACCAACAGCGCCGCCGAAACCGTGACGCGCCTGCTGAACATGGGTGTGCCCTCGTTCAACCTCGCCACCTCGGTCAACCTGATTATCGCCCAGCGGCTGGCGCGTCGCCTGTGCAAGGAATGCAGCGAACCCGCCGAACTGCCCACCGAGGTGCTGCTGAAGGCGGGCTTCAGCGAGGAACAGCTGGCCAACGCCGATATCCGGCGGGCTGTGGGTTGCGACCTTTGCAAGGACGGCTACAAAGGCCGGGTCGGTATCTACGAGGTGGTGCGTATCACCCCGACCATCGCCCAGCTGATTCTGTCTCAGGGCAACGCCATGGAAATCCACAAGCAGGCGCGGGCGGAGGGCTTTCCGGATTTACACCAGTCGGCGCTGCTGAAAGTACTCAAGGGTATGACCAGCCTGGAAGAAGTGAACCGGGTGACCACAGACTAGACACTGCGTAACCACGTGCTAAACGGACGAGACTATGGCTACCAACGCGGCAAAAAACGTATTTGTGTGGAACGGCGTCGACCGCAACGGGCGCGCGACACAGGGTGAGATCACCGCACAGAGCTCGGGCGTTGCCCGCGCGCAGCTGCGCACCCAGGGCATCAAGCCGAAAACGGTCAAGAAAAAGGCCAAGCCCCTGTTCGGTGGCAGCGGCAAGCCGATCAAGCCGGCAGACATCGCCATTTTCACGCGCCAGCTGGCCACGATGATGAAAGCCGGTGTACCGCTGGTACAGAGCTTCGACATCGTCGCGGAAGGACTGGAAAAGCCGCGCATGCGCGAGCTGGTGGTAAGCATCAAAAACGATGTGGCCTCCGGTTCCGGCCTGGCGCCGTCGCTGGCGAAGTACCCGCGCCAGTTCGACGATCTGTTCTGCAGCCTGGTCGCCTCCGGCGAGGCCTCGGGCACGCTGGAAGTCATGCTGAGCCGGGTCGCCACCTACAAGGAAAAAACCGAGCAGCTGAAAGCCAAGATCAAAAAGGCCATGACCTACCCGACTGCGGTGGTGATCGTGGCCATCGTGGTGACCGCCATTTTGCTGATCAAGGTGGTACCGCAGTTTGCCGATACCTTCCGCAGCTTCGGCTCCGACCTGCCGGCGTTCACCCTGATGGTGGTGGGGCTCTCGAATTTCATGCAGGAATGGTGGTTTATCATCCTCATTGGCATGATTGCCGTCGGCTACGGCATGAAGGAGGCCAAACACCGTTCGGTAGCGTTTGCCGAGGCACTGGATCGACTCGCCCTGCGCCTGCCGGTCGTGGGAGGCATTGTGCACGACGCGATCGTGGCCCGCTTTTCCCGCACCCTGGCGACAACCTTCGCCGCCGGTGTACCGCTGGTGGACGCCCTGACCTCTACCGCCGGCGCTGCGGGCAACTCGGTGTACAGCAAGGCGATCATGCAGATTCGCGACGACGTTACCACCGGCACCACGCTGTACCAGGCGATTCGCGCCACCGGCCTGTTCCCGAACATGCTGCTGCAGATGGTATCTATCGGCGAGGAGTCCGGCGCGCTGGACGACATGCTGGACAAGGTCGCGCAGCATTACGAGGAAGCCGTGGACAACGCGGTAGACAGCCTCAGCTCACTGATGGAGCCCATCATCATGTCGGTGCTCGGCGTGCTGGTCGGTGGCCTGATGATCGCCATGTACCTGCCGATCTTCATGCTGGGTTCGGTGATCTAGGCCAGCGCGGGTGCTGGACGTATTCCTGGCGCAGCCCGGGTGGCTGGCAAGCTGCCTGTTGCTGCTGGGCCTGGTCGTCGGCAGCTTCCTCAATGTGGTGGTGTATCGGCTGCCGCTGATGATGCAGGCGCAGTGGCGCCGGGAGTGTTGCGAACTCCTGGAGCAACCCGTCACCGACGCAGAGCCTCTGAGCCTGGCCGCACCCAACTCCCACTGCCCGCACTGCAAGGCACCGGTGCGCCCCTGGCAGAACATCCCGGTGATCAGTTACCTGTTGCTCCGGGGCCGCTGTGCCGGATGCCGCGCGCGCATTTCCCCGCGCTACCCCGTGGTGGAAGCGGCCACCGGACTCATCACACTCTGGCTGGGATTGCATTACGGCCCCAGCTGGCAGCTGGCCGGCGCCGTGCTGCTGACCTGGGCTCTCATCACCCTCACCCTGATAGACTTTGATACCCAGCTGTTGCCCGACGACATTACCCTGCCCCTGCTGTGGCTGGGACTGGCGTTCAACCTGAATGGCACGTTCGTGCCTATTACCGATGCCGTACTCGGCGCAATCGCTGGCTATGGCATCCTGTGGAGCGTGTACTGGCTGTTCAAGCTGGTAACCGGCAAGGAAGGCATGGGCTACGGAGACTTCAAGCTGCTGGCAGCGCTGGGGGCATGGCTGGGCTGGCAGGCACTGCCGCTGGTAGTCCTGCTGTCTTCGCTGGTGGGCGCCGTGGTCGGCATTCTGCTGATCGTCATCGCGCGCCGGGGCCGCGATATTCCCATGCCTTTCGGGCCCTACCTGGCGGCCGCCGGGTGGCTGGCCCTGATCTGGGGTGAGTCCATTCTCCAGGCCTGGCTGGGCGCGAACGGCTTGCCCGCCTGACAGGGCCAGTCCGACGATGGAAGACAACATGAGCCTGATTATCGGCATTACCGGCGGCATCGGCAGCGGCAAGACCGCGGTCACGGATCGCTTCGCCCGTCAGGGCATCACCGTGGTTGATGCGGATCTGGCGGCACGCATCGTCGTGGAGCCCGGCACACCGGCGCTGGCCGCGATTGCCCGGCGCTTCGGCTCCGAGGTGCTGCAGGGAGACGGCAGCCTGGACCGAGCTACCCTGCGGCGTATCGTGTTTGCCGACCCGGCACAGCGCAAGTGGCTGGAGCAGCTGACCCACCCCCTCATCGGTGAGGAGATCCAGCGCCAGTTGGCCGCCTCGCGCAGCCCTTACACCCTGCTCAGTTCGCCACTGCTGCTGGAATCCGCTACCCAGCGCGATCTCGCCACGCTGGTGGTTGTCGTGGATGTCCCGGAGGCGATGCAGCTGGCGCGCACGGTGCAGCGAGACAACAATGACGAGGACCAGGTGAAGCGCATCATGGCCGCGCAGCTGCCGAGACAGCAGCGCCTGGCAGGGGCAGACATTGTGATTGACAACAGCGGGTCACTGGAGGCACTGGACGCGGTGGTCGCCGAGTTGCACAAGGAGTTTCTGCAGCGTGCGGAGGAAGCGCGGCAACACTGACACGGTCATGCCACACTAACCCGCCTGCTCCCCCAGCCGCCGGCGAACAGCGCTGACGATAGGCACGTTGGCGGCCGGAAACTCGTAGCGGGCCAGCTCCTCTGCCGTCACCCAACGCAAGGGCTGCCCTTCCAGCCCGCGCGCCTTGCCCTCCAGCTCCGTCACCAGGTGCACATCCAGCAGCACCGCCTTGTCGCCGTAGTTGAAGGGCACGAGCAGTAAAGGTTGTGAGCTCGCGAAACCGATACCGAGTTCCTCGCGCAGCTCCCGCGCCAGCGCCCGCTCCACAGACTCGCCGGGCTCGACCTTGCCGCCGGGGAACTCCCACAGCCCACCCTGGTGCGCCGCACTGGCACGGCGGCTGATCAGTACCCTGTGCTGTTCATCCAGCACCACGCCAACCGCAACGTGCACTGCGGCCATTCAGGTACGGTACTCCGCATTGATGCGTACATAGTCGTAGGAGAAGTCTGTAGTCCACACGGTCGCTGTGGCAGGACCGCGCTGCAGCTCGATGCGAATGGTGATGTCTTCCTGTGCCATCGCCGCGGCACCCTGCTGTTCGGTGTAACTGGACGCACGGCACCCCTGCTCGGCAATCAGCACATCGTTCAGGTACACGGCGATGCGGGTAACATCGAGGTCTACCAGCCCAGCGCGGCCGATCGCCGCCAGCAGGCGCCCCCAGTTCGGATCGGAGGCGAACAGCGCCGTCTTCACCAGCGGTGAGTGGGCGATGGTAAAGGCCACGTCGAGGCATTCCTGCTCCTGTGCGCCTCCATTGACCTGCACCGTGACAAACTTGCTGGCCCCTTCGCCGTCACGCACCAGGCCCTGGGCCAGGTCTACGCAGATCTCCTGTAAGGCGTTGCGCAAAACATCATAAAGAGGATCGTCGGTCGACCGCAACGACGGGTTGCCCGCCGCGCCAGTGGCCACCAGCATGCAGGCGTCGTTGGTCGAGGTGTCCCCGTCCACCGTGATGCGGTTGAACGAAAGCTCCACCGCCTCGGCGAGCAGAGCCTGCAGGATTGCAGGACTGACCGCTACATCTGTCGCAAGATAGGCCAGCATCGTCGCCATGTTGGGCCGCAACATGCCGGCGCCCTTGGCGATGCCGGTCAACACATGGCTGTGCCCGTTGCAGCTGAACCGCACCGAGCAGGCCTTGGGCCGGGTATCGGTGGTCATGATGCCGTGGGCAGCATCCAGCCAGCCGTCCACCTGCAACGCCGCCAGCGCCTGCGGCAGCACGTCGATAATTTTCTGCACCGGCAACGGCTCCCCGATGACGCCGGTGGAGAACGGCAGCACGGACTCGGGCGCTACGCCGGCCCGTTCAGCAACGGCCGCGGCACAGCGTCGCGCATCAGCGAGACCGGCTTCGCCGGTACCCGCATTGGCATTACCCGTGTTCACCAACAGGTAGGTTGGCCGCTGCTGACTGGCCGCCAGATGCTCCTTCGCCACCACCACCGGCGCCGCGCAGAAGGCGTTGCGGGTGAAAACTCCCGCCACATGGCTACTGGCGGCCAACTCCATGAGCACGACATCGCGCCGCCCCGGCTTCTTTATGCCCGCGGAAACTGTGGCCAGGCGCAGGCCCGGTACCGACAGCAACTCCCCCAGGCGTGCTTCACCCACTGCCATGCTGTTGCTCTCCCGCTACGCCAACCGGCTCAATCGATGCGCCCATGGCACTGCTTGTACTTTCTCCCGCTGCCACAGGGGCAGGGCTCGTTGCGCCCCACCTTGGGCTGCTCGCGGGTGAAGGTCTGCGGCGTTTCCGCCGGTGCCGGTTCCGCCGCCCCACTGGCCAGGGCTTCCTCCGCCATGGCCGAGGCCGCGGCGTGCTGAAAGGCGAGCTTCTCGCGCTCCGCGGCCTCGCGTCTGCGCGCCTCAATCAGCGCCGACTCGTCCTGGTGCTGGATCTGCACGTGGCTCAGGAACTTGATGACCTCATACTTGAGGTTCTGCAGCAGCTGTTCGAACAACGCGAAGGACTCACGCTTGTATTCCTGCTTGGGATTCTTCTGCGCGTAGGCGCGCAGATGGATGCCCTGCCGGAGATGATCCATGGTCGCCAGGTGATCTTTCCACAGCGTATCCAGCACCTGCAGCATGATCTGCTTTTCGATCTTGCGCATGGGCGGTCCAACGTCCGCACACTTGGCGTCGTAGGCTTCCTGCACCGCGGCGACGATTTTTTCGCGCAGTGCTTCCTCGTGCAGGCTGTCGTCCTCGTCCAGCCATTGCTGCAGCGGCAGCGTCACGGCAAATTCCGCCTCCAGCTGACGCTCCAGGCCAGGTACATCCCACTGCTCCTCGACGCTCATCGGCGGGATGTAGCTGGAGATCGCCTCGTTCACCACGTCCTCGCGAATGGCGGTGATGGTTTCGGCAATATCCGCCTCGCCCAGCAACTCGTTACGCTGTTGATAGATGATCTGGCGCTGGTCGTTGGCCACGTCATCGTATTCGAGCAACTGCTTGCGAATGTCGAAGTTGCGCCCCTCGACCTTACGCTGCGCCTTTTCAATGGCGTTGGTCACCATGCGGTGTTCTATCGCTTCGCCCTTTTCCATACCCAGCGCCTGCATGAAGCTCTTCACCCGGTCAGAGGCGAAAATGCGCATGAGATTGTCTTCGAGTGACAGGTAGAACCGCGACAGGCCGGGGTCGCCCTGGCGCCCGGCACGACCGCGCAGCTGATTATCGATGCGCCGCGACTCGTGTCGCTCAGTACCCAGAATATGCAGGCCGCCCGCAGCCAGCACCGCCTCGTGGCGCTGACGCCAGGCCTCGGTCAGCTCGGCGCGCTGCGCATCGGATACCTCACCCAGTGACTCCAGCTCCGCCTCAAGGCTGCCACCCAGCACGATGTCCGTGCCCCGGCCCGCCATGTTGGTGGCGATGGTCACCACCCCCGGGCGCCCGGCCTGGGCAATGATCTCCGCTTCCTGTTCGTGGTATTTCGCGTTGAGGACTTTATGCGGAATCTTCGCGGCGCGGAAACGCTGCGACAGCTCTTCAGAGGTTTCCACCGACGCGGTGCCCACCAGCACGGGAGCGCCTTTCTCCACACAATCCTTGACGTCAGTGACAATGGCGTCGAATTTCTCTTCGCGTGTCAGGTAGACCAGATCGTTCAGATCCTTCCGCTGCCGCGGTTTGTTGGTCGGAATCACCAGCACCTCGAGGCCGTAGATCTGGCGAAACTCGAACGCTTCCGTGTCCGCGGTGCCGGTCATGCCCGCCAGTTTCTTGTACAGCCGGAAGTAGTTCTGGAACGTGGTCGAGGCCAGGGTCTGGCTCTCGTTCTGGATACGCACGCCTTCCTTGGCTTCGATGGCCTGGTGCAGACCTTCGGAGAGTCTGCGGCCGGCCATGGTGCGGCCGGTGTGCTCATCAATCAACACCACCTGGTCGCCCTGTACAATGTACTCCACGTCCCGATGGAACAGTGCGTGGGCGCGCAGGCCGGAATACACATGGTGCAGCAGGTTCAGGTTGGTCGCAGCGTAGAGGCTGTCGCCTTCCTGCAGCAGCCCCTCACCCGTAAGCAGCTCTTCGACGTACTCGTGGCCCATCTCGGTCAGCTCAATCTGACGCTGTTTCTCGTCGACCGTGTAGTGGCCTTCCTGCCCTTCCACATCACGTTTCAGCAGGGGGACCAGTTTGTTGATGCGCTGGTACAGGGCCGAGCTGTCCTCGGAAGCCCCGGAAATCACCAGCGGGGTGCGCGCCTCGTCGATCAGGATAGAGTCAACTTCGTCGACAATGGCGAAACTGAGCTCGCCCTGCATTTTGTCCTCAAGCCGGAACGCCATGTTGTCGCGCAGGTAGTCAAAGCCGAATTCGTTGTTGGTGCCGTGAATGATATCGGCCTGGTACGCCTCGCGCTTCTGCTCCTGGGTCTGCCCGGAGCGAACAACACCGACGGACACACCGAGGAAGCGGTACAGCGGAGACATCCACTGCGCATCGCGCCCGGCCAGGTAATCGTTGACCGTAATCAGGTGCACACTTTTGCCTGACAGGGCATTCAGGTAGGCCGGCAGGGTGGCCACCAGGGTCTTGCCCTCGCCCGTACCCATCTCGGCAATCTTGCCCTCATGCAGCGCCATACCACCAATCAGCTGCACATCAAAATGCCGCATGCCCAGCGTGCGCTGGCTCGCCTCACGAGTGACCGCGAAGGCCTCGGGCAGAATGTCGTCCAACGTCGCGCCATCCGCCAGGCGCTGGCGGAACTCGCCGGTCTTGGCCGCCAGGGCGGCATCGTCCAGCGCCTGCATAGCCTCTTCCAGTGCGTTGATCTTGCGCACGATCTTGCCAAGGCGCTTCAGCTCCCGATCATTGCGGGTGCCGAAGATTTTCTTCATCGTAGTCGTAATCATTAAAGGGTCACTGCGTTAGACATCAGGGCTTCACCCGCCCGGTGTGATACCCGGCGGGAAACGATTTTTGCGCGATGGGAGGTTCAGCGTCGTGTGCGACGCACGTAGCTGGAGGGGTCGACAGGACGGCCGTGCTTGTACACTTCGAAATGCACGTGGGGGCCGGTAGCGCGCCCGCTGGAGCCCATGAGGGCTATGGGCTGGCCCTTGCGTACGAGGTCGCCGGGCTCTACCAAATTGGACTGATTGTGGGCGTAACGCGTGACCAGCCCGTCACCGTGGGAGACTTCCACCATCATCCCGTAGCCGTTGCGGTCGTTGCCCGAAAAGGTCACTACGCCACCGGCCACCGCGATCACATTGGACCCCGCCTTGCCAGCGTAGTCTATGCCGTAGTGGGCGGAACGCTTGCCCGAAAACGGATCCGTGCGTACGCCAAAACCCGACGACACCCAGCCTTTTTCCACGGGACGGCCGGATACCCAGGCCTCCTCATCCAGCTTCCGGTGGGTAAGCAGCGACTCGAGAATCTCCAGCTGCTGTTCGCGCTCGGTGAGGCGCTCGGCGAAATGCTGCAGCTCGCCGGTCAGGTCAGGTGCAAGGTATTCAACGCTGAAATCGGCCGCGAGGGGACCACCGACCGCCGGGGGCTGGCTGAAATCGAACTCGCCGTCCTGCAGATCGGCCATGGCCGTGAGGTGTTCGCCGAGGGCGTCGAGGCGCGTCATTCGCGCCTGCAGCTCCGCCAGACTCAGGGTCATGGCCTGCAGCTTGCGCTCGGCCTCGAGGCGCAGGCCCTCCAGCTCGGTTGACTGGGTGGCCAGCTCATCCTGCAGGCTGTCCAGGGAATTGTCGCGCAGGTCGCGCGCCTGGGACTCCTGACCGACGAAATAGCCCAGTGCCACCATACCCAGCGGCAGCCCCAGACAGCACAGGGACAGCAGGGCGCGTGACCAGCGACCCAGCTCGAGAGAGCGGGACCCGCCGTGTTTGCGGCTTATCAGGATGACCTTCATTGGCAACCGGTTGCAATGAACTGACGCGCGAGTGTGCCATAGTCACGGGAATATTACCAATAGCAATTTGCGGCACCGACCGGGGCACCGAGGGGCGTGGCGGGCGCGCCAGCGGCCCTGGGCAGGGGGTATCAGGCGGCGGCAGGGCTCAGCGAGTAGGAAATCGGCGCGGTGGCCTCATCCTCGAAGGTCACCATTTCCCAGGCATCAGGCTGGGCGATCAGGGCCCGCAGTGAGGCATTATTGAGTGCGTGACCGGACTTGTGTGCCCGGTATTCGCCGATAACGCTGTAGCCGAGCAGGTAGATGTCGCCGATCGCGTCGAGAATCTTGTGTTTGACGAACTCGTCATCGTAGCGCAGGCCGTCCTGGTTCAGGATGCGGTATTCGTCCACCACAATGGCGTTGTCGACGCTGCCGCCACGGGCCAGCCCCTGGGAGCGCAGGTATTCGATTTCGTGCATGAATCCGAAGGTGCGCGCGCGGCTCACTTCCTTGACGAAGGAGGTGCTGGAAAAGTCGATTTCCGCGTGCGGTGACCGCTCGCGGAAAACAGGGTGATCAAATTCGATGGAAAACGAGACCTTGAAGCCATCAAAGGGGAGAAAGCTGGCTGTCTTGTCCCCGTCTTCCACCGTAACCGGACGCTTGATGCGAATGAATTTCTTCGCCGCGTTCTGTTCCTCGATTCCCGCGGACTGGATGAGGAACACAAACGGGCCCGCACTGCCGTCCATAATCGGCACTTCCGACGCGCTGACATCGACAAAGGCATTGTCGATGCCCAGCCCCGCCATCGCCGACAGCAGGTGCTCCACTGTCGACACTTTCTCGCCGTTGGCGATCAGCGTGGTCGAGAGCGTGGTCTCCCGCACATTTTCTGCGCGCGCAGGGATTTCGACCACCGGGTCGAGGTCCACGCGACGGAATACAATACCCGCATCAATGGGGGCAGGCGACAGGGTGAGATACACTTTCTCACCCGTGTGCAAACCGACGCCCGTTGCCTTGATGGCATTGCGTAATGTGCGCTGTCGAATCATACCTTCACCATCTCCTCTGCCCCGGACCCTCCGCGGCAGCCGATGGTGTGTCGGCTATGCCTCGTCAGTCCGCCTGGCGCCGCAAAAATGCGGGGATGTCAAAATAATCGTCACTCGCCATCGCCGCGGCCTCGCCACCGGCTGACATGGCGCGACGCATCTTGGTCGGCCGCTCCAGATCGCGGTAATCGGGCTCTTCATCTGCTGCCACAACCGCTGCACGCGGCGTGGTGCCCACTACCTGCAGCGGCGCCGCACGTGCCACCTCGCTGCCCAGACCTGTCGCCACCACCGTGACCTTGAGTTCGTCGGTCATGTTCGGGTCAATCACGGTGCCGACCACTACTGTCGCGTCATCCGACGCAAATTCCTCGATCGTGTCGCCAACTTCGGAAAACTCGCCAAGCGACAGATCCAGACCCGCGGTGATGTTCACCAGAATGCCGCGCGCTCCGCGGAGGTCGATATCATCCAGCAGCGGGCTGTTGATCGCACGCTCTGCCGCCTCACGGGCGCGGTTTTCACCGCGGGCAGAGCCGGTTCCCATCATCGCCATGCCCATCTCGGACATGACCGTACGTACATCGGCAAAATCCACGTTGATCATGCCGGGACGAATGATCAGGTCGGCAATCCCCTGAACTGCGCCCAACAATACATCATTCGCTTCTTTGAAGGCATCCAATAAACTGGTACTTTTTCCGAGCACTTCCAGCAACTTTTCGTTCGGAATGGTGATCAAAGAATCGACGTGTTGCTGCAGTTCCTGCACACCCTCAAGCGCGATCGCCAGACGCTTCTTGCCCTCGAACGGGAACGGCCGGGTGACCACGGCCACCGTGAGAATACCCATTTCCCGCGCCACTTCCGCGACGATCGGCGCACCCCCGGTACCGGTGCCGCCACCCATCCCTGCCGTGATGAACACCATGTCGGCGCCGCGTAGTGCATCGGCAATACGATCGCGATCCTCAAGTGCCGCCGCGCGACCGATCTCCGGATTCGCTCCGGCTCCCAGGCCCTTGGTGATGGCGCCTCCGAGTTGCAGCACGGTCTTCGAACGGATGTCCGAGAGCGCCTGCGCATCGGTATTGGCACAGATGAAATCCACGCCTTCAACAGAGTTCTCGATCATGTGCTTGACCGCGTTGCCGCCGCCACCGCCAACACCGATAACCTTGATGACCGCGTTCTGTGGTACGTTGTCGATAAGTTCAAACATAGCGTTTCTCCCCTTTCCTTTATGTGGCCACGCCGTGGCGTGACGGTTTACCGCAAAAAAACTTCAGAAATTGCTCTGTATCCAGTTGCGCAGGCGCGCCACCAGCCCATCACCGCTGGCGATGCTGCGCTGGGCACTGCCGGCACGCTCGCCGGCCTGCTTCTGGCCGTACTGCAACAGGCCTACGCCGGTGGAGTAGATCGGGTTGCGCACGATATCGTTCAGCCCCTTCACCGTTTGCGGGTAACCCACCCGCACCGGCATGTGGAAAATTTCCTCCGCCAGCTCAACCACGCCTTCCATCTTGGACGTGCCGCCGGTGAGCACCACACCGGCGCGGATGGCCTCCTCGTAGCCACTGCGGCGCAGCTCACCCTGAATGAGGGTGAACAGCTCGTCGTAGCGCGGCTCCACCACCTCCGCCAGCGACTGCCGTGACAGATCGCGGGGGGGCCGGTCACCGACACTCGGCACCTTGATCGTTTCATCAGGGCCCGCCAGCTGGGTCAACGCACAGGCGTACTTGATCTTGATTTCCTCGGCATGCTGGGTGGGCGTGCGCAGTGCCGTAGCAATGTCGTTGGTCACCTGGTCGCCCGCGATGGGTATCACCCCCGTGTGGCGGATAGACCCCTCGGTGAATATGGCAATATCCGTGGTGCCCCCACCGATATCCACCAGGCAAACACCCAGCTCTCGCTCGTCTTCCGTCAGCACCGAGTAGCTGGACGCCAACTGCTCGAGAATCACCTCTTCCACTTCCAGGCCACAGCGACGAATGCACTTCTCGATATTCTGCGCCGCGTTGACTGCGCAGGTGACGAGGTGGACCTTGGCCTCCAGGCGCACGCCGGACATGCCCAGCGGCTCCTTGACGCCTTCCTGGTTATCGATGACGTACTCCTGAGGCAGGATATGCAGCACTTTCTGGTCGGCAGGGATAGCCACCGCCTGCGCCGCATCAAGCACCCGCTCCAGATCCGGCGGCTGTACCTCGCGGTCGCGAATGGCAACAATACCGTGGGAGTTCAGGCTGCGAATGTGGCTACCTGCGATGCCCACGTACACCGAGTGAATCTGGCAGCCCGCCATCAGCTCCGCTTCCTCCACGGCACGCTGGATAGACTGCACCGTGGATTCGATGTTGACGATCACGCCCTTTTTCATACCCTTGGACGGGTGTGAGCCAATGCCGACCACCTCGAGCCCCCCCTCGGAACCGATCTCGCCGACGAGGGCCACGACCTTGGAGGTGCCGATGTCCAGTCCCACGATCATCCTTTTGTCCTGAACGCTGCCCATGGCAGTGATACTCCCCACTCGATTATTTTTCGGCCACGCTGGCCAGTTGCGCGACGTCTACCGCGGGTTCGCGGAAGGCTACCGCCATGCCGTTCTCGTAGCGCAGGTCGACGCGCTCGACCTCGTCCCAGCGCGCTGCCAGCTCACGTCGATACACCGTTGCAAAGCGCTCGAGGCGATCGCCGAAGTCCACGTTGCCCAGCGCCAGCTGCGTACCGCTGTCGAGCTCGGCACTGAGGTGCCCGCGCTCATCCAGCGACAGCGCATGCAGGACCAGTCCCAGGGGCTGCAGCAGTTCGCCCAGCTGCTGGTAGCTCACAATCAGTTCACGTGCGGAGCCCGCGGGGCCGTCAAGTCGCGGCAGCGATGCCTCACCTGCCACGCTGGACGACTGGAACACCTCACCCTCATGGTTGAGAAAGCCCCCCTGCCCCCAGCGCGCGATTGGCAGCTGCTCCTGCACATTGATCTCCAGCGTGCTGGGCCAGCGCCGCCGCACGCTCACCTGGTAGATCCAGGGCAGCGCCTGCAGGCGCGCGCGCACGTCCTCCAGGTTGGCACTCAGGAACCCGCCCACCAGCGCGGGCTGCACCATGTCCTGCACGAGTTCGGTCTGGGTGCGATGCAAATTGCCCGTCACGGCAATGCGCTGCACCGGAAGCTCCTGCAGGGCAATCCAGCCGCGCAGGCCCACGACACAAACCACACCGACGCCCAGCAGGATCAGCAGGCGGTTTACCCAGCCACCCAGCAGGCGCAGTCCCGGGCGCATGTGCGCCCGCGGTGCGCGCACGGCGCGACGACGGGTCGCCCCCGCGGAGCTGCGGCGCCGGTGTGCGGTGGTCCTGCGCGTGTCAACCATGCGCACGGCCCTCCCAGCTCAATTCCACGATACGTTGCACCAGAACCTCGATGGACATGCCCACCGCGCGCGCCGCCATCGGCACAAGACTGTGCGAAGTCATACCGGGAATGGTGTTCACTTCCAGCACGTAAAAGCGGCCGTCGCGGTCGCGCATCAGATCCACGCGCCCCCAGACTGAGCAGCCGAGGCTGCGAAATGCGGCCAGCGCCAGCGCGCTGGCTTCCGCTTCATCTTCTGCGCTCAGGCCGCTGGGGCAGTGATAGCGTGTCTCGTCCGACAGGTACTTCGCCTCGTAGTCGTAGAACTCCCGATCGGTTTCCATACGGATCGACGGCAGCGTGCTGTCCCCCAGAACCGCAACGGTATACTCGGGACCATCGATGAACTGCTCGGCCAGAACGGTGCCGCCGAAGGCCGCTGCCTTGCGCCAGGCCTGCGCCAGCGCCTGCGCTGTCGCCGCCGGCGCCATGCCGACACTGGAGCCCTCGCAGGCCGGTTTTACGAACACCTTACCGAAGCGGGCGATGATCGCTTCCCAGTCGCTGCCGGCGTCAAGCACCACAAAACCGCCGGTGCTGACCCCCACGCCCTGCCACAGCTGCTTGCTGCGCTGTTTGTCCATCGCCAGTGCCGAACCCAGCACGCCAGATCCCGAGTAGGGAATCTGCAGGGTTTCCAGGGCACCCTGAATCACACCGTCCTCACCGCCGGGGCCGTGCAGCGCATTGAAGGCGAAGCTCACATCCTCGAGTTGCGCCACCCAGCCAGTCGTGGAAGGGTCAACGGCGCGCACGTCACAGCCAAGGCCCCGCAAGGCGGCGACAATGGTTGCGCCGGTCTGCAGCGATACATCACGCTCCGCAGAGCGACCGCCCAGCAGCACGGCCATCGGTCCTGAGCTTGCCTGCTGCCAACTCATGGGTGAACCTCCGCCAGGCTGCCCAGCGTCTGGAGATCCTGCGCGAGCCGCGCAATGTTGCCCGCGCCCTGGGTAATCACGACATCACCATCGCGCAGAATTCCACACAGGACGTTGGCAACCTCGTCGATACTCTCCACGAACACCGGCTCTACCTGCCCGCGCTGGCGAATACTCCGTGTCAGGCTGCGGCTGTCTGCACCGGGAATCGGCTCCTCGCCGGCCGGATACACGTCCAGCAGCAGCAGCGCATCACAGCGCGACAGCACCGCCACGAAATCTTCGTACAGGTCCCGCGTGCGCGAGTACCGATGCGGCTGGTACACCATCACCACACGGCGATCCGGCCAGGCCTGCCGGGCGGATTCCAGCGTCGCGCGCACTTCCGTCGGGTGGTGTCCGTAGTCGTCCACCAGCAGCGCACTGCCGCCTGCCACAGCCAGCTCACCCAACACACTGAAGCGACGCCCGACACCCGCGAAACCCGCGAGGCCGCGCTGAATTGCGGCGTCATCCACACCCTCATCGCAGGCAACGGCAATCGCCGCCGTGGCGTTCAGCACGTTGTGCTCGCCGGGCATATTCAGCTGTATCGACAGCGGCGGCAGATCCCCGGGACGCGAGACTGTGAACTCGGTGGTCAGCCCCTGCTTGCGCACATCCATGATGCGGTAGTCCGCCGCCTCATCGAAACCATAGGTAAGGAACTGGCGAGACAGGTCGGGCAACAAGCCGGCAACCACCGGATCATCGACACAGAGCACGGCGAGCCCGTAGAACGGCAGGTTGTGGAGGAACTCGAGGAAGGTGCTGCGCAGGGTCGCAAAGTCACCACCGTAGGTTTCCATGTGATCCGCTTCAATATTCGTCACGACGGTAACCATCGGCTGCAGGTGCAGGAAGGACGCGTCGCTTTCATCTGCCTCGGCCACCAGGAAGCGACTGGCTCCCAGCTGCGCGTTGCTGCCGGCGGAATTCACCAGGCCACCGATGACGAACGTTGGATCCAGGCCCGCTTCCGCGAATACTGCGGCAATCAGGCTCGTTGTCGTGGTTTTGCCGTGGGTGCCCGCCACCGCGATACCGTGACGATAGCGCATCAGCTCAGCGAGCATTTCAGCGCGGGGAACAACCGGCACGCGCGCTGCGCGAGCTGCCACCACTTCCGGGTTGTCGGCGCGCACGGCACTGGAACTGACCACCACGTCGGCGTCGCGCACGTGTTCCGCGGCGTGGCCGATAAAGACCTCGATGCCAAGCTGTTGCAGGCGTGCCGTCACGGAGCTGGGACGCAGGTCGGAGCCCGACACCGCATAGCCGAGGTTGACCAGGACCTCGGCAATCCCGCTCATACCCGTGCCACCGACGCCAATCATGTGGATCCTGCGGATACGGCGCATTTCCGGCACGGTATAGGCGCTGCGTTCAGTCATGGCGTATCAGCTCCTCGCAAAGATCGGCAACCCGCGCTGTTGCCTGTGGCTGCGCCGCGGCGGAGGCGGCCGCCGCCATGGCCGCCAAGCGTTTGGGGTTGCTGATGTATCCAGCCAGCGTTGCGGCGACCTCCCGGGCCGACAGGTCAGCCTGGCGCAAAATCAGCGCGGCACCGCGATCCGACAGTGCGCGCGCATTGGCCGTCTGGTGATCGTCGATGGCGTGAGGCAGCGGAATCAACAATGCGGGACGGCCCATAATGGCCAGTTCGGCCACCGTCAACGCACCTGCCCGGCAGATCACGACATCGGCCCAGGCGTAGGCCGACGCCATATCCTCGATAAAGGCACTGACCTGCACGCCTGCATCCAGCAATGTGCCGTAGTCGGCCCGCAGGCTCTCCACGTGCGCCTGCCCGGACTGATGCCAGACGCGCACAGCGTCATCACCCAGCCGTTGGCGCAAGTGGCGCAGCACCTCGGGAAGCAAGGTATTCAGCGGCTGCGCTCCCAGGCTCCCACCCAGTACCAGCACCTGCAGCGGACGCTGGCCGTGGTAATCCCACAGCTGCTTGTCGGCCGCCTCGAGCAGCGCGCGGCGCACCGGGTTACCGACCACGGTCACCGCCCGCTCGGCCGGGAACGCACCGGGAAAACCCGCCGCTACCCGGCGGGCCAGCGGGGCCAGCAAACGGTTGGTGGTACCCGCTACCGCATTCTGTTCGTGGATCAGCAGTGGCTTGCGCAGCAACCAGGCCGCCAGACCTGCGGGGCCCGCCACGTAGCCACCCATACCCACCACGCAGGACGGCGCGAGACGCCACACCAGGTGCACAGCGCGCAGGCAGGACCAGAGCAGCAGCACCGCGCCGAGCGCCGTGTCTGCGAGGTTCTTGCCGCGCACACCGCGCACAGGAAGCAGGTGCAGGGGGTATCCCGCCGCCGGCACGACCCGCGCTTCCAGTCCGCGCGCTGTGCCCGTCCAGGCGATGCGGTAGCCCCGTGCCTGCAGGGCGTCGGCTACGGCCAGCGCCGGATAGACATGTCCGCCCGTGCCGCCCGCCATCATCAGAACCAGAGGCGCCTCGCTCATCCGGCACCTCCTTTGCGCGGGGCGCGGGGCGCCGCCGTGGGCAATTCGTTGCCGATACGCAGCACCAGCGCGAGCATGCAGCAGCAGATAATCAGGCTGGTGCCGCCGTAGCTGACGAACGGCAGGGTCAGACCCTTAGTGGGCAAGAGACCGGCACTCATACCCATGTTCACAAAGGCCTGCCCGGAAAACACCAGGGCAACGCCGTAGCAGACGTAGGCGCCGAAAAGCTGGCCCGCTGCCTCGGCCTGCCGGGCGATCCACAGAATCCGGGCGATCAGCGCGGTAAACAGCAGGATGAGGGCGAAGGCGCCGACAAATCCGGTCTCCTCGGCCCAGATGGAGAAGACGAAGTCCGTGTGCGCCTCGGGCAGGTAGAACAGCTTCTGCACGCTGTTGCCGAGCCCCACGCCGAGCCACTCCCCACGTCCGAAGGCAATCAGGGACTGGATCAGCTGGAAGCCGCTGCCAAAGGGGTCGGCCCAGGGGTCTGTGAACGAGGTGAGTCGCTGCATACGATAGGGGGCGGCAAAGACCAGCGCACCGACGACGATGGGACTGGCGAGGACAATGGCCAGGAAGTGCGTGACCTTCATTCCGGCGAGGAACAGCATGCCGAACGACGTGGCCACCACAATCACCGTGGCACCGAAATCGGGCTCGGCGAGGAGCAGCAGGGCGACCAGTGCCAAGACGCCCATGGGCTTGAAGAACCCGCTCCACTGCTCGCGTACTTCCCGCGCCTGGCGCACCAGGTAACCTGCGAGATACACCACCACGGTGAGTTTGGCGAATTCGGAGGGTTGGAAGGTGAACGGCCCCAGGGGCAACCAGCGCTGGGCGCCTTTCACCTCCTTGCCGATGCCCGGCAACAGCACCAGCACCAGGAAGCCAAGTCCAACCAACAGCCACATCCAACCCGTCCTCAGCCAGAAGCTGGAGGGAAAGCGGTACACCACTGCGGCGGCCGTGACGGCAATGACGATATAGACCAAATGACGCCGGGTCAGCTGCCACGCGTCCTGGTAGTGCCAGTCTGCGTATTCGACCGAGGCGGAGCCGATGGCCACCAGGCCCACCAGCAGCAGTGAGAGTGCCAGCAGGAACAGCGCGGGATCGACGGCGAAGTGCAGGGGCTGAGTCAATCTCATGCGTCCACGCCCTCGCGCAATGCCGCGACAGCCCGCACAAAGGCGTCACCCCGTGCCGGGTAGCCGCTGAACATGTCAAAGCTGGCACAGGCGGGTGAAAGCAACACCACGTCGCCTGCCGCTGCACAGGCCGCAGCACGGCGCACCGCATCGGGCATGTCTGAGGCGCGCTGTATCGGCAGCAGGTCGCCCACGGCATCCGCTATCTGCCCTGCGGCTTCGCCAATCAGCACCAGGGCCTTGCCACTGGCCTGCAGCGGCTGGCACAGCGGGCGAAAATCCTGGCCCTTGCCGACACCGCCGGCAATCAGAATCACATTGCGGCCGGCGCCAAAGCCGAGAAGGGCCGCTCGCGTGGCGCCCACATTGGTGCCCTTGGAATCGTTGACGAAACGCACGCCGCCGTGCTCCGCAACCAGCTGACAGCGATGCGGCAGGCCGGAAAACGAGCGCGCCGCGGACTGCATCGCCGCCATGGGTAACCCCGCCGCCTGCCCCAGCGCCAGCGCAGCGAGGACGTTGCCGACATTGTGACGCCCCTGAATGCCTAGTTCTTCCACGGTCAGCAGCGCATCGAAGCCCAGACACAGCCACTCCTGGCCGTCGATCTGGCGCAGGCCGAAGCCGTGCAGCTCGGGTTCCTTCAGGCGCCAGCTGGTAACGGCGGTTTCGGCACCGACCAGCGGCAACGTCAGCGGATCATCGCGATTGACCACGGCATGCGCGCAGCCGCGAAAAATCCGGTGCTTGGCCTGGTGGTACTGCTGCAGACTGCCATGCCGGTCCAGATGATCCGCGGACACATTCAGCACGGTTGCGACGGCAAGGCCGAGGCTGGCAGCGCGCTCAAGCTGAAAGCTGGAGAGTTCCAGCACATACAGCTCGCGGTCGGGTGCCAGCAGATCGAGGGCCGGCACGCCGAGATTGCCGCCCACGCCGACATTGAGGCCCGCCGCCGCCGCCATCTCACCGAGCAGCGCAGTCACCGTCGACTTGGCGTTGGAGCCCGTGATACCCACGACCGGCGCCTCCGCGGCGCCCATGAACAGGTCGATATCACCACACACGGTGGCACCTGCCGCCAGTGCGCGCACCACGACGGGGTGGTCCAGTGCAATGCCCGGGCTGACCACCCAGTTGCCACCCTGCTCGATGACTGCGTCGGGTATGGCGCCCGCAAACACCGGCACATCCGGCATCTCGCGCTGCAGCACGGCCAACTCGGGGGGCTGTTCACGGGTGTCGATCACCACGAAACGCCGGCCGCTGCGGTGCAGGAAGCGTGCGCAGGACAAGCCGGTCGCGCCGAGGCCGAAAACCACCTCGTCGCCGCTGCTTGCTATGAGACCCTGTGCCATTCGCTCAGCTACTCCCCGCCTAGCGCAGTTTCAACGTGGCCAGCCCGAACAGGACCAGCATGACGGTGATAATCCAGAAACGCACGATGACCCGCGGCTCGGGCCACCCCTTCAACTCGAAGTGATGGTGTATCGGGGCCATGCGGAATATCCGCCGCCCGGTCAGCTTGAACGACGCCACCTGCAGGATCACCGAGACAGTCTCCAGCACGAAGATGCCCCCCATGATGAAGAACACGATTTCATGCCGGGTGATCACGGCAACCGTGCCCAGCGCCGCGCCCAGAGCCAGGGCGCCCACGTCGCCCATGAACACCTGTGCCGGATAGGTGTTGAACCAGAGAAAACCCAGGCCGGCTCCGGCGATCGCGCCACAGAACACGGCGAGTTCACCGCTGCCCGCCACATAGGGAATGTGCAGGTAGTCGGCGAAATTCACGTTTCCCGTAAGGTAGGCGATGATGCCGAGCGCAGAGCCAACCATGACGGTGGGCAGTATCGCCAGGCCATCCAGTCCGTCAGTCAGGTTGACCGCGTTGCTGGCACCGACAATCACGAAGTACGTCAGCAGGATAAACAGCGGCCCCATGCTCCAGGCAAAGTCCTTGAAAAACGGGATATAGAGCTCGGTGGTGACCGGGGTATCGAAAGCGAAGTACAGATAAAGCGCCGCGGCGAGTCCTGCCAGTGACTGCCAGAAGTACTTCCAGCGAGCTGGCAGGCCACGCGAATCCCGTTCCACCACCTTGCGGTAGTCGTCCACCCAACCGACCGCGCCGAACACGGCCGTCACACCCAGGGCCACCCAAATGTAGGGGTTGCGCAAGTCAGCCCACAGCAGGCTGCTGACACCGATGGCAACAAGGATCAGCGCGCCGCCCATGGTCGGCGTGCCGGATTTGCTGAGGTGCGATTGTGGCCCGTCACTGCGCACGGACTGCCCCACCTGATAGAGATTCAGGCGGCGGATCATTGCCGGGCCGACCAGCAGCGAGATCGCCAGGGCGGTACCGGCCGCCAGGATGCTGCGCAGCGTGAGGTACTGGAACACCTGGAAACCGCCGGCGAAATGGGTCAGATACTCTGCCAGGAATAACAGCATGTCAGTTCCCCGTCTCGCGCAAGTTGGCCAGCAGGCGCTCCATGGCAACGCCACGGGAACCCTTGATCAGTACGGTGTCGTCCTGCCCCAAATCTGCACGCAGCGCCGCAGACGCAGCCTCGCAGTCGGCAAACCATTCGCCGCCCAGCTGTTCCACGGCGCCCAGAAGGGCCGGCCCGACGGCGATCATGCGGTCGATACCCCGCTCCCGCGCATAGGCCCAGACTTCGCGGTGCAGTTGCTCACTGCCTGCGCCCAATTCGAGCATCGCGCCCAGCACCAGCGTGCGCCTTCCGGGGCAGGCTGCCAGCACATCAATAGCGGCGCGCACCGAGCCGGGGTTCGCGTTGTAACTGTCATCGATGAGCACAGAGCCGCCGAGGCCGGCGACCCGCGCGCCGCGCCCCTGAACCGGGGCGACACTGGCGAGACCTGCCGTGATATCCGCAAGGCTGAGATCGCAGGCGAGACCGACAGCGACAGCCGCGAGTGCGTTGGACACGTTGTGGCGGCCGGGCAGCTGCAGGCGCACCGGCGCTTCTCCTGCGGGCGTGCTGGCGACAAAGGTCACACCCTGGGCCCCACGCGATTGGATGCTGTGGGCGCTGATGGCGGCGGCCTGTTCGAGGCCGTAATCCAGCACCGTGGCGCCCGCGGCACGCGTGCGCCAGCGCGCTGCCCAGGGCTGGTCGGCATTGACGATCGCGATGCCCGTGCCTTCGAGCCCCGCGTAAATTTCGCCTTTGGCCGACGCGACCCCCTCCAGACTGCCAAAGCCCTCCAGGTGCGCCGGCATGGCATTCAGCAGCACAGCGATGTTCGGTCGCGCCAGCTCACACAGCCAGGCGACATCGCCCTGCCGGCAGGCGCCCATCTCGATCACCGCAAACACATGCTCCGGCGCGAGTTGCAAGAGGGTGAGCGGCACACCGATTTCGTTGTTCAGGTTGCCTTGCGTCGCCAATACCGGACCGCGGCGGGACAGCACAGCGGCAATCAGGTTCTTCGCTGTGGTTTTGCCGGCACTGCCGGTGATGGCGATCAGCGGGGCAGAGCAGAGTGAGCGGTTGAAGGCTCCCAACTGCCCCAGTGCGCGCTGGGTGTCCGCCACCTGAAGCAGGGCCAGCGGGCTATCGACATCGCGGCTGACCACTGCCGCAACGGCACCGGCTCCCGCGACAGCCTGCAGGAAGTCGTGACCATCGAAGCGTTCGCCCTGCAGCGCCACGAACAGGTCCCCCGGCGCCACCCTGCGACTGTCAGTGGTGACACCGGTAATGTTGAGGTCAGCGCCCCGCAGGCGCGCCTGCAGGGGAGTGCTCAATTCACCGAGGCGGAGGTTGCGCATCATGACGCCGCCCTCTGCTGCAGGGCCAGGGCTGCACTGTCGACATCGCTGAAGGCGAGACGCTGGTGACCGATGATCTGGTAGGTTTCGTGACCCTTGCCGGCGATCAGCACACAATCGCCAGGCTGCGCCTCGCGAATCGCCAGGGCAATCGCCGCGCCGCGGTCAACCTCCACCTGCACGCTGCCCTGACAGCCCCGCTGGATATCATCCAGAATCGCCAGGGGGTCCTCGCTGCGCGGGTTATCCGACGTCAGCACAACATGATCCGCCGCCGTGCTCGCCACTCGCCCCATCACGGCTCGCTTGCCCGGGTCGCGGTCTCCGCCGCAGCCAAAGACCACAATCAGGCGGCCCTCGACCTGTGGCCGCAGGGCCTGCAGAGCCTTCTCCAGGGCATCGGGCGTGTGGGCGTAGTCGACGATCACCTGCAGGCCCAGGGTGTTGGGCACGCTTTGCATGCGCCCGGGCACAGCGTGGAGACCCGCTGCCGCGGCCAGTACCGCGGGCAGCTCACCACCGAGCAGGACCACACAGGCAATCGCCGCCAGCGCGTTGGAGAGGTTGAATACCCCCGGCAAAGGCAGCTCCAGCTCACCCCTGCCCCAGGGTGTTTCCAGCTGCGCACGCACGCCACCCGGGAAAGGTTCCGCCCGCCGGGCACAGACATCTGCCGGCCCGCCACTGCTGGAAAAGGTCACCGCCTGCACGCCCTCTGGCAGCGCCGCCAGCATCTGCGCGCTGACAGGATCGTCGGCATTGACCACCGCAAAGCGCAGGCCCGTCTGGCAAAACAGACGCTGCTTGCTGCGTGCGTAAGCCTGCATACTGCCATGGTAGTCAAGATGATCACGCGAGAGGTTGGTAAACACCGCGACATCGAAGCGCGTACCCTGCACCCTGCCCTGATCCAGCGCGTGGGACGACACCTCCATGCACACCGCATCGACACCCTCGGCACGCCAAGCGGCCAGCTGCTGCTGCAGCGACACCGCATCCGGCGTGGTGTTGACAGCGTCTGCGGTGGTGTCATCAAGCACCGCTCCCAGCGTGCCAATGACGCCACAGCGATAGCCTGCGGCGCGCAGCAGTTGCGCCACCAGTCGGCTGGTGGTGGTCTTGCCATTGGTGCCGGTGACACCCACCATCATCATCCCGCCACTGGGATCGCCGTAAACGCGCGCGGCGATTTCGCCCACCGATTGCGCCAGTTCCGCCTGCTCCAGCAGGGGCACGTGCAGGGCGTCAACAAAACCGGCCACCGGCGGCTCCGCCAACACGGCCACCGCGCCGCGGGCAACGGCCTGTTCGATGAACTGGCGGCCATCGTGCGCCGCTCCCGGCAGGGCGATAAACAGGTCGCCCGCCGCCACGCGGCGGCTGTCGAGCTGCACGCCGGTAACCTGCACATCCGCCCAGGCTGCAGCCCTTGCGCCCAGCAGCTCAGGCAACGATACGGCCACGTGCCGCGTAGCCAGGCTCATCCCGACACCCCCGGGCTGTGCGCAGCGACCGCCAGAACGGTTTCGGTATCATCCGGCGGCAGGTTGAGCAGACGCAGGGTACCCTGCGCGACGCGCGCAAAAACCGGTGCCGCTGCAGCGCCACCGCCATAGGCCTCACCCTGCGGTTCGTTGATCACGACCACGGTCACGAAACGGGGATCGGCGGTGGGCGCTATGCCGGCAAAAAAGGCAATGTACTTGTTGTCCTGGTAGCCGCCGGGACCGACCTTGTGCACGGTGCCGGTTTTGCCGCCCACCGCATACCCCGGCACCCGCGCGCGCCGTGCGGTGCCGTGTTCCTCGGTAACCCGCTGCAGAACCGCGAGCACCTCGCGAGCGATATCCGCATCCACTACGCGGGTTCCCTCCGGCTCGCGCTCGTCGGCCGCAAGCAGCGATACGGGCGGCATCACACCGTCATTGGCGAAGGCGGTGTAGGCATGCGCCAGCTGCAGAGGGGTGGCGGTCAGCCCGTAACCGAATGCCAACGTGACCTTCTCGATGTCACTCCAGCGGCTGCGGTTGGGCAGTTGACCGGCGCTCTCGCCCGGGAACCCCGTACCCAGCGCGGCGCCGAAACCGAAGCGACGAAACACATCCCGGATTGGTTCGTGACCGATGTCCAGTGCAATTTTGGTCACGCCCACCTGGCTGGACTTTTCGATAATCCGCGAGACCGATATTTCGCCGTAATTGCGCGGATCAGGCAGCGTCTTGCGGCCCACGCGAATGCGTCCCGGTGAGGTATCAATCATGGTCTCACTTGAATAGCGACCGCTTTCCAGTGCTGCGACCAGGGTGAAGGTTTTCATCGTCGAGCCGGGCTCGAACATATCGGTGATGGCGCGATTGCGGGTCTGGTCGGGGCTGATGCCACGCCGGCCGTTGGGGTTGTAGACGGGGTGGTTCACCATGGCCAGGACCTCACCGGTGCGGCTGTCCAGGGTCACGATGCTGCCGGAGCTGGCACCGGTCACCGCCATGGCGCGCTGCAGCTCCTGGTGATGCAGGTACTGCAGGCGCAGGTCGATACTCAGCCGCAGGTCCTTGCCGGAGCGCGCCGGCTCCAGCACACCGATGTCGCGCACCACATCGCCGCGCAGATCCTTGATGTACTGCTTCTTGCCCGGCGTGCCCTTGAGCCAGTCGTCGTAAGCCAGCTCCAGCCCGGCGATGCCGCGCCCGTCCAGGTTGGTGAACCCCACCAGGTGGCCCGCCACCTCACCGGCCGGGTAGTAGCGCTGGTATTCACGCCGCCCGGACACACCGGGCAGCTTCAGCGCCAGCACTTCGCGTGCCTCGGCAGGGACCATATGCCGCCGCAGGTACATGAAAGAACGGCCGGCAAAGCGCTCAAGGCGCGCCTGCAGGTCGGCCAGCGGCATGTCGAGTGCGGTGGCCAGCGGCGAGAGATCCTCGACAGCAGTCAACAAACGGGGATCCGCAACCAGGGAAATGACCGGCGTGCTGACCGCGAGCGGCTCACCGCGACGGTCTGCAATGACACCACGGTAGGCGGGAATTTCCGCGTTGCGCATGGAGCGGCTTTCGCCCTGGTCCTGCAGGAAGCTGCGACCATGCTCGATATCCAGCACCTGCAGTGACAGCACCCTGCCCACCAGCAGCGCCAGCATCGCCAGCAGTGCAATCGCGACCAGGTAAAAGCGCCAGGGCGCGACGGCGGGCGCGCGGGACCGGCTCATGGCCGCACCACCTTGAGGCCTTCCAGCTCGGGCGCCTGCATATTCAGCTCACGGGTAGCAACCCGCTCGACGCGGTAATGGGACGCCCAGGTGCTCTGCTCCAGCAACAGGCGACCGTAGTCCTCCTGCAGGTACCACTGGTCCGCCTCCAGCTGCTGTAGCACTGCATACAGCCGACGGCAGTCGTGGGAACTGTGGATAACGCCGAAAGCCGAGGCCAGCACCAGCGCCAGCAGGGCTCCAAACAGCGCGAGGGACTGCAGACTGATACTGCGCGCGGGGGCGACAACGGCGGATGTCGTGCGGGCCGCCATATCAGCTGATCTTCTCAGCAACACGCATGATGGCGCTGCGCGCACGCGGATTTGCGGCGACCTCCCCTGCGCTTGCACGCAGGGACTTGCCCACCAGGCGCATCTGCCGGTTGAGCGCGCTGTCGCGCACCGGGACGCCTGCGGGCAAGGCATCACCACGGGCCATATCGCGCATGTAGCGCTTCACCAACCTGTCTTCCAGTGAGTGGAAGCTGATGACCACCAGGCGGCCGCCCACTTTGAGCAGTCCCAGCGTTGCCGCCAGCAATGCCGCCAGGTCATCCAGCTCGCGGTTGATAAAGATGCGAATAGCCTGGAACGCGCGCGTCGCCGGATGCTTGTGCTTCTCCCAGCGCGGATTGGCCTCACTGACGATTTTGGCCAGACGACCGGTGGTGACGATGGGGGCCTCCGCTCGGGCGGAGACAATGGCCCCCGCAATACGGCGCGCAAAACGCTCTTCACCGTACTCTTTCAGCACCGTGGCGATATCCTGCTCCGTGGCGCGCGCCAGCCACTGGGCCGCCGTCTCACCGCTGCTGGTGTCCATGCGCATGTCCAGCGGACCATCGTGCTGGAAACTGAAGCCGCGCTCGCTGTCGTCCAGCTGCGGACTGGAAACACCCAGATCGAGCAGAATCCCGTCCAGGCCGGTGATACCGCGGGAGGCCAGTTCGGCGGGCAGCCCGGCGAAGGAGCCGTGGAAGAAACTGAAACGGGAGTCTGTGGCGCCCAGCTCTGCGGCGACCGCGGCCGCGGCAGGGTCCTTGTCCACACCCAGGAGATGACCGTCTGCGGACAGCCGCTGCAGGACTGCCCGGCTGTGGCCGCCGCGCCCAAAGGTGCCGTCGACGTAGGTACCATCGCTTGTCGTCACCAGAGCTTCCACCGCCTCTCGTAACAAAACTGTCTGATGCATGCCGCTCACCTACAGGGTCAGAGACATTAATTCGTCGGGCAACTCCGCGTCCGGGCCGGACTCGAGCAGCGCCTGTTCGCGCTCCGCCAGCCACAGCTCCTCCGCCCACAGCTCCAGCTTGTTGCCCTGACCCACCAACACCAGCTTCTTGTCCAGCTGGGCATAATCCCGCAGGGGCTGGGGCAACAGGCAACGACCATTGCTGTCCATCTCGACATCTGTGGCGTAGCCCAGCACCAGGCGCTGGAAACGCTTCACGGCAGGCTTGAGGGCAGGCAATGACTGGATGTGCTTTTCGATACGCTCCCAATCGGGAAGCGGGTAGATCACGAGGCACTTCACCTGGGTGTCGATGGTGATCACGATCTGGCCATCGCAGAGGGCACGCAACGGCTCGCGCTGGCGCGCTGGCATGGCCAGTCGCCCCTTGGCGTCCATATTGATGTGCTGCACCCCACGAAACACGTCAGTTTCCCCCGCTTATCCGGCCCTTAAAACCCACAAAAAGCCAGATATATCCACTTCTTCCCACTTTTCGACACTATAGGGGCGCAG
>TARA_R110002073_G_scaffold320183_5_pt1 | contig 105242 bp, 75 predicted proteins | sample TARA_R110002073 | Tara Oceans TARA_R110002073 (sample SAMEA4397174) | marine metagenome | biome: Polar Biome; feature: [DCM] deep chlorophyll maximum layer (ENVO:01000326); material: water (ENVO:00002006), including particulate matter (ENVO:01000060) such as... | depth 40 m
GCTTTCCGAAAGTACCTTCGCAACGCCCGATCGTCACAGGACATTCGATCGCGAATTTTCGCGATCGTGGCGAGTTCGTGGATGGATGCTTGGCAGGGCAGGTTTTCAAAGTCCGTTGCATTCCAGTCGGCCGTCAGAAATCCAGACGGTCCGCCCAGCGTCTTCGCTTGATGACGACGTGCGAAATGGTCCGTCAGGCCTGCCGCGCGGATGGCTCCATCCGGATCAATCATCCAGCTTTCAACCGAAGATGTGGACGGTGCGGATTCAGTCCCGTCATCCGAACCAGAAGCGAAACGGTGGGCGGAGTCATGCTTTAGAACCACCGCGGATCGTCCACCAATCTGCCAGTTGGTTTCATCGGTTGAAATTTCGGGCGGCGTTGGAAGTGTGCCCCAGATCGCGGTTTGTTCGCGAACGCTACCGCCGGATGAGATCCACATCAGATGACAAGACAGCGCAACAGATGAATCGAGTGTCGTCGCGGGAGCCATCTTCACCAAACCGCCTTCTACCAGACCAAGCAATTGCTCAGTGCGTTCCCAGCTTGGCAGCCAAGCATCAGGCTGGGTGTGTCGTTGATTGTCGGCTCGACGATCGGGATCGATGTGAATCCACTTCGAGCCATCGACAACCTCAGCTGGTTCCGACTCCATCACATCCATCCGACGCAAATTCGCGGCGACATCGGCGGTGACCAAATTCGCGGCGGTGAACGATAGTACCGATTGGTTTGCGTCGATCCCGGTTGCCGGTCCCCGACGAGCCAAAGCGATCAGGTCACCTCCAATGCCACAGCAAATGTCCGTTACCGGTTGATCGCCGAACCAAGTCGCTTTGAGTTCTGCGACTCGCAGCGTGGTGGATTGTTGGATCGCTCGCCGAGTCACCCACCATGATTCACCTTCCCGTTTGGGAGGACCGAGTGTGGCGACCGCTCGAGTTTGCAAACCCGCGATGTCTTTCAGGATCGCCTTCGTTCCACTCGAAAGCGTCTGCATCACCGGCGAGTGCACTCGTCCAGCGATGCAATCTCGCATCGCTTCCCGCAGGTCGTTCGTGACTTCCAATTCAACCGACGATGAGGTCACGATGCAACTCCGGTTAGCAATTGTCGTAGCGTGGCTGCTGCGTCATCGAGCGACACCGCCCGACAAAGTTGATTAGTCAGGTCGAGCTGTCGTTGGCAAATTGGAACCGGTGAATGTCGAGGTGGAAGCGTCGCGGTCAGATGTGCAGCCAGTGTTTGCATCAGTTTGCCGACACCGGGATCGTCGTCCACACTCGCGATGGTTTGGTGCAGGTTCTTGTCGGCAATCAACTTGGTGTCGTCGCTCAGCAGGTCTGCTTTATTGAGCACTTCCACAACATTGGTTGATTTGGAGACCGGCAAGGATTGTCGGAAGTCTTGCAAATCCATCAGCGTTGAAGGCTGGCACACAACCAACAGCAGGTCGGCCGACTCGACCGCAACGGAGGCGCGGCGAATCCCTTCTCGTTCGATCGCCGCACTCGACTCGGTCAAGTGACTTGTTTTGCGAATGCCAGCGGTATCGCTCATTCGGACCGGAACCCCGGCGATCACGGTGTCGCATTGCAAGACGTCGCGAGTCGTACCGGCGGAGTCGTGGGTGATGCTGCGTCGGAAGCCGACGATTTGATTCATCAAGCTGCTTTTGCCCACGTTCGGTGGCCCCGCCAATACCAATCGACGAGGTTCGCTCAAGCGGACTCCACGCTCGCCGTTTGTCGCAATCGTTTGGGCTTCGCTGCAAAGTTCATCGAGCAACGATTCATTTTTTTCTGGCAACTCGCCCGACGATGAAGCTTCATCAATACGTTGAAGCCATCGCTCACACCACTGGACCAATTGCCCTCGAGTTTGATCGAGCGCGACGGCAGCTTGTTGGCTGGTCACACAGCGTTGCAGGACTTGTTCCGCTTCGGATAGCAGAATCGATGCGGATCGTTGCCAAGTCGATGACTCAACCGATTGAACTCCGCGATCGGTGAGCGAAGCGAGAATTGCATTGACCGCGGCTTCCCCGCCGTGCCCGTGAATCTCGAAGCTGCCATCGGCCATCGGAGACAAGACGATCGACTCGCCGGGACCGTCGGGACGGCTCTTCCAGGTACCGTAACGAACTTGTCCCGCTGAAAAGTTCAGATTTGATTTCGATGCGGGAACGAAACAATCACGCACGCACTGGATTGCGAGCGGGCCGCGAAGACCAATCACCGCAACGGCGGACAGCCCCACGCCCGTCAGTCGAGTTGCGGTCGTTTCATCGATGGAAGTCATGATTGCGAGCGAGATGAAATGGTCAATTTGAGATGCGAAGCGACCACTCTCGCACTACGTGCTCAATAGCGATCAGATCGGTCAACTCAGAAACGATCAGGCGAACGCCGAATCGTTGCAGTACCGAACGTTCGGCATCGGACCATTGACCCGCCGCGATGTAAAGGCGATGGTCGGCTTGAGGCGTTCGGGAGTGGAGCCACTGAGTCAGTTCGTGGATCCCGTTTTGATCGCCGGCCCACAAGATGACTTCGGGAGTGATTGGTTGCGAGGACCGAAGATTGCGTTTGTGAATCGGAACGTCGCCGAGCGAGGAAAGCGTTTCAGGGTGGAAGTCGGTGCTCCACATCACCCGCGCGGCATCGAACCAGCGTTCGGTCTCGGGGCCGGTCACCCAAAGCTTGGTCTTCACGGCATTCATCCGTCCAGCTTTCGCAGCAATCGAGCACGGCTGATTCCCAAGCGACGAGCCGCTTCGGCTTTGTTGCCTTGCGACGCTTCCATGGCTTGGTCGATCAATTTGCGTTCGTACTTCTGAACGGCTTCGTCCAGTGATTCGATCCGGAAGTTGTTTTCAATTTTTTCGGGTTCCTGTTCCGATTCAGTTCGGGGACCGACTCGATAGGAACGAATGACCAAGGGCAGATGATCACGTCCGATTCGATCTCCCACGACGCGACCGAGTGCGGAGACCATCGCTTCGGCGAGTTCATCAAAATCATTCGGCCAGGGATACAGTGTCAACGCGTCCATCGCGTCGCGACCCAAACGGGGCATGTCAGAGTCGGACATGCGTTTTTGCGGTTGGCCCGATCGATGTGCCTCTCGAAGCAACGCCAACGCCAACGTTGGGATGTCTTCTCGGCGGTCCTTCAAACGAGGAACCGTGATCGGCATCGCACGCATCAAGTTCATGAGTGGCTTGGCGATGCCCGTGACCGCTTGCGGCATATGAGTCAGCTCGGCGATTTGTGCATCCAGAGGATCATTGGGTTCGCCGCGATGCAAATGGTTGTCGACGACACTCGCAGGATCGAGCATACCGATCAGCCGAAGGTGGTCGCCGAACACTTCCACCCACTGGCTCAATTTCAACTGCGCATCGTCGGGCATCTCGTCGAGACGTTCGATCAGCAGCGTCGCGTTGCTGCGATGGGAATCGTGTTGATTGATCGATTGGATGGCCGGGGCCGCGTAAGCTTCCAAGAGCTCGGCATCCATCAAGGCTCCATCGACAACCGTGAGTGATTCGCCAGGTGCGGATGTGTCGTGAAGTCGCAACGCCAGTTCGCGGCTGCTGGAATGGGTCGGCGTGAACAGGCCCAGGTGACATCGCATCGAGGTTGCAGCGGTGACGCGTCGACGCAGCAAAACCGCGGCGTCAGATTCTCCGGCCAGCAAAATGTCCGCGGTGCGAGCGTTGGAGGTTTGATGCTTCGCAATCAATTCGCGAAGCAATGATTCCTGGCGAAGTCCGCCTTCACCCAGCCAATCGGAAAGCGGCACCTCGCTGTCGCGAAGAAACTCGCCAACGCAGCCGATCGTGTAGCCGCTGTTGCCGAGCGATACCCAATGCGCGACCGCGGTCAACGCTTCGTCGCTCAGGTTGCTTTCGCCGAGACCTTTGGAATCGCCGAGATGCTTTGAAAGAGTGATCTGTCGGGTTTGATGGCCGCGAAAACGGATCGATGGATCGGGACGCAGCGCGTCGACCCATTGCTCGGAAACTGTCTGGACCGTCTGTGACTCGTCCGTCTCGGTGGATTTCCCCAGCCATTCCGCCATCGCGGGCGAAAGGTGAATCAGATCACCGACAGCGTCGATGATCCACACGCGTGCGGTGGATGCATCGAGCTGTTTGATGAGCGATCTGGGGCGTGACGGTCGACTAGAACGTGTCAAGAATGAAGTGGTGCCCTTTGTGGAACCGGCGATTGCTGGGGTAGTAGTTGTGCCAGCTTTTATTGTAAACGGGAATTCTCATTTCCGTTGGGTAGCGATGATACAAGCTGTCGCTGCTCTTGTAATAATCTTGGCCCCAGAAGTTTTGGGGGTAATAAACATAGGGATAGTGGTACATCCGGTTCCAATCCGTGTTGGCGGCGGATGATCCCCAGCTTTGGCCATAGGCACGTTGGCCCTGGTAGCCCATTTGACCCATTGCGTTGGGAAGGGTTCCACCGGCTCCCATTGCCACGGGGGCACCGTAGCCCTGAGCGGCGGCGTGATGAGAATCGCAGGCAAAGCCCACAATGAAGACGACCGCTGCTGCGGCCAAGATGGTAGCTCGTTGGTACATTCCGACATTCCCCCCCGGGTATGAATCGCGTTAGGCGATGGATCTTTTTGATCGCGTGGTTTTCCCGCGTGGCGTGGTCCACACTGGTTTCATCGGAGTTATCGGCACAACCCATCGATCAGGATGAGTCGTTTCGTTTCCGATTATTAGTCCAAGTGCTAGAATTTCGTTTGGGGGCGGTTTGAACACCGTCCGATCTGAAACGTAGACTCTGATGCATCGGCGACAGAAAAGTCACCGATATCCCGCAAGTCCCCCACCCACCTTTTGTGAATTCATGACCACTCTGAAAACTCGTGTCCTCGTTGGCGTGTTGGTGCTCGGAACCCTGATGGCCGGTCCAATCGCGTCCGCCTGCCCGTTCTGCAGTGCCGTGTCTCAAACGCTGCGGCAAGAGATGGAGGTGATGGACGCGGTGGTGGTCGCAACGGCGCTACAGAGCGATCTGACCCGCAACGCGGACACCGGGCAGATCAAAATGCGAATCGAAACCGTGCTGAAAGGCGGCGAACTTGTCGAAGCCGGTCAGGAGGTCACCGCGGTCTACTTTGGCGACGTGGCCAAGGGACGTCGTTTTATGCTCAGCGGAGTCGATCCTCGCGATATGCAGTGGTCTTGTTTGCCGCTGACACCCAAGAGCGAAAAGTACCTGGAAAAAATCACCCAGTTGGCTGACAAGGAGCCCTCGGAGCGTTTGCTATTCTACTACGAGTACCTGCAAGACGAAGATTCAATGCTCTCGCGGGATGCGTACGACGAATTCGCTTCCACACCTTACGATGAAATCAAAAAGATCGAATCGGCCTTGGATCACGACACCTTGGTCACTTGGATTCAAGATCCCAAGATGTCCCCCGATCGCAAACGGATGTATCTGACGTTGCTGGGCATCTGTGGCGATCAAGAAGACCTGCCGATGCTGGAATCAATGCTCAAAAGCACTCAGAAGAGCAGCCGTTCAGGACTCGATGCTCTGATCGCTTGCTATTTGACTTTCGCGGGAGAGCAAGGTTTGCCCGTGATCGACGAATTGTTCCTTGAAAACAGAAAAGCTTCCTACGCCGATACTTACGCTGCGATCATGGCGGTCCGGTTTCACGGCAGTGAGGGGGGCGTGATTGCTCGCAGTGCTTTGGTTCAATCGCTGCACCACATTCTTGACCGGCCTGACCTGGCTGACTTGGTGATTCCCGATTTGGCTCGCTGGAAAGATTGGAGCCAGATTGATCGCATCAAACAATTGTTCTTGGCCGCAGACGCAGAGAATAATTGGGTGAGAGTGCCCGCGGTCAATTACCTGCGAGCCTGCCCAAAACCGGAAGCCGCCGAAGCGATCAAAGAGCTCGAGAAAGTCGATCCCGATAGCGTCCGCCGTGCCAACACATTCTTCGCGGTTCCCAAACCGTCCGCGGAAGTGAAAGCCGTCAAACAGTAGGCGGATCGCTGCGGATCAGGCAGCACGCCGACGATCGGTTGCGGTGTGCTGGCTTTGGACGGAGTCGCCGGCCTCGGTCAGCGGGCGAATCGGGATCGTCATCGCCACCGCGTCGGATTCAGCAACAGCCTGCAGACGTCCTTCCTCGAGGAAGCGAAGCGTCATTTCGATGGCGAGTGGGTGTTGAACCAATCGCTGATGCGAAGTCGGAATCACGGTGTGATCGGCTTGCCCGTCCAGATGGGTCGCACTCTGAGAAACGATCCAATCTTTCTGCGCCGCGATCACGCCCACGTCAATTCGATGAGGGCGTGGCAGCTGGTTGACCAGGCTGCTCTCGTTTTCGGACAGTTCCGCAAGTTGTGGAAAACGGTTCGCAAACGGGCCAAGTGGCAATCTCGTCAGCCAGGAGCCGCGGTTGGGCGGTGCCATCATCAGCAACCGACCGCAACGCTTTTTCGCGATCGTTTCCATCCGGGATTGAGCAATGGCAGCTCTCGTGATGATGCCACCCATGCTGTGCGTGACGAAGTGAATTCGTTCAATGTCCGGTCGGCCGAGGGCCTGCTGAATCACCGCGGTGAGACGACTGGCATGCGACAAAATCGAACCGCGCAAGCTGGGGTAATCCCACACCAAGGTTTCATAGCCGGCGGAGGTCAGTGAATCCGCGATTGGATCCAGGCTTTTTCCGTTGGAAAGAAAACCGTGAGTCGCGATCACCAAGTCGTGGGTGACGTGATCGTGCGAGTCTGAAATTTTGAGCAAGTGGCGGTTCATAAGCCTGTTATCGGCCACCACCAAGCCAAATTTCGCTCAAAATTCAGCGTGTGCGATCCTGGGAAGGATGGGCGGTGTCGGCTGTTTTCGTCGCCTTCGATTGCTTTGGTTTCGGCTCGTCGTCGATCAAAATTCGAACGGCAGGGGATTCCAAATCGTCGTACTGGCCGCCTCGAATGCACATGATGCAGGCGATTGTTCCACCCGCACCCAGCAGGAGGGCCAACGGCAGAGCGATGAACAGAACACTCATGATTGTTTTTCGCGAAAAATGGGCCATGCCAGCGTGAGTGCTAGCACGGTGACCGAACTGATCGGCATCAAGATCGCCGCGACGAGGGGACTGATTCGTCCCGACATCGCCAAAGCGACCGCCACCAAATTGTAGCTGAGTGAGGCGGCGAACGCCGTTCGTATTAGAGCCTGTGTCCGCCGTGCTGCACCAATCAGATCCGAAATGGATGTCATGCTGTCCGAGGCGATGTAAATCGGTGCGGCTTGCAGACTGACCTCGGCACCACCGCGAACCGCGATTCCTACATCGGCCGCCGCCAGGGCAGCAGCATCGTTGGCGCCGTCGCCCACCATGATCGTCGAACCACTTGAGTGGTGGCGAACGTGTTGCAATTTGTCCTCCGGCGACAAACCTCCGAGTGCCTGCGCGGCATCCAGATTCAATTGCTCGGCAACATGAGCCACAATCTTCGGGTGGTCACCGGATAGGATGCCAACTCGCCAACCTCGTCGTTTCAGCGATTCAACGAATTGATCGACATTGGGTTTGAGTGGGTCGCTGATGGCGAGCACGCATGATGCGATGCCGTCAATTGCAATGATGCTGGGACTGGCAGATTGATTGGTGCAGTGCTCGCATGCGGCGAGAATCGATTCCGTGAGAACAACATGGTTGTCTTGCATAAAGGACAGACTGCCAACCAGAACCGCGTGCCCATCGCTGTTGCCAGAAACGCCACCGACGTGGACTTGACCGAGTTGTGCGTTTGTCGGAACGGTCAGATCACGTCGGCTGGCTTCCCTTTGAATCGCGATCGCGATTGGATGTTCGCAGTGTCGTTCGATTGCTGCAGCATGAGCGATCGCGGATGCATCTCCCTCGACGTAGGTGGCTCGTGGTTTGCCTTCGGTCAGAGTGCCAGTTTTGTCGAACCAAATGGTTCCCACGGAAGCCAATGTCTGCAGCGAAGAACCATCGCGAATCAATATCTTCCGCTTTGCCGCTCGTCCCAGTGCGACCGCGATTGCCAGCGGTGTGGCCAAGGCCAACGCACACGGGCAGGCAACGATCAACAATGATGTCGCGTGAGAAGCCGCGATGCCAAATCCATCGCCCAGCCAGGCAAAGAACGTTGCGATCGCCAGCAGAGTGACAATGACGACGAAGTAGCCACCGATTGAATCGGCGAGTTGCACGATCGGAGTTTTCTGGGCCGCCGCCTCTTCCACCGATTGCATGACCTGCCCAATGCGACTTTCGCGTCCGACCGATGTCACGCGAATGTCCAATGGACTCTGAAGGTTCACCGTTCCAGCGGAAACAGAATCGCCTTCCTGTACCGAGACTGGCAAGCTTTCGCCGGTCAGCAATGATTGATCGATCGATGATTGGCCGGCAAGGATCACTCCGTCGACGGGAACACTTTGTCCCGCCATCACTCGCACTGAATCGTCGGAACGCAAATTGTCGACCAACACCAGTTCGGTCTGATCATTTGCCAAGATTTGCTGTGTGTGACGAGGTGTGATTCGAAGCAGCAGATCGACCGCTTTGGCGGCACGATGCTGTTGATGAAATTGAATCCAACGTCCAATTAGCAGCAAGAAAACCAGCACCGCCAGTGAATCAAAGTAGGATTCGCCCTGCCCCGTGATCGCCGCAATGACGCCCGCGACGGTTCCGACCGTCAAACCCAATGCAACGGGCAAGTCCATGTGCGGTGTTCGGGTTTTGATCGACGCCCAAGCACCTTGAAAGAACGTCCGGCCGGGCAGAAGCACCGCCGCCAATCCCAACCCGGTACCCATCCATCGCAGAAAGGACCAATGTTCGGCTTCGACATCCGATGCTTCGCCGGCATACAAAGCGATGGCAATCCACATCGCGTTGGCGGCACAGAATCCCGCGAAGGCAATCTGGATCAGCAGCCGATGGTTTTCTTGTCGAAAGTGATCTTCACGGTGTTCGGGCAGCGGTGACAACTCGTAGCCGAGCCGGTCAAGCGGTTGAGCGATTCGGCTGAGTGAGATCTTCTTGGGATCGAACACAACTCGCATCGTGTGCTCACTCATCTTTACGCGAGCATCCAGCCAACCTGGTGTTCGAGTGGCAACGTTTTCGATCAGCCACGCACAGGCGGCACAGTGCAGTCCATGCACGGCCAGCTCACATACCATCGTTCCATCGGATTGCTCGATGGGTTGGGATGCACCCAGATAATCGGCTCGGTCAAAGACGGTGTATCGTTCGTGCAGTGAATCCGCGGAAGTGGGTTGGCCGTCGCGGTCGATCGGCTGTCCGCCACCGGCCAATTGGTCCCGCAATCCATAGTAGCTTTCCAGGCCCCAGCCATGAATCAGCTCGTAGGCACCGCGACAACCGTTGCAGCAAAAGACAGTCGTCGGATCCGCATCGCGATGCACCTCGGTTGGTTCACCGCAGTGCACGCAGGGAAGTGACGTTTCTGCCGTCGACGGAGCGTCCGCATTCTTCGACGCATCGAGATTCGATGGCATGATGTCTCATCACTCCTGCGGAGTTTCGCAGGGGATGCCTTCGGCGCAGCAGCACGGAAGTGGCGTCTCGGTCAGTTCGGAAAGTGTTTGCTGCGAGTTGGTGCCATTCAAATCCAAATCCACATCAGCACGAATGTCAGTCAATGAATTCAAGTCGGCAAAGCCTCGGCCCGAGGCGGTGTAGCCACCGGTGATGATCAATGTTGCTGCGGCTGCGGCGGGAATGAATTTGGTGAAGCGGCGAGACAGCGATTGGGTGCCCGCGATGAGTGCGGTAAGTGCGGGGACGGTTCCCAGCCAGAACGCCGCCATCACCAGACCACCATTGAGTGTTTGGCCCGTTCCCGCCGCGACCAACGCAAATAGATACAACCATCCGCAAGGCAGCAACGTTGTCAGCATGCCTATCGCGAGGGCCCGTCCGGCGACGGGCAATTTGAAAATGAGAGGCCGCAGTCGGACGAGCACGCCACCGATTCGAGATGGCGTGACCGGTTTTGCAGTGCTACGACGAACGAAAACGATTTGCCAAAGCTTCCAAATGCCCAGGGCCATCATGATCGTGCCAACCACTCGTGCGGCAGCCAATTGGATTCCGAGCGTTTCGCCACCGATTTCAACCAAGCTGCCAATGGTGCCGGCGATCAATCCAGCCAAAACGTAGGTCGACAATCGGCCGAGGTGATACAGCGTCGTGGACCAAATCACCGTCGACTTTGGTTGTTTCTCACCAGCACCGCTGGCCCAAATCGCCAGCGGTCCGCACATGCCGACGCAGTGCATGCTGCCCAATAGACTGGCCGTGACCACGGCACTGGCTAACATCCACATCTCAATTTTCCAATTCGAGTGTGCGAGAAAGGGTCATCGGTTCCCCCGCTCCATCGACGGTCAATTCGAGTTGCCAGAGTCCTTGCTGTGGCATCGAAGCCATCCCGAGGTAACGGCCTTCGCCCGTGCTTAGCAATTCAACCGCTTCGAACGCACCCGCATCCGCATGGCGATAGACGACCGCGTCGATATGCAAATCGTCCAGCGATTTGCCTTGCTGGTTGTGCAGTTCGACAGAGATCGCTCGTTGCCCTTTTGCGTCTGAGACATCTGAGACGATGACATCGACATTCCACCCCAAGCGTTCAGACGCCAACGACGCCCGATAGGACTCATCCCAATTCAAAGCAGCTTGATGGTAGTCCGGGACCACGGCCAAAGCGGGATCGCCGATCGCAAGTTTGATCGCGGTGCCGAGGATGGTGGCTTGGATGGCGAAGAGCAACAGAACTAAAGAGATGTAGAATCGCTTGGCGCGACGCTCTTCCTTTTGCTGCGTTTCCATGGATGGATTGAGTTCGGTTTGGGATGACATATTAGCGGCGTGGCCCCAGGACCTTCATAGAGATGATGCGTTCGTTGCCGCTTTGATCCTTGACTGTCAGTTCGATCGATTCGTTGCCGTCGCCCATGGTCATGGAGGAAGGGAAATTCAATCGAATCGGCAGCAGTTTCGATTCGGCTGGTTCAAGGTGTTGGGCGTCGGTGTCAATGATCTCGACCTCAACACTCGAGTCGTTTGTTGACAATTCATACGTCTGAGCGATCTCGGTACGATTGACCAAACGCAGATTGAATGCGTTGGAAACTTCCTTGGCACCAAGCAGCGAATAAGGAGCCCCACGTCCGCGAAGAATCCTTGCGTCAAACCCGCTCTTGCTGGAGATCGCCATGGCAAGGCCAGAGAAGACTCCAACTAAAACGATTGGGTAAATGATCGTTCGAGCACGCAGCAATTTCTTCGGTTTGCGAGCGATGGCGTCTTGTGAACTGAAGCGAATCAAACCCTTCGGTTTGCCGACTTTTTCCATCACGTCATCGCACGCGTCGATGCACTGAGTGCAATTGACGCACTCCATTTGCAATCCGTCGCGAATGTCAATTCCGGTTGGGCAGACGACGACGCATTGATGACAATCGACACAATCGCCGGCAGCTTTTCCGCGGACGAGATCCACGCCGCGTTCATCATCGTGCGTTCGTTTTCCTTTGATGCGAGGCTCACCACGTACCGGGTCATAGGCAACGATCTTGGATTGCTCGTCGAGCATGACCGATTGAAAACGTCCGTAAGGGCACGCGATGAGACACAGTTGCTCTCGGAAGAACAGAAAGTCGAATAGCATCAATCCCGTTGTGCCCGCCATGACGAGGAACGCCGACGGATGATCGATCGGTGAACTTCGGACCCACTGAGCCAGTTTCTCGGTGCCCACAAAGTAGGCCAGAAACGTGTGAGCCAAAAACATGCAGAGGACGAGGTAGACGCCAAAGCGAGCAATTTGCCAAACCGGACTGATTCCGCGAGCGGGCTTGCCACCTTTGCCAACCGTGCCATCGAAGAAGCGATCGATGGGGCGGAACAAGAACTCCATGTAGACGGTTTGTGGGCACGCCCAGCCGCACCACGCGCGCCCGGTGATCGCGGTGATCAAGACGATGCTCACGAAGACACTGAGCATGAACAACGCCAGCACCAGCGTGTCGGTGGGATAAAAGGTTTTGCCCAGCACCGTGAATTCACGGGCGGCGATGTCGAGCAAAATCAGAGGTTTTCCTGCAATCCTCAAATGTGGGATAGCAACGAAGACCACCATCAAGATGTAAGCGGTCACACGGCGGCGCTTCCACCATTGGCCCATCGACAACTTTGGCCGAAGCCAACGGCGGCTGCCATCGGCTTCCAGCGTGCTCAGCACGTGCTCGTCTGGTTTGAGCAACGCATCGTTGTTTTCAGACGCACCCGTTCCACCCGATGTCCCATCGCGATCCGCCGCATAGCACACCTTGCAAGGCGAAGGCGAGAACAGAGGCAACGATGTTCGGGTGGACATTGGATTGAATCTTATTCTTCGGGGGTTTCGGGTTCGTCTTCAACAGGTTCAGGCCACGGCGGAATTGTCTTGCCTTCCGGACCTCGATTGCTTTCGATGTTCTGGCCACGCAGTGTCGCGACGTACGCGGAAACCAGCACAATCTCATTGGGATGCAGACGATCCGACCATTTCGGCATCGCTCCGCCACCGGCACCATTGATGATGACCTTGGCGATGTCTTCGATGTTCTTCACGTTCTTGTAGTATTCGTCGGTCAGGTTTGGACCGACCTGCCCTTCGCCTTCGCGACCGTGGCAAGAGATGCAGTTGGCTTTAAAAACAGATTGACCAACACGAACCCAGTTGGGTTTGTTCATGTAGCTGGCCAGTGTCGCTTCGTCGGGATTCAAGTCGCCGATTTCCGCGAATTGCAAACGGGTGTTTTCAGCCAACGCGATCCCGTACTGATCTTCCACCGAACGTCCGGCCGCTCCGCCGTGATAGAACAGGAAATAAAACGGGCTGAAGAGGATCGAAGCAACAAACAACCACTTCCACCAACCTGGCAATGGATTGTCGAATTCCTCGATCCCGTCGTATGCGTGATCGGTCTTTGGAGCGTTGTCGTATTCTGTCACTTGGCTCATGGTCGTGGGTCCTCCACTTCGTCGCTCAGTGGAATCGATGCGAATCGATCAGTTGCATTCTTGGAAAGTCGGAGTGTTCCGTAAGTCATCGTGGCAAAAGCGATGACAAACAGAGCGAGTGCCAATTCGGCAAACGATGAATAATCGAGAGCGCTGACTAGATCTCGGATCATGTCGTTCTCACAGGAAAGTTTTGGAGAGGCTTCGGGAACAATTGACGTTTCGTGGTGGTGCTAGTTCACCACGAAAGCGTCTTGGTTTGGTCCGTCACCATTTTCGGCTTGGGCCGCTTCTTCAACCGCAGGTTCAGCGGATTCTTCCGCGGCCGGTTCTTCCGTCGCGAACAAGTCCACGCCGACGCGTTGCAGGTAGGCAATCAGTGCGACCGCTTGCTTTTCGTAAGCTTTCGCGGGTCCACCCTGCGCGACAATGTCTGCCGCGATGTATTCCGCTTGCTTGTAAGCAACTTCGGCGGTGTTGTTCAGCTCCTCGTCGGTATACTCCGCGCCCAGATAGGCCGCGACTCTGACGTGTGGAGCAATCGCGTCGTAGTTCATGTCCTCGGTTAGGAGATGCCCATAGTCGGGCATCACGCTTCCCGGAGAAACGTTTTCTGGGTTTTCGAAGTGAGTCCAATGCCAGAAACTGCTCTGCTTACCACCTTCACGAGCCAAGTCGGGACCGATGCGGCGGCTGCCCCACTGGAACGGACGGTCGTAGATGAACTCGCCTGGTTTGCTGTACTCGCCATAGCGTTTCGTTTCCGAGACGATTGGACGAATCATTTGCGAGTGGCAGTTGTAGCAGCCTTCCGAGACGAAGATGTGTCGTCCGGCTAGTTCCAACGGCGTGTATGGTTTGACCGTCGCGATGGTCGGCACGTTGGACCGGATCAAGAACGTCGGAATCACCTCAAACAAAGTGGCGACCACGACGGCGATCGTGGTGAAGACCGTGAAGCGAACTGGCAACCGTTCCCAACGTCGGTGCCATCCCATCTGGCTCCAAACGCTGACCTTCTTACCAAGCTCCAGCACAGGAGCACCGTCAATCGCACTGGTCGGAGTAGGCGTGTGGTCGACGTAGGTCTTGGTCAAACGCGGTGCAGTATGGACCGGGTTTTCATACTCGGCGGGGCGTCCCATCCAAGTCATCATGGAATTGATACCCAGCATCAACATACCGCTGACGTAGAGCACGCCACCGACGACTCGCAGCCACCACAGTGGGACAATGGACTGAGTTGTTTCGATGAAGTCCGGGTACATCAGGTGGCCCGTGTCATCCATGGCTCGCCACATCCAACCTTGCATCAGGCCGGCGGCATAAATCGGGATGATGTAGAGCAGGATCCCAATGGTCCCCGTCCAAAAGTGCAGGCTGACCAGTTTGTCGCTCCACATCTTGGTTTGGAACAACCGTGGAAGCAGCCAGTACAGCATGCCGAACACCATGAACCCATTCCAACCGAGTGCACCCGCGTGAACGTGCGCGATGGTCCAGTCGGTGTAGTGAGTGAAGGCGTTGATCGATTTGATCGACAGCATCGGGCCTTCAAAAGTGCTCATCCCGTAGAACGTCACGCCAACGACGAAGAACTTCAGCACCGGATCAGCGGCGACTTTGTGCCACGCACCACGCAGAGTCAGCAAACCATTGATCATTCCGCCCCAACTAGGCATCCACAGCATCAAGCTGAACAACATGCCCAGTGTGCTGGCCCATTCAGGAAGTGCGGTGTAATGCAGGTGGTGAGGACCTGCCCAGATGTAAATGAAGACCAGCGACCAGAAGTGAATGATACTGAGCTTGTAACTGAAAACCGGTCGTTCAGCGGCTTTGGGCAGGAAGTAATACATCAAGCCCAGGAATGGCGTCGTCAAGAAAAACGCAACCGCGTTGTGGCCGTACCACCACTGCATGAATGCGTCTTGGACACCCGCATAAACGCTGTAGCCTTTGAACCAACCAGCGGGAATGACCAGGTTGTTGAACACGTGCAACAATGCGACGGTCACGATCGTGGCGATGTAGAACCACAACGCGACGTACATGTGACGTTCGCGTCGCTTGATCAACGTCATCAAGAAGTTGCCACCAAAGATGAACAACCAGACGACCGCGATCAACAAATCGATCGGCCATTCGAGTTCCGCATATTCACGGCTTTGGGTGATTCCCAAAGGAAGCGTGATGGCCGCTAGAACAATGACGAGTTGCCAACCCCAGAAGTGCAGGCGACTGAGAACGTCGCTCCACATGCGAGCTTTGCAAAGTCGTTGTGTGCTGTAGTAAACCGCGGCGAAAATGCCGTTGCCGGCGAATGCAAAGATGGCGGCGTTGGTGTGCAGAGGACGGAGCCTAGCAAACGTGAACCAGGGCAATCCGCCCGTGATCGACGGAAGCACCAGCAGCACGGCGACGATCAGCCCAACCAGGGTTGCGACGATGCCCCACACAATTGTGGCTGTCGCAAACAAGCGGACAATGCCGTCGTCATATTGAAACTGTTCCAGCCGAACTTCTTCTGTGCCTGAGTCCGATGACAAGGCTGCGTCATCCGGACCGTTCGTCGGCGTACCAGTCGCCATTTCTATCCTCAGATTTCCGTAGTTGAACAGCATCCAAACACGAATGCGGCAACACCCATGCGGCAATCGTCACGGGCATCGGTGATCAGTGAAGGTCACCTGCCAATATTAAAAACTTAGTCGTCCCAAAAACCCACACCAACACCTGCAGATTTCGGTTTCCGCGACATTACGCCACGTATTTCACCGTTGGATCAGTCCAATCGTCCCGAGCTGCAGCGAGCCGGTGTTGTCGCAGGGTTGTATCACAAATCGCGAAATGTGGGTGGTGGAGGTGAAACGTCAGCGAGCCGTTTCAATCAAAAAAAGCCTTCGGGAATTCGTCTGGGCAAGACGATTCCCCGAAGGCTCTCTGAATTTCATTTCACCCGGTTCAGGGTGAGCGTGCTGAATGTGTTAAGCAGCGGGTTTGAGGTAAGACGACAAACGCTCGGCACGCGATGGGCTTTGCATCTTCGCGACCGCTTTGGCTTCGATTTGGCGGACGCGTTCACGAGTAACTTTGAAGATTCGACCGCACTCTTCGAGTGTGTAGCTGTATCCGTCGACCAGACCGTATCGCAAGCGAATGATTTCGCGTTCGCGGAAGGTCAGCGTTTTCAACAGTTCGTCAATCTTGTTTCGCAGCATGCCACTGGCGGCGATGCGGACCGGGTTATCCGTTTCGCTGTCTTGGACGAACTCGCCAAAGCTGCTGTCTTCGCCTTCGCCAACGGGACGGTCCAGGCTGACGGGGTGACGACCGATGTCCATCACTCGGCGGACTTCTTCGATCGGCACATCGGTCGCTTCGGCGATGTCTTCGTAGGTTGGCTCGCGACGGAGCGTTTGGGTGAGTCGCTTTTGTGCTTGGCGAAGCTTGCTGAGAACGTCGATCATGTGCACAGGGATTCGGATCGTGCGAGCCTGATCAGCGATCGCTCGCGTGATTGCTTGGCGAATCCACCATGTTGCGTAAGTGCTGAACTTGAAACCGCGACGATATTCGTATTTGTCGACTGCACGCATCAAGCCGGTGTTGCCTTCTTGGATCAGGTCCAAAAACGACAGGCCGCGGTTGCGATACTTTTTCGCGATCGAAACGACCAAGCGAAGGTTGCCGGCGCTGAGTTCGCGTTTGGTGGCTTCGTATTGATCGAAGTGGCGGCGAACTTTGGCCATGCGATTGTGCAAGCTGGTCGGGCTTTCTTGCGTGACCAGCATCAGTTCGCGAAGTTCTTGACGCAGATCGGCTGCTTCGTCGCGGCTCATCGCGTCGTTGCCAAGGTCGGCCAGACGCTCACGAATGAATGTCATTCGGCCGGAGATCTTTTCGAGTTGGTGCAGCAGCGGTGTGACGCGGCGGCTTCGCAGCGAAAGTTCCTCGACGAGTTCCAAGCATTTGCGGCGGCGACGAAGGAATTGCTTGCGGACTTCGGCTTTCAAACGTGGCGATGCACTGCGTCGAACCAGGATTTCAAAGTCGGCTTTATTCTTGGCGATCAAGTCATTCAGCGTTCGCAAGTTGTGCGGCATCCGCTGAGAAATTTGTTCCTTGGTCAATCGCTCGGTCAGCGAGACCTTGATCGTTCGGTCGAAAGGGAGTTCGCCCGAGTGGACTTTTTGCAGCGTCTCGACGGTGGCTCGCAAAGCGTAGTCGGTTTCCAGAAGCGAGCGGCGATATTGCTTGCGTGTGATTTCGATCTTCTTCGCCAGTGCGATCTCTTCTTCGCGAGACAGCAACGGAATCTCGGCCATTTGGCTAAGATACATGCGAATGGGATCTTCGCTGGCTTTTGGCAGGTCAGCCGAAGAAAAGCTTTGCGATGCGACTTCGTTTGCCAGGATTTGTTCAGGCGTTTCTTCGTCAGCGTTCATGTCGACCGGACGCAGTCCACGAACGTTGGGTGACGGGCGACGTGTAGCGGCGTCGCGAGCCTTCTTTTCCGAAACTTCAATCAGTTGGATGCCGCGATTTTCGAGAGCCAACAGAAGCGAGTTCAGCTTCTCTGGGTTGACGTCTTCATCGGGCAAGTACGCGTTGACTTCATCGTAGGTGAGGAAACCGTCCTTGGTTCCGCGGGCGATGAGTTGTGAAAGATCTTGGTCCATCAATTGCATCGGAAAAACCTCCTGTTATGGGTCACGTTCCTTCGTGGAACGGTCAGTCATGTTGGTGTTTGCGGGAACCTGAATCACGTGATTCAGTTCAACAATGACTGTGAGTGTCGTGTTTGAAATCTTTTCAAATGCGATTCATCATGAATCGCGAACGCTTCAGTTGGGTCGGGTGTCGAGGCTCCTTTGAGTGGTGGCCTTGGAAGGGTTGTCCTAGCGGGGCGTTTGCCGAATTCGCTCGGCAGCAAACAGTTGTTCTAACATCGCGAGCTCTTCGTCTTCGGGCAAGGATGCAGATTGTAATTTTTCGATTTGGCGAGTCTTTTCAGCGTCAAATTCTCGCTCGCGAAAACGTGTCAGGATCGCCGTGTATCGTAGGTGTGGCTCGTCTAAAACGTGACCGGCGCGTTGCTCGATTCGTTCTTGCAAAGTGATGATTTGATTTTTCAAAAAATCATTCTCGAGCAGGACAAGCACGGAGTCGACGTCCAGGTCGCGGCCCTGCAAATCCAAGTCTTGGTAGGCGGACAGCAACATCTTTGCCGTGTTGGAATGCAGCCACGATGGATCGATTGCTTCCACCGCCATCGCTGCGACTTCAGGTGACTCGATCAAGATCTCAAATAGTTCGCGATCGACGCCGGTAATCGCGGTGCCTTGTTCGGGTGGCTGTCGTCGTGGCGGTCCACTCGCAGAGTTCCGGCCTGGATGATTCGATGCTCCAAAGTCGCTCGGCGTCGATGGAGCGTAGTCATCAAAGCCTTCGTCGATGCCAAACGCGGCCGCGTCTTCCATGGCCGCTTGCGCGAATGGATCGAAGTCGTCCATTGATGCGGAAGCGGGCGGTCGAGTGGTAGGCTTTTGCGATGCCGGTAATCTGGTTGGTGCGTTGGGCGGCGCTGGGTCGTGAGGCCCGTTGCTCGTGTTGGCTTTGCGGTACCGGGCTTGCTTGCGTTCTCGTTCTGCGTTTTCCTCGCGAACCGTTTCGAGGCGTCGTTGCAAACGTTCAACAGGCAGACCAAACGTTTGGCTCATGCGAACCAGCAACTGATCGATCTTAAGTTCGGTCTTATCGCTTTTGGCTGGTGTCTTCGTTAGCACGCCCAGCATGGTTTCGATCGCGGTCGTGACGCGATGCGTGTCGCGAGTGACATCGACACCTTCGGTCAAACGATTCAGCTTGTGATCCATCGCATCGGGAGCTTTGCCGGCCATGTCCAGCAAATTCGCGGCGGATTGCTGTGCGAGGAAGTCGGCCGGGTCCAGTCCATCGGGCAGCGTCAGGATTCGCAAGTCCGCGTCGGCGGTGACGAACAATTCGAGGACTTCTTCTGCCCGACGTTTGCCCGCCTCATCGCCGTCGAGGACCAGCACGACTCGATTGACAAAGCGTTTGAGCACGCGAACGTGGGCGGCGGTCAAGGCGGTTCCGAGCACCGCGACGCTGTGGTCGATGCCCGCCATGCGAGTCGCGACCACGTCGGTGTATCCTTCCATGACGAGGACTTCATCGGCGGCACGCATCGCGTCACGAGCGAGGTGCAATCCGTAAAGCTCGTTAGATTTGCGGAACAACATGGTCTCGGGACCATTGATGTACTTCGCGCCGCCGTTGGACCCATCGCCTTGGGCTTCTGCGATGCGATTGGCGATCGCGGGAATGATTCGTCCGCCCAGCGAGATCGCTTGCCCTTGAGCGTTGTCGATCGGGAACATCAGTCGACCACGGAACCGGTCGTAGCAACCAGATTTTCCATCGCGGCCAATCGCGACTCCGGCGGCTTGGGCGACCGCTTCGGAGAGTTTGTTTCGTTTCAGCAGATTGACGGCGAAGTCCCACGAGTCAGGTGCGAAGCCAATCTTGAATAGTTCACGGTTGCTGTCATCGATGCCTCGGCTGGCGAGGTAGTCCCGAGCCATCTTGGCATCATCGGATGTTCCGCTGGCCAATTCGTCGAAGTAGGCTCGACAGATCAGGTCCACCGCCTTCATCAAGGTGGCTTTGTCGTCGGGGCTGCCCGGTTGAGTTTTGGGGCCGCGATTGAATTCGGGGATTTCGATCCCGGCTCGTTCGGCCAAGCTTCGCAGTGCGGTGGGAAAGTCTACGCCCTCGCGTTGCATGACAAAGCTGAAGATGTCCCCGCCGATGTCGCAAACCCAGCACTTCCAAGATTGACGTTCTTGGTTGACCGTCATCGACGGACGCGTGTCGTTGTGGAATGGGCAGCGGGCAACGAAGTGACGGCCCTGCGGACGCAATTCCAGATCATGCCCGATGACATCAACGATGTCGGTCGCTGCACGAACTCGCTCTTTGACGTCGAAGTCCGTCGAAGGGGACAAACGAACGCTCCTGTCAAAAGGCCGGATCAAAATGTCGTTGGCGACAAATTCAACCAGCACGAACGCGGGGAACATCCACTCCAGAAACGACATGCGGCGGGCAAGTCGAGCAAGATTTTCCTTGCTGGCTTGTCAACGGCTGCCGATCCAAATTGGATGCGGTCAGTGGAACGGTCAACCCGGCTTCGCGACTGCGAAGTGATCGTCACTCTTCCTGAGCGACCGGCGTTTCGACGTTCCCTGCGAAAGTCTGGGAAAGTGAGGTGCCGAGGCAAATTTCGGTCCGGTTACATCCCTGTAGCGTAGTGTGTCAGCCGCGGTGGGTGGAATTCCCCAAATGGCAGGCTGCCCGCTTCGTTACAAGCATGCGAGAAGTTTGCTGCGGTTTCACGGACGCGTCAATACCAATCAGAGGCAAAAAAGAACGCGAAAGCTCTTTTGAATCAGATGCTCGCAAATCACGTTTGATTCAGGGAAAAACGAGGAAGCCGTCGATCGCAAACAGCAGATTTGCTAGCACGATCGAGCGTTCTGGGCGGGGGCTCTCAGCCTGAGGGGCATCGGAAGATACTCGCCTCTCGGCTACTTTGGTTTGGAACGGCGAATGGACGCATTGTCCGGTGCCGGTGCCACGTCGACCGCCTGCCATCCTCGTAAGCTTTTCTGTAATTCTTCATGGCGACCGCAACTTCGTCGTTTGACGACCCAGATCCGGATTCGCATCACGTCGCCGCAACGACGTGGAGCAGTCGCGTGCGAGTGTGGAAGAAAATCTTCTCCACCGCTCTGTCAGAACGGTTGGTTTACCGTGGAGATTTCGCACTCGGAACGTTGATGCGTTTCCTACCAATCGTCACCCAGATTTTTCTGTGGTGGGCGATCTACGATTCGATCGCCGCCAGCGAAGCAGCCGAGCAAATGGTCGAGTCGGCTGTCGGTGGATCCGAGGCAAGTGATTCGGAGCTTAGTTCAGCAACCGAGGCGGTTCAGATTGGCGGATTCGGTTTTCGCGATATGGTGGCGTACTACTTGATCACCATGTTGGCTCGAGCATTCTCCAGCATGCCAGGTTTGGCATCCGGCATCGCTCTGCAAATTCGCGAAGGCGAAATTAAACGCTACTTGATTCAGCCGATCGACTTGATCGGTTTCTTGTTGATTAACCGAATCGCTCACAAGGTCGCTTACTACGCGATCGCATTCGCGCCATTCGGTTTGGTGTTCTTTCTTTGCCGCGATTACTTCGTCGGTGGGTTCCCGCCGCCGCATTTGTTCGCGGCTTTTGTCGGATCGTTGGTGATGGGGTTCTTGATCGGCTTTTTCCTCGAAGCCGCCATCGGAATGATCGGCTTTTGGTTTCTGGAAGTCTCGTCACTGCTGTTCCTATACATGTTGTTCAGCTTCTTTCTGTCGGGGCACATGTTTCCGATTTCGTTGTTGCCCGACAGAATTGAATGGTTCGTCAATTTGTTGCCGCTGAAGTACCTCGCTTATTTCCCCGCGGCTGTTTTCCTCGGCAAAATTCCCGACGAAGATTTGCCGATGGAAATGGCGATCGAAGCGGCTTGGCTGACGTTCTTCATCGTTGTCTGTCGCTGGTCCTATTCCCGCGGTGTGGCTCGTTACAGCGGGTATGGAGGTTGATGCCATGCAATCCAAGTTAGCAACCGATGGTTCGAATCAAGACAAACCAGCCATGAACGACCAATGGATGAACGAAGCGGGGAGTGCGGACCGAGAGGCGGGTTCCGAGTGGATGCGCTATGTCCGAGTTTTCGGAACCTTCGCTCGCAACAGTTTGGTTCGCGACATGACGTTCCGTGCGAACTTTGTGATCGAATGCCTGAGCAGCATCGGTTGGACGCTGATGAACGTCGGCTTTTACCTGATCATCTTTCAGTTCACCGGATCAATCGGAGCGGACACGGGTTGGGATCGTGAACGCTTCTTTTTGTTTTTGGCCACGACCTGGTTCATCAATTCGATCGTGCAGGCGTTCTTCATGCCCAACGCGGAAGAATTCAGTGAGTTGATTCGAACGGGTGGGTTGGACTTTGCCTTGCTCAAACCGATCGACACTCAGTTTCTGATTTCATTTCGACGGGTCAGTTGGTCATCGCTGGCCAACTTTTTGGCGGGACTGGTGATCGCTGGGGTGGCACTGACCAAGCTGGCAACTCGCGAGGTCGATCCGCATATACCGTCGGTCACTTCGCTGGTGCTGTATGTGCTCTTCTGCATGTGCGGCATCGTGATCATGTACAGCCTGATGATTTGCCTTTCCGCAACCAGTATTTGGTTGGGACGCAATCAGACGCTCTACAACTTTTGGTTCTACATCACCAATTTCAGCCGCTACCCGATGGAGATTTACAACCGCGGTTGGGGCACGCCGATGTACGGGTTCTTCACCTTTGTGGTGCCGGTGTTGGTGGTCGTGAACGTCCCGGCTCGATTGCTGGCCAAGCCAATTGATCCACGGACCAACGAAGAATGGCTGTTGGTCGGTTGGGCGTTGATCGCCACGGTGCTGAGCGTCCTGTTCAGCCGCTGGGTCTTCCGCCGAGCACTCGGCAGCTACCGCAGCGCCAGTTCGTAGGCCCGCCCACGCCACCGGGCTGCTATCCAGATCGCGATGGTTATCCGCTTGCTATAGCTAATCGGCCTTGCAGCAATGGACATGGCATCGTTTTAGCGACGAAGTAGTGCGAGGGTGACGATCCCAATCACCGTGTAAGTTACTGAGGCTACCGACAGAATCATCATCAGTCGCACAACTCTGATTTGGGCTTGTCGACGTGGCATCGCCAACTGAGAACGAAGAACAGGCACCGCGAAGACGCATAGGACCAATATATAACCTGCGAAATAGATAGATTCGGCGGTCATCGTTCGTTCATTCCAGGCACATGCGCAATCGATGGTATGCAATATCCAGTCGGATAACGGAATACGATCTATCCGCTGGGAAGGCGTTGAAAAAGCTTCCCGTTGCGTTTGAGCTTGGTCGCCTGACTGGCGGATTGATCGTGCGTTGAACTTTGTCGCCGCAATGAGTTTCGGGCGACCTAGCGATCGGGACGCTCCCGGTCGCTCGAACGAGTCTACTCGATGCGATTCTTGGGCGTCTGAGTCGTAGGCCAGGTCTCACCTGGCACCGAGCCGATGCTTGGGAACCAAGCGAGGCGTCCAGCCAATCTTTTATGCCGAGAGCGGTGTTGCTCTGGCTAAGAACCATCGCCAGGTGGGACCTGGCCTACGAGCTGGCACGCATCGGCACCGTGTCTCGCCACGCCACGCCACCCCACACGACGACCTCCCTGGGAATTCTTTAGGTTCGCCCCGCGGCCGTTTCGGCTCGTTCGATTTCGGCTCGGCAGCGATTGATCATGTTCTGCAGGATGACAAAGGAATGGTCTGCGTCGAGTCGCTCTTCGATCAGTTCTTGGCACGTGGTCGACTCGATTTCTTCCAGATCTAGCAGTGCGGCCCCAAAATCGGAAACCCGTTGGTGTCCAATCGAATCGAGGATTTGCTGGACTCGGCCGTAGTAAACATCGACTCGGTTTTTGCGTCTCTGATCAATCCATTTCTTGATCCCATGCAAGCCACTGGCAAGCAGCAACGCGACGGTGATCAGCACCCCGATCGACTCGGCGTTCTCGGCCAGAAACCCGGGTTCGTTCCTGCGAAAGTAAGCCTCCGCTCCGCGATGAAGTGGGAACTGCAATTGGGTCTGACTGGATTGTTCGTCGAGTCCACTGAGAAGTGAGATCTTCCTCCCGAGGACCGCGCGATGAGCAAAAATGGTCTGAACCAAATCGTTGGCAAGTTCTTCATCCCAGTCGGCACGGCAAGCCAAAACGGCACCGATGCCGACAGAAGGCATTGGACCGGTTGGGCTCCCTTCGTATGACATCAACGGGATTTCGGCCACTTTAGCATGAGGGTAGTGCGTGCGGAATCCGTCGATGAATGCCCGCTCTGAAACGAAGGTTCCTTCGCTTCCCACAGCGCGGATTTGAATCGGTACCAGTTCAAATTCAGGACTCGCGATCAAGTCCTCGATGATTTCGGATCCGAGGCCCACCAAAAAGAAAGCCGCGTCGAGGTCGCCCGAACGCAATGCTTCGGCTGATTGAGAAAACCCCAGGTTCCGCTGGTGCTCCGCCGGAATTTTGACCCGGGAGAATCGGAGCAATTCTTCCACCAGCGAGTAGGTCCCTCCCGATAGCGAACCGAGACTTGTCGAATGTCCTGTCAGGTCGTTCAGGCATTCGACGTCCGCGTCCTTCCGGCAAACCAAGTGCAGCACTTCGGTATAAAGAATCGCCAAGCTGCGAACTCGTTCATCGGCAACGGCATCGTTCTGCACGATCGCAACATCCGCCGTCCCATCTTGCAGGCGGGCAACGTTCTGGTGGCTCCCCTCGCTCGGGATCACTTCACAGCGGACCGCCTGGTGGCGATTCATGTACGAGTCGCCAATCTCCTTTCCGACTTGGAAGTAGATGCCCTGCTCAGAGCCCGTCGAGATCACCACCGGATCGGTCCGAGTGGCACCGGCCAAAACAATCCATGCCACCCAGCAAAGGATGCCTCCAATCAGAGCCAGCAGAAAATTTGTCCAGCTCATTCTTCAACACCCAGTTCAGTCCCTTCGCACGGATTACTTTCGCGGCAGTGTATCAATTGGTGAGTCGGTTTGCTCGAGAGAATCCAGGTCGATCCCACAAGTCACAAATTCTCGGTCTGGGATCCACCCTTGTTTTTGAGTCTTCTTACGCTTTGCGTTGTGGCTTGTCCTGGGCTGTTCAATCTTTGGGGTTGCAGGTCGAGGACACGATGCAGCTTTTGCCACCTCTCCCCCGGCTGCGCCGAGGGAGAGGTGACCGAAGACAGAAAACCGCCTCAAGAATCCATGCCAATTTCGGTGTCAATACCGAAGCTTGGACAGCTCAGGCTTGTCCTATGAACTATGCAAGCGGCATCAGCGTCGAACTCAAATGCGTTGTTTGCCGCTCTATTGGATGTGGCTCCTTGTCGCTCTGGTTGCCATGGTGTCGGTGCATTTGTCATTCTTCCAACGAGCGTCAGGAGCTAGTGCTGCGAGAGGCGAAGCCATGGAGTTTTTCTGGTTGGTAGCCTCTGTCTTACCGTCTCCAGGAATCGCGTCGGCGTTTACGATGTTCGCTGTGTTTATGACGTGGCGAATTTCAATCACGTGAGAGCGATTCGGTAAAAGTCATCGGCCAAGGCTTCCAGTATGTTGATCCACCGACTGGAAGCCTGTGCCACAAAGGGGCGTGTTATTGTGCCAGCGCCTTTGCGACGACTTCGGCGACGTGTTCACCGAGCAGTTTGGAGCCGGCTTGCGTGTAGTGCACATTGGCTTTTCGCTGGGTGGAAGCGTGCTGCATGGCGAAGTCGTAGAACGGATCGGTTTGGATGCCACCGACCGATTCCATGACTTTGGCGGCGGCTTCGTTGTAGCGTGGTCCGTCCTCGGGCAATCGGCCGCTGGCTCCCTCGGGAACCGGAGTGGTTTCTCGCCAGATCACGGTCGCGCCGGTGGCTTTCAACTTTTTCGCGATCGTTTCTAGGTTAGCGACGTACTCGTCGAGTGGGACTTGTCGTTTGCTGGTCGGTAGCTTCGGATCGGCTAAGTTCTTCCCGTTGGGCCCCATGAATTTCAGGTCGTGCAAACCAAAGTTGAAGTGAATCACATCCCACTTGCGGTCACCCAACCACGAGTCGAGTTGTTCCAGACCGCGAGTCGTTGGACCACAGTTCGTTCCGGGACGAAACACGTTTGCTTTGCCTTCGAGGGCTCGTCGGGCGTCCAGCATGTAACCGATCGAAATGGAATCACCGATCAGCAAGACGTTGTTGAGTGACGGATCGACTTTGGGTGGGGCAAATGGGTCGTTCGCACGTGCTTGACGTGGCGGCGCCTTTTGGGTCGGTTGATCGGCATGCCCGACTTTCAAGAAACCGGATGGGACGAAAGTTGCCATCGACAAGACGGCGGCGGTGAGGATGCTGAGACGACGGTGGGTCATGGTGAGGCGGTCAGGTGGAAGGAGGGACGGAAGGTGAGATTCAAGTGGAACAAACAGAGCGAGCAACGAGACGAATGACGCATGCCGAATCCAGAACCGTGTTGCGAATCTTGGATGCCAACGCGAATCGCGCTGGCGAAGGGCTTCGGACGCTCGAGGAGTTCGCTCGCTTTATCTTAGACGATCATAATCTGACGGACTGCCTGAAGACGCACCGCCATGATCTGGCGATTGCAATGGGACGCTGGAACCGGTTGCAATTGATCGAATCCCGCGACACACCGGGGGACGTGGGCACGGGGGTGACGACTGCAAGCGAGCAGTCTCGAGCGGATCTATCGGAGGTGGTTGCTGCCGCAACGACTCGGACCCAGCAAGCGTTGCGATGCTTGGAAGAATACGGAAAGACAACGGATCCAGAATTCGCGGCGAGCATCGAGTCCATTCGCTACCAGTGCTACGCCACGTTCCGCGATTTGGAATTGAAGGTCGCGAGTGTGAACGATCGTTCGCGAAAAATTCGTGAGGCGAGGTTGTATGCCTTGATCGCTTGTGAGCCCGACGCGGAACGTTTGGAAGCCCGGATTGATGAGTTGGTCGATGCTGGAGTCGACGTGATTCAGCTTCGTGATTCGAGCGTTGATGACCGGACTTTGTATCAGCAGGCCACTCTGGGAGCGGTCATTGCGAAACGACATGACATTTTGTGGATGATCAACGACCGAGCCGACATCGCGGTGGCGGCGGGCGCCGATGGGGTTCATGTGGGACAAGAAGAGGTGCCCGTGGATGCGGTACGGCGCGTGGTGGGGCGGGGTCGTTTAATCGGTTTGTCCACGCATGACATCGAGCAAGTTCGCGAGGCCGCTCGAACCACGGCGGACTACATCGGGTGTGGGCCGACGTTCCCGGGAAAGACCAAGTCGTTCGATCACTTTCCAGGTTGTGAATTTTTGAAGCAGGTCAGTGAGGAGGAACGAACGGGCGATCACAATCTACCGGCCTTTGCGATTGGCGGCATTGGACTGGAAAACATCGAGAAGGTCGCGCAGTCGGGGATCGGACGAGTTGCGGTCACGGGAGCGTTGGCTTCTCATGAAGGGCTGCATCAGACAGCACTGGGCATCCGAGAAATCTTGGAGCGTGTTCCGCTTCGAATGACGCCCGACTCAGGTGATGTCTGTTCCCATCCGGATGGTTGAGCCGAAGGAACGTTTGTGAGTACTCGTCGATTTTGCTTCGTTTCAGCAACGCTTGCGTGGATACTCATTGCAATCGCGACGCAGTCCAACGTATTCGCGGACGAACCCTCGGTCACTTCGATTAAGTTGAGTGATCCAGAGTTGAATGAAAGCAGTGGAATGGTCTTTTCATTGAAGGATCCAAGCTGCATTTGGTCGCACAATGATTCGGGCGATCGAGCGAGGTTGTTTGCTTTTGATTCCGAGACTGGCGCAGCGACTGGGCGTTGGGAATTGACAGGTGTCACGGCAGTTGATTGGGAAGACCTCGCGATCCTTCCGCCACTTCAAGCCGATGGGCCGGCAAGGTTGGTGATCGCGGATTGCGGCGACAATCAACAACAGCGTGACCACATCGAACTATTGATCGTCGATGAAATGGATCCGCGGAAGTCAGGCGAGGTGGCGAGAGATCACGTTCATGTGCTCCGCGTGAAATACCCGCATGGTCCGCAAGATTGCGAAGCGATTTGGTTTGACGAACCGTCCGGAGAATTGATCTTGTTGTGCAAGCGATTCACGCCTTGGGTGGGGCTGTATCGGGTTGCATTGGTGGATCGTTCGAGCGGCGAGTTGAATGAAGACGTTGAGGCCGAATTGATCTTACGGTTGCCGCTGGCCATGGCCACGGCGGCGGATCGCGATCCAGCGACAGGCGACGTTTGGGTTTCGACGTACTGGCAAGCGTTCAAATTTGCCAAGGCGGATCACGCAACGTTGAAACACCAGATGTCTCAGACTCCCAACGCAATCGATTTGCCAAAATTGAAACAGATCGAAGCGATTGCAGTCGATTCAAAATCAGATGTGTGGGTCACCAGCGAAGGCAGCCCCGCTCCTTTGGTTCGATTGAATATTCGCTGAATAATGAATGTAGATCGCCGGAAGCGATTTCCCGAATTGAATTGTCACGGAAAACAGAAGAGAGACAGATGTTTGAAATCGAACTGAAATTTCGCGTCGCCAATGTTAGCGAACTGCGAGAACGATTGGCGGAGAATGACGCGGTGTTGGTCTCGGAAAATGAGAACCAAGACACGTATTACAACCATCCGTCACGTGACTTCGCCGAGTCCGGGGAAGCGTTGCGGGTTCGCCGAATTGATGGAACGCCGCTGGTGACTTACAAGGGATCCAAACGGCCGGGGGCGGTGAAGGCACGCGAAGAATTGGAATGGCGTTTGGATCCCGGCGATCCAACTGGCGAGTCGATGGAGACGTTGTTTGATCGACTCGGTTTTCGCAAGGTCGCGACGGTTACCAAGCAGCGAGAAACGTTTCACTTGGGATCTTCAAACCCGATGACGGTCACGATCGACCGTGTCGAAGGGTTGGGCGAATTTGCAGAGATCGAACGTGTGCTGCATGAACGTACGCCGAGCGATGAAGCCGTTGAAAAGGCTCGCGGGGAAGTCATGGACTTGGCTTCGGAGCTAGGTTTGAAATCGCCCGAGTCGCGAAGCTATCTGCGGATGCAACTCGAGTTAGCGAGTGGCTGATTTGATCGAGCTGAGTCCGCCGTCAACCGCGATGTCTTGCCCGGTGATCCAAGAGTTCTCAGGAGCCAGGAGCCACGCGATCATCGATGCGATGTCCTCTGGTTTTCCAAGTCGACCCATCGGATGCATGGCTCGACTGGCATCGGCGGAACGTTCGTTTTGCCAAATTCGGGAGGTCAGGTCGGTTTCGACCAAGCCCGGTGCAACCGTGTTGATACGAACGTTGCTGGCTCCGTAGGTTGCCGCAGCGGCGCGTGCCATGGCGGCAACGCCCGCCTTCGCCGCGGCGATGGCTTCGTGGCTGGTCAGTCCGATCGCGGCACCGCCGCTGGACATCAAAACGATCGAACCGCCGCCTTGTTTTTTCAATCGAGGTGCGATCGTGCGAACCAATCCAAATGCGGTGATCAGATTGGCTTCGATCACGGACTGCAATTCGTCTTTGCTGGTCAAGTGAGCTGGTTTCAATAGGATCGATCCGGCCAAGTTGACCGCGCCGTCGAGTCCGCCGAATTGTTCGAGCGTGTAGTCCGCGACTCCGGCCAGTCCGTCCCAATCTGTCGCGTCGCAGACCTGAAATGGTTGCTGGAGTTCGTTGGCGAGTGCTTGCAGCTTTGCTTCGTTCCTACCAACCAGCATCACCTGATGACCAGCCGCGACGAGTTGTTTGCAGAGTGCGGTACCGATGCCGCCACCGGCACCGACGACGATGTATTTGCAGTTAGCCATGGTGGGAAGTCGCGTCTGGCGTTGAGTGTCTTGGAAACAGTCCACAGTAGGACGATGGCAAATTGTGATCGTCCCAAGGCTTTGCGAGTGTTGCCGGTGGTCGGGATCGGCGATCGGCTGATGGAATCAAATGCGACGATTGTTCGGAGGGGGCGCGTTCGACCGGTCACGCACGTCAAAGCGGCGATTCCATGTGCATCGGGCAATCACCAGTTCTTTGGGTTTGCATGATCGATGGTCGATAAGAGTTTCATGGCACCGATGAAATCAGCTTCGCGGCGGTGACCTCCCAATTTTCGCCGCCATCGGATTGATTTGCTTTCACCTCTCCAACGGAATGATTCCGCCATGACCAAAAAAGATACTTTTCGCGTTGTCGCTCGCGGCCGAGATGGTTCACTTCAAATTCGAGACTACACATCGCTCGATCCTTTGACGGATCATCACGAGCAAGTCGGGATTGATGACTGCAGCACGGACCTCGCTCTTCGAGGGATGCCGGTTTTTCGTGGCCTGATCGGGCCGATGCCGGAAGGCAAGAACATCGTTCGCTACGAAACGCCAGAGGTGTTTGAAATGCTGACGAAGGAATGGGGCATCACAAAGCCGAAGAAGCGTCGCCGTCGTGCGAGTGAAAAGAAGGCCGCCGAAGCTTCCACGGATTCCGCCGAATTGGTTTCTTGAGGCCGGTGATTGCCGGTTCGTCGACCGAGCTCTGCAGTACTGAACCGACTTCGCTGTTTTGAACAGTGACGTCGTGGTGTTGTCGTTGATTGCTATACCGCAGACGGCGAAGTCTTGCTCGCGGGATCGATGAACCTATGGGATCGATCTCCAGCACTCCGCTCATTAAGCGGATGTGTTTGGCGGTGAATCATGATAGGCGGCCGACGTAACGATGATCGGCATGCTCTCTGCGTTGTATGCCGGCACCGCCTGAAACATCTGACAACAGCTGCGAGCAGTCGCTCTAGTTGAGCGAGATCGTTTCTCAGTCAGGCTGGCTTGGCTGACTCGCCATGGGTGTCTTTGATTTGCCCAATGGCAGCTGATTGTTGCGACCAAATTGGGCCATCCGGAGGGTTGCGGTGCGGTCCAGAATACGATTTGATTCCAGTCGACTCGATCGCGTTGGCAGTCGAAGGCGATTCGATCAACGCTCAGTGGTCTGTCACAGCTAAAAGTTAGGGTTGATCGTAGTGGACGAGGCCACGAGTCCCTGGATTTGACGCCAGACCGGGACTCGTGGCCTCGTCCAATAACCTAAAAGTAAGTCGTGCCAGCCCCCACGCAATGCCGCGTTGCCTTTTTAGCTCGAGTCGGATCATCTCTGAAAAAGCGATCGCCGAAGCCGTTGAGAAGGTCGCCACCGAGCAGAATTGGCCTAAATGGTCGGCAAGTGAATGGGCGTGCACCTTTCGGGGGGCCGAAAACTTTCGGATCTCGCTATCGAAGTGCGATAATGCGCACTTTGTTGCGGGATAAGCATCCGTTACGCACTCCTAGCGAGGTGCTAGCCTTGACAGGTCACCATCACCACCGACTTGAAAGTGGTGAGGGTTCGACTTCTGGCGTTTTTCAAGGCTTGGATGATCCCATCATTGGGAAGGGGCTGACCGTGATTGATTCTGCGAACGAGAGTGCAGCAGTTTTCTTATTGACTCGACAAACAAACGGAGAGACCGCACCGATCGACCTGAAGTCGTTGATCGAAACGGGATCCGATTGGTCGGTCATACCGTGTTCTTCGAGTGATCAATTGTTGGAATGGATCTCGGAAGGTCGATTGGAACGTCCTGGTTGTTTGGTCGTGGACGTTGAATTGATCGGAGACGGTTTTCAACGAGTGCAGAAGGCTCTTTCCGAAGCGAGTTGCAGTGCGCCGCTCATCCTGGTCGCTGGCGAATTGCCAATCGAAACCGTTGTTCATGCGTTTGAAAATGGTGCGTGGACGGTCGTGTTGAAATCAGCGGACAACGCAAAGAAGTTCAGCGGTTCGCTACGTGATCACATTCGCCAAGCGATTGACTGGGATCGTTTCCAAGTAGGAATGGAAAAGGCACATCGCAAACGCAATCGAATCATCGATGGTCTGACCGAACGCCAACGCAAAGTGCTCAACTGCGTGATGGAAGGGATGCCGACCAAAGCGATTGCGGCCAACTACAACGTCTCGAAACGTTTGATCGAATTTGAACGTAGCCATCTGCTTTCTGCTTTTGGCGTCGGTGGGACCGCTGAACTGACCGCAGTGGTGGGCGAGCATCGCATTGTCGAGAAACTCTTGGATCGCTATCACCGATTCGACTCAGCGGAAGTCGGACGTGCCTTCCAACGCCCAATGGCGCTGCGTGGTTCCGTATCAAGATCAACTGCTCAAGTTGACGAGTAACCAAATATCCTTCCAAGGCTCGATCAGAATTATCCGGGGCAGATCGAAGAGAATTTCTCGACGATTGGACAGTTTGGTCGAGTCTTGGAAGGATTGTTCTGTAGGCGTGCGAGGTGATGCGTCGCTCGCGTTAGCGGCGAACTTCTAATTCAACTCAACGGTCACAATGTCAGCCAATTCTATCGGTTGACGTTTCCGCCATCCGCGGTGGTGGACCGGACCATTCCGGGGAACCAATCTTCCATCGTCTGCGTGATCCCACTGAGCGATTTTCTGCGGATCGTGGGAGCTTCGATTGGTCCGTCAACCTCGATCGTCCACAGCGTGTAGCGATTGTCTCGCAGCGGGTTGATGACTTTGCTGAACAAGTTCTGCGGGCTCACTCGCGTGTTGAATGACATGTCGAGGTGTTCGCGACGACTTAGCGTGCCACCGCCTTCGAGTGCTACTAGATCGCCCCAGAGCACCAAGCGGTTGAAGTTCAAGTCTTCGCCAAAGATCGAAAATTCGGTCTCCCCATTCGTGAAGGCAACGTCTTCGGTGGCTTTGATGCGAAGCAAGTTCAACACCTGAACAAGGTATGGCAACTGGTACAAGTTGGCGCCGCTGACACTGCCGCGACCGTTGCCCTTCAGCAAATCCAGATCACCCAAGCGTCCCTCCAAATGAGAGTCGCCATCGAAGCGTCCGGTGATGCCGGTGCGATGCTGACCGATTTCGGCGAGGCAAGTCGCGATTTGTGCGTTGGCTAAAGCGGCATCGATTTCGAAGTCACCTGAAGAAAGCAGCACGCCACCGCTAAGACTGATCTTGCCTCCGAACAAAGCACCCACGATCGGCACACCACTGCCGTTTGGGTCGGGATTGGGAGAAGGCAACCGTGCGTTTTCACCCAGGCGAAGTTGTTCGTTGGTGATCGAGAACGGGCCACGCAACGACGTGATCTGTAACCCATACGCATGCATGGAATCCAAAGCGATGTTTCCGACCGCCTGCAGCACTTCTGCATCGCGGACGCCCTGCACTTGGATCTCGCCTCGTAACGAATGGACCGGGCCAACGTCCGCGATTCGGTTGCCTTCCAGTTGAAGCAATAGGTCCCAATCGATCACGGGTGTTGATGTGTCATCGTTCGCCATCAGCAGATTGGTTTTACCGCGGAGGCTGATCGGACCACGCAAATCGAGAGCACGCATCGCGCGGCCGACTTGTTCCGGCATTGCTGCGATCAATTCCTCGTCGGGGACCAAGCGACAACCACTGTGCAGATCCATCGCCAACAACCAGCGACCTGATGGATGTTGAATGCATGTGCCGTCGGCAACCATTCTTGAACCGTCGTGTCGGCCGCGAAGGTTGCTGATACGGACTTCGTTGTCTCGGTACTCGACATGACCACCGACGATATCGATGCGGTAAGGGACCGCCACGGGACGAAGGCTGAGCGAGTCCGGGGTGACTTGACCGGAATCGTTTTGATCGGCAACCAACGTCAAGTCCAGCGGATTGGTGCCGGACTGATGGATGTGGACATCCAATTGGTCCAGTGTTCCGCCTGGTGAGAGTGAATCCCAAATGTGTCGAGTTGATTCGGGCAGTGACACGCGGAGCGATTGGTCCATCGACAAATCCGCGATCTGGAAACGAAGGTTCAATTCCGAACCCGCATTGGTCGCTGCGGTTGGATTTGGAATCCGGTACAGGCCATTGCAATCGACCTTTGCCGAACCAGCGTTGTTGGCGGTGAAACCAATCATTCGCACCAGATCGTCTTTGATCTGCACTCGGCCCTCGACGTTGTAGAGAGGATAGGGGAACTTGTCGTAGCGAAGCGTTCCACCAGAGACCCGAAAATCAAACTGACGGGATGAGTTTCCGTTGGCGTCAGTTTCCAGTGTTGCTGTGGCCCACTCGATCACGCCGCGTGGACGCAACGAACGAACAAACTGCTCAACCTTGGATACCGAACGGGACGTGCTAGTTTCGATCAACTCACTTGTGGTCGCGGATACGCTGCCTTGGTCGCTCGATTGGGCTTCGCGAGGTGTCAGCGATGTGATCAGGGCATCGTCGATCAGGACCGATCCTTCCGTTTGGATCGTGACTTGTTTGGTATGAACTTTGGGAGCGTCGGGATCGAGTCGAACTGGAACGCGAAAGCCGCAATTGACTCGTTGTCCGCCGGCGCGTCCGGTGAGTTGTTCGGCTGTGGCGAACCCGTTGTCGATTCGAATTGTGCCAACGAGTTGTTCGACCGGATAGGGAAACTTGTCGAACTGCACATCGATTCCACGGATGTCGACTTCTGATTGCAAAGTCCATGCTTTGGATCGAAGTGGAGCAGGATTGGTCGCGTGGGCACGCAGGTTCAATCGTCCGTGAGCTTGGAATTTCTGCCAAAGGTCATGCAGCTTTTCGGGCATTGCTTCCGCGAAGGGGCGATCAAGTGTCAGACCTTCTCCCGTGAAGTGGAAGTCCGTCGGTCCAAGGTCAAAGCTGGTGCGAGAATGACGAGCCAGGGCCGCGGTGCCGCGGAGCGTGCAATGGGCGTCGCCAAAATTGGCTTGCGTTGGAAAGAGTTTGATTTGTTCAGGCGTGATTTGAATTCGTCCGCGAGCTTGGCGAATTTTGGATGGCAAGCGAGGGTCGTCCAAGTTGCCATCGTGCACCACCAAGTCGAGTTCGAATTGGTCCGTCTCGTTTTCTTTGGTGTATTCGGCGGAGAGGTCACCATGCAAGCGAACGCGTGCTTTCGCCGGCAGCCATTTGGAGATTCGCGATCGGACTCGCGCGATGATCGCATCATCGATGTGGCAGTCCTTGATCGTCGTCTTCAGTCGCAGTTGTTCGTTGGTTCCATCCAGCAACTTGTCGTACGCCAATTCGATTGGACCGCTGAAGTTGCTGTCGCCGCGAGCGAACACCATTTTGCGTTCGCGAGATGTTCCTGCAATTAGTGCCGCATCGTCGTTTGTTGTTTCGGTTGAGATGGCGATATCCGACCATCGAAGTTGGATCGGCTGCATTGCCGCCGAAGTGCTTCCCGGTTCAATGTTGCCGTCTGAGGATCCGCGAGAAGCGGCTGTTTCGAAAGTCACGTTTGTTACCACGCCATACAGATCGATCTGCGGGCAGGCCGGTCCCATTTGCGGTAACGGGTAGAGGGTCTCCAATGAGATCGTGTTGTCCTGGGCAACTTGCACGTTCGCGACGACACCCTCAATCGCGATGCGTCGCGTCGAAAGAGGGCTGTCTCCTGACATCCACTTTTGCGGATCCAGGTCAGCGAAAACGGTAAGGCGTTCGATCTTGACCGCTGGCTGTTGCGACCACCATTTCGAAACCAAGTTGGCTCGGCTGGTTTTGGGGCTGATCTCGATCGACTCAAAGATCAATCCAGTTCCGGCTTGGAACGTGCCCCGCTGGATCGTTACATCCCAATCCGCGTAGTGTTCGGCGAGCGATTTTTCGAAGTAACGCCGGGCTTGTTCACCGACGGTTTGAGGCAGCAATGATTGGATCAAAAAAACCGTCAGGGCGCACGTGATCACCAATACCACTGCCGTTTTGAAACGGCCGGCTTTGCGGCGAGGCGGATTTTCCTGACCCGGTTCGGTCAAAGGCCTGTCTCCTCCTTGAGACACGGATGAGCGTTGGGCTCGATCCTACCGGGTCATTTCGTCGCCCAACCACCCCAAAAAGCTCGCAAAACGGTAGATCCAGGGGCTCTGCCAGGGGGAGGACAGGCTGGTCGAAACCGAAAATGCACTGGCGGCCAGCAGCACGAGTGTGAAATACCGGCCTTGGATCTTTTCACTCAGCGAACTCAGCTCCGGAACCAGACTGTACAGCCACAGGGGAGCAAACCAGAGCATCCAGCGGAAGCAAACACTGACCCCACCATAGTTTCGGTCGATTTCGGGACGTGCAACGTAAAACAGCAGGCACACGACGCTCGCCAGTGCGATCGCGGCGGAAAGCCGCCGCATGTAGCCAGGACCGTGACGGCATCCCGCGACCATGCCAACGGGAACGAGGAACCAAAGCGGTGTGATGGAGAAAATACCGTAGTAACCAAGAGTCGCGTGAAACAGGTACGCGATCCGGCTGGGTTCACCCAAATCGACCCCGCGACGTTTGTCTGTTCGCCAGTAACTTCCGGGGTAGTCGTACCAGTCGTCCCAAACGAACAAGGACCATCCGGAACCGGATCGAGCCAGTTTGTATTGGGTCTGGACTGAATTCCCTTTCATGTCTTTCTGCTCAGCGATGACCTCGTAACCGCCTTCGTTGAGTTCACGGAGGTCGATTTGAGTCGCGGTCCGAAGCGTTTCGCTGTGCGACAACGACACATCGATTTGATTGATCGACGGTGTGGAGGGAAGTTCGATCACCTCGATCTGTTCGCCTGCACTTCGGTGGGCGTACGGTGTTCGAAGGCTGCCGTGAGCCCACATGTTGGTTGCGAAGATTCCGATCAAGACAACGCTGGCACCCAAAGCAAAACCCGGAATCGATCGAGGGTTCATCCAGCCAAACAACACCGCCCAAAGAGCCAACATGGAAAGGGCGGGCAGTTCGCAGGCAACCGCGAATGCGGCTGAGGCTCCTGCGACAACCCAAGGGGCGAGCTTGGGGTGGTAGGTGATTCCAGAGAACGAATCGCTCATCTTGTCGGCAGCTCGGAGGTACAACCAAAGCGTCAACGAAGTCGCCGCTGCGGCGAATAAATGATTGTTCAATGAGATTGCAAAGGGAACCATCATCGTGCCAAAGCAGGCGGCAGCAACTCCCATGCGTCTCGCATAGTCCGACGCGCCGATCAGTTCGACAATCAACGCCATCGTCACCAGGAATACCGCGAGCACTGGCAGGTTGATCAGCATCAAAAGCAACCGAGGCACATAGATCGGTTGCTCGGTCATCGTCAGACCGGTCGTGTGGTGCACCACGCCATAGACGCCCGCAACCATCGTGACCAACAAAGTTGGCTTGCTGCTGTAGTAATGCAGTTGGCCGTCGGAGCCGACATGGCGCACCTTGTCGATCGTGTTCCAAGGCCGACGTTTGCCGTCTTCGGATCGAATCGAAATGGGGCCATCGATCGCGAAAGTGTGTTCTTCCACCAACGAAGCAACCGTGCACCAACGGCTGCGATCGTTTGCACTCAGGAACGCCGTGTCGCCTTCTTTGCTGGAGACGACGGCGATACGTCCGGCAACAATCGCCAGCGTCGCGACGATCATGATCGCGTAGGTGTTGCGACGATGTTGTCGCGGTATCTCGTGTTTACGCATCGTGAGTTGGCCCCGTCGAATCCACATCACTCGACGAAGTCGACTGATGGTTGGGTTCGCCTAAGCCGGCCCAATCCGAAACGCTGTATCCCGATGCATTGGGGAGAAGACGAGAATCATCGTCAGTGTTCGATATGGAATTTGTTTGAGCGTCGCTCATGTTCATCATTTCCCTGCGGTCGCGAGCCGCGGCGACGGAAATCACCAGCTCGGCCAGCAATCCAGCCAGTACGCATTGGGCACCAAGCAGGACGGCCAGGATGCAGTAGTAGAAGATTGCGGTTGAATGGAGGTGCAGGACTTCGCCCTCGCCCATGCGGGACCAAACCCATTTGATGCTCAGGTAGGTGATTCCCACCGAGCCCACCGCGAAGCACAGCAAACCAGCGGTGCCAATCAGGTGAAGCGGTCGACGACCGTATCCGGTCACGAGATGGATGCTGAGCAAATCCAAAAATCCTTTGACCAGTCGCGAAACGCCGTATTTCGACACGCCGTGTTGTCGAGCGTGATGCTGAACAACAATCTCGCCCACTCGAAAACCACGGGCGGATGCGAGCACTGGGATGAACCGATGACGTTCGCCGTACAGATCGACTTCGGCCAAGACTTCTCGGCGATAGGCTTTGAAGCCGCAATTGTGATCGTGCAACCGAACACCAGTCAGCGAACTGACCAGCGCGTTGAAGACTCGGCTGGGCAGTACTTTGTGCCAAGGATCATGGCGAGTTTGCTTCCAACCGCTGACGACATCGAGTCCGCCTTGGATCTTTTCTAAGAAGCGAGGGATCTCGGTTGGGTCGTCCTGCAGATCCGCATCCATCGTGAAGACGATCGACCCGCGAGCGACGGAGAAGCCGGCACTCAGGGCAGCCGCCTTTCCAAAGTTGCGACGCAAACGCAACGCAATGGTTGAATGGAATTGGTCCGATGCGGTGCCGCAAAGCGAGACCATCTTCTGCCATGTTTTGTCGGTCGATCCGTCATCAACGAAGACGATTTGAACGCGAACGTTTTGTTGTTCACAAACATCGAGGATGCGCCCGTGAAGTTCGGCCAATGACGCCTCTTCGTTCATCGCAGGTATCACCACCGAAATTTCTTCGAGGCGGTCGGGACCGGAGGCCGGCCGGCTCGGTTGCGGTTCAGGTGTCTGAATTCCAGCCGACAAACCTGGCGTGACCGGCGCTGGCGAGCCAAGCGGAGACGAGATCGGAGAGGATGAAGTGTTCATTCGCGTATAATACTCAGGTTGAAGCCCCTCGCCACCTCTGGGGGGATTGATCTTCGTTTTCTGGAGTTTCAATCCGCCAATTCGCTTCGTTGCGAATTGTTGGTTGGCTGCCTATTGTTTCGATCGATGTCACCAAGATCGTCTTTCTCGATGGTGACATTGTAAGTTTGTTTCGATCACGATGAATCAATTCCGCATTGGAGGCTGTCGCCATGTCAAAACCTGAAATTCTGCTGCGAGGTAGTCGTTTTGACGTCATTGCTTTGGACTTACCCGGGCGGGATGGTCAGTCACACCGACGCGAATTCATTCAGCATCCCGGCGCCGTGGTGTTGCTGCCTTTGGTCGACGAAGACACCGTGGTGATGATCGAGAATGAACGTCCGGCGGTGGGCGAAACTTTGCTGGAATTGCCTGCGGGAACACGCGATCCCGGTGAAGAGGTGCTGGTGACAGCGGCCCGCGAATTGACGGAAGAAACCGGCTATCAAGCTGGTGATTTGAGCGTCGCCTGCGAGTTTTATTCGGCACCCGGGTTGGGCAACGAGCTGATGCATTTAGTCGTTGCCAAAGACCTCACCGCGGGGGAGCAACAGCTTGAGGCGACCGAGCGGATTGAGACCAAATTGATGCACCGAGAAGAGCTCTTGAAGCTCGTGCAGACGTGTCAAATTCGCGACGCAAAGACGCTGATTGGATTGCAGGCGTTCCTGTTCCAGAAAATCTAAATACCGACGAGATCCAACCGGTTGACGGGATTCGCCCAAATTTTCAGGCGGCCGAAATTGCGTTTTCCTTCAGTCGGACGTCGGTTCACCAAGCCAGAAAACGTTTGATCAATTCGATGCCCGGCTCGGTCAAAAAACTTTCTGGATGAAACTGCCAACCTTCCAATTTATGTTGGCGGTGTCGGACTCCCATGATTTGACGATTTCCTCCCGTGTCCGTCCACGCTCCGACGATTAAGTCATCGGGAACGGTATCGGGATCAATCACAAGCGAATGATATCGCGTCGCGGTGAATGGATTCGTCAGCCCCGCAAACAAGCCCCCATCGTCGTGATGAATGCCGTCCGTTTTGCCATGCATCAACTCGGGAGCCCGAATGATTGTCGCACCAAAGGCTTCGCCAATTGATTGATGCCCGAGGCAAACTCCCAAAATCGGAAACTTGCCCGCAAAGCGTCGCACGCATTCGACGCTGACCCCGGCTTCGGTGGGAGTGCACGGTCCCGGAGAGATGAGTAACCGTTCAGGGGATAGGGATTCAATTTCGTCCGGAGACAGATCGTCATTGCGATGGACTCGGATTTCCGCCGACGGATCGATTTCACCCATTCGCTGAACCAGGTTGTAGGTGAATGAGTCGTAGTTATCGATGACCAAAATCATGGCGGCAAATCCGAGTGGCAACCGATTGGGTTGCGGAAGTGGTGGCAAGGCGGATTCTGTCGGAGCGACAAATCAGGCGGAACGGCAATGTCAAGATGAATTCGTGACATTCAAAAGGAAAGGATATTCTTGCCGAGTCAAGACGTAAACGCTCTTTAGAAGGTTCAGCCGGACAGCGTATAATGGGTAACTGACCGCGACGCGAAGGCATCTTCGCGACGAGATAGATACGAACTCTTCTTTGGACTCTTCATCGTGCTTTCGGTTCGCCCTAAAGTTGCTGAACTTGCGTTTCACTTGTTCAGTCGATCGCTGCACCCGGAACTTCTCGTTGTGCATCAAACGCGAAGGATCGAACGAGATGGCTACGATGCCAAGATCGAGGTGACCAACTGCGGTCACGTGGTCACGTTCAATTCAGCATCCAACGCTGAGTCCGCGGCGACCACGCTTTGTGAGGTTGCCACCAGCGCTCATCAGCCCTTGCCATCGCGTCGTTGTTTGATTCGGCAATCGCTGAAGGGAAGCCGAACGGAAGAAGCGACTTGCCGATCCGGATTGTCTTACCGGTCACACTTCCAGCTCGAAACGGTCGATCCCAAAATGTTCTGGATGGTTGGTCAGCAATTGGGAACCGGACCGACCGAAGGTTTGCTGCACCGTTTTGATTCAAGCGGTCGGATGGCACTCGGAGCAATCAGTTACGTCAACATCGAAACACGCCAACGTTCCATGCTGATTCAGGCGATTCACACTTTTCCTGATGACTACGCGATCGTCAAAGTGGAATCGCTGTTCACTCTGCCAGAAGCCGACACAACTTCGGCTTGAGCACGACGCGAGCTTTTCTTTCTCAGCAACTGCACCGGCAGTGGAAGTCGGTCCTCAACCGCTTGATCGGCGTCATCGATCTCATGGATGGCGTCGCGGTGCATGGCATCGCGGGAAATCGTTCGCAGTACCAACCAATCGGTGAACTGTCCGACAACGAATGTTCGTTGCTGCATTGGTATCGATCGATTGGGATTCGACGTTTCTATGTCGCGGATCTGAATGGCTTGATGGGATCAGGCCGCCAGCGAATCGCGTTGCTCACCTTGGCGAGAGAAGTTCGTCGCGATGAAATCCTTTGGATCGACTGCGGATGGGCCGGTTCGGTTTCGCAAGTCGACCAGGATTGGTTGAAGCAAATGAACCGCTCGATCGCGAATGGTGCGAGTTTGCGTTGGGTCATCGCCACCGAAACAGCGGACTCGATCGACGTGATGAACCAAATGTTGGAGTTTATTGACGCTTCCAATCTGACTCTCAGTTTGGATTTTCGAGCTGGGCAGTTTGTCGGTCCCAAAACTGCCGCCGATTGGGCCGTGGCCGCTCGAGAAAGAAATATTTGGGAAGGAATTCTGTTGGATGTCGCCTCGGTTGGCAGCGAATCCGGCCCAGGAAATGGCGACGTGTTTTCTGACATCGTTTCGCGGTTTGGCGACATGAGTTGGATCACCGGTGGCGGGATTCGCGATCTGAAGGACGTTCGCGGACTCGTTTCAGAAGGCTATTCGGCGTTTCTGATCGCTTCCGCGTTGCTGCCGGGAATGGGTGCTGGTCGCACCTCGGAAAGCTCGTGAGACCGGGCGAAATCGTGTTTTGCCGCGGCTTCGCTTGCCCATAGGCAAACTGCTATCATTAGAACGCCTGCCGTCATCGAACTTTTGATGGAACGCCAGGTTTTTGAATTGACTCACCAAGTGAAAACAACATGGCGATGATTGATCTGACTCACGATTGGCGGTTGCTTGCCCAAAATCCACCGGGCGGATTGAATTCCAGTTCGTTGCTGCTGCTCGTCGGCGTTTTTCTGGCACTGTTCTTCGCCGCGGTGTTGGGATTCTTTTTCCTTCGCTACGGTAAGCTTTGGTTTCAGGCATTCATGTCGGACGCCGATGTGCAATTGCTGAATTTGATTCGCATGCACTTCACCAAGGTCAATCCAAACGTGATCGTGCAAGCGAAGGTGATGGTCGCGCAAGCCGGATTGAACATCGGGCGCCGCGATGGAATCAGCACGCATCGGTTGGAGGCTCACTATCTGGCCGGTGGCAATGTGATGAATGTTATTCATGCGATCATCGCTGCTCATCGAGCTCAGATTCCTTTGGAGTTCGATCAGGCGGCGGCGATCGATTTGGCTGGTCGCGATGTGTTGGACGCGGTTCAAACCAGTGTGTATCCAAAGGTGATCGATTGCCCCGATCCAAAACGCAGTGGAAAAACGACACTGAGCGCGATCACCAAGAACGGTGTCGAACTGCGGGTTCGCACTCGCGTCACGGTTCGAACGAACATCGAGCAATTGATTGGTGGGGCAACCGAAGACACTGTGATCGCTCGAGTGGGTGAAGCGATCATTAGCTCGATCGGATCCGCTGAGACGCATTTCAAGGTTCTGGAAAACCCAGACATGATCACCCGCGTAGTTCTCTCGCGTGGGCTCGACGCTCAAACCGCGTTCGAAATTGTTTCGATTGATATTGCTGACATTGATGTTGGAGAAAACATCGGTGCTCGTTTGCAGAACGATCAAGCGGAAGCGGATACTCGAGTCGCTCGTGCCCAGGCAGAACGCCGCCGAGCAGAGGCCATTGCTGCTGAGCAACAAATGAACGCTCGCGTGTCCGAAAACCGTTCGCGTTTGGTATTGGCGGAAGCCGATGTTCCGCGTGCACTCGCCGAAGCATTCAAAGCCGGCCGTATCGGAAACGTAGTCAACGGTGCAACGGCGGAAGGCTCGGCGTGAGTTCGGACATTCGATCTTTGGCCGGTGAATCGGTTGAGGGACCTTTTGAACGTCATTCCTATCGAGTGCGTTTTAGTGGCGGCAACGGTTTTGAGTTGGCAGGAATTGTCGATCGACCTCGGGAGCGATCGACGAGCGAATTGCTCGCGGATGCTCCCGTGGCCGTGTTCAGTCATTGCTTCACCTGCAGCAAAGATCTTAAGGCCATCGCACGAATTTCGCGACGTTTGGCGGAACTGGGCGTCAGCGTTCTGCGATTTGACATGACTGGATTGGGCGGAAGTGACGGCGATTTTTCTCGCACGCATTTCACATCAAACCAAGCTGATTTGAGGGCTGCGATTCAGTTTGCCGGAACCGAGTTGGGTGCGGTGACGGGGCTCATTGGACACAGTTTTGGAGGCGCCGCGTCGCTGGCGATTGCGTCGGATGAATCGGCTCGACCGGAAACGTTGAAAGCCGTCGTTGCCATCGCGGCACCCAGTGACACGGTTCATTTGGCCAATTTGCTGGACCGAATGAATCCAAAGATCCAAGAAGAAGGACTGGGTGAAGTTGAGATCGGCGGTCGTCGCTGGACGATACGCCGCGAGATGCTGGATGATTTCCGAACCCATCAACTCGCCGACCAATTGCCGAAGGTGCGTGCTCAGGTCATCGCGTTTCATTCACCCGCTGACGAGACCGTTGGATACGATCACGCTTTGCGGATCTCGAGTTTGATCAGCGGCGAAAACGGGCAACCCGGATGCAGCGTGGTCACGCTCTCCGGGGCCGATCATCTTTTGATCCGGCATCCCGGGGACGCGATCTTGGTGGCTGATACAGCAGCGGCCTTTTTAAATCGTCACCGTTAGAAAACGAAGACGAATTCGTTCCAGTTCATTACGCTCAGTGCGTACAACGCGTTGGCTCGTTCCGGGGCGACTTCATACTTGGCGATCAGCTCATCGATCAGTTCGACACCTTCTTCAATTTCGATGTCGAGTGCCGGACGCATGAGGACTTGTTCGATCACCGCCGAAACGAATGCCGTTGAGTCCGCGTCGGCAGGCAACCGCGAGCGGACTGATTTAGCCAGCTTGTCGGCTTCTTCGTGGATGAAGTCGCTGTTCAAAAGCGACATGGCTTGACCTGGTTGAAGCGTCGCAAAACGAGCCTCGCAGGTTGTGTCAGGTTCTGGGAAGTCGAACGCGGACAACAGTGGAGTCAGCAACGATCGTTTGACGTGAATGTAAACGCTGCGTCGGTTGCGTTCCGCTTCACTGGAGTTGCCCCAGCCTTGACCGGGTTTGGATTGGCCGGCCAGGACTTCGGCCGAAAGACTTGGATAAAAACTCGGTCCATAACTTTCGCGATTGAGCGATTCGTTGACGGCCAAGATTGAATCGCGAACTTCTTCGGCACTCAATCTGCGGGAATCGAATCTCCAGAGCAAATCGTTCGCCGGATCGATCGAGCTGGATGACTCGTTGATCTCGGAAGACATTTGGTACGCCTTGCTGGTGCAGATCAAGCGATGCAGATCCTTCAATTTCCAGCCTCCGTCCGCCAAACGATTGGCAAGGTAGTCGAGCAATTCTGGATGGGTCGGAGGAACGCCAAGTCCGCCGAAGTTGTTTGGCGATCGGACAATGCCTCGCCCGAAGTGGTGCTGCCAAACTCGGTTCGCCATCACTCGTGAGGACAATCGGTTGTCGGGACTAGTCACCCAGTCGGCGAAGACGCGGCGGCGTTCGTCTGGCGTCATTTCAGGTGGAGTCTCTTTGAAGATCTCCGGGAACCGAGGTGTGACGGGATCGGTCGGCGAATGAGGATTTCCGCGGAACAGCACAAACGTTTCTTCGATCGGACGCAGCTTACCGAGTCCGAGGACTTGGGCGCGATCAGGAAGATCGTTGTGCTTTTCTGCGACGAGTTTAAGTGCCGCTTTGATTTCGTCGTATCGTTTGCGTTGTTCCTTTGAGAGCAACGGACGCAGTTTCTTTTTCAATATGCGTTCGCGTTGTCGCTTGGGGCCTTCTGTTGCTCGCTGGTCGGGAGCCGACATTTTGGTGATGCCGTCCTGCTCGATCTTTGTCGCTTCTTCTTCGAGCTCGCGTCGCTCGGCATCGAGTTTCGCGTACGCTTCGTTCAGCCCAGGTTCGGAGACATCAATTTGGTTGTTCGATGTTTGGTCGCCCCGGGTTCCGTAGCGACTGACGTCGGCGAAGAATGCCAGCATGCCGTAGTAGTCTGTCTGCGGAATTGGATCGATTTTGTGATCGTGACAACGAGCGCAGTTGATCGTCAGACCGAGGAACGTCTGACCTGTTACCGCGACCAAATCGTCCAGCTCGTCATAACGAGCTTGCAATGGATCGGCGGGCTCATCGTCCCAGATACCGAGTCGGTAGTAGCCGGTTGCGGTGAGCGATTCGGTGGTGACTTCATCAAGCAAGTCACCTGCTAGTTGCTCTCGAACAAATTGATCGTACGGTTTGTCTTCATTGAATGACCGAATGACGTAGTCGCGATACTTCCATGCATTGGGTTTGGGGTTATCGCGTTCGAACGAATTGGTTTCGGCATAGCGGACCAAGTCCAACCAGTGACGTCCCCAGCGTTCACCGTAGTGAGGTGACTGCAGCAAGCGTTCGATCAGATTCTCGTAGGCGTCGGGGGCGGTGTCGCTGAGGAAGTCGGCGACCTCTTCTGGTGTTGGTGGCAATCCAGTCAGGTCGAGTGTCACCCGGCGAATCAGTGTTCGGCGATCTGCGGGTGCGTTTGGTGTCAGTCCCGCGGCGAGCAGCGAGTCCAGTAGAAACGCATCGACGGGATGGCCGGACTTTTTCCAGTCCTGAACCACGGGATCAATTTTCGCTGGTTCGTCATTTGATTTGGCTTGGGCGACGATGTGCTTTTGGATTGCATCGGACATGTCTGGCGGCGACACATCCTGCACTGGCTCATACGCCCAGTGCTTGGTGAACGTGGCACCTTCTTCAATCCAACGTCGAATGAGTTCGACTTCTGCTTCGTCGAGCGGTTCGCCCTCCGGTGGCATCAATTCGTAGTCATCATTGGCAACAATGCGTTCCAGCAAGTGGCTGGCATCTGCGTCGCCTGGCACGATCAGCCGCTCGCCCGAGTCGCCTTCGATGATGGCTGTTTCAGCGTTGTGGAGCCCCAAGCCGCTTTCAGCCTGATCGGGGCCGTGGCAGGAATAGCATCGCTTTGCCAGCAACGGTTTGATCTCCGTCGCGTAGTCGACTTCCGCTCGAGCAGTTGTGCTGAAACAGAAGCAGCATGCTACGGCGACGGCAAATCGCAGCATCCGTTTTGCCGCCTGGGCTTTGTTCAGGTTTTGCAGGTGCACTGGCATCGGTTTGGTGAGCATGAGGGTGGGACCGCAAATCGCGTTCATGCGTGACTCGTGAGGGCGAGATAGGTGGGAAAACAGGCGGTGACGCTATTTCTTAGAGTTTTAGGTGTCTTCGGTGAGCCAGTATAGCCTATCGACTCGCATTTGCGAAACGAAAGATCTGAATCGGAACTCTCAAATGGGGATGGCAAAAAAACTGGTTCGTCTATACTTTGCGCGCTTTCGAAGCCAGCCGATCGGGCGTTTTCCCGATCAGCCCACCAAGACGACGCTGCGTGCGGCGGATTGTGGACCAGCAGGAGTCCCTGTGATCGGTCCCCAACCCCTCTGACGCCCGTCGTTTGAGGGCTGTTTTCAATGCGCTGGCTTTTCCACGACATTTGAGAGACAGAAGTAGTGTCCCAAGCAGAAACGACAAAATTGCCTTACAAGGTCAAAGACATTTCGCTGGCCGATTACGGTCGCAAAGAAATCGAGTTGGCTGAGAATGAGATGCCAGGTTTGATGGCACTTCGCAGCAAGTACGGAGCGGAGAAGCCTTTGAAAGGGGCTCGAATCGCTGGTTGCTTGCACATGACCATCCAAACCGCCGTTTTGATTGAAACGTTGGTTGAGCTTGGTGCAGAAGTGACTTGGAGTAGCTGCAATATCTTCAGCACCCAAGACCACGCGGCGGCTGCCATCGCAGCGGCTGGGATTCCCGTCTACGCCTGGAAGGGCATGACCGAAGAAGAATTCGATTGGTGTATCGAGCAAACGTTGGATTTCCCATCGGGCGAAAAACTGAACATGATTTTGGACGATGGTGGTGACTTGACCGCCATGGTTCACGATCGATTCCCTGAATTGCTGGACAACATCTACGGCATCAGTGAAGAAACCACCGCTGGCGTTCACCGCTTGGAAGTGTTGAACAAATCGGGCAAGTTGCGTGTTCCTTCGATCAACGTCAACGACTCGGCCACCAAGAGCAAATTCGACAACCTGTACGGTTGCCGCGAATCTTTGGCGGATGGTGTCAAGCGAGCGACCGACGTCATGTTGGCCGGTAAAGTAGCCGTCGTTTGCGGTTACGGCGACGTTGGAAAGGGCTGTGCACACAGCCTGAAAAGCTATGGCTGCCGCGTTTTGGTTACCGAGATCGACCCCATCAACGCGCTTCAAGCTGCGATGGAAGGCTTCGAAGTCACTACGATGGAAGAAGCTTGCAAAGAAGGTCGTTTGTACGTCACCACGACGGGCAACAAAGACATCATCTTGGGCGAGCACATGAAGCAAATGCCCAACGATGCAATTCTTTGCAACATCGGGCACTTCGACACCGAAATCGACATCGCATGGGCCGAGCAACAAGTTGCTGATGGCAAAGCGACCGTCAGTGAGATCAAACCATCGGACATCGGTGCGGTGGATCGTTTCACCTTCAGTGACACCGGCCGAAGCATCATCATTTTGGCCAAGGGCCGTTTGGTGAACCTCGGATGTGCAACCGGGCACCCAAGCTTTGTCATGAGCAGCTCGTTCACCAACCAGGTGCTCGCTCAAATGGAGCTGTACCAGAACCGTGACAATGACAAGTACGGCGTTCAGGTTTACTTGTTGCCAAAAGAATTGGACGAAGAAGTTGCTCGTCTGCACCTGGAAGCAATCGGCGTGAAGCTGACCAAGCTGACTCAAGAGCAAGCCGATTACATCGGTGTGCCAGTCGAAGGCCCATACAAGCCAAACCACTACCGCTACTAGGCCGCTGTTGCGGACGACGTAGGCTCTCGAAAGAAAGCTTCGTTTTCCAAAACTTGGGCCACCATCCGATGAGTGTGCCCACGGCTGAAGCAGGCAGGCAAAAAGCCACAAAGATTTGTGGCTCTATCACATAAAAACAGCCGGCCGGGAAAATCCCGGTCGGCTGTTTTCGCAGGTTGGCGGCGTGTGTTGTCGTAGGCGGGTTTACATTTCCGCCGCTTCGATTGCCAATTTCACGTCTTCGTTGCCGTAGATGATGGACAGGAATGCGGGAACGTAACGATCGACCATGGCTCCACCGACATAGAGGATGTGATCCAGGACATCGTCGTCTGGGAAGTCATCGCCCAGAGGAATGGAGGTTTGGTAACGCAGTTCGCCGTCTTCCATGTCGAGTTCGAAGCTTCCGACCTTCAGCCCGTAGTTGGCGCGGCAAACCGCTTCGGCGATCGACCGTCGGCTGTTTTCGGGAATTTTGTTGGCTGGGTGAGAGAAGACTTGGATGAGAGAGTCTTCGACCACGATCAAAACGCGAATGTCACCGTGTTTTCCGTCGAACATCATCCGGAAGAAGCTGTTTTCGCTGTCTTGTTCGTATTTGATCTCTCCACGGTCCAAATAAGCAGAAAACTGGTCGACTTGGGCAGACATCCCGGCGGCTCCTCGGTGGATGTGGTTCTGGCAATAAACGGGCGAGATTGGCCTGGCCCCAATCTTTCGACGTCGATCTTCCGCGGATGGTTCGCGGCCAGGACGGCTTCGCCACTGTTTCATCATGACTGCCAGCGGTGGTTGAGTCGACCCGCATCGGCCAACCGGTCCCCTCTTAGGAACTGGGCGTCCCTGGGGAAGCATCGCGAGGGTGATCCGAGGGATTTCCCGTAGGGCAGCCTGCCTGATCGGCAAGAATTGCCTGAGCGTCCAGATCAATTGGAACCATTTTGCGACGGAAAACGTCGTATTGAGGACGTGAAAGTCCCCCTTTTCAATAGAGCGTGTCGTCATTGCTGCGGCAGGCGTGCGCTCGGCAAGCCTCAAAATCGAAACATTCCACACGGGTTTGGCTGAGAAATTGGTTGAAGTGCTGGTTGGGTTTGGATCCTCCTGCGTGCCGGCTTTAACCTGAAACGGTGCGTTAAACCGTACCGATTAGCTTGACCGGCGCGGCTGTGCCGAAAAAGCTTGTCACAACGACTCCGCGTCGTCGAATAACCACCGATATCCCCCGGATTTTGGGCCCTGAGCTTTCAGGGGCAGCGACCAAAACTGGAACTCCTTCAGCTGAAGAAAATTCCGCCGATGAACTTCGACAATTCTTCCCGCCGTCCATCTGCTTCCAAACGCTCGTTCCAAGGTCAGGTTCGGCGACGTTTGATGTCTTGGATCCAAGGAACGTCCGCTGCACCGTCTGGTGAACCAGTCCAGCGAGGGCGTTTGCAGCTGGAGTCATTGGAAAAACGTCAGATGATGGCTGGCGACGTGGATCTCTTCGCGACGGAAGGCTTCTTTGGTTCAGCTGGCGAATCTTCGGCGGCGGTGGAAAGTTCTTCGACCGATCGTGGAACGTCTGACCGTGCTGCGGAAGGCGAGCCGGGGCAGGACCTGGTGCAGTTCGCGAAAGATCTGGATGCGGCCGGCGTGACGTTTTATGGTGCCCACTGGTGCCCGGCTTGTACTCAGCAGAAACAATTGTTCGAGGATGGTGGCGATGATCTTCCGTTCGTCGAAGTCACGTTGCCGGATCGGACGCAGGATCCGCAGTTTTCTTCGTTGAATATCAGCGAGTATCCAACTTGGGTCTTCCCTGATGGAACTCGATTGACCGGGGTGCAATCACTTCAAACTCTGAGCACTCGAAGCGGCGTTGCGATTCCAACTTCGGATGGTGAGAACCCTTCGTTTGAAACGCTTGATGCACAAACGGTTGAGCTTGGCTCACCACTGCACATTCCGATCGACGGATACGATGCGGAAGGCGGTCCGCTGACCGTGACCGTGTCGGTGGCCAATCCGAACTTGGTGGAAGCCACTGTCCTGAGCGGAAATCGTTCGCTCCGTTTGGACATGGACGGCTTTGGCGACATGGTGTTCGAGTTGTTCGAGCAGCGTGCTAAGCGTCCGACCGAACGAGTCATCGACTTGGCCAATAGCGGCTTTTACGACGGTCTGATTTTTCACCGAGTCGTCAACGGATTCGTGATTCAAGGTGGTGACCCCACCGGCACCGGAACTGGCGGATCAACTCTGGGTGACTTCGACGACGAATTTAATCCCGATCTGCAGCACAACCGAACGGGTGTCCTGTCATTCGCGAAGTCGTCCGATGACACGAACGATTCGCAGTTCTTCATCACAGAAGTCGAAACGGACTTCCTCGACTTCAACCACTCTGTTTTTGGTCAGTTGGTGGAAGGAGAAGACGTGCGTGAAGCGATCAGCAACATGCAGGTCAACAACAGCACGTCGAACAAGCCGACCACAGACATCGTGATCAACAACGCGACGATCTTTGACGACACCGAGAACTCGGTGATCATGCTGAAAGGATTGGGCGGCACGGGTAGCACGACGGTGACGGTGACGATCACGGATTCGGACGGCAATTCGTTCGATCAGGTGGTTCCAGTAACCATCACGGATCCTCCATCCGATCGACGCAATGCTCAGCCTTACCTGGAAGACATCACCGTTCCGGCTTCGTCGCCCAAAACGACCCCGGTTGAGCTGCAACTGGAAAGCTTTGACCTGGAAGGCGACGCGGTTCAGTACTTCGTCAGCGGTGGCGTGACCGGTGGTACCGCCACGGTCAATGCATCGACCGGTTTGTTGCAAGTGACGCCGGCCGCGAATGTTTCGGGGACGCAAACCGTTTCGCTGACCGTTGGAGTCGCTGCTGCATCCAATGCAGGGTCGAATTCGGACTTGCAAAGCCTGGTCTTTACGTTCACTGATAGCAATACTCAAGCTCCTGCCGCACCATCGTCGTTGGATCTGCGTTCCTCGTCTGACACGGGCAATAGCAGCGGCGACAATCTGACCAATGCAGCGTCGTTGACGTTTGATGTTTCCGGTGTCACGACGGGAGCAACGGTTCAAATCATCAACACAGCGGACAACACGGTTGTCGGTGTTGGAACGGCAACGGGCGGATCGATCGCGATCACAACCAGCAACCTGGCGGCGATTGGTGATGGCACCTACAGCTTGGCGGCTCGGCAAATCGTTGGCGGTGTCACCAGTGGCACATCGACGGCTTTGTCCGTGACATTGGATCGAACCGATCCTTCATTCACATTGCCTGCCAACTCCACCACGGGCAACGTTGGTGCTGCTTACCAAGCCAATTTGTCTAGTAGCGAAGAAGGCAGTGATGCAACTTACAGCCTGACAGTTTTCCCCGCCGGAGCCACGATTGGCTCATCGACCGGGATCATCAATTGGACACCCACCGCGGCTCAATTGGGGGCAAACGACTTCACGGTCGAGATCAGCGATTTGGCTGGCAACACTTACACGGAATCGTTCTCCGTGACGGTTGCTGAAGAAGCCTTGGCCCGTCTGGAAGTGCGTCTGACGGACTTGGACGGCAACGTGATCGACTCGGTCGACGTCGGCCAGGAGTTCTTCTTGCAGTTGATTGGTGTCGACGCTCGAGACCTGAGCGAGCGTGGCGGGATTTACTCCGCATACGCTGACATCGAATTTGATTCTTCGATCGCTGATTTTGTCCCCGGAACTTCAATCGAGTACGACAGCGATTTCGACTTCTTGCCCCGCGGAACTTTGACCAGCGGTCTGTTCAATGAGATTGGTGCGGCGAGCAGCCGTTTCTCGCCAACCAATTTGCAAGATTCTGTGATGGCAACGGTTCGCATGCGTGCGATCTCCGACGGTTCGTTGACCTTCACCACCAACCCAGCTGACGTCAGTGCAAACGAGACATTGTTGTTCTTCAACAACGATCGTTTGCCCCCCGGTTCGGTCAACTATGGCAGCACCACGCTTACCGTTGGCAATGTCACCACGAACAACCCACCGGTTGGTGTCGATGACACATTCACGGTGATTTCGGGTTCGGGCCAGAACACGTTGGATGTCTTGGCCAATGAAGCCTCCACTGCCGATCCTGGTGAAACGCTGACGGTCACGGCCGTTGGTACGGCCAGCAACGGAGGCACGTTGAGCATTGCGTCCAACGGTTTGTCGATCAACTACACGCCTCCGGCCAACTTCGTCGGGACCGATACCTTCCAGTACACCGTCAGCGATGGAACCAGCACTGACACGGTGCAAGTGACCGTTAACATTCAAAGCGATGACAACGCGCCAACCGCGGTGAATGATGCGTTCCCCGCATCAGGAACGATCTTGGAAGACTCCGACGCGGCAACCTACGACGTTCTCGCGAATGACACGACGGACGCGGGCAACGAATCGTTCACGATCACCGGCGTTGGATCTGCATCCAACGGAGGCCAGGTCTCGATCGTTAACAGCGGAACGGGAATCTCTTATAAGCCGGCTGCCAACTTCAACGGCACCGAGACGGTGACCTACACCATCCGGGATACCGGCGGCGGATTATCGACGGCGACAGTGACCTTCACCGTCACTGCGGTGAACGATGCTCCTCTCAGCGAGAACGTGACGGTCGACACCGTTCGCGGTACGAGCAACGAAGCGGTGATGACGCGTGACGATCTTCCTGCGAATGTTGACGCGGGCGAAGTGTTGCAGTTTGTTAATCTCAGCACGCCGTCGGCGGGCGGGACCGTGACGGTCAGCTCAGACGGTTCGAGCATCCTGTACACGCCGCCGAGCAGCACTTTCACCGGCACCGACACATTCACTTACCAAGTGCAAGACGCGGGCGGATTGTCGAGCTCAACCGCTACCATCACGGTGAACATTGCGGACTATCTCGCTCGAGCCTTCAACTTCGAATTTGATTCGATCGGTGCTTTGTCGAGCAGCTTCTACGACGCGGCGATCTTGACTGGTACCAACGCACGTGGCGAATCGGTTTCGATTCCGTTGTCGGATTCTTCCGTTGTGGTTTCAGGCGGCACGATCAGTGTTCCGGACATGTTGCCCGGTTCTTACAAACTGACTATCCCGGCGGTTCCTTTCTTCGAAGGTGGCGAGGAAGCTCGCGAAATTGACATCGAAAGCGATCCCGATGAATCGGACGAAAACCTTTCGTTGAGCTTCGGCCGATTGTTGCCTCAGTACATCCGCGTGAATGATTGGTTCGGTTCCGCACCGGCTCGCCGAGTGGTCGCTGCGGTTTTGCCGGGCAGCAATGCTTTCTACATGCAGTCCAGCGACGCTGCGGATTCGCGTTTGAGTGACGTGGAATTGTCGCTCAATGCGGCCGGCACCAGCATCACCGTTAACGCCACGGAATCGACCACGGCTGACGGCGCAACCACCACGGCTCAGGTCAGTGGTACCGCTAGCTTGGCCGACGGAAGTGCACTGGAAGTACGCGGACAAGTTGGCGACTTCCGCTTGTTGATTCTCAACTTCGATGAGACCGGGATCGAGCTGGAAACACCAGCCTCGAGCTCGACGGCCAGCACGGAATCATCCTCGACCCAAGCTGCTGGTGAACCACTTGCTTCTGCCGTGACGATGGCCGACGCAACGGTTCCGGTCAGCGAGCTGGGAACCTCTCGAATTCAGAGCAGCGTGGAGCCAACCGGTGAGCCAATCGAGGTCCTTTCAGGGGACTCAGAGAAGGTCGTGGCGGGGTCGGATGACGCCAATCAAATTGACGCTGCGATGCCCGATGTCACCGGCAGTTTGACCCGAATTTCGGACGCCGAAGACGTGGTTGCGAGCGGCGTGACCGGCCAGCCTCAATTGCTCGGCGAAGCCGTGGATGAGGTCTTGACAGGCGTTTCTGGGTCGAACTGACCCGAATTCGACCCTCGAATTCCGGAAAAGGCTGAAAAACACGGGGTTTTTGGCCTTTGGAAGGGTTGCGGAGCGACCACGCGGGACATAACACTTGTGCCGCATCGGAGGGGAATCCCAACGTTCTAACTCCTACTCACTATTTAGTTCTCCCATTTTTGCAGGTGCCGCTCATGGCCAAAGTACCGCCCAAACCACCGACGAAGACTCAAATCATCGCCAACATTGCAGAAGAGACCGAACTGACCAAGAAAGACGTTGCTGCAGTCCTCGACTCGTTGGCCGCTGAGATCGAAAAGTCGCTGCAGAAGGGTGGCCCCGGACAATTCGCAATCCCAGGTCTTTGCAAGATCGTGTTGAAGGACGTTCCCGCCAAGCCAAAGCGCAAAGGCCGCAACCCTGCCAACGGCGAAGAAATCTGGTTGGCTCCTAAGCCCGCCAGCAAGAAGCTGACCATCCGCCCACTGAAGGGCCTGAAGGAAATGATCTGATCAGTTGATCAGCTTCCTTCGAAGTTCGAATTGGCTGCCCTGCATCGCGTTCTGCGTTGCGGGGCAGTTTTCGTTTGTGGGCGGAACGATTGCGCCATGAGGCACCGTTCCGGTAGGCGATCGTTGAATCGGGATGCCAGCGAGAGGCAATGCCGCTATACTTCACCCGCTTTTCATCCATGATCTTTTCTCGGCGGCAACATGATCGAAACATCCTCGAACGTCACCGCCACTGACTTGGCCGCGAAATCTGTGAACGAAGAATCCTCCGCTGAATCGACTGCTGTTCCAACCGAAGCTGCTTCGACAGTGATGCCCGGCGATGCGACGACTCGCGGCCGGATGGGAAATTTGAAAGGCGTTCGCATTGCAGGCACGGGATCGTATGTTCCCGAACGCGTCGTCACGAATGAAGACTTGGCCGCGCTGGGGTGCGACAGCGACTGGATTGTTCGCCGAACCGGTATCCTGCAACGTCGGCACGCGGAGCCTGGTCAAGCGACCAGCGATCTTTGCTATGAGGCCGCCCTTCGTTGTCTAGAGAACGCGAATGTTTCGGTCGACGAAATTGATCTGATACTGGTTGCCACGATCACACCGGATCACCCAACACCATCGACCGCTTGTCACTTGCAGCGCCGTCTCGGTGCGGTTGCACCCGCGATGGACATTGGCGCCGCATGTGCCGGGTTCATGTACGCGTTGGTCACTGGTGCCCAATTTGTTTCCAACGGAAACGCTCGCAACGTGTTGGTCATTGGTGCTGACTTGATGAGTCGCACGGTTGATCCTGAGGACAAGAAAACCTATCCGTTGTTTGGTGATGCCGCCGGTGCTGCTCTGTTGGTTCCATCGATCAAAGACGAATGCCAGTCATCAGATTGCAATGGGGCAGCGGCTGAGTCCACGGTTCAGTCCGATGGACTGTTGGCTTATCAGTTGGGCAGCGAAGGATGCGGTGGCGAAATGCTGTGCATACCCGCCGGTGGATCCCGATCGCCGATCACCACCGATGGCGAAAACTCTGTCAGTCGCTATCTGCAGATGGATGGTCGTGGTGTCTTTAAGTGGGCTGTACGAGTCTTCGACGAGAGTGCCAAGGACGTTTTGCGAGCGGCCAACGTTTCATCGGATCAACTGAGCTTGGTTGTTTTGCACCAAGCGAACCAGCGGATCATTGATTCAGCGGTTTCCGATCTGAACGTGCCGCCTGAAAAAGTGTTCGTCAATCTCGACAAGTACGGCAACACATCCGGAGCCAGCATTCCGCTCGCATTGGACGAAGCCGCACGTGCCGGCCGCTTGAAAGAAGGCGACCTGTTGTTGCTTTGCGGCTTTGGTGCGGGCTTGGCCTGGGGCACCGCGCTGTTGCGTTGGTAGCGAACTCAGGGACGCTCACGCTCGCGGGTGAAAGTCCCGGTGCACGCGTTGCAGGCGAGAGTGTTCGACGTGTGTGTAGATCTGGGTCGTCTGAATGCTGGCGTGTCCAAGCATCTCTTGAACCTGCCGAAGGTCAGCGCCGCCGGCCAGCAAGTGAGTTGCGAAACTGTGCCGCAAACTGTGTGGGCTGATCTCGTCAGAGATCCCTGCTCTCTTGGCATAGCGTTTTACGAGGCGCCACAACTGAATTCGGTCGAGTGCTTTGCCGCCTCGGGATAGAAACAGTTCGTCGATCTGCCCCGGGTTTCGATCGGCCAGAATGTGGCGGCTTTCTTCGAGGTAGAGCTGAATCGCCTGGATCGCTCGGCCACCGATCGGGACCATCCGCTGCTTGTCGCCTTTGCCGTGGCAGCGAAGCGTCTTCTCATCGAGTGTCAGGTCGCGAACGCGGAGGGTACAAACTTCCGAAGCTCGGCAGCCGGTGGCGTAGAGCACTTCCAACAGGGCACGATCTCGTTGCCAAAACGAATCGGACTTCTTGACCGCTGAAAGAAAGGCCTCGACTTCGTTGGGAGACAGGACGCCCGGCATTCGTTGCCAAGCCTTCTGGGTTGCCAGCAGTTCGGCCGGATTGTCGACCGTGATACCTTCGAGCTGCAGGTATTTGAAGAACGTCCGGATCGCGACAATCGCTCGCGAGATGGACGCCGGGGCCAGGCCTTCGCCGTGAAGTGACGCGACGAAATCAGACAATTCAGTGATTGTCAGGTCCGCGGGGCGGCGCCCGTCCATCCAGGTAACGAAACGCTTCATGTCGCGTCCGTAGGCGGCAACGGTGTTGTCGGCGAGATGACATTCGCGTTTCAGATAAACCAAAAATTCATCACAAACCGCTTGACCGGCCGAAGGAGCCACGGATTCTGTCTGTCCGGACTTCAATTGCTGCAGTTTTGTGAGTCGTTTAGCCACTCTGGTGTGCTCGACGGCGTTCAAGGACGCACAACGTATGTGCTCTTCATTGGATCGATTCCAATGAGTTATCGTCTTGGAGGCTCGTCGCCGCCAATGTCAATTCTTCTCGAACCATCTCCTTCTCAAGATTCTTCCATGAAAGTTTTCGTCGTCGGTGGTGCCGGATACATCGGATCACACGCGGTCGCCTTGTTGCTTGATGCCGGTCACGAAGTCGTCGTGTTCGACAATCTGTCTCGCGGGCATGCTAAATCGGTTCCGGAGGGTTTGCTGGTCGAGGGCGACCTGAACGATCAGGCTAAACTGACATCTTTGTTGAAAGAGCACTCGATCGATGCGGTGATGCACTTCGCCGCCTTTGCGGAAGTCGGTGAGTCCGTTCGAGACCCCGCGATCTACTACCAAAACAATGTTGTCGCGACTTTGTCGTTGCTGGAAGCGATGCGTGCGGCGGACGTCAAGAAGATTGTTTTCAGCAGCACCACCGCGACGTACGGCCAACCGGATACCGTGCCAATTCCCGAGACCACTCCACAGAATCCGATCAATCCCTACGGATTCTCTAAGTTGGTCATCGAGAAGGCGTTGGCGGATTACGCTCATGCATACGGTTTCGCTTATGCGGCACTGCGATACTTCAATGCAGCCGGTGCTCGTCCCGATGGAACGATTGGCGAGCATCATGATCCTGAGTCACATCTGATCCCAATCGTGTTGCAGGTCGCGTTGGGGCAGCGTGAATCGATCTCGATCTTCGGCGACGATTACCCGACGCCGGACGGAACTTGCATTCGTGATTACATTCACGTCGACGATTTAGGCGACGCTCACTTGCGAGCCCTCGATCGACTGAAACCGGGGGAAGGCATCCAGGTCAATCTTGGCACCGGCAGAGGAACGAGCGTCCGCGAGATTGTCGATGCGTGCCGGACTGTGACTGGACATCCCATCCCTGAAGTCATGGGCCAGCGACGCCCTGGCGATCCTGCTGAGTTGATTGCTGATGCGACATTGGCGGGAGAAGTCCTGGGGTGGAAACCTCGATACACGGACATCCAAGACATCGTGAAGACGGCTTGGAACTGGCATCAAACGCACCCCCAGGGTTACGACACCGTTTGAGCGTCCGTTTCCGCCATCGAGCTGCGGTCAGAATCGAGTTCACCGGGCGATCCTAATTCGTCACAATACGCACCAATCGGTGGGGTTGGGTTGTCCCGTGATCTCCTCCGACTGGTTGTCGTTGTCGAATTGAATCATGATGATAGAGGTCACGGCGGGTTCGGTTCGCCAAGTTCAGTTTCATTGCTAGGTCGTTGGCGTCGAATCGTTCATGTTTCCATTGCGACGTTCCACAAAAGACTCGTCGGTGGATTGGCCGGCGTTGCTGTCTTTGTTGGAAGACGATGATCGACGGGCAGCGGTTTCGCGTATTGCGCCGAGTGAAGGACGCGAGAGCTTTCTGACGGCGTTGCGGCGGATTGAAGCCGCACAATCTCAGGCCACCTTGGCGGCGGGGCGACGGCTTCACACCGCATCCAAACTGATTGATCGACCCACGATCGCTGTTTCAGGAATGCTTAACAGCGGCAAGACGAGTCTGGTCAGTTCGTTTCTATCGGAAGCTGGCCAACGCCGAACGCTGCGGGGAACGAGCAATCGGCACGGGACCCATCGTTTTGTTTTGTGGTTGCCACAGAGTTGGCGATCCGATGTCGAGCTTTGGAGTCTGCTGATCACACGGATTGGTGACTCGCTGGGCAACGCTCCCGAGGAACTGTCGCTTGATCCGGAGATCGCGGCCGAACAATACAACAATCGGGACGGTGATGCGTCGTTGCTGTCCGTGCCTTTGTTGGGCACCGATCCCGGGCTCGACGAAGTTGGTGTCGGTTTGCTGGATTGTCCTGACATCGTTTCGGACGAAGAGTTCGGACTGGGATCTCCTGAACAACGTCGCGAATTGTTGGGGCGCGCGGCGACGTTGTGTTCCGCGTTCTTGATCGTGACCGGCGCTGAATCATCGCGCGACACGACGCTGGCGGATTTGCTTCGCATCGCATCCGACTTGATGCCCGGTGTGCCGCGAATGTTGGCGGTCAACAAGGTGCGTCCGCGACAAACACCGGACCAAGTTCACGAAACGTTTGCACCGTTGGTTCAGAAGTACGGTGTCGGAACGCTCTACGCCGCTTACGATTTTGACGTTCCTTCGAGTCGTCCTTTCATCCCAGTGTTTGGCGATCAGCACCCGCAACGCGATGCGATCTCCGCGTCAGAATCTGATCTGCAAGGAGAAGACGATCCTGATCCCTTGCCGGTGTTCTTTTCCGTCAGTGAAGATCCCGATAGCAATCCACCCGCAGCGATCGATGAGGATCGATTGTTGCAGGCGTTGCCGTCCAAGCTCGATCGCGGCGTTCTGTTTTCGCAACTGCATCAAGCGCTTCGCATTAACTTAGAAGATGCGGTTTGGAACCAAGGCTTGGAGTCGATTCGGCGGGATTCAGATCAGTCGTTTGAAAAAACGCGTCAGTGCCAACAGGTGTTGTTGGACTCGGCGTTGGAATACTTCGCTCATCGTAAGATTGGCGGTGAAGTGATCGAGCTGCGTTTGCATCAAAGCGAACGAATCATTCGCCAGCTCAGCGAATCGTTTGCGGCCACCGCACCTTGGTATGCTCGCTGGGGAGTACGCCTGAATGCGACGCTTCGGCGCGTGGTCGGAGGAGCCGGGGACTTTATCCGCAATCTGACACCGACAGCCGTGTCACGTCGCGCTGCTGATGACATCAAAGGTCGATTCCGAAGCGGCGAATATGGTGGGCTGATCGAGCCAACCGGTTTGATCAACGAGATTGAACGTCATGGTGGAACGACGGTTTTGACACATCTCGGCGCGGCTTCGGATGGCGGTTCAGCAGCGGATGACGGCGTCTCTGCGTTTCGTGAACCGGTTGAGCGAGCGGTCTTGCGGTTTGAACAAGACGACTTCACGACGTTGGACCCGCGACGTTTGGATACCGCGGTTCGACAGATGTGGTCGGAAGTTCCCATGCACCGAAAAATCGCGACGGGACTGACTCCACTCGCGGCACTGTTTGCGACCTTTGGTGCGGTGTTGATGATCCCGGTTGATCTAGGTGCCAATGCGATCCTGGCCGCGTCGATTCCAGAGATGTTGGCGGCCGGCGGTCTGACAATCATGTCGACGATGTGGGCGGCCAATCGGGGCACACAAGACGTCAGCCAACAAGCCGCACGTCAGCAACTTGCCGACTTCCTCGCCGTGTTGTGTGATGAGCTCGGTGTGGCTCGACCAGATCCGCCGATGGACGTGCGGGTTGGCAACGCTGACGTCACCTTACCGCCGTCGCGAATTGCAAGTGGTGAACCTCCTGAAAGAATGGTGTCGCTGTATCGGCTTCGTGATGAGTTCATTGCTGAGTTGAAGCGATTGTTGCCTCGGCCAAACGCAGCGAACAAACGCGTCGCTGGCTCGCCCGGTGAATCAGGAGTCACGCGATGAACGCAATTGTGATGGATGACTCGGGCGATCGTTTCTTGCAACGTGTTCACCGCGCGGCGGACCGTGTGCTGGGCAACAGTCAAACCGGGCGAGAAATTGGCGAGCTATGCCGCGATCATGCGGAAGCTCGCGAAATGATCTTGACCGATCGAGCATCCAATTCGGTTGTCGTTGCAGTCGTGGGAGCAACCGGGCAAGGCAAGTCTTGGTTGGTTCGCCAAATGATTCGAGGCGGTCCGGTGGACGCCATTCGAAGCGGCAACTCGCTTGACGAGGCGACTGAAAAACTGACTTGGATTGGACCAAAGCCTCCCGCTGATTTGGATGCTCGCCACGAACGTTTTCTGGCATGTGACGCGGGCAAGATGCGATCGATCGGGTCACCTTATTTGCTGGTCGACGCTCCGGGTGCAACCGATGATCGACGCGCGATCGCGGGAGTCGCCGAGCGAGCATTGTCGACCGCATCGGTATTGGTGATGGTCATTCGCCGCGATCAATTGCGCAGTCAGCGAGTCTCTGGATTGGCGGCCGCTTCCGAAGGCACCGTTGTCATTCCCGTCGTGAACATGGCCGACGTCAAGGATGATTCGTTGGATGCCGACGTGGAGGCTTTGGTCGCACGTTTGCGGTCGACGGCACCACAAAGCCAGATCGCTCCCGCGGTGATCGTCAGCGATTTTGAAATTGACGAGCGTGGTGAAGACGAGATCGGTATTCGACTGGCTGAAACTTTGGGACGCCGAATTGAAGAAGCCATTTGTGAATCGGGCGGAGGTGACCAGAGGCGGAGCACTCGGCTGTCAGCGTTGGACGCACGATTCTCAGCAGCGGTAGCCTCTGTCTTGCAGACTCAGTTGCCGGAATTGACCAATGCCGTCGATCGATTGAATGCGGAAGCAACGCGTTTGCCATCTGAGGTGGCGGGAACGTTGCTCGGTGGAACAACACCGCTGCGAGCCGCGATTCGCAGTCGGCTTCGCCTTTCGCTGATGGCCGACACTGCCGCGATTTGGTTTCCTTATCGAACACTGCTGTCCTTGTTGAATTTGACTCACGGCGCATGGGATCGTGTGTTGTTGTCATTGTCGGGATCACTGCCTTCGCTGATTGGTGCTGTCTACGCGGGGGCTCGAAATGTGAGTGATCAACGAGCCGCTGACATGGACTTGCGAACCGGATTGCGACAACGAACTGCGGCCTCGGTGGCGGATCGGTTGGGGCCGATGGCAAGGCGTTTTCGAGCCGAGTTGAACAAGCTTCGTCACGGAACGATCGAAACGGAGATCGAGTCTTCGCCCGATGCACCTGTCGCGTCGTTGGCGGGTATCGAGACGTTGCAAGAGTCATCGCAGAAGTCATTCGATACCGCGATCAGCCAAGGTTCCGCGACGACTTGGTTCGCCAATGTTGCGGGGCTCGCCGGAACGCTGCTGTTTTGGCTGTTGATGACCGGACCGCTTGTGGCACTGTACAGGGGTTACTTCGACGCCAGTTATTCGACGATGCGAGATGTGTTGCAAGCCGAAGGCGTGGCGGGTGATCTGGGCAAGTTTCCTCGGCCGGACGTGTCGATGATGTTGACCAGCTTGCTCTTGTCTGTTTTGCCGGTCGCCATCTTTTCGATGCTGGTGCTATCGTGGGTGCAAGCGAAGGGGCGAGTTGATCGCATCGAGAATCGGTTGCGAGAAGAACACGAGCAATTGATTCAGCGATTGCAGCGAGATGGTGTGCTGCGTTTGGCATGGAGTGATCCGTTGCTCGCCGATGCGGAGTTTTTGTTGTCGGTTGGTCGAGCGGTGGATGGAGAATGATGTTTGCAACCATGCTGCAAGACCTGGCGAGCAACATGCTATGGACGCAAATGCTTTCGCAGACAGAAGTACCAGCCGGAAAGCCGGAGTCGATCTGGTCGATCGTGACCAGCGGTGGGATCCCCGGTTTGATGATCCTGTTTGTTCTGTTGTCGTTCAGTGTCGCGGCCGTCTACTTGGTGGTGGACCAATCTTTGGCCTTGCGCCGTCAGGATGTGGTTCCTGAAAAACTGAGTGAAGATGTGGCGGCTGCGTTGCAGTCTTCTCGTGTCACGGAAGCTGAGACGTTGCTGCGTCAGAAGCCCAGCGTATTGGCGGGGATCATCGCGGTTGGATTGAATCATCGTGAGTACGGATGGCCGGAAGTTGAAAAGTCGGTCGAAGATGCATTGGTTGACCAATCCTCTCGAATGCTTCGGCGGATCGACTACTTGGCGATGATCGCGAATTTGGCACCGATGGTCGGGTTGCTCGGAACCGTGACCGGAATGATTTTCGCTTTTCGTCAGGTCGCGGCCACACGCGGAGCCGCCGGTGCCGGGGATCTCGCGGAGGGTATCTATCAAGCGTTGGTGACGACTGTTGGTGGACTGCTGGTCGCGATTCCCGCCCTCGCCGCATCCGGTGTTTTGCGAAACCGAGTGGACGCGTTGTTGTCAGACGTCACAATGCACGCGGATCGAGCTTTAGCTCCTCTTCGCCGAAGAGCAGCCGCAACGTCTCGATTGGTTTCGGCGAGCACGCCCGGCGGTGGACGAATCGTTGCTGTGCCGCCGGCTCAAATGCCAGGCCGCAAGGCGCCGCGTCCCGAACAAGATGGAACCCGATGACACTCCCAACGGATGGACCCATGGATCACTCTGCGAAGAAAAGTCGGTGGTTTGGTGGCCGGATGACTCCCGCCGTGATGTTGATGTCGATCGCCACGGCGGCAATCGCTCAGCCGCCAACGGACGATTGGAAAGAAGCTGAGTTGCCGACGGTGAAGACGCCCAGCGGTGCATCTCCCGACAAAGCGGTAGAAAAGATTCAGCAAGCACTTGATGGTGATCCGCTCAATTCAACCGGTGATGGCATGTTGGACGACGTGCTGAGCGTCATCAAAAGACGTGGCAGCGTGCTGGATGGATCCGTCTTGGACTCTCAAATCGATCCTCTCGGCGATGTCGCTGGCGAGAATTCGACCAGTCCAGAATCGGGCGAATCTGTCTCCAAACGATCGTCCGGGCCAATCGAGACGTTCCGTTTGGCTGAACAATTGTTGGCGACCGCACGAAGATTGGAGAAAGCGAGTCAGGTTTCGAAAACAAATCGCACCCCGCGAATCGTTAGCGGCGATGATCTTGCGAAACCTCGCGCGGACATGCTTCCGGTCGAGACGCTTGTTTATCAGATGCGGTTGCGTGCGGTTCAACTGATGCAGAGTGGCCTGAACGCCTCCAGAGAGTAAACTCGAGGATCCCGCCTCGCCTTGGACCGGATCGCTATCGGTCGTGATCCGTCCTCCCCTTCCTTCCCCGTCTTCTCTTCATGCTTCTTGCCCTTCGAAATCAACTCAAGCGACCGTTGACGCTGGTCTTCGTCTCTCTGGTCGTGTTGATCACGGGCGTTGTTGCCGCGGACTATTTCACCGGTCTGCCGAAATCCGCGGTTGCCACTTATGTCGGGCGAGATGCCTGCGTCGAATGCCATCAAACCGAATCGTTGGCATTCAAAGGTTCTCACCATGATTTGGCCATGGATGTGGCAACCGACGAAAGCGTGATCGGCGATTTCAACGATGTCGTCTTCGAGCATGACGGATTGCAGAACCGGCTGTTTCGAGACGGTGACCGGTTCATGGTTCATACCGAGGGCCCCGATGGCAAGATGCAAGACTTCGAGGTGAAGTACGTCTTCGGAGTGGATCCACTGCAGCAATACATGGTGGAGTTCGATCGCGACCCCGAATCGAGCGATGACGAGATTGGACGATTGCAAGTCTTGAGGATCAGTTGGGACACCCATCGCAAAGAATGGTTCTATCTGCGCCCGCCGGATGTGCCTGAGAAGCTTGAGCCGGACGATCCATTGCACTGGACCGGTGTTGCTCAGCGTTGGCAAACCATGTGCGCGGATTGTCACTCGACCAATTTGAAGACAAACCACGATGTTGAAACACTGACCTATCACACAACGTTTTCAGAGATCGACGTCAGTTGCGAAGCGTGCCACGGCCCCGCGAGTTTGCACATCGAGATGGCCCGTGGGAACTCGCTCTTCTGGGATCGACACCACGGTTACGGGCTGGCTCAGTTGAAAGGCGAAGACGCCACGGGACAATTGGAAGCGTGCGCGCCGTGTCACAGTCGCAGGAGCCTGATGGATGCGGATTACCAAGCGGGCGATCCGTTCTGCAGCCACTTCAACTTGGAACTGCTTCGCGGCGATACCTATCACGACGACGGACAAATCAAAGACGAAGTCTACGTGTATGGTTCGTTTGTGCAGAGCAAGATGTTTCATAAAGGCATCCGCTGCACTGACTGCCACGACCCGCATTCGCTGGAACTCAAGCATCCAGGCAACGAAACGTGCACGTCTTGCCACCAGCATGCCGCAGGAAAGTACGACGTTCCATCGCACCATCACCACGCGGTTGGTTCCGAGGGTGCGAAGTGCGTCAATTGTCACATGCCCCACACGACATACATGGAAGTCGATCCACGCCGTGATCACAGCTTGCGTGTGCCGCGACCGGATTTGTCGGTTTCGATTGGAACTCCGAATGCATGTAGCAGTTGCCATGTGAAAGATCAGCTCGAGAACATCTCGGCAGACAAGCGTGAGTCGCTGGACTTGTACCAAGATTGGTTGTTGGCAGCTTCGGAAGGCGACGAAGAGGTTGCGGAGGCGATTTCGAAAACCGACCAATGGTGCGATGAAGCATGTGATCGATGGTACGGCGACGACCGGCAAACACCGGCTCACTACGGCGAAATTTTGCACGGCTTGCGAAGTGGTGATTCAGGCTCGATCGCGAAAGCACTTCGATACGTGATGGAGCCGCCGGAGATAGCTCCTGTATTGGCTCGTGCCACCACGCTCGACGAGTTGCTGCAAAGCGGCCGAGGACGTGAGGCAATTTCTGCGGCAAAAGCGGTGCTGAAAGATTCGAATGAACATCCAATCCTTCGTGCGACTGCGGCACGTGTGATGGGCGCCAGCGGACCGTCGGACGCGGTCAAAACGTTGATGCCGCTGTTAACGGACCCGTCCCGTTTGGTTCGCAGTGAAGCGACGAAGGCATTGGTGTCGTCGGGCGGCTATCAGACTCTTTCTGGTACGCGACAAAAGCAAGCCGACCTGGCGATCGATGCGATCGAAGACGAATTGATGTTGGCCTCTGACCGTGCCGGCGCTCACATGGCGTGGGCGTCACTTAGCGAGCAACGCGGCGATTATCTGGAAGCTGCAGAAGCCTACCAGAATGCAATCCGGGTCCAGCCGAGTATGTCTGGGCCTCGGACCAATTATGCGTCGATGCTGGATCAATTGGTCTCCGCCGCGGCTCAGTCTCGCGAAGCACAGTCAGCGATCGTTCAGTTGTTCGGCGGCAGTGGGGCTCTGAACGAATTGATGAATCAAGCTTCCGAGAAAGCGGCTCAGCTTCGACGCTATGAATTACCGTTGTTGGGACGCGATGCGAAGTTGGCGTCCAACAACGCCGACGTTCAATACCGGTATGGATTGGCGTTGTATTTGTCCGGTGATTTGCCTGCTGCGGAAAAGCAATTACAACGGGCGGCAGAGCTCGCTCCCGACGTTGAGATTTTCTCCACCGCATTGCAATTGTTGCGTGAGCGGATCAATCAATCGGAAAAGTAGCCGCAGAATTCTTTTCTCCATTCGACTCGACTTTCAACACGGACTCGATTCATGCTTCACGCAATCATCATGGCAGGTGGCAGCGGAACTCGCTTTTGGCCCGCTTCTCGGAAGGCCAAGCCAAAGCAGTTGCTCTCGCTCGCCGGCGAACGCACGATGATTCAGGCCACGCGAGATCGGCTCAGTTCGGTGATTCCGGCGGAGCGAACACACGTGTTGACTTCGGTCGCCTTGGTTGAGCCTATCGCGGAGCAGTTGCCCGAGCTTCGTCGCGAAACGATCGTTGGCGAACCATGTCGACGCGACACCGCACCATGCGTCGGTTTGGCCGCGGCCTTGGTGGCTCACGAAGATCCCGATGCGGTGATGTTGGTTTGCCCCTCCGATCACGTGATTTTGCATCATGACAAATTCGCTGAGGGTGTCCGTCGTGGCGAAGCGATCTTGGCCGAGCATCCCGATGCGATTGTGACCTTTGGGATCAAGCCTTCTTATCCGGCGGAATCCTTTGGCTACATCCAACGCGGCGACGTGATTGAGGGGCATGAGGCGTACAAAGTCAAAACGTTCCGAGAGAAACCGGATTCGGAGACTGCGAAGAAGTATTTGGACGAGGGAACGTTTTCGTGGAACAGCGGCATCTTCCTTTGGAAGGCCCAAACGATTTTGGATGCGCTCAAGCAACACGAACCTGAAATGTATTCGCACATCGAAGCGATCTCGGATGCGATTGGCACCGACGAATACGATGAGGTGCTGCAAAAAGAATTTGCCGCCATCGAAGGCAAGTCGATCGACTACGCCGTGATGGAACGACACTCACCGGTCGTCGTCATCGAGGCACCGTTCGACTGGGACGATGTTGGAAGCTGGCAAGCCGTTTCTCGTCTTCACCCGGCCGATGAATTCGGCAATGCGGTCGTCGGATCGCATGTGAATGTTGATTCGAGTGGTTGTATTATTCATGGGAACCCCGGGCACACGATCGCGACGATTGACGTTCACGATCTGATTGTCGTGCAAACCGCGGACGCGACTTTGGTGGCGCCCAAGACTTCCGAGGAACGGGTTCGCGAAGTCGTCGCGGCCCTCCAAGCGAGCGGATCCGAAGACCGGATCTGACGAGAATTTTAGGACGCTCACGCCGAAGTTCGGTGCTCTCCTCCGTGCGAGATTCGCGTCAGTTAGCGGCTAGAGTGGAGGGCCAAACCTGGGGAATTCGCCCGGGCGTTTGAAATCGGCGTCTCAGTGGTGCTTCGCGAATGATTGATCTTGTCGCGGAGGGCGGAATCTAGCTATCGATCGGTGTGATGCCCTGGTTTGAGGTGCATCGCCGTCTCATCAGGCTGGTCTGGGGACGGCACCATCCGGTTTTCCGCGCCATACGCAGTGTTTTGATGAACGAACACACCGCCAACCCTTCGCTGCACGCGGGGATGTTGTCATCCCTCGCTCTGAAATTCGTTTTGGGCGGTCTAGCCTTTGTTGCGACCGTCGCTGGTTCTGCGAATGGCCAAGACAATTCCGCCAACACAGTCAGCCAGCCCTACCTGGTGTTTGTATCCGATGAAGGAGCCCATCTTCGGTGTGGGCCATCGGGCGAATACTACAAAACCGAAGCGGTTCGGCACGGACAGGAACTCGAGGTCTACGTCGAAACAGGTGATGGATGGTTGGGCGTGCGTCCCGTCGAGCAAAGCTTTTGCTGGGTTGCTGCCGATGCAGTCGAACTCAGCCAACAAGCCCAGCCAAAGCGACAAAGCGGTGGTGATGTCCTGGGATCTGCCACGGTGACGGAAGACAAAACGGTTGCGTGGATCGGAACCAATCTCGGCCGTGCTCGCCGCTACCGCTGGCAAGTTCAGTTGGCGAAAGGCGAAGAAGTCACAATCGTTGGAAGCAGCGAACGGGAAGGACCCGATGGGCCACAAACCTGGTACCGAGTCGTGCCACCTTCCGGTGAGTTTCGCTGGATTCATCGCGACCAAACCGCTGCGACCGCGGAAGCTTTGGTTGCGAGTTTGAAGCGACCCGAACCCGCCCAGCACATGTTTTTGCCGGATGGAAATACCGAGCCCACTCCTGCTGCCAAGCAGCCTCGCGTGGCGATGTCGCAGTTTGAAGCTGATGTGGCAAACGAAGATTGGGACTTGGACAGCGACACGCATTTTAGCGAAACAGATGCCGAACGATCGCATCCTCGTCGCGAATTGGCGGAACGTGTTGCTCGTTTGAGTCGCAGCGAAGAACAAGCTCATCCCGGAGCGGAGATCGAAGAAAAAGAGGATCACCACCCACGAAGTTTGTCCGATCGAATTGCTCGGGGTCTGGAATCGTTGGTTGGCGGCGGTTCGAAAGAGGCAGCTGATCTCGAACCCATCACGCGGTCGAGTCGTCGTATTCCCGATTTGGTGCCGATCGAAGACCATCGCGTTGCACGTACGGAAACGATTACCAACGACGTCGCCACTGTGGCGCATGAAGAAGCGATGCCCGCTACACCGAGAGCTGCCGTTCCTGCCGCCGCGCCGGTTGTTGGCAGTGGTGTGTTGCCAATCGGTTCGAGTGTGGCATCGACAACTGCTTCACCCACGACGGTCCCAACATCACAGGCACCGCAAGATTCAACCATGACGATCACGTCGCGTCCGCGAATGGTGGACGGGAACGGGAGCGTCGCAACGATGGGCGGTTCGATCAATCCAAGTCAGCCTTCGGGCATCCAGCAGGTCTCGGCAGTCTTTCCGCCGGCGACACCTAAGTTGCGAACCATCGCGGCTGCTCAAATGGAACAAGTTCAGCGTGACGTTGCCCAATCCGATGTGGCGACTTTGCCGGTGCTGTTTTCTAAGTTGATGGCTCGTGGAGCATCCGCACCCGAGATCGGTTTGGTCGCGGAAGCGGCTGAACGCTTGCAACTTCACGCCTTGGCGACTCGTTGCCGCGAATATCAGGTTGTTGCTCAACGAAGAGATGGTGAAACGGTTGTCCAGACGTTGGGATTGCCCACGCCGATCACGCCTGTTCCCACCATTCACTCCAATGTCGCGCCGATTTCGTCGGTTGTCACAACGGGTTCGCAAATCAACTACGGTTCGCAATCGTCGTCCATGAATCAGGCTCCGGCGAACTTGCCAGTTCAAAACACGGCGAACGTCGCTCACGAAGTTCCGGCACCGGCGGCATTGCCCGTTCATGAGGGCACTTTGGTGGAGGTCTATTCAGCCGATCCAACCCGACCGCCCTATGCGATCACCGATCGTGGCGGACGAACGCTCGCATACATCACTCCCGCGCCCGGTGTTGATGTGCACTCGCACTTGGGAGCCACCATTCGGGTGACCGGCGAGAGTGGGTATCTGAAAGGAATCGATACGCCGCACGTGATGGCGACATCCGCTGCTCGCATCGTTCGCTAAAAAGTAGCGACGTAGCGATACAACGTTCAGCAAAAAAGGCTCGGTGATTTCACCGAGCCTTTTTCGATTCATGCGGTCATGTTTGCCACGATTGGGCATCGTCTTCGTCCGAAAAGGATTCGACCTTTCGGAAGGCAACGTCTAGCTGAGCCAGCTTGGCAATTGGCCTGCACCGGGCATGTCGATGACTTGGCACTCCGTGATCGCATCGATGGCGAGCAAGTCGTCCAGTGCAGCTTGGGGGACGTCGCCATCGAGGCTGAGGACGCCGATGGCTGCACCGCCGGGAGCATCGCCTTCGCGGCCGACCGCCATTTGAGCGATGTTGACGCCGTGGCTGCCGAACGTTGTTCCGACACGACCAATGATTCCTGGCACGTCCTTGTGGACAAAGACCAACAGTTTGCCGTCCAGGAAAGATTCCAAACGATAGCCGTTGACCAAAATCAAGCGTGGCATTTCGTGGCCGAGGATTGCAGCACCGGCTTGGACCGTTTTGCCGTTGCCACTGACCTCGGCGGTGATGCTGCTGGTGAAAGCACCTTTGTCGCCGACGCGTTCGCAGGTGAGTTCGATGCCACGTTCGCGAAGCAACATTTCGGAGTTGATCACATTGGCGTCTTCGACCACACGTTCCAGCAGCCCGGCGCAGAACGCGTTGTTGAGAACTCGAGTGTCTTTGCCGGAGACTTCGCCGCGAAAAGTCAGGCGAGCGTGGTCGATGCCACCACCGTGCAGTTGGCTGAGGAACAATCCCAGTCGGTGAGCCACGTTGAGGTGACCACGAAGTTCGGCCAGAGTTTTAGGATCAAGCGACGCCACGTTGACGCTGTGACGAATTTCGCCGGTTCGCAAGTAGCTCAGCAGCAAGTGGATGCCTTCGACGGCGACTTGCGTTTGTGCCTCTTCGGTGCTGGCACCCAAGTGAGGCGTGCAGACGACGCCAGGCATTCCGAACAGCGGGCTGTCTGTGCAAGGTTCGTTCTCGTAAACGTCGAGTGCGACACCGCCGAGTTTGCCAGACTTCAGACCTTCGACCATCGCTTCGGCGTCGTAGATTCCACCACGAGCGACGTTGATGATCCGCAGGCCGGGTTTGACCTTCTCGAGTTGCTCCATGCCGATCAGACCGCGAGTTTCTGGCGTCAGCGGCGTATGGACGGTCAAGTAATCGATTTGCGGAAGCATCTCGTCGACCGTTGCCACTCGGCGGACCTTTAGCGATTCGGCCTGGTCATCAGTCAGGAACGGATCAAACGCGACCACGTCCATGTCGAATGCTTGAGCACGCGAGGCGACTTCGCGACCGATGCGGCCCATGCCTACGATGCCCAAGGTCTTGCCGGCGACCTGGGTGCCCATGAATTTCTTCCGGTCCCAGCGGCCTTCGACCAAGCTTTGGTTGGCCGCGGCGATGTTGCGGCTCATCGCGAGCAGCATTGCGAACGTGTGTTCTGCGGTGCTGACCGTGTTGCCGGCGGGAGTGTTCATCACAACGATTCCGCGACGCGTGGCGGCGGGTTTGTCGATGTTGTCGGTTCCCACGCCGGCGCGAACCAAGGCTCGCAAACGGGTGTTGCCTTCCAAGGACTCGGGCGTGATGGTCACGCCGCTGCGAAGGATCGCCGCGTCGAACTCGTTGAGTGATTGGCGAAGTTCTTCGCCTTTGAGTTTGGTGCGAACTTCATATTCAATGCCTTCGGAGGCTTCGAGTAGGTCGATGCCTTCTTGGGCGATGTCGTCCAGAACGAGAATGCGATGCATGTTGGGGACTGAGATTGAAGGGGGATGGATGGTTTGTGGGATGCCGTCTAGCTGTTCTTGCTGGCAAAGTCGTTCATGAACGACGCCAATGCGTTGACGCCTTCGCGAGGCATTGCGTTGTAGATACTCGCTCGGATGCCGCCGACACTGCGGTGGCCCTTGAGGGCGGCGAGCTTATGCTCAGCAGCTTCCGCGATGAATTTGGCGGTCAGTTCGTCGCTGGGCAGATTGAACGTCACGTTCATCAGGCTGCGGCAATCGGTTTTCGCGTGACCACGGTAAAAACCGTTGCTGGAATCGATTGCGGAATACAACTGCTGCGATTTTTCACGGTTGATGGATTCCATCTTTTCCAGTCCGCCCATGTCATCGCGAAGCCAACGAGCGACTTTGCCGAGCACGTAGATGGCGAACGTCGGTGGAGTGTTCCATTCCGAGTCGTTGTCGTGATGGTTCTTGAAGTGCAAGTAGCCGGGGATGTTCGGATCGGCTTGGTCGAGCAAGTCCTTCCGCATGATCACGACGGACACGCCAGCGGGACCAGCGTTCTTTTGAGCACAGGCGTAGAGCAGACCGTATTGGTCGATCGGAAGTGGGCGACAAAGGAAATCGCTGGACGCGTCGCTGACTAACGGTACCGAGTCAGGGCAGTTTGGTTCCGTTGGAAACTGAACGCCCTGGATGGTTTCGTTGCTGCAGTAATACATGTAGGCAGCATCGTCGGGGCAAGCCAAATCAGACGCCGATGGAATGTGGTCGTAGTTGGAGTCCGCCGCGTCAAAGAGGACATCCACGTCGCCCTCTTTCTTGGCTTCCTTGATCGCTTTTTTGCCCCAGGATCCAGTCAGCACGTACTGGGCTCGTTTGCCGCTGCCGCGAAGCAGGTTGGCTGGGATCGCGGAGAATTGCAGTGTTGCTCCGCCTTGCATGAACATGACCGAGTAATCGTCGCTGACATTCAGCAATTCGCGAATGGTGGATTCGGCGTCATGAAGCACGTCGACAAACAATTTGTCGCGGTGGCTGATTTCCATGATCGACGCGCCCGCGCCGGGGTAGCACAGCATCTCATCTTGAACTTCCCGCAGCACCGATTCGGGCATGGTGGCTGGTCCCGCCGAAAAATTGAACACCCGCTCGGGGTGGCTCGCGGAGGATTGGGCGGAAGTGGTTTGCACACCTTGGGCTGATGCAGTCATTCGAGGCGGCTCGGTTGCATAGGGGTGATGGGGAGGATGTCCCGGGGGTAAAGGCCTGATTCCGGAACAAGTTTTGGCGAATTCTAAACGTCCATGCCCAGATGCGGAAGGCAACCCAAACGCGGGCGGGAGGCTGATTTGACGCAGGCCGATTGATGAACCGATTGCACGGTTTGGGGCGTGAGACCGTTGAGAACGGACGTTCTGGAAACACCAAGGACAACGTCGCGTTAACCGATTCGGCGGCCACGCGAGCAGTCTGGTCCGGAAATCGGGCCAAATCGGCGGGAAATCAGCGCCACCAGGGATCGGAATCAAAACACGCCTTCGAAAAAACGCCAGCCCAATTAAGCTGGAGTGCGATCGCCGTCTGATCTCCGCTAGCTTTTTCTGAGTCGATTCCACTTCGCCATGCTGCAACTCGCCCAGCAATTTCGAACGGCATGGAACGAATCTTCGTTGCTGGCGGTCACGACGTGGTGCTTGGTTGCTCTATCGACCTTCTTTGGGCCGCTCGATATTGGTTCGGATGCAACGGCCATGACCGTTGGTTTGGACATCCGAGTCGCATGCAAGTTAGTTGTCGCAGGCCTGGCATTTTTGGTCGGCATGTATGGTTTGCTGACCTCTTCGGACGTGCGTCAAACTCTGACAACAATCCCACCCGTCGTTTTGTTGACAATTTTGATGTTGGTCGGTTTGGCAACACCGACCGCAATTAGCAGTTCTTCGTTGCCTGCGGTTTTGATCAACGTTGCCTATGTTTTGTTTATCGTTGTTGCCTTGTTCAGTATCAGGCTGCGTGGGGTGGTCACCGCTGTTTTGGTGGGCGTGACCGCGACAATGGGAGTGGCACTGTTTTTGTACTTTTTTGTGCCGAAGTTTGGTTCGTTTCCTGAATTGCTGGCCGATGGCTTGGTCGTCAATCGAATGTCAGGAACGGCTCATCCCAATGCGGTGGGAAGAGCGATGGTGCTAGGCCTGATCGCAACGTTGTACTTACGGCGAAGTGACGTGTTGCGATTGAAGGTTACTTTGCTACTAACGGCATGTTTTGCACTGGGGGCGTACCTGGCCTGGAGTCGGACGGCGTTGCTGGCCGGTGCGTTTGGGGTAGGCATCTTGTACTTAGATCAGCTCCGAGGACGATTCGGAGTTTCCGCCGTTGCGTTGCTTGCCTTGCTAAGCATTTTGGGAGTCACATTCATCTATGCGACTGGGCGAGAGGACCAATTAGTTGGGAAGGTGCTCGAAAAACTTTCCAAATCTGGCGATGCAGAGGAGATCATGAGTGGGACGGGGCGTTCCGAAATTTGGGCCGAAGCGACTAATCTAATCATGCAGCGTCCTATCATTGGGCATGGTTTCAACGCTGCTCCTATCTTGATGCTCGACTATTCCCAAGCGACACACAACGCGGTTCTTCATGCATCGTTGGCGGGAGGATTGATCGCAGGGGCATTGATGGCTGGATTGTTGCTTTGGAATCTTTACCTCGTGTTTTTCGCTGAGAATTTGTTGATTCGAGCGTTCTCTGCTTTCACGATTCTTTCGTGCTTGACTGAAGACACCGTACTGGAAATTTTCCCTGGACCATGCACCATTGTATGGATGGTGTGCGTCTTTTATCCCGCGTTAGTGAATGTGCACCAGTCAGATTCGTTTGTCGCCGTTGATTATGATCTCGACGAAGCTGAAACGAAGGCGGATGACCGTGGACTCATTGGAGTCTTACGGACATCATGAAGCGAGCCTCTAACGCGACGGTCGTCTACCTACGCAACTTTTTCGCGCCTGATTCCATTGCCATCGCCCAGGCGTGGGATCACCGTGTTGGAAAATTGATTGTATTGATTTCCGTCTCGATGGAGGGCAATCGAAGTTGGAAGCCCGATGATGGTGGGCTCGATGTGAGGCGGCAGAAAACTTGGACTCGAACTCGGGTCGATCACCATCCGAGTGGATATTCTGATATTAACTATGTCCACTTTCCGATCGATACGACGCGGCAATTGAAGCGAGCAAAGGCTGATGTCGTGGTGTCGAACGAACTGGGGCTGCGGTCCATCTTGTCTGCTTTCCACTGTTCGCGATCTGGATGGTTTGGATTGCGAAAACGTCGGTGCCAGTTAGTCATCGCCGTCAGCACTTCGCCGTGGATCGAGGCCAGTCGATCGGGTTGGTTGCGAAAAAAACAGCGTTCGTTGTTGCTCGCCCGAGCGGACCGAGTGACGTATAACGGCCCCGAGTGCAAGCAATGGTTGCTTGGACTCGGCGTCCCGGAAGATCGATTGGCCCCGTTTGACTATTCGGCGGATCCAACCAAGATCTACAGAGGTGAACTCCAAAGCCAAACAGCCGATTGTGTTCGTGTGTTGACCGTTGGCCAATTGATTGATCGCAAAGGAGTCCGCGAAGGACTGGCGAACATAGTTGATGTGGCGCGTCAATCTCCGGATCTGCTCATTGAATGGACACTGATCGGTGGCGGCCCACTGCTGGCCGAACTGAAAGAGGTGGCGACGCCGGACAACTTGAAGATCGATTGGCGAGGTAATTGCGACGCCGAACAAATTCGTGATGCCTATCGTGATCACGAGATCATGTTCTTCCCGACCCGTGGCGATGAATGGGGATTGGTCGTCGACGAGGCTCTTCACAGCGGGTTGGTCGTGATTGGGAATGAGCGAGCCCAAGCAGTGGCAGCCTTGATCCGCAACGAATTCAACGGTTGGATCGTCGAAATTGATCGAGCGGACTCGTTGGCCCATGCGATCAACGTCTACGCCAAACTCGGCGCGGCCGAAAGAATCAAGATGCGTCAGCAGGCGAGAGAATCGGTTGTCGATCGAACCCCTGAAAACTCGGCGGATCAGATCACGAGTCTGATCGATCAGATGTTGGCGGAGCCTCAAAGCGGCGATTCCAGCCACCGTTGATATTGATGTTTTGTCCGGTGACAAAGCTGTTCTCCGGTGCGGCCAAGTAAGCGACCGCCTCGGCGATGTCCTGCGGCCGACCCCAGCGGTGCATTAGCGATTGATGCTTCGCTCGGTCGTCCCAGTAACCCGACGTGGTTTCTCCCCAAGCCGTTTGCGTCCAACCCGGTGAGACCGTATTGACTCGCACGTGCGGTGCCAACGTTTGTGCGAGCGAAGCTGAGAATGCCATCACCGCGGCTTTGACCGGACCGAACATCATTCCCGCATCGCCTTCCATTCCAAGCGGGGCTTGGTCCCATCCGATGAAAGTCATCGACGGTACGATCGAGTCATTCCGTCTTTGTGTGGAGACTTGCTGCTTCAGCCGTTCGCCGACCAATCGCGAAAGTTTGATGGTGCCTTGGACGTCGACGGCCAGCAGTCTTTGAAGCTTTTCGTCAAACGACCATTCTGCCGCGGCACCGGTCAGCACATCCAGGCCCGCGTTGTTCACCCAGGTTTGGATGCCGCCGGGAAGCTTGAACGCTTCCTCAGCCAATCGCCGCACATCGTTCGAGTCAGCTAGGTCTGCGGCGATGATATCAGCTTCTTGATCTTGTTCTCGGATCGCTGTCGCGGTCGATTCGGCCCCCTCTCGATTTCGACGGTAGTGAATGAGGAATCGAGAGTGTCTGCCCGCGGAATGCTCGGATTCTGCCAGCCGGATCGCAATTGCCTGGCCGATGCCGCTGGAGGCACCGGTGACGACGATGCCGGATGGGATCGGTTTTGCAGGCATGACAAAGCTCGAGCGGCAAGGAGCGGTTGGCCAGGATGCGATTGGCCGTTGAACCATGGGAACGACGTGATGAAGCTTAGCAATCCCGGCGGAGCGAGTAACCGGTGAGTGCCAATTCAGCGAGACGCGAGCGTCCGGCCCAACGTCGATTCGATAGAATCAGTGGGCGGTTACACGACTTGCGTGTGCTGTATGATGACCACGCCCGAGCTCCGGTTCCTTTTCACTGAATTCGACTTACATGCTTCTGCTAGTTTATCTCGTCGCGGCCATCGGCTTCTCTTTTTACTGCAGTGTTGCCGAAGCGGTGTTGCTGTCGATCACGCCCTCGTTCGTCGCAACGCTGGAAAAGACCAAGCCTCTCGCGGCGAAACGATTGAGCCGGTTGAAGGCCAATATCGATCGCCCGCTGGCTGCAATTTTGAGTTTGAACACGATCGCCCACACGATTGGTGCGGCGGGCGTGGGGGCAGAGGCGTCCAAGTTGTATGGCGACACGGCCTACGGTGGTCACGCGGTTGGTATCGCCAGTGCGTTGATGACGCTTTTGGTGTTGGTTTTCAGTGAGATCATTCCGAAAACCATCGGTGCATTGCACTGGCGAACACTCGGCCCGATGGTGGCGGCCTCGGTTGGCTATTTGATTGTCTTGTTGTATCCGTTGGTCTGGATGAGCGAGCAGTTGACCAAGGTTTTGTCAGGCGGCAAGAGTCACCACACGCTGACTCGAGATGAGCTGTCCGCGATGGCGGAAATCGGAGCCCAACAAGGTGTGTTGGACGATCACGAATCGCGAGTGTTTCAGTCGTTGATGCGACTGCCCGATTTGACCGCTCAAGACATCATGACTCCGCGGGTCGTCATCATCGCCTATCCCGAAACGATAACCGTGGGAGAATTGCTCGAGAAAGCGTCGCCTAATCAGTCGGCCGATCGCGAATCGAATCGCGACGGCTCAGCCAACACGGAGCCATCGACACTCAGTGGCGAGGTGGTGGATTTGCCAGTTTCTCGGATTCCGATTTACGATCAGCAACTCGATCGCATCACCGGGTTCGTATTGAAGGTTGATTTGCTGCTCGCTCATACACGCGGCCAATCGGACCGTCAGCTAAAAGAATTCCTGCGTCCCGTTGCTGTGGTTCGGCACAACCGGCCGTTACCCAAGTTGTTGGAAATCCTTCTCGAAGGACGCCACCATTTGGCGATGGTCAGCGATGCCTATGGCAGCATCGTCGGCTTGGTAACGTTGGAAGACTTGGTGGAAACGCTACTCGGCCTGGAAATTGTCGACGAGTCGGACAAACAGGTCGATTTGCAGCAATACGCCCGAAAACGTTGGGAAGAACGAGCCGCTCGGATCGGCATTCAGCCGCTCGATGAGCCGTCCGGGGAAAACGAAGAAGTCGTCGAGACCGGCGACGAACCGCAGCATTGAACCAACCATGGTCGAAGCTCGGCGGCGAGGAAGAATGAGCCGCAGATGACCAGGACGTCGCCGGCGTCGAGAGAGTCGACTGCGATCTGAACCGCCTCGATGGGACGTTCGAATGAGGTGATGTGATCGGGGGACAATCCGGCTCGCAGTGCCGTGCGATGCAAATCGTCGACTGGAACGAACCGTGGATTGCCTTCGTACCGGGTGAGGGTCCATCGGTCGAAGTGTGGCTGCATTCTTTGCAGCATCGCCAGCACATTCTTATCGGCGCTGGTGCCGAACAAGCACGATCGTTGTCGTTTCGGCATACGTTGATTCAACACGTTCAGCATCGCCTCGATCGAGTCGGCATTGTGAGCCGTGTCCAGCAACACCACTCGATCGTCCGGCAAATCGAATCGTTCCAGTCGAGCTTCCATTTGTAGTGACGACAGACACTGGTGGATGCGTTGTTCGGGACGAAGCTTTCGTGTGACATCGGGCAATGCATCCACCAACGCCAACGCGATCGCCGCGTTGCGAACTTGGTGGGCTCCTTCGAGCTTCAAATCCACGACCGTGTCTGCTGGCAACCAATCGCCGAGCCCGCTGATTTGGAAGCTGCTGCCCCAACATTTTTGGGATGCCGTGTCGGGTGTGATTTGGATATCGTCACCGAGGTGTGTCAGCGGTGCGCCAATTTGGTCGGCGATTCGAACGATCACGTCTCGTACTGGACCGCTGGGAACGCCGTTGATAGCCGGCGTATCTCGTTTAAAAATGCCCGCTTTCTCGGCTGCGATCAACTCCGCTGTATCGCCCAAAACGTGTTGGTGGTCCAGCCCGATGCTGGTGATTGCGGTGGCGTGACTTTGGAACACATTGGTGCTGTCGAGCCGTCCACCCAACCCGGTTTCCAAAACCCAAACATCACATTGCCGTCGATGGAAGTGTTCAATCGCCATCGCCGTGGTCAGTTCAAAGAACGACGGGCCACCGATGGGAGCGGCCGCCATCGCCTGGACGATCGGTCGCATGGAATCGATCAGTCCGATCATTTCCTCGGGAGTCGCGATTTCGCCATCGACTCGGAATCGTTCTTCCAGGTGCACCAGGTGCGGCGACGTGTAAAGACCGACACGGTATCCGGCCTCGTGAAGCAGGGCAGCGACCATGGTGGCGGCGCTGCCTTTTCCTTTTGTGCCCGCCAGGTGAACGATTCGAACGCCGGTCGATTTGCCGGGCTGAACCATGGAGTTTGGTTTCGCCGATTCATCCGCGGCGGAATTCGTTTCACTGGATGGGGGGCTTTGGGCGAGTTCATTGGAATCGACCGTGAGATGCTGACCATGCCCTAGTCGCTGGATCAGATCCCGCATTCGATCCAGTGTAAAACGATAACGCGAACCGGATGATGCCAGCTTTTCGTAGTCAATTCGGTCGACCAGCCAACCCAATGCGGCTTGATAGGCATCACTTTTTCGCGAGATCACGGTCGATCTGCTTTCGATCTCTGAATCATCGTGATCGGGGTGAAATAGTCGGTGACGCCGGGACATGGATCGCCCGCGCGGCGTTAGCATGCGGGAATCGAACAGTCGCAGTGATAAAAATAGAAACCATGGCTGACAACCCCGAACCGTCTGGGAGAATGCCTCGTAGCGTAGGGGACTTCTCCGTAGGCTCGGATTTTTGATGAGTCTCCTTCATCCATTTTATTCGTCTTTTCTCTTTGAGTCGGGATCCTTCATCCGTGAGTACCGAACCCAATGCGGCTGTGGCTGACGCGCCACAAACCGCGACACCGGATTCTGCCGACGCCTCCAGCTCGGTCGTCATCGAGACCCGCAACCTGAGCAAGATTTACCGTGACTTTTGGGGCCGGAAAAAGGTTCACGCGTTGAAGTCCTTGGACATCGAAGTCCGCCCGGGAGAAATCTTCGGCTTGCTGGGACCCAACGGAAGCGGCAAATCCACCACCATCAAGCTGATCCTCGGGCTGCTGTTTCCAACCAGTGGACGTGTTTTGGTGTTTGACCAAGACGCCAGCGAAACTCGCAAGAACGAGCGAATCGGGTATCTGCCAGAAGAATCGTACCTGTACAAATTTTTGACCGCGGACGAAACACTCGACTTCTATGGCCGACTGTTCGACCTGTCCGCCTCCGAGCGACGTGACCGTGTGTCGCAGTTGATCGAAATGGTCGGTCTTCAAGGTGCCAAGCACCGCCAGTTGAAGGAATACAGTAAGGGGATGACCCGCCGAGTCGGTTTGGCTCAGGCGTTGATCAACGACCCCGACCTGATCCTGTTGGACGAACCGACCACCGGTTTGGACCCGATTGGTACTCGCGAAATGAAGGACTTGATCCTCGGCCTTCGCGACCAAGGCAAAACCGTCTTGTTGTGCAGCCACCAGCTCGCCGACGTCCAAGACGTTTGTGACCGGGTCGCAATTCTGCACCAAGGTGAACTGAAAGAGCTTGGCCGAGTCAGCGACCTGTTGAAGGTTCAAGACGTGACCGAAGTTCACGCGACGGGATTGTCCGACGCGGCCAAAACCGAAATCGCAGACGTCATCGCTCGGCATGGTGGCACGGTTCAGTCGATCGACAACCCAACCGCAACGATGGAAGACTTGTTCCTCAACATCGTTCGTGAGAGCGAGGCTCGACCGGGGGCTCGCCGAGTTTCCCAAGGTTCCGACGCGGCTTCCGCCAATGATGGCAGCAGCGACAGCGACGGAGGACAGGCATGAACCTACAACCGGAAGATTTCTGGTCGTATTCAGAATGGTTCTTTCGAGACGGTGCGTTTCTAGAAAGTGCCGCGTTGAAGGGGATCGTGTTGTTGGTCCTGGCCATCGTGCTGGGATTGATCGCGGGATACGTGATCTCGTCGTCCCGTTATGGTTCTGGCGAAGGCTTCTTTGCCGTCGCTCGAGCTGTTCGTGACTTCTTTCGATTCGACCTGCCTGGAACCAGCCTGCGACGCATCTTTGCTCTCGCGAGGCTTTCGTTCAAAGAAGCTCTTCGACGAAAAGTCCTCTACATCGTCGGCTTGTTTGTCGTGTTGTTGTTGCTGGCAGGTTGGTATCTCAACCCGCAAAGCGATGACCCCGCTCGACTTTACGTCAGCTTCGTGCTGACGATGACAAACTACTTGGTCTTGGCATTGGCATTGTTCATTAGTGCATTCTCTTTGCCCGAAGACATCAAAAACAAAACGATCTACACCATTGTTACCAAACCCGTCCGAGCGACTGAAATCATCGCTGGTCGAATGCTGGGTTTTGTTGGCGTCGGCACGATGATCCTCGTCCCGATGGGGTTACTCAGTTGGTTGTTTGTGGTCCGTGGTTTGGATCACACTCACCAAGAAGTCGTCGAAGTTCGCGAATTGCCGGGTGGTGGATACGAAGGTGAGACGGACTACGTCCAGTTCCACTCCCACACGTTCAAGTTGGACGAAACCGGCGAAGGGCTCACGAACATTGTCCGTGGTCACCGTCACGTCGTTCGTCGCAGCGACGACGGAACGTTCCAGATCGGGCCGCCCCAAGGTGCACTGCGAGCTCGGATCCCATCTTATGGTTCGATTCGTTTCCGTGACCGATCGGGTAACTTGCAAGAGGAAGGCATCGACGTCGGGAATGAGCGTTTGGCCGGTGGATACAGCAGCACGGGCATTGCACGTCTGATCGGTGTCGCCAAAGGCAACCGTAAGATCGAACACGGCTACGTCGAAGGCGGCTCGCTCGGTACCGCCGAGTTCACGTTTGATAACGTGACGCAAGAACGCTACCCCGATGGCATTCCGGTTGACCTCTCGTTGCGAGCCTATCGTTCCTACAAGGGCGACATCGAAACTGGCATCCGTGGTTCGGTCACGATGAAGCATCCCGACAAAGCCATCGAAAGCAATCCGGTTGCTTTCATCGTCGACGAGTACGAAGTTGACGAAAAAATTCTGCCGCTCGAGATCGAGGGCACTGACGGCAGCGAAACCCGCATGCTCAACGTGTTTGAAGATTTGGTCAACGAAAAAGGCCAAATCATGATCATCGTTCGCTGCCTCGATCGCGCTCAGTACTTGGGTGTGACAAAGAGCGGTGTTTACCTGCACCCTGCCGACAATTCGTTTGGTTGGAACCTCACCAAAGCTTACGGATCGATTTGGTTGCAGATGACGATGGTGATCGCCTTCGGCGTCATGTTCAGTACGTTTTTGACTGGACCCGTCGCGATGATCTCGACCTTCGTCTGCGTGCTGCTTGGTTTCTCTGCGGAACAAGTGTTCGATACCCGTCACTACATCGACAGTGGTATCGAGCGTGGAGGCGGACCAATTGAATCGATGGTTCGTCTGCTTCGACAAGACGCCATGACGACACAGTTGGACGTCGACACGGTCGCGGCAAAGGTGATCAAAACCGTCGACGCGGCCATTGTCTACGGCCTCGACGCGATCGCTACGGCACTGCCCAACCTTCCCAAAATGGTCGAGACGGCGGAGTACGCCGCATCGGGCTTTGATATTTTCGGTGCGTTGCTCGCGCGGCACGCCACGGCAACGTTCGGGTATGTCCTGCTTGCCTTTATCGTTAGTTATTTTATCCTGAAATCGCGTGAGATCGCGGCATGAATCGCACTACTGTTCTGCGACGTAAATTGGTCTATCTGATGATCCTCGTGGTCATGCTGATTCCCTTGTACCTGTTGGGGCAACCCAGCGGTGGTGGCGGGGAAGGCGGCGGCCGCTTGGCTCAGTTGCGAGGCAAGTATGACATTGCCGAGAGCGATCTCGGTGAAATCAGCCCTGCCAGTGAAACAATGAAGCTCGCTTCATTGGGGCTTCGTGGGGTGGCGGCATCGCTACTCTGGAAGAAGTCGCACGATTATCGTGTTCTGCACGAGTGGGATCGTTTGAAAGCAACGCTCAACAACATCGCATTGTTGCAGCCTCACTTTGACAAGGTATGGGAATTCCAGGCTCACAACTTGGCGTACAACGTCTCGACTGAGTTTGACGATTATCGTCAACGCTACGAGATGGTCCGCGAAGGAACTGAGTTCCTGACCAAAGGTGTGAACCAAAACCGCAAAGCACCTCGCTTGGTTTGGTACACCGGTTGGTTCTATGGCCAGAAGATGGGCATGTCGGATGAGAAAGAGCAGTTTCGTCGACTGTTCTCCGAAGACGACAAGCTTCACGAAGACCTCTTGGAAGAAGACATTGCCGTCGACAGCCCAGAAGCTCGTGGTCCGACGAACAAACCGGACAACTGGTTGGTCGGTCGTCTGTGGCTCAACCGAGGTTACGACTTGGTCGAATCCGGTGTCCAGATTCGACGTCAGACACCACTGAACTTCTACGAAACCGGACCAAAGTGGCGTCTGAAACATGCCGAAGCGATCGAATCAGAAGGCATCTTGGACGAGCGAGCTCAGAACGCTTGGCAGTTGGCCTCAACTGATTGGAAAGCCTTTGGCAATCGATCGGTTCCCACCACGGCTGCTTTCACAATCAAGCTCGGTCAGTTGGATGAATTGATTCGCCAGCGAGAAGACAAAATCAATCTGCTGGAAGAAGTCGCTGGTGATGCTTACCTCGATGCTCGAGCGGAGGCGATCGAGAAGCTTGCTCCAGTTCAACGTGATGCTTTGTCGACTCCCGAAGAGGAGCGAACGAAGTCTCAGCAGTCGATCGCAAAAGCCGCTGAAGAATCAGTCAAAGTTGACTACGACGCCGTCGCTCGAGCGACTCAGCAGTCCAAGCAGCTTCAAGCTCTTCAGTTGGTTGAAGACATCAAGGATCTCGACGAACGAATTCTGAAGACCGAAGGCTACCGCAAACAGATCAACTATCCCTACTGGGACACGTTGGCTCTCGCGGAACAAGAAGAACGGACCGTTCGAGCTCGCCGATTGATCTACGAAGCCGAGAAGGCAAACGCGGACGCGGAGCTTGAAAAAGCAATCGGTCTGTACGAAGAAGCCTTCGAGGTTTGGGCCAAGATCTTCGACGATTATCCGATCCTCGTGATTGATGACACGGCTCAGGATTTGTACGAGTCCTTGCGTCGTTATCGTATCGCGATCGATTCCGATGAAATGCCGGACGACTTCCCTTTGAAAGCATTCGTTGAGTTGATGGGTGAGTACGGGCAAGTCGATCAAGACATGTACGAACAAGTTCGTCAGACTCAGAAGGACTTGGCAGAGAAACGACAGGCTGAATTGGAAGCCGAAGAGCGTCGCTTGGAAGAAGAAGCTGCCAAAGCGGAAGCTGAGAAGAAAGCCGCCGCAGAGGAGGAAGCCTCAACTGAGGAAGAGACCGCTGCGGAGCCAGAAGGCGAAATGAAAGCCGAAAAGACGGACGGTGAAGAAGTCGACGAGACGGAACCGGCTGAAACAGAAACCGAAGCTGACGAAACAGAAACCGAAGCTGAGGCAGAAAACGCCGATGATGCGGAGATGAAAGAGGAGGCCGGCGACACGGATTCGGCCGAGGCGGAATCGAATGATTCGGCAGGCGAGAGCGAAGGTGACACATCCGATGCGGAGCCTTCGGTCGAGGAAGAGACAACTGCCGATGAAGTCGTGGAAGAGGCCCCTGCCGAAACGGAAGACTGATCTCAGCAGCTTCACAGAACTGAATTTTGACGAAGCCCGTCGTGTCTGAATGGATGCGGCGGGCTTCTCAATTTGAGCGAAAGGTTCTATGTCGGTGAAATGAAAATCTAGCTAAACTGCGGCCCTGCTTGCCGGTTTTGGCAGACTCACGTCTCGGCCCTTCGCTCGCTAGTTGCCATGATCGACACCATCGGAACCCTTTTGTTAGGTGCTGCTGACGCAAGCGCCGTCGCGAGCGAATCGCACTCAAGTTCCGTTGAGATGGTGCACATCGCGACCACCTTGGGAATGCTTTTGACCGCCAGTTTGTTGGCGGGGCTGGCCAGCGAATTCTTGCGATTGCCGAAGGTGACCGCCTATCTGATTGCTGGACTGCTTCTTGGCCCCAGCTTTGGCGATGTGATTCCGCACGAGCATCATTTGGTGCTGGAACCGCTCACGAAACTCGCGATGGCCTTGGTGTTGTTTTACCTCGGCACGCTGTTTCCATTTGATCAAATCCGGCGAATTTCGCGTCGAGCAATTCCGCTTTCGTTTGGCGAGTTGGTGTTCACCGTCATTCTGGTGACCGTTGGCACTTATTTGCTGGGCATGTCGGCTGCACAAGCTGCCCTGCTCGGGACCTTGGCCATTGCGACTGCACCGGCGACGACGATGTTCGTGCTGCGGGAAACCAATGCGGAAGGTCCCGTGACCAGTCTCACTGGAACGCTGGTGACACTGAACAACCTTGTCGCGGTGATCGCTTTTGAATTGGTTTGGTTGGCGATCGAAGTGGCTGGCGGCGACGCATCAAGCTCGATCGGCCAAACCGTGTTGCTATTGGTGCGGTCTCTCGGCGGAGCTTTCTTGCTTGGGTTGGTCGGCGGGTTGGTGATCAGCTACGCCTGCGAAATCATGCACACTCGGCGATGGTTGGTGCTGCTGGTTGGTGCTTCGGCGTTGATGCTCGGCCTCAGCGAATCGTGGGAACTGCCATACATGTTGGTGTTTCTGGTCGTCGGTTTGGTCGTGGTGAATTCCTCCAGCGGAACGCAAAAGATCACCGCCCAAATGGACTCGATCGGTGGTCTTCTCACCGTGGTTTTCTTTTCGGTCCACGGAAGCGAGCTGGACCTGAACCTGCTGATGGATGTCGGCATGATCGGGGCTGGCTACGTGGTGCTGCGCAGTGTTGGCAAGGTCGCGGGCATTTGGTTCATGGCATCGCGAACGGGTGCCCCGGTGGAAGTCCGAACGTGGTTGGGCCCCGCGATGTTGGCTCAGGCGGGTGTCGCTATTTCGTTGGCCGCGACTGCGAATTCGCGAAATCCTGAGATGGCCGGCGAAGTGCAGACAATCATCCTCGGAACCGTGGTTGTCTTTGAAATTTTAGGACCGTTGTTGACTCGAGCGGCCGTACTGAAAAGCGGTGAGATGCCGATTGCAAACTCCATCCACCACACGTTCGGGACGCCACTTGGTGCGTTGCGAAACGTGTTCACTCGGTTGGCGGGTTCGGCTGGATTGCTGAGCAAGAAACAAGCGTTGTCAGAACGCATGCGAGTCGAACAGGTGATGCGTCGTAGCGTCGTGGGCATTGCCGAGAGCGCGGACTTCAACGAAGTCGTTCACTTCGTGGAGCATTCGCACGACAACACATTCCCGGTTCTTGATGAAGACCGATGCGTTGTTGGCTTGATTCGGTTTGATTTGCTCAATCAAGCGTTCTTCGATCCCCATTCTGATCACCTGGTTCGCGCCGGTGACCTGGCGACTCCGCCAGAGGTTCTGCTGCATCCCGCGCAGCCCGTACGAGATGCGGTGGAGTTGTTCCGGCATACAACGGATGACTGTGTGCCTGTTGTCACCGATGAGCCACCGCATCGGTTGGTTGCCACTGTCCGTCGGAGCGATCTGACATCGCTTCTCATCCGTGATCGAAAAGCCGGTTTGTCGTGAACGATTTGGTTGAGCAGATCCGAGAGACTGCTCTGTCAGAAGGTTTCGCAGCAATGGGGATCGCACCTGCGATTACCAGCGAAGGGTTCCATCAATTGGTCGATTGGATTGAAGCTGGTTACGCCGGTTCGATGGACTACATCGAACGTCGGCTGGATGCCTACCGCCATCCCGGCGGAGTGCTCGAAGGAACCAAGTCAATCATTGTTTTGGCAATGAACTACGACGCCTCGGACCGCGGAGCGGCCCCTTCAGATGAAGGATTGGCATTTGGCAAGACCGCTCGCTACACATGGTCGGGTGTCGACTATCACGATGTAATCCATCCAAAATTGAAACGGATCGTTCGATTGATTCGCGATCAGATCCCAGAAGCGAACGCTCGCGGAATTGTCGACACCGCGCCGTTGATGGAACGCGAAGTCGCGGTGCTCGCGGGTTTGGGATGGAGAGGCAAAAACACCTTGCTGCTGAACAAGCAATTGGGCAGCTACTTCTTTCTAGCGTGTGTTTTGGTGGACATCGATCTGCCGATCGATCAACCACATGATTCCAGCCACTGCGGAACCTGCACGGCATGTCTGGATGCCTGTCCTACGGATGCATTTCCCAGTGCTGGCGTATTAGATGCGTCCAAATGCATCAGCTACCTGACAATCGAGAATTCTGATCTGCCTGAGTTATCGCTCCGCAGCGGCATCGGTGAGTGGGCGTTCGGATGCGATGTTTGCCAGGAGGTTTGTCCTTGGAACCGGCGTCCTTCGCGACGGGAAAACGAGACGAACGGTTTGCGAGGGCATCGTGAGCCAACATCTGCGTCGAGTGACCATGATGGTTGGCTGGAGCTGACTTCGCTTTTCTCGATGACCGACGATCAGTTTCGAAGTCAGTTCCGGCGGACGCCGTTTTGGCGAACAAAGCGGAGAGGAATGTTGCGAAACGCGATCATTGTTTTGGGGAACCAAAAGCGTCGCGACGCGATCGAACTGTTGTTCGCAACCTTGGATGATCCCGATCCTGAATTGCGAGCCATCGCGGTTTGGGCGATTTGCCAGATGGAAGATCACGATGCGTTGGATCGGCTGCGGGGATACCGACAATCGGAAGATGATCCGATCGTTTTGGCTGAATTTCCAGGATAATTCCTGCGAAGGGCCGCTAACGGGTGGCTGTTTCTAATGGCGTCCCAATCCCGCTTATTGGTCGCCGTGTGGTCGCAAACTCTGCTCAGCGAGCGTTTGTATCAATTGGTCCGGCAAAATGTTTGGTTTGAGCCGACTTTATCGGATAAAACAGTGAAGAGACTGTGAACGAAACCCGCCGTGACTGCTTATTTTAACGTAGTCTTGACTCTCCCTCCCTTTTTCGAACGAACCATTGGAAGCATTGGGTATGAATCGAATCTGCCGTGTCGTGGCCACGATTGCCGCCATAGCGGTGACAACTGTTGGAAGCGCGTTGACCAGTTCCGCCGCCGACTTGCCACCATTCTCAAAAATCTCTGAAGGCTACAAGCAGCTTCCAGTTTCCGATCAGCAAGCCAAGAAAGGCTTGTTCAACGTCTGGCAACATGAAAAAGAAGCCTCGGTGATCGCCGAGTTGCCCAAGAATTTCGCGGGCAAAAAGTTCTTCGTTGCTTTGACCCTTAGTAGCGGTGATCGCTACGCCGGATTGCAATCCGGTGACTGGGTCGTTCAGTGGCGTCGCTTCAACAATCGCCTCGCGTTGATCGCCCCAAACTTGGATATCCGCGCCACTGGCGATGCGGAATCAAAAGCATCGGTCAAACGATTGTTCACCGACCGTGTCTTGCTCGACGTGCCAATTTTGGCGATGGGCCCCAGCGGCGGTCCTGTCGTCGACATGGACAGCTTGTTGATCGGCAACGCGACCACCTTCTTTGGTTCGTCGGTTCGATTGGCCAACAGCCGATTGTTCACGGTCGAAGCGGCCAAGGTATTTCCCGAAAACGTCGAACTGGCGTTTGAAGTTGTTGGCCGTGGCGGCCGATTGCAAACACTTCACTATTCATTCAGCGAAGTGCCAAGCAGTTCGAGTGGATTCAAACCTCGGGAAGCCGATGAGCGAGTGGGGTTCTTTGTGACCTCCTTCTCGGATTTGAGCCAATACCAAGACGACGAAACAAAAGTTCGCTACATCAATCGATGGAAGCTGGAAAAGCGTGATCCAAAGCTGAAGTTGAGCCCACCCAAGGAGCCAATCCGCTTTTATGTGGAGCACACTGCTCCCGTTCGCTACCGTCGCTGGATCAAGCAGGGCGTCGACTACTGGAACAAAGCGTTCGAGAAAGTCGGAATCGTTGACGCAATCGTGATCGAGTATCAAGACGCGGTCAGCAAGATCCACATGGAAAAGGATCCGGAAGATGTTCGATACAACTTCATCCGATGGTTGAACAACGACGTTGGAACTGCGATCGGCCCAAGTCGAGTGCACCCCGAAACCGGACAGATTTTGGATGCCGATATCATCCTGACCGATGGTTGGATTCGTCACTTCAATTTCAACTACAACGACTTGATGCCCCAATTGGCAATGGAAGGCGTGAGCGCCGAAACATTGGCATGGCTGGGAAGTCACCCCAATTGGGATCCGCGTGTCCGAATGGGAGCCAAGGAATCAGCCAACGCTCTGCGAGCAAAGTATGCCATGGAAGCACAGCAGCCGATGGCTGGTTTCGCGATGGCACAGGCTGACCCGGCGTTGCTGGGCGATGACGAATACGACGGGCTGATGGGACAAGTCAGTCAGAAGAATGGTCTGTGCATGGCGGCCTCTGGACGCAGCATGGATTTGGCATTCGCTCGCATGAATTGGGGCTTGGCTCTGATGGCCGACGAGGAAGCCGAAAAGAAGAAAGAAGAAGACGCGAAAGAGAAGGCTGAAGCCGAAAAGGCTGACAAAGAAGAGAAGAAAGACGACGACTCGGAATCCGAAGAAGAAGAGAAGGATGAAGAAGCCGAGGACGACGAGAAGTCTGACGATGACGAGAAAGAAGTCGCCAAGAAGGAAGAGGAAAAAGAAAAGGATGAACTGCTGGACGGAATTCCAGAATGGTTCGTCGGTCCCTTGTTGGCAGACTTGGTCGCACACGAAGTCGGCCACACACTCGGGTTGCGTCACAACTTCAAGGCTTCGGCTTTGTACACGATCGACGAGATCAACAGCGAAGAACTGAAGGGCAAGAAAACGTTCACCGCATCGGTGATGGATTACTGCCCCATCAACTATCGCTATGAAGCTGGTGAAACCCAAGGCGACTATGCCATGATCGACATCGGTCCCTATGATTTCTGGGCGATCGAATATGGTTACACATTCGAAGACTCGAAGTTGAAGGAAATCCTCAAGCGATGCTCCGAGCCTGAATTGCAATTCTGCACGGACGAAGACACGAGCGGCCCAGACCCATACGCTCGTCGCTACGACTTCGGCAAAGATCCTCTGACCTATGCCGAAGAGCAAATGCGTTTGGCTCAGCTTTATCGCGATCGTTTGCTTGAGAAATTTGTCAAAGACGGTGACAGTTGGGCGAAAGCTCGACGTGGATACGAGCTGACTTTGGCGATTCAAACCAAGGCGGTCAGCATGATGTCCAATTGGATTGGCGGTGCATTTGTTAACCGTGACAAGAAGGGCGATCCAGGAAATCGGGTTCCCGTCGAAGTCGTGCCTGCTGCCGATCAACGTGCCGCGTTGCAGTTCGTGATCAAGACCAGCTTCCGAGACGAGTCCTACGGTCTGACCACCGAAATTTTGGAACGTTTGGGCATCGACAAATGGCTCGACAACGGTCGTGGCGGAATGTCAAACGAAGCAACTTGGCCGATTCACGACCGAGTGTTAGGAATGCAAGCCAGCACGCTGACATTGATTATGAACCCAACGACTTTGCGTCGGGTTTATGACAACGAACTTCGTCTTCCGGCTGAAACGGATGCTTTGACGCTTCCCGAGGTGCTGAACACTGTCAGCGATGCGGTTTGGGAAGAATTGGATCAACCTTGTCCTGATGATCGAAACGATCGCAAGCCGATGATCACTTCGCTGCGTCGAAATCTGCAACGCGAACACATTCAGCGTTTGGTGGATTTGGTCCTGGAAGAAGGTCAAGACACTGCGGCGTACCATCCGATCAGCAACTTGGCTCGCATGCAATTGCGAACCTTGTCCAGTCGCATGGGTTCGACCATCGAGAAATGTGGCAACAAGATGGATGCCTACAGCTTGGCACACTTGACCGAGTGCAAAGAACGAGTCGAACGTGCGTTGGAAGCGGGGTACACCTACGGTGGTGCAAAACAAGGCGCTCCAATGCTGATGATGTTGATGGGCAACGAAGCCAAATCGCCTTCGAACGAAGACTGATCTTCATCATCAATCGAAAGTCAAACAGCCTTCTCATTCTTGTGAGAAGGCTGTTTTCGTTTGGTAGCGGCCGTTTATCGGTAGCTCATTTCCCGAGGTAATGGACATCGAGGCGAGCCGCGATTTCTCGGTCGAATGAACCCAGGCTCGGTGAACGGGTGATCGTGGTCATCAACGCCGTGAATCGTTCGACCATCGGTAGCAGATACTCTTCCAGGATGGGAGAGATGGACTGGTTCAGTTGGTTGGCGGGGCTGCCGGAATAGATCGACGGTTCTGGAACTTGGTCGATTTCGGCGAAGACTTCTTCCATCCAGCCATCAATCGCGATTGCGGATACACCCAGCGACACGAGTTTGATGCAGTCATCAACGGTCGCCACACGTTGCTGTTCCCAGCGGGGCGGAGAAAGCCAGAGTGGCGGAACGTCCGGTTGGCGAATCAACTGGTTCAGCAGTTCGGCGAACTGGAGCCCTGACACGGAAATTTGACCGGACCGGATCAGCAATGCGTCCGCCGGAGTCGCTGCGAGTGTTTCGCGATTTTCCCAAAGCCATTCTGGGGTAACGCTCACCAAAACCACCGCTTGAGGTGCGAGTCGCCTTAGCTGATGGATTTTGTTTGGGAGGCTATCCAAATCCACAATGTCCGGCGGAAGCGTGAACGCGGATACCCAGCCACCGCCCGACAATGGTTGTTCCTCCGGTGTGGCTTCCCAGCGTCGGATCTGCTCGGCGCTGTAGGCGAAACGTCCCGACGCATCTCGAAGTGGTGATAAACGAACGTCGATCACGGTGGCAGTGTCAAAGTCGTCCGCACTCAAACCGTATCGCTCACTCCGGTAGGGGAGCATCTGCAGTGGATGCGCGGCCTCCGGTTCAGTTTGTTCTTGGTCCTCATCGGAGTCATCCCGGTCACCAAGTTCACTGTGCAAGTACGACGTCAGGATGCCGTGCTGCTGCAGTTGTTCCGCAAAAGCCTGCGCAACCTTGGGAGACCAACGATGCCAGGGGGCTTCGTCCAGGAACAATCGCGTGGGAAGTTCGACCGTCGAACCGCCTGCCCGCTGAACCTGAAACGAAGGAGGCGTCGGTGGGACACCTCGCCGTCCAGAACCGAATCGAGGTGGCAACAAGCACAACGCATCAAGCGAACTGTCAAACATGTCGGCCTAGGGGACGATGGATCGGGGATCGAGTCACGATCACGCGAATTCCAAGATCTCGGCAATTTCCCTCGGGTGAATCGGATGTGATTCGGTTGAAGAGAAAAGCGGATGGCTGATGCGGTGGAATCGGCGTGACACGCACACTTTTTGCCCGATTGTATCCGCTGGAGCCCACTTGAGTGGCGGCTCCTCAATTTGATCAGCGTTCTTCCATCTCTTGGATGTAGAGCCGCAGACGCGAAAGCTCATCGGTCGTGCCTTTGAGCTTCAGCATGTTCTCGACCCGTTTGGTCAACTCAATTCGGTTGACGGGTTTGCTCAAGAAGTCGTCGGTGCCCGCTTGAACGCCACGCTCGATGTCACCCAGCTCGCTGAGAGCCGTGACCATCAGGATCATGATGTTGCTGGTTGCTGAATCGGCTTTCAGTTTTTCGCAAACTTCGAATCCGCTCAGCTTCGGCATCATCACATCCAACAGGATCAGATCCGGTTGGAACGATGCGACCTTGGCCAGCGTGTCTTCCCCGTCCACCGCGGTTTCCAATTCGCAATCGATGTTGACCAAGTAGGCCTCCAGCAGTTCGCGGTTGGCAGTGTTGTCGTCAGCAATCAGGATCCGATGCATCCGAGGCGGCTTTCAAGGAAGGGGGACAGGAAGTTTTCGAAGGGGACCAAACCAGCGGAACCGGATCAGGCAACGGTGGCGGGAGATTCAGCGGCGGCGGGGACGGGGAACGCCTGCACCATTTCGCGAATTTCGGTACGGATGGATTCGTGCAACGATGTGTTGTCGGAATCGGACAACGCGTTGTAGATCCATTGCCCGATCCGTTTCATCTCGTCGCCGCCCATTCCGCGGGTGGTCAGTGCCGGCGTTCCGATTCGGATACCGGATGGATCCATCGGTTTTCGCTGGTCAAACGGGATCATATTCATGTTGACGGTGATGCCGCAAGCATCGAGGACCGCTTCGGCTTTTTTGCCGCCCAAGTCCACTGCGGTGACGTCGACCAGCATGAGGTGGTTGTCGGTTCCGCCACTGACCAATCGCAATCCGCAGCTCATCAAGGTGTCGGCCAGCGTTTTCGCGTTGTCCACCACAGCTTGTCCGTAGGCAGCGTATTCTTCGGTCATCGCTTCGGCAAAGCAGATTGCCTTGGCAGCGACCACGTGCATCAACGGGCCACCCTGAGTGCCGGGGAACACGTTGCGGTTGACCAATTTCAGGTGCTCGTCTTTGCACATGATCAAACCACTGCGAGGCCCGCGAAGGGTTTTGTGGGTCGTCGTGGTAACGTAGTCCGCGTAGGGCACAGGACTGTTGTGGATTTTCGAGGCGACCAATCCGGCGTAGTGGGCCATGTCGACCATCAGCTTCGCACCGACCTCATCCGCGATTTCTTTGAATCGATCGTGAGGAATTTCGCGTGGGTAGGCACTCGCACCGGCGACGATCAGTTTCGGTTTATGCTCGCGAGCCAATTTGACGATTTGGTCAAAGTCCAAGCGATGGTTGACTTCATCGACACCGTAGTTGACGAAGTTGTAGAGGCGACCGCTCATGTTCAGCTTCATGCCGTGGGTCAGGTGACCGCCCTGGGCCAAGTCCAATCCCAGCACGGTGTCGCCGACTTCGAGGCAGCTCAGGTAAACCGCCGCGTTGGCTTGCGAGCCGCTGTGAGGCTGGACGTTGGCGGCTTCCGCACCAAACAGCTCCTTGGCCCGGTCAATCGCGATGGATTCCACCACGTCAACGTGCTCGCAGCCGCCGTAGTAGCGGCGACCGGGATAGCCCTCGGCGTATTTGTTGGTCAGGACGCTGCCGGTCGCTTCCATGATCGCGGGGCTGGTGTAGTTCTCGCTGGCGATCAATTCCAAACCGTCTTGCTGACGAGTCGTTTCGGCTTGGATTGCATCCCAAATGGCGGGGTCTTGTGACTGAATGAAGCTCATGGCAGGTCAATTCGAAGCGTGTGGGGAAGAGGGCTCGTGGAAGCATTGTCGATTCCGATTAAAAAACCGTCAATGACTGAAAAAAGTCACCGGACGCGGTGAATTGACCGGTTTTCGTATCTTGGCGTCAGATCGCGAAACAATCCTCCGCCAGTCCGATGTCCTACAATCACAATCAGTGATTCATCACGAAAGAGACGGGGTATCCAGATGTGTGCCTCCGCCCGCAGAATTCTGTCTCTGAATTTCAACGCAAACCATTTGTACAAGGACTGTCTTGCAATCCACGCCCGTTAACCGAGGAACACTGTTTTGCGGGCTGATGCTCAGCCTTGTATGGGCCGGATGCACGGCGAAAACGCCTCCAGCGGATATCAACGCTTCTGCGGATCGAGCGACCGACGAACCGAATCCGACGAAGCGAGATTCCGGCCCGGTAGCTTCGGCGGCGGAAGCAGAACCCGCAAAATCGGAAACGGCACCCGCCGAAGAGACCCCGGCGGTAATGACGCCGAGCGATGATCGTGGCACGGCGATGTTGCGAGACGCGGTCGGGTCGCAAGCCTGTGTCGCCTGTCATCCCAATCGTGCCAAATCATTTTTCGAGACCACTCACGCGGATTCGTTGCGGTTGCTGGACGCGAAGGTCGAACCAGAGTTGAAGTCGTTCTTCCACCAGCCCAGTTCCCAGCGGATGAAGGTCGTCCGGGAAGGAGAACAGATCCGCCATCAGTCGTGGCAGGAATTGCCGCAAACCGATTATGTGATGCCGCTGAGCGACTATCCGGTCGATCTGGTGATGGGCAGCGGCACGTTTGCGAAGTCGTACTTGGTCCGTGACGGCGAGGCTCTGTTGCAGGCTCCCTTGTCGCGCTACACCGAACGGGGCGAGTACGACATGTCGCCCGGGTACGACTCGCCGAATCATTTCGGTTTCTCTCGTCAGGTCACCGACGATTGTTTGTTCTGTCACGCGGGCTCTTTGTCACGCGTGGATGGGAATCGAAACGTTTCTGTTCTGCATGAGTTGGCGATCGGATGCGAGCGTTGTCATGGCGGTGGGCGACAACATGTTGATCTTGCAAATCAATTGGCAACAAACACGATTGATCTCGATGAGACGCATGATTGGGAAATTGTTCATCCAGAGAAACTTGAACGGGACGCCCTCGAATCGCTTTGTGCGCAATGTCACTTGCAAGGCGACGTCCAGATGTTTGTTCGCGGCGCCGATTCATGGTCGTTTCATCCTGGCCAGGATCTGGCAGGAACACGGTTGGTTTACAACGTGGGGCCGCCGGAAAAGGAAGCGGGGACAACGACGTTCGTGGGGCACTTTGGCCAGATGCACGCCAGCGAGTGCTACTTGGGCTCCGAGAGTCTCACGTGTGTCACGTGCCACGATCCGCATCAGCGAGTCGATGATTCCAATCGTGAAATGATTCACAGGAATCATTGCTTGTCCTGCCACGACAACATGGATTGTGGCGAAGAGTTGACCGTGCGTTTGGAAACGAACGAGAACTCGTGTCACCAATGCCACATGCCTCGATCCGAGACTGAGGTTCCTCACGTGTCGATCACCGATCACCGGATTGCCGTTCCAAGGCAGCGGACCGAAACGGATGCATCAGGCGAAGAGGTCGACGGTGAGCAAGTGACTGCGTTGCCGACGGCAATCGCGTTGCTCGATCGATCCCCAGCTGGTAGTTGGCAACGAGAACTGAACGAATCCACCGCGGTTGCGCAGTGGCTTTGGATGGGATCGGACTCCCGTTTCAACAACGTGGTCGTTTTTAAGCTCGCGGCTGATCGATTGCGGTCGGCCATTCAGACAGCCGAAGAATCTGAATTGGACCCGAATGTTGCGCACGTGTCGTTGATCGAAGCCAAAACGCGACTGGCGAGTTTGCTGGATCGAATCCTGTTGTTCCTAGAACAGGAACGTGCAGAGTTGGATGCGACGCGTTTGGCAACAGAAAGCCAAACGTTGATGGAATGGGTTTTATCGGAAGAGAAACAGCCCACGCCAGAGGTCCAGGTTGCACTCGAAAGCTTGGCAAACTTGGCGGCGGCGGAAGATCGGCATCTCGAAGCGTATCAACTCTATCAGCGGTTGGTGAAACTACGCCGGAACCCAGCGGATTATTACAACTTGGGGCTGGCGTGTGGGAAATTGCGTCGGTTCGGTGAAGCCGAGCAAGCGTTCATGGAATCCATTCGCATTCAACCGACCTATCCCCTGCCCTACGCTTCGCTGGCTCGTCTGTATCAAACGATCGATCCAAGAACAGCCTCGAACTACATGCAACTGTCTCAACGTTTGCGTCTGGTGCAGCAAGGGAGTGCCAATCGCGGAAGTGAAGAACGGTAGCCAGACCAAATGTGCTGTTCGTTCACGAAGTCGGCTGAACGGGCAGTTGCTCCACTCGCAGTTTTTTTTCGAGCGAAGCCAAGACCTCGCAAGCCGGATCCACGACCCCGTTCGCGACCCAAGCTCGCAAATCGTCCTCTGGTGAAACCGTGCAGGACTTCAACAACACCACTTCATCCGCATCGCATAACAACCCAACCCACATGGCGATGGAGTCCGTTGTGGTGGACCAATTTTCGGGCAGAGGTGCATTCGATGCTGAGTGGTAAACCACGTCGGGCCGCAAAAATTTGATTAGCGCGGACGCTGGCGTTTTTGAATCGCTCAGCGGCGCCGAGTAACGCAGCCAGGCGGCTTCTGAATCAAGGATCTCCACCGGAGAAAGTCGAGCGTCAGCTTGAAACGCTTCCGCGAGATGTCGCATGGAGTGTTCCAGCATCGCGACGCACAGCCAGTGAACCGCTCGCGGATCGCCCGGTCGCAATCGATCCCATTCACGCACCGCATCGATCATTTGCCCGCCACCAATGATCAAGCAATCATCGGCGGGAGGTTGGTTGCGGTACCAATGATGAAAGTCATCCAGCAGATGAGGGCGAGTCAGCAGGCTGCCACCCAGTTTGATCACACGTCGTTTCATCGGACCTCTCGGTGGTTGTCCAACCACAAACGAGCGACCGCAAATGCGGGGGCCGACCGCGAAACTTCGGGCGTCAAACGATCACGCAAGTCAATTGTGTTGCATCGGTTGGTTCGAGTGATCAGATCCTGTCCGTGTCCGCTGAGCAACAGCGTGATGTTTTCGTCCGCCTGTCCGCTGATCCGTTCGATCCAGCGTTGCAGGCTTTGGTCGATCTGAATTTGAGCGGAGGCGATGATTTGCTGAGACAACGAATCAGCTTGCTCGCTGGAAAGTTCATTTGCGTCCAAGCCAACCATCTTTGCCAGTCGCCGATAAGCCGATTGTCTGTCACGAGGTCTTCCGTCGGCGGAGTCCAGGTCTTCGGAGGACTCAGGTTGCTGTCGCAGGATTAGTCTCGCGTCATCGATCGTCGCGAAAAATTCGTTCATGATCGGAACGTCGATGCCATCGATGCGGAGGCTGTCTACGAGCGAACACACAGGCGTTCTTCGACATCCGATGTAGACCAGAGATCCATCACGAAGCCTTTGGTGGTCGGTTTTGGCATCGGTTGAAACGCGTCCGTTCTGAAGCGGAATGATATCGGTTGTGGTGGAACCCACATCGATCAAAATCCCATTGGTGGACACATGGTTCGCCGCCCAAGAAGCCAACGCGTGCCAGTTGGAAGCCGCCAACGCGTCGACCTGCGAAGGGACTGCATCGACGCCAATGAATTTTCCGGCAGTGGAGTAGAACGCGAGCTCGGCACGGCGACTGAACTGTTTCGCCGCTGACTGAACGTGTTCAGCAATGTGCGTCACGCCGTGTTGGCGGTCGGTGAAGCAATCGGCCAGCTCGCCCGTCATCGTGACCGCGATGCCATCGATCGAATCCGCATTGGTTTGCGAATCCGCCAGCAACGATGTCCAGTCTGAACGCAGTTGTTCAGCAAGCGATTCGGGGCGTTTCCACATCGGAAAAAACGATTCCCGGGCGGTCGTTTCCTCCGTTTGCTGGTTGATCAAAACCGACTTCAAGTTGGCACCGCCGACATCGACACCCATTACAAACCTGGGGGATGCTTCTGGTGACGGTGAAGTCGGTTTTGTTGTCAAGGATTCTTCCATTGGTAGGCGGTCAAAGAATTCAAAGCCCGAATCAAGATCAACGGCTGGTCAGCTTCGCTAGAGACCGCCAGGTGAGCCCAGCTGTCTTCAGCGAGTTGTTGAGTGTCGAGCACCTTGAATTCATCGGGATTCGCTTCGATCAAGCGTAGTTTGCCGTCGGCACTGAGTGACAAAATACGATTTTTGTTGCGGATCATCGACCAGTATTTGCCCACGGGAGCAGAGGTCCACTGAATCGAACCATCGTCGACCGACAAGCAACTGAAACGTTCATTCTTGAGATGTAAGTAAACGTGGTCGTCCACCACGACAGGTGAAGACATGTAGCCTTGAGTCTTCTGATTCCAACGCTCGTTCGCTGCCCAGGATTTTGTCGAGTCGCCACGTTGAATGTCAAACAGTTGGCTCTTTCCGCTGTGGGCTGCTGTGAACACGGAGTCGCCAATGGCGAGCGGTGTCAGAATGTTCATGCCGCGAAAGGCTTCGATGGTTTCTCGCCAGAGAACATCGCCGGACTCGAGTGACACGCCGCAAAGTTCTTCGCGAGTCTGAACCAGCAATTGCTCTTGACCCGCGATCGTCGCGATCGAAGGACTGCTGAACGCGCCGCGGGACATCATGTCCTCGCCGCCCGAAAGAACTGTCCAGAGGACCTCGCCGGATTCCAACGACAGCTTTGTTAATCCCGCGCCCACTTGAACGTAGACCGCTCCGTCGTGAATGAGCGGCGAACAGGCCGCACCGAATGGCTGTAAAGCCGAACCGGTCTCTGCCGGGAAATCAATCATCCAGCGTTCTTCGCCTGTTTCGGTGTCCAGGCAAACCAGGACATCGCGCATGCCCAGCACAACCAAATACCCCGGGACGCACGCCGGAGTGGCTCGAATCCAGTCGCCGTTGGCTGCCGCGAAAAATGGCACGGACATGGAGCCCTCCCATTGGTGTTCCCAACGCAAGTCGCCGGTCGCGATGTCATAGGCGGTCACTCGCTCGAATTGTTTGTTCACCGTTTCGGTCGTGAACACCAACCCGTCCACCATCACTGGGCCGCTGTAACTCGGGCCGAGAGCAACCGACCAAGCTTTCTCAATGTTTCCTGAGAGACGATCGGGCCAGGCGGTCGGTTGAGCGAGCGTGCCGTCTCTATTGGGGCCTCGCCATTGATTCCAACTGCTCGACTCCAAGCGATTCGGTTCGGCGGAGTGAACGGGCATCCCAGCAGGGGCAAGACTAAAACAAAAAACCGCCAGCAATAGCCGAGAAGCTCGAAGACGCATGTCAGGGTCCGATCGCGAAAAGGAAGTGGTCAACCAATCCATAATGCAGCGCGGGCAAGTTGCAGCCACGCTTTGCCTGCCGGATCAGACATGTCGTAGTCTTTGATCGGAATATATGCCTTTTGATGGTCGACGACGCGAATGGGAATGGAGGAATTCTTCGCCAGTTGATTCATCCGCGAACGGTTGGAGTACTGGATCACGATGAAGCGATCGTTGCTGGTCAGCGAAACCAAACCCCATGAGGCTGCGTCCAGCCGAAGTTCGCAAAGTTCCAGCATGCGAAGTGCAGGCGGCGGTGGCGAACCAAAGCGGTCTTCGAGCTCTTCGCGAATGGCCTTCACATCCTCCGCTTTCTCGATCCGAGTCATCCGGCGATACAGATCGATCTTGTGCCGTAGGTTGGGAACATAGTCTTCCGGCAGATAAGCTTCGATCGGCAAGTCGATGTCCACGTCGGCAGACAACTTGGGCGGCAGTTTTTGGGCTTGCCGGACCGCGTCTTCCAGCAGTTGGCAATACATTTCGTAACCCACCGCGGCGATGTGGCCGGATTGTTGACTGCCGAGCAAATTACCCGCCCCGCGAATTTCGAGGTCTCGCATCGAAATCGCGAAACCGGCGCCCATCTGGGAATACTCTTCGATCGCTCGCAGGCGTTTGCTGGCTTCTGGTGTGAGCCGTTTGTTCGGCGACACCAGCAGGTAGCAGTAGGCCTGATGTTTGTACCGACCCACGCGGCCACGCAATTGGTGCAGATCGCTCAAGCCGTAACGGTTGCCATCATCGATGAACATGGTATTGGCGTTGGGAATGTCCAATCCGCTTTCGATGATCGTCGTGGCCAGCAACATGTCGAACTTGTGATCGATGAAGTCGACCATGATTTGTTCGAGCGCACCTTCGACCATCTGTCCGTGCCCGATCCCAATTCGAAGCTCAGGAACGATGGCTTTGATTCGAGCGGCCAAGTCATCCATGTCGCCGATGCGATTGTGGACAAAGTACATTTGGCCGCCGCGATTGAGTTCTCGCACGATCGCGGAACGCAACATCTTGTCGTCCCAACGTGTCACCTTGGTCTCGACCGCCATTCGTTCGGCCGGTGGCGTTTCCAGGTTGCTGATGTCGCGGACGCCGACCAATGCCATGTGCAGCGTTCGTGGGATGGGCGTCGCCGAAAGCGTCAGGACATCGACGTTGCTGTGCCGAGTCTTCAGGCGTTCTTTCACCGCCACGCCGAACCGCTGTTCTTCATCGATGACAACCAAGCCGAGGTTGTTGAAGTCAACGTCTTTGCTGGCGACGCGATGAGTTCCAATGACAATGTCCGCTTTGCCTCGTCGGATTTCCTTGACCGTTTCGCGTTGTTCGGCCGGCGTGCAGAAACGGCTGAGCTTGCGGATTTCGACCGGGAACTCCGCCATCCGTTCGCGGAAAGATTGATAATGTTGTTCGGCCAACACGGTGGTCGGGACCAACACCGCGACTTGGTAACCGGACGAGACCGCTTTGAACGCAGCCCGCATGGCGACTTCGGTTTTGCCGAATCCGACGTCGCCACAAATCAGCCGGTCCATCGGCCGCGGGGCCTCCATGTCGGCTTTCAGTGCTTCGATGGCTGACAACTGATCGGGAGTTTCCAGGTAAGGGAAACTCGCATCGAACTGACGTTGCCATTCATTGTCGGGCGACATCGGGATACCAAGCCGAGTCGCGCGTTTCGCTTGCAGTTCCAGCAACTCGTCGGCCATGTCGGTGACAGCCGCTTCGGCTGCCTTGCGTTGATTGGTCCAACTGATGCCGCCGATTTTCGCGAGTTTGGGGCGGTTCTTCGTTCCGCCGACGTATCGCTGGACCAATTGAATTCGCGAGGCGGGAACGTGGATCTTGGTCCCGCCGTCGAACTCGATGGTCAAGTGTTCTTGGTGTTGGCCATTCTTTTCGATCGAGTTCAGCCCGCGGTACAACCCAATGCCGTGCGACAGGTGGATCACCAAATCGCCGGGCGTGAGCTGCGTGAACGAATCGATCGGTTTGCCGCGAGTCCGTGTCTTCGCGCGACGCACTGGGCTGCGGTGGAAAAGCTCGGCGCCGGTGAGCACCAAGATCTCTGCGTCGGTCAAACGGAAACCGCCACTGAGGTCAGCGACCGTCATGTGCAAGCGACCTTGTTTGGCCGCGTCGGTGTCCTCGAGCAACTCGGTCAGTCGTTGTCCATCGGCGGGAGTGTCCCCGACGACGATGACTTCGTGTCCCGCCGCGACCGAGTCGACTTTCGATTTGGTTTCATCCAGCGACGTTGCAAAGCTATCCGCGCTGGCGGTGTGCAAGTCGACGACGTCTGTCGGCGCTCCTTCGGCCAGCGACGTGCCCGTGACGACTTTGTGACTCTTCAATTCCGAAAGCAGTTCCTTCATCGAAACGAAGCGTTCGGTCTTGGCAACTCGCGCGAGCAAAGCATTCGACGATTGGTGGCAATCTGATGGATCGATCACCAACACCACGGTGTCCTCGGGCAAGTAGTCGACGATCGTGGCTTCGGCGCCGACGGTGTCATCGACGACGAGGTCCAGCGGTTCGTCGTTGTTCTCTTCTTCCGCGAAAGGGCTTTTGACGGGCTGGGTTCCAATCGCGGCAAGTTCGACTTTGCTAAGCGTTTCGCTACTTCGCTGCGTGGCGGCGTCGAATCGGCGGATGGATTCGATTTCGTCGTCGAACCACTCGATTCGAATCGGCTGCGGTTGATCAGGCGAATAGACGTCGAGCAATCCGCCGCGGCTGGCGAATTCACCTGGTACCTGGACCGCAGTCACGGCCGCGAATCCGGCTTCGGCCAACCAACGTCGGATGTCTTCGGGATCGACGATGTCGCCGACCGACAATTCGCGGGTCGCTTTTTCGAGACTCGAAACCGACGGCACTCGCTGGATGGCGGCTCCGATGTAAGAGGTCACGACCAGCGGTTTGGGCGAATGTTGATCGCGGGCGCGAAGTCGCTGCAGCACTTGCAATCGCGCTGCGTAATCGGCGTCCCGGATGGAACTGCCGGTTCCGTCGCCGGCGGACAGCGGCAACGCGACGACGTCTTCGATCCCGAACGAGGAAATGTCGCCCGCGACAATGTCGGCGTCGACGGCTTGCGGGAGCAGGACCAGCACGTGCGGGTGATGGCGGGTCAGCGTGGCGGCCAGCAAACCTCGGATCCCGCCCCAAACGCCCGAAAACGCCAGCGGAACCGGATCATTTGACTTCTTTGCCTTCCGTTTGGGCGTCCGCCCCAAGACCTCCCCCAGCCCAACTTTCGCGTCCAGGATGGCCGGGACATCGCGAAGGGATCGCAGCTTTTGCGTGGAAGCGTTTTTCGAAGCGGTGGGCACGGCGAACGAGACCTGGATGAAATCGGGGTGCAAAACAGCCTCCGGTGACGAAGGCCGCCATGAAAACGTATCTTGATCGTAGTTTTTCGCCTACCTCAGCGATCCCCACCCTGTTTCCTCGCACAAAAAAGACAAACAACATGAGCATCGGTATTGGCATCGTCGGCGCCGGAATGATCTCCAATTTTCATGCCAAAGCCATCGCGGATTCCACGAATGGGCACTTGGTGGGGTGTTACAACCGCAACACCGAGCGAGCCGAAGAATTCGTGGCCAAGCACGGCGGCCGCGTTTTCAAAACACTCGAGGAAATGCTGGCCGATCCCGAAATCGGGGCTGTTTCGGTTTGCACGCCCAGCGGGGCTCACGCCGAACCTGCGATCCAGGCCGCCGAAGCTGGCAAGCACGTGATGATCGAAAAACCGCTTGAGGTCACTCAGGAACGCTGCGACCAAATCATCGACGCCTGCGAAAAAGCCGGTGTGCAACTGGGCGTTACCTTTCAGAGCCGTTTCCACGAATCTTCGCGGCTGATGAAAAAGGCGGTTGAGGAAGGTCGGTTCGGCAAAATCACGATGGGCGACGCCTACGTGAAGTGGTATCGCAGCCAAGAGTATTACGACAGCGGCGCGTGGCGAGGAACCTGGAAACTCGACGGCGGCGGTGCGTTGATGAACCAAGCCATCCACTCCGTCGATTTGTTGCTGTGGTTGATGGGCGACGTCAGCGAAGTGTCCGCGATGGCGTCGACGATGACTCACGAACGCATCGAAGTCGAAGACATCGTCGTCGCAACGTTGAAATTCAAAAACGGTGCGTTGGGCGTCATCGAAGCCACCACGACGACCTATCCCGGGGCGCTGAAGCGAATCGAGATCGGCGGCAGCGAAGGCAGCGCGATCCTGGAAGAAGAAGACCTGACCCAGTGGGAATTCGCCAACGAAACCGAGGAAGACGAAGCCATCCGAAAACGCATGGCTGGGATGACCGAAACGGGTGGCGGTGCCAGTGACCCGTCCGCGATCGGTCACCACGGTCACACTGCCGTCTTCAACGATTTTCTCGATGCGATCACCGAGGGACACAGCCCTCAAATCAATGGCACCGAAGGCCGGCGAAGTGTGGCGTTGATCAACGCGATTTACGAAAGTGCACGCACGGGCAAGACGGTGCAGCTATAACGGTAGGGGACCGTACGACGGACTTCCGAGTCCGTCGGTGCCAATGACTTTTTGACGGACTTGGAAGTCCGTCGTACGCAAAGTCGGTGGCTGAATGATGCACTGGAACATGTTCCGCTTCTCCCCACCCACATCCCACCCTGCCCCACCCCAGCCAAATGAACAAGCTTTTTGTTTGGAGCGTCGTCCTTGCCTCGACGCTGTTTGCTTCTGTGTCCTTTGCTCAGGAGTCATCCGGTCGTCCCAACGTCTTGATGATTTGCATCGACGACTTGAACGACTGGGTGGAACCGCTGGGCGGGCATCCTCAAGTCCAAACGCCGGCGATGCAGGCGTTGGCCGAACGTGGCATGACGTTCACCAACGCTCATTGCCAATCGCCGCTGTGCAATTCTTCGCGAACCAGTTTGATGCTCTCGCTGCGTCCTTCGACGACGGGCATCTACGGCTTGGCACCCTGGTTTCGTAATTTGCCAGAATGGAAAGATCGAGTCGCGTTGCCTCAGCACTTCAAAGCTCATGGGTATCGAACGTACTCCGCGGGCAAGGTTTATCACGGTCGCTCCGGCCGTGATAAAACCGAATTCGATGAGATTGGTCCGCCTGGAGTCGCCGGTGTGAAGCCGCCCAAGAAGCTGATTCCGATGACACCGGTCGGCGATCACCCGCTGATGGACTGGGGCGTTTTCGATCACCGCGATGAAGACAAGGGCGACTACATCGTGGCTGACTGGGTGACAGAAAAGCTCAGTGCGATGCCCGGCGACGAGCCGTTCTTCATGAGCTGTGGTTTCTTCTTGCCACACGTTCCCTGTCACGTCACGCCGAAGTGGTGGGAACTCTACGACGATGAAACGTTGCAGTTGCCACCTTATCGAAGCGACGATCGGCTCGATTGTTCCCCCTTCAGTTGGTACCTGCACTGGGAATTGCCCGAGCCTCGCATGAGTTGGTTGGAAGCTCACGACCAACAGAAGAACTTGGTGCATTCCTATTTGGCCTGCATCAGTTTTGTCGACAGCCAAGTCGGCCGCGTGCTTGCCGCACTCGAAGAATCGCCTCACCGCGACAACACGATCATCTGTTTGTGGAGCGACCATGGATGGCACTTGGGCGAAAAGAATGTCACCGGAAAAAACACGCTGTGGGAACGGTCGACCCACGTGCCGTTGATCTTCGCGGGACCCGGGATCGCTCATGGACGAACGCAGTCGCCAGCAGAATTGTTGGACATCTATCCCACGCTTGCGGAACTGACCGGATTGCCCGCCCCGAAGGATGTCGAAGGCCTGAGTTTGGTCACGCAGTTTCAATCCCCTAATCAAATTCGCGAAACGCCTGCGATCACCGATCACAACCCCGGCAACCAAGGCATCAAAGGCGAACGTTATCGTTTGATTCGCTACGCCGATGGCAGCGAAGAACTCTATGACGTCATCAACGATCCAAACGAATTCGAGAACTTGATCGGGCACGCCGAGCATGCGGATGCTGCTCAACGACTGAGACAGTTTGTGCGTTCGGATCCCGCCCCTCTGGCGAAGAACAGCCAGCATCGCGTTCTGGAAAAGAAGGCCGATGGTTGGTACTGGGAACACAAGAAGATCGACCCCAGCAACCCACCCATGAGCATCGCCCCCAATCAACCGTCCGATTTGAGTCGTTAGTCGAAGATATTTCGTTATGAAGCCGCGCAGACGATGTGAACACCTTCACGCTCCGCAAACATCTTGGCTCCCCTCGCCTCGCTTCGGGGGCGGGCAGTTTTCTGCTACTGCTTTTCGGCTGATTTTCACATGGCGTACCTCTCCCGAAACGAAGTTTGGGGAGAGGTCGAGCGAC
>TARA_R110002073_G_scaffold336551_1_pt1 | contig 105078 bp, 80 predicted proteins | sample TARA_R110002073 | Tara Oceans TARA_R110002073 (sample SAMEA4397174) | marine metagenome | biome: Polar Biome; feature: [DCM] deep chlorophyll maximum layer (ENVO:01000326); material: water (ENVO:00002006), including particulate matter (ENVO:01000060) such as... | depth 40 m
CTAGACTTTCATAACCCCTGGATCAGGTTTTGGGGAGCATTCCACACCGATTGGCTTGGAAGCCGGTCACAGCAATCACTTTTTCGACGGGAGCAACTGCGCCAGCTCTTGTATTTGCTTGCAGATGAAGATCCCGCCCAGCTCTCTAAGTCTCTCGAATTGCTGATTTCATCGAATGAAGTTCGCTTTCATATCAAGCAACTCGCCATAGAAACTGCCGGACAACTCTGCCCCACTCACGAGTTGAAGGAATTCGTCTTTTCGCTGCTCAATCGGAATGAATGGCGAGACCACGTGTATCGAGATGTCTTTCACAGTAGCGACGATTGGATCGAAGCACTTCACGAGGAGGGGCGTCTCGTCAAGATGCTGCTCGCCGAAGAGTCATCAGATTATGGAACGGCAGAGTGGCTCATCAATTCAGTCGCGAATCGTATTCCGCTGGTAGTCGACTCTGCTCTGGATGCGATTACGAATGCGGGTCTAACCGAGCGAATGTCCAATTTTCTGTTGTTCTCAGACGCCGAGTCGGAATCAGATCGTGTGTTTGAGCACCGGCTCGCGACAATTCCTAGAGCCGTGGAGCCTCCTTACATCCATTGGGAAACGATTTCACAGGTTCGTCCAGATCGAGTGATCGATCTTTTGGCGGCATTTCTCGTAGATTGCTCTCGCAACAAAGAGAAAATTCGTACGGGACGGCGGCTAACTGTCGACCACGGCAACGAAATCAAAGCAATTTGTGCGGCGGCTCGTCGCGTACCATGGCTCGCAACTCGGAAGCTAACGCCAATTCTTGTCGCGTTCGCAAGACGTAAGATTAAGGAACAAAGAGCTTGGAAGAACCGGCAGGAAGGTGACAGTGTCGAGTATCCGCGTACAAAGATCCCAGCGATACTCTTGCGCACGCTGAGCGCTGCCTATGTCGCACTTGCGAGGGAACATCCTTCTCGGTTCATCGATCTCAGTAATCGAATTGAAGGATTGAAATCGCGAAGCGTTCAGGCGTTACTTCTACGAAGTTGGACGGCCTTGCCACCAGACGCCTATGCGGATCAAGCGTTGGAATGGTTGCTCACAAACCGCAATCGACTGCGATGTGGCTCAGAGAGGCGAAAACCTCGCTGGAACGAAGCGGCCGAGTTGATACGACGCATGTCACCTCACTGTTCCGAGGATATTTTTCAGCAACTCGAGAAGACGTTGCAAAGATATCGCGATCCTGATGAAAAGATGCGTGCAGGTTGGTGGTTGAAAAACGCCCGCGAAGGTTATTATCGAAATGGATTTGGAGCGGCCGCATATTTTCTGCTGCCTGCGCTCGATCCCAAGCGACGAAGTTCAGAGGCAACGGGGCAGATCGGTGTACTCAAGCGGAAGTTCGCAGACTATCCAAAGGATCACTTTCTCCGATCCGGACCAAGGGGCGGCATGGTCCGTTCACCTTTGGGAAACGCAGCGACTCGCAGAATTAGCGACAAGCAATGGTTGCGGTTGATAGGAAACAAAAGGATTCCACAACGCGATAGCGTCTCTGCTAAATACGGCAAAAACAGAATCACGGAAGCATCGGTTGAGATGTTTGCGCAAGATTTCGGAATCGCCGCGAAACGCGAGCCAGAGCGATTCGGGAAGTTGGCATTGCGATTTCCAGCTGATTCTCCGCCCGATTACCTTGCTGCGGTCTTTTCAGCATTACAGGAGAAAAAGCCGCCGAATGAAGTACCTGAAGCAGACAGAGATGCCTGGCAGCCAGCCTCCCGAGAATCGATCGATCGCGTATTGGATTCAGTTGGACTATGCGATGATAGCTATTTGATGCGTCAGTTTTGCTGGCTGATACTGAAACGCACGGATCTTGAGCCATCCGAGCGTATCATTTCCCGCTTGGTTGAGTTAACGAGATTCTCTGATCCGCACTACGATACGCCTGACCAAGTGAATCCGAGCGGGGAGTCTAAACGCGAACGCGTTCATCACTTCGAGACCGTGGCAATCAATCATGTTCGAGCACTCGCAGTTTCGGCAATTGGATCGATTCTCTACGAACACGAAAACCTTTTCACGAGATTTGAATCAGCCTTAGAGCCTCTCCTCCGCGATCCACATCCTGCAGTTCGCATGGCCTTGATCGGTGCTTGCCTGCCTATTTGGAATTTCAACCATGCACTTGCCGTAGACTGGTTCATCGAAGCATCGACAAGAGATTTGTGGCCAGCATCTGGAAGGAGTGCCCAGCGGTTGATGAACTGTGCTTTCCCAGAGTTCACTGAGCAGCTAACGCCGTTGATTCAAGAGATGGTTTCATCGGAAGAAGCATGCATTGCAGAGGAGGGAGCCCAGGAATCGACCGCACGTTGGCTATTCTTTGATGTTTTCTTCAAGCTCGTTGAGACCTGTCGCAAAGGAACTGATTCGCAACGACTAGGAGTCGCGAGAATCGTTGCCAATTTTGCGAAAGACGAAAAGTACTCAGAAAAGTGCCTTCCGATTCTCACGGAGATGTGCAACGATCCGAACGAAAAAATTCGCGAAGTCACGGCAAGAGCCTTTCATGACGAGCGGCTATTGGAAATCCCAAATGTTTCGGCCTTCATGTTGCATTTCATTGAATCTAAGGCGTTCGATGACGATCCCGACAGTCTATGTGATGCTTTCCACGACTTCGGCGGATCCCTGACTCAATTTACGGAAGTTGTTTTCGCAACGGTTAAACAAGCGATCAAAATCCAAAGCAGTCCGACGGAAAAGCCCAATCGACGAATAGGCCTGCTGGATCGCCATTTAACCGGAGTAATATTGCGTCTCTACGAACAATCAGGATCGCCGAAAGACACTCATATCCGTGACGCATGCTTGGACGCAATCGACGACATGCTTAAAAATCGGATCGCACCAGCGCGTTCGTTGCTTGAAGAACTCTCCAAGTAGGGCAACTAATGCTGAACTCAAACGCAACTGGCCAAAACTACTGATCCGGTAACGCTGGCACTGCTGGTGGTCGTTGACAACCACCAGAGCGTTTTGTCGAACCGATTCTGCCAGATGCTCGGAGTCGAGGCGTCTGAGGTCGTCATTCGCAACTATTCTCAGCGATGGGGTAGCGCGACCCAAAACGGAAGACTAGCTTTCAACTGGCGAATTATTATGGCTCCACGCCCACTGATCGACTACGTCGCCGCCCATGAAGCATGTCATCTCATCCACAACGACCACTCCGCCGACTTCTGGCGTCTGCTGGAAAGAATCATGCCGGACTACGAATCCCGGCGACTGCAACTAGCGATTAACGGCGCTAAGTTTCAACTGTAACAGGCGTTGAATCGCCGGACACTTCCAAACTGTAACATGCGCTTCGGCACTGTTTGGGTGAATTAACGCTGAGCAAATGAAGACAGGCTCGCTCGCCGAATCACCCGGACACATCCAGGAACTCTCCATTCCTGGTGACCTCGGGGTTCTTGAGGCTCATACGGCTTAAGTGCAGTGCTCACAAGGTTGAACTCACCCTCCTGAACGCAGTTGGGGAGGGTCGGAATGCGAGCGTTCAGCGAAAATTCCGGGGAGGGCAGTGCGTGCCACTACCCATACCCGACCCTCACCCTCGCGTACGCCTGAACGGCGTCGCTCGATCTCTCCCCAAACTTTGTTTCGGAAGAGGTATGCCATGTGAAAATCTGCCAAAAAAACGGTATCAGAAAACTGTACGACCCTTGGTGCACAGGGTTTTGATCACAGGCTGGAAGCCTATGCCACCTTCGGTCAGACCAGTTTGGTTTTGCCGGGGATTGCGTACGCGGGTTCGGGAAGGGACGCGTTCATGTCCAGGTTCTCTGGGAACAAACTCAACGTCGATTCGTTCACCGCGAAGTCCCACGTTACCAGCTTGCCGGTGTAAGCGGCCATGCGTCCGAGCACTGCGGTCAGCGAACTGTCCGCGGTCTCTTTGAATTCGACGATGGGCTTTCCCGCACGAACGCTGTCGACCAAGTCCTTGTGCTCTTGTTTGTACGCTGCACCAATGTCGCCCTTCATCGACCACACTTCGTTGCCATCTTTGTCTCGGATCTCAGCACCGCGGTTGAGTCCGTAGATCGTGCAGATGCCGTTGCTGCCATAGATGACATTGGAGTTGTCACTCTGGGCGTTTGGAATTTGACGACACTTGAACGAAACGGTTCGGTTGCCAGGATAGAGGTAGTCGATGCTCATGCTATCCCACATCTCGCTGCCTTCGGGACGAGTGAACCGGCCGCCGCTGCCATAAGCAGATTCAGGCGGACCGCCCATGATCCAGTTGATCGCATCGATGTTGTGAACCGCTTGCTCAGCGATCTGGTCACCCGACAACCAAATGAAATGCATCCAGTTGTAGATTTGGTACTCGGTATCGCTCATGCCCTCTTTGCGAGTCTTGTTCCAAATCCCGTTGCTGCAATAGCGAGCCGTCGCGGAGATGATGTCGCCGATCGCACCATCGTGCAGTCGTTTGATCGCTTCGACGTAATTGGTCTGCCGACGATACTGGGTGCCAGTCACGATCGAGGTCTTGTTCGCGACGGCTTGCTCGTGTGCCTTCACACATACGCGGTAGCCAGCGGGATCAACGCAGGTTGGCTTTTCCGCAAAGACGTGTTTCCCCGCGTCGACCGCTTCGGCGACGTACTGCGGCCGAAAACCAGGAGGTGTCGCGAACAACACGACATCGATTTCGGGGTCATCGAGAATCCGCTTGTAAGCATCAATCCCACCGTACATTTTGCCGGATTCGACGGAGACTTTGTCACCGTGTCGTTTGGAAAGCGACTCACAGATTTTGCCAAGCTTGTCGCCTTCCAAGTCCGCGATCGCGGCCAGAGAAACATTCTCGTTGATGGTGAGCGAATCATTGATCGCTCCGGAACCACGACCACCGGCTCCGATCAATGCCAATCGAATGTGCGAGTTGGGTGAGTGGCTCACCGACTCAGCAGGCTCCGCCCCGCGAATCGGACGTGCCGCCGAAGTAGCAGCGACTCCCGCGGTCAGAGCTGCGCCGGTGCTCATGAATCGGCGTCGGGTGGTTGCCTCGCGGCCGGCGGCGAGGTCGCCATTGGCTGGCGACGTGGTGTTGCTAGGGCGAGTGGTTTTCGGCATGGTCGGCGGGCTCCTGAAGGAGAATGCACGGGAGGGAAGAACTCGAATGTCCTCCCCAGTTTAATGCAATCCCGCCGCCAATTCCGAAATCGTTCCGAGACGGGCTGACATCCGCCGTTCGCAACTTGCACGGTACGCGATCAAGCCAAATCCGGCTTTCTGCAGCCGCACCAGCCCAACGCAAGCGAGAGGATCATCGACATCCACGACTTGCGTTGCGGGCCAATGAACCAACCGCTTGCTTCTCTCAACTCTCAGAATCTAAGTCCGAAAGCTTGTTTCAGCTCAGGCTTCGTCGAGCAGATCGACGGCTGCGAAGGCTTGGCCTTCCAACATTGCCAGGCTGGCTCCACCACCGGTGCTGACGTGGCTGACATCGTCGGCGAACCCGAGTTGATCAACAGCAGCAGCGCTGTCACCACCGCCGATGATGCTGACGGCATCGCCATCGGCGATTGCTTGAGCGACGGCTTTGGTGCCTTCGTCCATCGGTGGTTTTTCAAACACGCCCATCGGTCCGTTCCAAACGATGGTCTTGGCCGACTTGATGACATCAGCGTACTTCTTCGCGGTTTCAGGTCCGATGTCCAAACCTTCCATGTCGTCAGGGATCTCGCCCGCAGCGACAACCTTCTTGTTGCAACCAGCGATATTGCCGAAGTCGTCACCGCAGTGCGTGTCGACGGGAAGCTGCAGCTTGTCGCCGCCCTTTGCCATCAATTCCTTCGCCAAATCGACCTTGTCTTTTTCGACCAATGAATTGCCGACTTTGCCGCCACTGGCCAATGAGAACGTGTAAGCCATCGCACCGCCGATCAAGACCGCGTCGCAGATGCCGAGCAAGTTGTTGATCACGTTGATCTTGTCGCTGACCTTTGCTCCACCCAGGATCGCGACGAAGGGTCGTTCTGGCTTGCTGATCGCATCGGTGAGGTACTGAATTTCTTTGGCGACCAAGTGCCCAACCACGCGAGGCTTGCCTGCCATCGCTTCGGGGACGGCGACCATCGAGGCGTCTTTGCGGTGGCAAGTCCCGAACGCGTCGTTGCAGTATGCGTCGGCCATCGCGGCCAACTTGCCGGCGAACTCTGAGTCGCCTTTCTTCTCGCCTGGATTAAAACGCAGGTTTTCCAGCACCAAGACTTCGCCAGCGGCCAGCGATTTGGCTATTCTGGTGGCGTAGTCCCCGACGGTGTCGGTCGCGAAATGAACTGTGCTGCCGAGCAACTCGCTCAAACGTTTCGCGGCTGGAGCCAGGGAATACTTCTCGTCACCTTCGCCACCGGTCGGTCGTCCCAGGTGGCTCATCAAGATCACTTTGCCACCGCGGTCGATGACGCTCTTGATGCTGGGCAACGCCATGCGAATGCGGCGGTCATCGGTGATGGCGAGCGATTCGTCCAACGGCACGTTGAAGTCAACTCGCATGAGAACGGTTTTGTCTTGAACGTCGATTTGATCAATGGTTTTCTTGGCCATCTGCCGGGAAACTCCGAGGTTGTGTTGAGTGGGGTCGATTTCAGCACCAAGTATCGGCCAGCGACCCAATTTCGCGAAGGGGACCGGCGGAACCCCGCTTTTTTCGCGGCAATGCGTGGTCCCCCCGGCGGGAACGGCGCTCCCGAGCGTCTTTTTCTCACGTCGCGCCACCGTCACAACCGAAACAAAGAGAGCGGTGACGATTCGCATGCGGCTCGTCAACAGCACCGGTCCGCCGTGAGTTTTGGTGGAACTGACGCACGTCGACCGGGTCAATTTGGATGATCATTCGCCACGAGTGATCTTTTTCGCGACGAAAGATGCCTCGAGCCAAAAGCTCAGGGCCGATTTTGATCGCAACCGATACCAGCGGGGGTGGTGCGGGTGAGAGCTCGCGCCGGGATTGCAATGCGCCATGGCCAAACGGTCACATCATCGCGAGACACCCTGGTTCGAGACTTCGCGGCCGCCAATGCCGCCGATCGTTCTCTCGTCGGAGCCCGTGTGACAACCGATTCGTTCCCGAAGAACAGTGTCGCCACGACATCGCTGCGGCGCCGTTTGGCGCAGGTGCCATTGGTCAGTGCGTTGATACTGGCGATGGTGTGCAGCGTGGCCTCGGCTCAATCGCCAACGGATTCGGCGCCACGTCGATTTTCGTTGCTGCCCGGTTCCGGATCGCCTCGCGTGGGATCGATGGCACACCGAGAAGAGATCCTCGCGGCGTTGCCGATGGATCGCCTGACCGACGAGGCCAAGCAACGCATTTTGGGCATCGCGGAAAAGCCGACTTTGTTCCGCCGGCTTCCATCGCAGATCGTTCCTTGCGACCGAGACATGTTCCTGTTCTTGACTCGCAACCCCGACGTCTTGGTTGGGTTGTGGGATCTGATGGGGATCACCCAAGTTCAATCCACTCGGACGGGTCCTTATCAGCTCGACGCCAGCGACGGTGTGGGAACGCTATGCCGAGTCGATCTCGTCTACGGCGACGCCAACAAACACATCTTTGTGGTGGACGGATCTTACGACGGCAAAATGACGCCGACCGAAATTCGCGGCAAAGGTGTCTTTGTTCTGGAGTCAACTTACACGGCGGGCGAAGACGGACGCACCCGAGTTTCAGGCACCCTTGACTGCTTCGTGCAACTCGACAGCCTCGGCATTGACCTGATCGCTCGAACGATGAGTCCCATCATCGGGCGTTCCGCGGACAGCAACTTTGAACAGACCGCACAGTTCATTGCTCAGGTTAGTGAAGCGAGCGAACGAAACCCGTCTGCCATGCTGGACATCGCGGCTCGTTTGCCACAAGTCAACCAAGCGACTCGGGACGAGTTTTCAAAAACGATCCTGGCCGTCGCGCGACGCGGGCAACAAGTCGCCGCACGCGCTCGCGAAAATTCGGCTCAGTGATTCGAGCTAGAACACTGATTCACGGCGAACACTGACTCAGTTCAGCGGTGCTTCCCACAATCCCAACGCGGGATTCTGCACGAAGTAAAACTCCGATCCGTCGACATCGGTGTGGAAGCCATCCTCTAGCGAATGAACGTCGTAGCGTTTCATCAACGCATCCAGGTCACCCGGCGTGAATCCGACCGAAGCGATCTCTTCATCGGTTAGTTTCCCGGCCGCATAAACGACCTCGAATCGGTTCTCCGGAGAACCATGGACCAAGTGAGCAGCAGCCGAAGGATCGCCCGCCAGATCTTCGTTCTCGGCCACCAACTGCATCACTTCGGCTTTGGTTCGATAGCCATACTTGCGAATCAATTGGTCGATGCGTGGGTCTTCGCCGAACTCTTCCACAGCAGGACCGATGACGGTCAATCGACCGCCGGTCGCGATCGCCTTTCGAGTGCGGTAGATCGCTTTGTTGCCCAGCCACGTGCTTTTGAACTCATCGGGGTCCAGGTAAGCGACCACGTGCTGGGGGGCTTTTGGCAAGTGCGTGATGTTGACCTTGCGAGCAAGTTCAGCGGCGCGGAAGAACGTCTCGTGATCGTCGCCGATGAATAGACCTCGCGTGTGCTTCGTCCCGTCCTTCATCTGCTGGATCACAGTCAACGCGTACAGCAGCGGCATGTTATCGCAGAAGTGATCCGAGGCGTAATTCAGGATCTTTCGCAGCGGCGTGTCAGCGATGCCAAGCGTCTCATCGATTCCAACCATCGCGCTGAGGTAGTGACTCTCGTTGATCCCTGACACGCCGCCGGTGCCGACGAACACGTTCTTGTTGTAGTTCGCCATTCCGATCACTTCGTGGGGCACAACCTGGCCCAACGAGAAAATCAGATCGTGACCGCCATCTCGCAGCATCTTGTTGACCTGTGCGGGCCAGCTTTTGGTGTAGATGCCACCGGTGACTTCGCTGACGAAATCCGCCGGAACCTGCCCCAATTCCACAACGTCCTCTCGCCAACGGTGTGGGCGGAACAAATCGTGGGGCACACCGGGGAACATGTGGTCCAGCTGGGCGGGCTTCATCGGCGTGTGAGTGCCGAGCGCCGGCATGATGTCCTTGACTCGATCGCCCAACAATTCGTGGCACAGCACCGTCAGTTCGCCCGCACGGCTGAACAATCGGGTCGCATCCGGAGGCAACAACAACACACGTTCGGGCCGTTTGATCGCGTCAAACGTCTGCTTCAGAGCGTCGCGCAGGTCGTCTGTCGTCAGCGATGTGGTTTCCGATCCAACAGAAAAATAAAGAGTCATTCGGCTCGCTCCAGCGACAATTTTGAAGGGTACTGCACACACTCTCTCCCATTAACCCTAAGATTAGGGGTGGTTCCTCACCAGAACCAAGCCTGTCCTGCTTGCTCAACATGAAAGAGGTAGATGCGATGGCCAAGATCTTACTCGTCGAGGACAGTGCAACCCAGGCGGTAGAAATGACGATGCTACTCCAGGCGGCCAACCACGAAGTTGTCCATGTCGCCAACGGCCAGCTCGGTCTTTCGCACCTAAAAGACCAAGCCCCGGACCTCGTCATTACCGACCTGGAGATGCCTGAAATCAATGGACTTCAGTTGGTGGAGAGTATGCGAGCAAACTTCTCGCACATCCCCAGCATCTTGGTCACCAGCCACGGCAGCGAGGAACTTGCCGCCGAAGCCCTCCGTCGCGGTGCCGCGGGCTACGTCCCCAAAACTCGCATGTCGGACTTGCTCAACGACACCATTGTCGATGTGCTCGGCGTCATCCGCAGCGATGCGTCCTACGCGAAATTGATTTCGACGCTGAAGAAAAACGTCTTCGTGTTTGATTTGCCTTCGGACCCTGAATTGATCTCGCCGTTGGTGGGATTGTTGATGCAAGTCAGCGCCGGAATGGAACTCCTTCCCAGCATCGAAATGGTTAGACTGGGCGTCGCCGTTGAACACGCGCTGACCAACGCGATGCTGCATGGCAACTTGGAAATCCCCCGTGACAAACAACCGAGCCATGGCCAGCTCGCTCGCGAAGGCATGATCAACGATGCGATGAAGGAACGGTTGTCGCAAGAGCCCTACAAGAGTCGTGAGACACACGTGGAGGCCACCGCCTCGGAACATGCCATTCGCATTGTCATCACCGACCAAGGTCCGGGATTTGACACGTCCAACGTGCCACAAGCCGGTGAACTCGATGCCAGCTCACTCGCCGCCAGTGCCGACGGAGTGGGACAAGCGGACAAACAAGGATTGCTGCTGATTGCCAGCTTCGTTGATCAGATGTGGTTCAATGACGAGGGGAATCAAATCACATTGGTCAAACGTTGCGGTGCCGAGTGAACTGATGAGTAGTGTCTCCGAGTTCCAAACATCCTCGACCTACCGCGCGCTCGCCAACGCGTTGCCGCTGAACTTGCTGATCAAGGCCGCGGATGGACGGCGTGTCTTCGCCAATGATTCGTACCTGAAATGGCGCGGCGTCACCTGGCAAGAACTCGCCGGCAAGCACGACGAAGATCTGTTCCCACCGGACATCGCCCGCAAGTATCGTGAAGACGACCAAAAGGTCATGCAGACGGGCGAGTCACTGCACAGCGTTGAGTCGGCAAAATTGGCGGACGATTCAATCGGATGGATCGAACGCGTCAAAACTGCCGTGCATGATCATCATGGCAACTTGCTCGGTGTGCAGGTTCTGTTTTGGGACGTGACCGCGAAAGTCGAAAAAGAAAAGGCGACGCAGTTCGAGCAATCGTTGCTGAAAACGCTCCTCGCCAACATTCCTGATTCGATCTACTTCAAAGACATCGACAGTCGTTTCATTCGTGTCAGCCATGCGATGGCGATGAAGTTTGGGCGGGCCAGTGTGGACGAAGTTCACGGCCGAACCGACGCAGACATTTTTACCCCCGAGCACGCCGAAGGCGCGCGGCTGGATGAACTGCGTGTGATCGAAACGGGCGAGGCACTGGTTGACCGAGTCGAACGCGAAACTTGGCCGGATCGAGAAGACACGTGGTGCATGACGACCAAAATGCCGCTGCGGAGTGACACCGGCGAAATCATCGGTACGTTTGGAATTTCCCGCGACATCACGGACCTCAAACGTTCCGAAGCCGCACTTCATGAAGCGGTCCGAATGGCCGATGCCGCGAACCGTTCCAAGAGCGAATTCCTGGCGAACATGAGCCACGAGATTCGCACGCCGATGAACGCTCTGATCGGAATGGCGGATCTCCTTTCCCAAACGAAGCTCGATCCGGACCAACAAGACTACGTTCAAATCATTCAAGAGTCGTCCAACGGTTTGCTTCGGCTGATCAACGACATCCTCGATTTCTCCAAGATCGAAGCTCGACGACTCGAATTGGAATCGGTCCCGTTTTCGCTCAGCAAAACGATTGAGTCGACTCTCCGATCGTTTTCGTTTAAAGCATCCGAGAAAGGCTTAGAGCTACAACGCGACATCTCGCCGGAACTGCCCGATCGATTGATCGGTGACCCGGGACGAGTCCGCCAAGTCCTGACCAATCTGATCGGCAACGCGATCAAGTTCACCGACCACGGTGGCGTCCGCGTGCGAGTCGAAGTGCTGCGCCGCGAAGAATCCGACGATCGTGATCTCGCCGCAACTTCCAACGGTCGCGAATCACCCGAACGCGATGACATGGTCGAACTTCGATTGAGCGTTTGCGATTCGGGTATCGGGATCCCTCCCGCTCAACAGGACGCGGTTCTGAATCCGTTCACACAAGCCGATGCTTCCACGACACGTCGTTTTGGTGGCACCGGCCTCGGCTTGAGCATCAGTCGCCAATTGGTGGAATTGATGGGCGGTGAACTACAATTGAAAAGCGAAGTTGGCCTCGGCACCACATTTTCATTCCAGCTCAAAATGCCGATTTGCCCGGAGTCGATGCCGAGCGAAGACGACGACGAAGAGGAAGACCTCGGTGGCCCCGCTCGCCAACGACTCGCTCCACTGCATGTATTGGTCGCCGAAGATGGAGTCACCAACCAACACGTCATTGCCGGTTTGCTTCGTTCGCTCGGCCACAAGTGTTCCATCGCAAGCGACGGTCGCGAAACGTTGACCAAGTGGCGATCCGATTCGTATGACGTCGTGTTGATGGACATGCACATGCCCGTGATGGATGGATTGGAAGCGACCCGTGCCATCCGGCAAGAAGAATGGGGCACCGAACGTCATACTCCAATCGTTGCTCTGACCGCCGCGGCTATGAGCGAAGACGCTGCCGCCTGTCGCGAAGCGGGTATGGACAGTTACCTCACCAAACCAATCCATAGTCGCAAACTTCGTGACGCGTTGGCACCCTACCAACGAGAGTTGCCACCCACCGACGATGGATCGCGCGACGAGACATTGGAACAAGCTTTCTCACCAGACGTCCATCTGGCAACCGAACAGGACTCGACCACGATCAACGCTGCTCACGCTGCGTTCCCGTCGATGGGTTCGACCTCCGATGCGATCTCGCTCTCGCCGGAGAACATTGGGTGCCTGGATCTTGATTCAGCCCGATCACGCATCCCCGGCGGAACGGCCGGCGTCCTGCGGTTGGCATTTGTATTCCGAACCGAATGCGCACAACTGGTGGAGCAACTCAGCAAAGAAATCCCCGCCGGCCTGAACGACGAAGCACGTCGGAACGCTCACACATTAAAAGGAGCCTGCGGACTGCTCGGTGCCAAACAACTTCAAGAAGCAGCCGAACACATCGAGGAAGCTGGCCGAGAAAATCGCGTGCAAGAATCGCCTGAACTGCTCGCCGATTTGCAACACGAAGCCGAACGAGTCCTGCGAGCGATCGACGAACTGCTCAGCCAATCCGACAACGCCGATCAACCGAAGTGAGTTTTGATCGCAGCGGATAAGTGAACTCGCGTGACGAACCGCAACGACTACAAATCCCTCAGCCGCTTTGCGTTTGCAGGCGTGTCGGCCCAAGCGGGATCGATCGTCTGTCCCGCCCGCGCCGCAGCGATCAAATGATCGACCAAAACTTCGGTTGACTCACCGCGAATTTCGGAAATTTGCTGCAACGTGTAGCCGTCCCGGCATAGTTTCCAGGTCCAGTACTCGTTCCGCCATGCGGATGGATCAACGACCTTTTCTGTGGGGCGATCAGCAGCAGGACTTGGTCGCGGATCGACAGCGGGTGACTCGGCGGGCTCGCTCGGTTCTACCCGATGGTTCGAAGGCGGCGTGGCTGATTTTGGTGGGCAGTCGATCTCGTGCTCGGCCAGAGTATTGGCGATCAACTCCAACAGATCGCTGCCGTACGCCTCAATGAACTCGCTGGAAATTCCTGACACGGCTTCCAACTGCGTCGCATTGGCGGGCTTGGATTGGATCACTCGTTTGATCGTGGACTCGGACAGAATCCGGTGCGGCGCGACATTCAACGCCGCCGATCGTTTGCGGCGAAAACGCTTGATCCGGTCCGAAAGATCTTGGTCGAGCAACTCCTCGGCATCATTCGATGTCAATGGCTCTGCCGCGACCACGCTCGCTTCGGATTTGGATCTTTCCTGCTGTGGCGATGGTCGCTCAGGTTGCTTCGCCGGAACATCCACCGCCGCCGAGACGGGTGGTTCGATGTCACCGGGCTCTTCCTCGGCGACATCCCCAGATTCGATCTTGCTGGCGACCTTTGCCAGCTTCTTCGCGAGCGGAAACTTCAACTGCAAAGATGGTGGCAACGGCACGTGCCCATTCATCACTTGGCGACCAAGGTCCGTCATATGAACAGTTGGCCTGCGCTCATTCAGTTCTTTTTGGTCCAACAACCCCACGGTGAGCAACGAATCCATCGCGTCGGTCAGTTCACCTTGCTTCATGCCCGTCAGCATGCCGTAGGTACTCAGTCGACTCAGCCGCAACTGCGTCACCTTTTTGTTCTTTGACCCGGCAAGCATCTGCGCGATCAGGTTCTTCCCCAATCGTCCGTGTGTTCGGGTGACTCCGCTGAGGATGACACGAATGGCGGTTGTCAGGGCGGCCATGTCGATGCCCGCTTGCTCGCTCAAAGCCCCCACCGAACCACTCTCTCCAAGCGTCTTCGCCGTCGTCAAATTCGAAGCTAACTTCGACGGATCGACCTTGGGCATGCAATCGCCGGCCGGATCGCAGTGGTCGCACCGGCCACAATTTTCGGCGTTCGGATCGCCAAAGTAATTCAGAATGACATGCTGCCGACACGATGTTGAACGAGCGAACTGGATCACAGAATCCAATTTCTCGTACTCGGCTTGCTTGCGTCGGGCCAGCTCTTCGAAGTCGATCTTCAACTGATTGAATGGAACATCCCGCCGCATGATGTGAACGGCACGCCCACGAAACGGCGGGATGTAATCGAAGGACTTCAGCTTCGTCAGTTCCCGCAGCGTTCGCGTCAATTGAACCCGTTCCACGCCAGCCCGTGTCGCCAAATAGCTCAACCGAACAAAGACGTCTTCGCCGCGGCGAGGTCCCACGATCTTCTCGATCGCAGTCATGACCTGACGTTTCAACTTGGCTTCACGCGGCAAGAAATCAAGCAACGTCGGCACGTCGCTATCGATTCGCAGCACCGCTTGGTTGGCACTGGCGTCCAAACGTCGAAGAGCACCTGCCTTGGACAGCAACGTTTCCGAAGTCCCGATCGCTTCGCTGCCGTCACGGACACCAATCGCTTCGCGCACCTGATCCAATGTCAGCTCAATGGGGTCTTCTTCGCGCGACAGCAGGTACTCGTAGACCTTCTTCACCGTTTCTCGCGATGGGTAGCGATTCTCGATGAAGAACTCTTGGATCTGGCGATCGGAATAGGCGAACAACAGCAAACACTGGCTCATACCACCGTCGCGTCCGGCGCGGCCTGCCTCTTGATAGTACGCTTCCAACGAACCCGGCATGTTGTAGTGCACCACAAACCGGATGTCCGATTTATCGATGCCCATCCCAAACGCGTTAGTCGCGACGATCGCGGACAAGTCACCTTTCATGAACGACTCTTGCACACGGCGTCGCTCGTCCGGATGCATGCCAGCGTGATACACGCCGACTTTGCGTCCCGTCTTTTCCGGCAACCATTCGGCAATCTCTTCGCAACGTTTGCGTGTCGCACCGTAGATGATGCCGGCACCGGGTTGCTTCGCCAGATAATCACGCAGTGCGTTCTGCTTGGCGACATCGTTGTTGCACGGCGTGACCGAGAACCGCAAATTGGTTCGTGCAAAACCGGTTACAAAAACGCGAGGCTGTTTCAGGTTCAACAACTCGCAAATGTCATCGCGAACGGTCGGCGTTGCCGTCGCGGTCAATCCGATCGTTTGCACGCCGCCCAAATAGCGATCGCGAAATCGCCCGAGCCGCGAATAGTCGGGGCGAAAGTCGTGCCCCCATTCGCTCACACAGTGTGCTTCGTCGACTGCCAACAAACTCACGTTGGCTTTGGGAACCACGTCTAAGAAACGACCGTTCCGCAATCGTTCGGGAGCCACATAAATGAGGTCCAACTTCCCGGCAGCCATTTCCTCCATGACCGATTCTTGTTGGCCGGGCGATTGCGTGCTGTTGAGCAATCGAGCTTGGATGCCTCGCCGCTGAAGGGTGTCGACCTGATCCTTCATCAACGCGATCAGCGGCGAAACAACAATGGTGGTTCCTTCGCGAGCCAGCGACGGCAATTGATAACACAGACTCTTTCCGCCTCCGGTTGGCATCACGCAAAGACAATCCGTCCCGGCTGCCAATGCATCGACCACATCGCGTTGGCCGGGCCGAAACTCTTTCAGACCAAAGCGTGGCAGCAGCGATTCAGGATCAATGGACGGATTGGAATTGGATGCGAGAGACGACATCCGATCTTTCGTTCGGTGGGTAAGTGGCGGGCAAAAATGATTCGCGTCCCAGCGACGCATCGCCATCTTCCGCGATGCGGCCCGTTTTTGCCACCTCGAACCGACTCGATACGCTCAGAGCTCGCCTTCGCTGCCGGCGCACAAAAAAAACCACCCCGCTGAAGAACAAGCGGGATGGCTTTTTGAATCTCAATTCTTGCGGGTCGATTACGACTTCGCAGGTGCTTGCTGTTGTTGCAGGCCTGGACGAACGCGTTTGTTGATGTCCGTTTCCAGAACACCGAAGACGGATTCGTGACGGGCAACCGACATTTGCAAAGCAGCGAGCAAACGTTTCGCGGTGAAGAAGTTCACGATGATACGTTGCTTGACTTGGATGGGGTCCTTTGGCACACCGATCGGCTGTGGGTTCAGACCGAAGTCGATGATCAACTCTTCGGGCGAACCAGTCACGCGGCAGAAGTTCGCGTAGGTTGCGACGGCGTTGTCGTCGTTAACCTGAACTTGAACTGGGGCCTGAGCTTGAGTTTGTGCTTTCTCAGCGGGAGCGGCCTTCTCTGCGGCGGGGGCTTCAGCCGTCTTGGTTTCGTCTGCCATCAAATTCTCCAAAAAATCAAAAGGGAAACAGGTAAGTTGAGATTCGCGTGTTTGGGGCCAATGTAGTGATCCCCCCCAACGTCGCAACGCGAAAGCGACTAGCGGGGATCAAGAATCCGTTTTTTTGTTTGTCTTCAAAAACCAAACGTTAAACCACGTCAAATGGAAAGGATGGTGGAAGCCTAGCTCACTCCGAAGGGGTTGGGAGAAAAGTACCAGGACCTTTTGTGCAATGCGGTCGGTGGGTCGTACCGGCAATAACACCTGACTCTCTTTTCTACTTGTCCACTCAGAAGTCAAAGTTAAAAGTTTTAATGATCACTCGCCATAAACGTGAACCAAGCGACATGGGGTCCACATGAACCTTGGCTGCACCGCGGTATCCAGGTCGCAATGGCATCTCGATTCCATCGATCGGCACGCGAGCTTGATACGAAACACTACGAGGTTTGATTTGTCCGGTTTTGGGATCGATCTCGGTTTGCAAGCTGCCGCCTGTTTGGCTCGACATCGAAGCCGAGGCGGCCTCCAGTGGTTTTTTGGAGATCTCTTCGATTGAACCGTGGAACGTTTCCAATCGTCGCGAATCGAGCTTCAGATCCACCTCTTGCGATTCGCGAACCAGCTGCCGGTCACCTTGATCGATGATCAACACAGCTTCGAATGCTTCGGGCGATCCAATCTCACAGATCAAATCATCCGCCGTCAGCAACGCTCCTCGGTTCCGTTCTTGAAGCGGTGTCCCACTCCAACTTGGTAGACGCCCATCACCAGGATCTTGTTCCTTCTTTTCCGGTGGAGGAAGCACAAAACCATCCCGTTTGGCTCGCACGGTCAAACGGTCCAGTTCTTCTTGAGTCTTGGCAAGCAACGCTTCGATCGAGTCCAGCATTTCTTCCTGAGTTTCGATCTGAATCTTTGCGGATGCATCGTCCAGTCGACGCGACTTCAAGTTCGCAAGTTGCACTTGGGCAAGCTTGCGTTCACCGTGAAGGTCAGCCAAACGAATTTCGAGTTCTGGATTCTTCAGCAATGCAATCGTGTCGCCAGTGCTGACGAGAGTCCCAACCGGCACGGTTTCTTCCACACGTCCAACGACGCCGGCGTAAACCATTCCAGCACGACTGGGACGGATTTCGAATGCCGCATCAATGTGGTGAGGCAAAGGGATGTAGCACACCGCGGCGATGACCACGCCCAACACGGCGAGCGATGTTAACAACGGTCCGCGTTTCACTTTTGACAATCTCCCAGGAGTGCGGATGAATTTCCACGTTTGAATGACGGGTTGAGCGACCAAGCCCGAGAAGCCAATCACGGCCAAAATCCGGCCAAGTGCTTGCAAGCCATAAGGCTCGAGAACCTGCATCACGAACCATACGATCGAAAAGACCACCACCCAGCGATAAATCACACTGGCGACGGTGAACATTCCAAACATGAATTGGTTGCGTGTGGGCAGGAATGGATCGTCCTGCAATTCCAAACCCAAGCAAGTGGTTTGGAACCAACGCTTGAGAACTTCCGTGCTCTTTTGGCGGAGGTTAGGGATCTCCAGATAATCCATCATGATGTAGTAGCCGTCGAACCGGAGCAACGGATTTCCGTTGACCAAGATCGTGCTGACAACGTTCAGGAACATCATGTTCAAACACAAGTCATTGATCGTCGTCCCCGGTTCACTGAAGAACCAAACGAACGCCGCAATCGACGCCAGGATCATCTCGACATAGATCCCGCCGGCACCAATCCAAATTCGTTTCCACTTGTTCGGCAACATCCACGAGTCGGACACGTTGCAGTACAAGCAAGGCGTGAACACCAACAGCATGAAGCCGATTTCGTGACACTCACCACCGAATTTCTTGCAACTCAGACCGTGACCAAATTCGTGAATGACTTTCACGATCGCCATTGTCGCGGCCAAGATGATCCAACGATCCGCAGCAAAGAACTGATGGAACGTCGGCAGTTTCGCGTAAACCGTTTGATACTGCGTCGCCAGCAGCAAAGACGCCGCCAACAGCAACCCAGCGAAGAAGATCAACGCCGGGACGGTGAAAATCCATCCAAAGATCGGCAACATCCGATTGAGGATCTTCTCGGGATCGATCCCGCGAAAACGGACGGCGAAGACGTTGGACATCTTCCCCATCAACTCTTTGTTCTTTTTCTTCCGCCCGCGTTCTCGAAGCGACTTTCCCTGACCAGGCGAATTACTGATCACCAAACCGCTGCGGTGCAACATTCCGATGAACTGCTGCAAATCACCAAACGTGATCTTTTGCGGTGCGAATCGTTGCTCAAAACCGCCTTTGATTTGCTGCAAACTGACATGCCCATCCAGCATGTTCAGGATGAAATACTCTTCGTCGTGAAAACGAAAGTACTGCAATCCCACCGGCTCTTTGACCACCCAATACCCTTGTCCTTGGTAGTGGTGGCGGCTGGCGGTCAAGTCAGGACGTCGGCGCACCGTCAGTGCACGTGACGAACTGCTTACCAGTGATTCAGCCAGAGTGGTCATGGGGCCAGGTGTCGAATGAGAAGATCAGGAAGAGAAGAGCAACAGGTGGAATCGGGCACGGGCAAGCGTGCTAGAAATCATTGAAAGATGATTTCTGCCTCCATCCCTGGCTTGATCATCCAATTGCCGTTGCTGTCTTTTTGATTGTCCACGTCGACCCAAATGCGATACCGTTTTTGTCCGTCGACCTCACTGCTGACAAATCCCAGCGGAGCATTTACTTCGAAGTTCTGGTCGGGATTCGCCGTGTTGAAAACGCGAACCAACACCGGTGCTCCCGCACGAACGGCACCGTTGGATGCCAACGCGTCGATGTCACCACCGACTCGAACTCGGTCGAGCTGAACCAACGTTGCGATTGGCGAACCTGGCTGCACCCATTCGCCAAGCTGGGCGATTCGCATTTCGATGTAGCCATCAAACAATGCGGTGATGCGGCGACGGTCCAATTCGAACTCGGCGATCTCTCGCTCACTACGCTTCGCGATGTACTGTGCTTCGGCGATCTTCTTTTGCATTTCCGCCAAGTCGATTCGAAGCAACGCACGAATGGCTTCGAGCACCTTCTTCTTCATCTCGTAATAAGGCGTGGCTCCCTTTTCGTAGAGCTCACGGAACGATTCCGCTTCGGCTCGAGCCAACTCTTCGTTGTTCCGGGCGTCCTTCAAGTTGACTTCGTTCGCCGCGTTGAGCTGAGCTTCTTTCTCTTCGGCCTTCTTAAATTCGAGTGCCAAACGAGCGGAGGTGTCATCGACCAAGGCGAGCAGATCGTCTTTCGCGACGGTCATCCCTTCTTCGATGGGCAATTCAACTAACTTGCCTTCCACCTCGGCGGGAATGTCAACCTTGCGGATGTATCGAACTTGGCAATACTCCGCGACCAATGGGGACTCGCCCCTCAGGCTAGCTTGTGCCGTGGCGGGCTCAGCGTTGATTGCGAAGACGCAAACGCCAGCCAATACAGCAACGATCAATCGCCAGGATTTCATCAAAGGGATCTCGTGGTGGAGGGACAAGGAGAGAAGATTCAATAGAGAAGAGAAGGTAGGAATCAGAAAGCGAACTTGTAGGCCCACTCAAAGACTTCGTGCAGCAGAACAAAGCCGCTGGCTCGTTTGCCACACTTGACGTCCGCGGTCAGTTTGGTGCCGGGACTCGGAGACAGCTCTTTCAGCGCCTCCAGATCAGGCAAGACTCGCATTTTGATGACCGAGCCATGCTCTTCGTTGGTTTCCGCTCGCAACGAGATATTTTCGACCGGCAACTTGGCAGGCAACGGTTCGTCGGGGTTGGATGCCAAGATGTAGTCGACGTCCAGTGTTTGAACGTTGTTGTCGTGGATGAACTCATCCAGGTGCCCTTCACGTTTTTCGGGCATCTCAATTTCGAGATACATCGGTTTGGAAAGGTCGGCGATCTCCATCAACACTTGGCCGGTTTGAATCGGACGGTTGAGCAGCATCTTCTCGACTTCCCACGAAACCACGATGCCATCGATTGGCGATCGCACGATCAAGTCTTCCGCTCGCTGTTCTTTCAACTTCAGCTTCGCACGCTGTGCTTCAAGCTTGGTTTGAATCTCGACCTCTTCCAATTCAATCGCACGCCGTTCGGTGGCCTTCAATTGCGATCGGTTTCTGGATTGAGTTCGGATGCGTTGCAACTCCGCCATCGTGGTTCGGATCTGTCCACGCAGATCTTCCAGCTCGATGCCAATGTCCGGGTTGATCATCTTCACCAGTGGATCACCGGCGGCAACGATCGAGTTGTGATCGACCAGCACCTCACGGACTTCGCCATCGATCCCCGCGAAGACTTCCCGGCGAGCTTCGGCTTTGAGTGTTCCATCGGCCTCGAGGTCAAATTCCATCGGGATGAAGATCAATCCACAGATCAATGCCGCGATCGCACCGATCACTCCCAAAGTTTTTGGCAGCGTTCGAGCTCGCAAAACCCAAGTCGCTCGTCCGAGCGTTCGCCAGACGGGCATCAAGAACAGATTCGAGTGAGCCTGTGAGTTAGCGATTGCACGCGTACCGTGCTCGTAAACCAAATCGCATCGTTGACGGAAGATTTCAGGCGGGAGATCCGTTTCGATTTGCTCGACGATCAACGCACCGATCACTTCGCCGCGGTGAGCGTCATCGCGATCGACTTCGCCGGCCGCACCCATCTCAGCTTCCTGGCCGAGTTTGCGTTGCGGTTCGCGTAGCGGAAGCACGGCGAGATTACGGCCATAAGAAAGGTCGACGTAGTCTTCGAGAGCCTCTTCGATTTGCGGTGGCAAGTCTTCGGTGGACCCGTCGTGCCACAAAGGTTCGCCAGCCGCGACAACTCGCGTCGCCAGCACGTTCAGGGCTGCAACGATGTTCGATCGATTCTCGATTGTGTCCTGACCACTGATGGCCTCGACCTTGCACTTGCCACCTTTCTTGATGGCCACGCTGACACGGTCGCAACCGATCAGTCGTCGGCCTTCGTTGGCGACGATGGCGGCGGTTTCTTTCAGATCCAGTGATTCGTGAGCGGCACGCGCGAACGAGTCGGCTTGCTGCCACAGTGTTTGACGATCACCGAGTGTGCGGAGTTTTTGGCTGCGAAGCCATTCCGCGGCCAACTCGCACATCTGCTGCAAGAACCGCAGGTAGCCACGTTGTGTGTCGGGAGCGGTATCGGGACGCTGAAAGATCTCGATCAAGCCATCTTTTTGACCGTCGTGCTGAAGGGCACCCAAAACCAAGAGGTAACGGGTTGGGTTGCCTTCGGCGTCTCCGTCGGTTGTTCCGCTATACGGAGGAACGAGCAACGACTGCCCCGAGGCGGCGGCGCGACGGATCAACCGGTTGTGGCGATCGGCGTCCTCGGTGCCTTCGGTCAAAATCGACGGCTCAGCGTTGATTTGATACTGCAACCGAAGTTGTTGATCCTCGTCCAGCAACCACACCGCACCTCCGGCCGCAGCCAGGGCAGTGATGATTTTGCTCAGCAACTCCGGATAAAACTCCGAAGCGGTGGCACCGCTCTTTGTGAGAGCTGCGATTTCGTTAACCAAACCGCGGATCTGCGCTTTGGTTTCTTCGACCGTTTGTTGATTGACCGACATGGGCCTGTCTGACTGCTCGGGCGAGAAGGGGGCGGAAATGTCCAGTGGGCCGACACTACTTAAAAATCCGCTCAGATCGCCACTGGAAGTCGCTTCAAAAGCGGAGTTTGCATTCTTCGCTGGCGAACTGTGACGCTGGCATGGGAAACGCCGGTTGCCCCGGTCTTTCCCCCCAACGCGACTACTCCGACAACGCTGAAAACACAGAGAAAATCGATTGCAACGATTCCCGCTGGACAACTTATACATTTTGTATAACCTCTTGTCCAGACTTGAGTCGGAAAGTTCACGGAACTCGTTTACGCGTCCCACCGACCACTTTTCTCGAGCAATCAGTCGCTTCACCTTCTCTGACACGCACCTCCGCCTGGACGCCCGCTTTGGCTGCACCTGACGATCAACCCGACACGTACGATGGCGGACCCGCTGGCGGTGGTTCTCCAGAAGGCGACTTGGCCAATGAAAGGCCCACGATGCATGTGGGGAAAAGCGAGCAACCATCCGGCAGCCAACCTTCTGCACCCGAGAATTCCGAAACGGGGCAGATGTTGAAATCCCTGCAGTGGGAACTCAACCGAATCCAGCGAACGGTTCGGCTGACGTTGCAATCCAAACTGCAGGGCTTGGTTGGCCAATCGCTCTCGACACTCAACGAAAACCGAGAACTTGCCAATTCAATCCAAAAGATGTTGGACACACATAGCCTTCGGATTCGATGCCCTCAGTGCGGACATGCGTCAATCTTGCGTGTCTCGCCGCGAAAGGGGATGCCAGGCGGAGCTTTTGTGCTCGACCACACCATTGAAGGCAAGCGTACGTTTCATGGTGGATCGTCTTCCGTCCCGCCGATTCAACTGACGGCAAAGCCCGAGCGAAAAGCGAAGGCGACCGCCAAGACTCGGCCCCAACCCGCCGACGCGGGGGAGCTTCAGTCCAAGGTTGGCTAGCTCGGCTATCCCATTTCGCCCAAAAAGCCTACAAACGTTTCCCAAATAGCCCTTGCCGAATTTGGGTTCAGTCGATTAGGTTCTGCGATTCAAATTTTCGGTGCCCTTTTGTCAGAAGTTGTGAGCAGTGGCTGTTCAACGAACCTACATGGCCAAACCCGGCCAAATCGAAAAGCAATGGCATGTTGTGGATGCCAGCGACGAAGTCCTCGGTCGACTCGCCAGCGATATCGCTGTCGTGCTGATGGGAAAACATCGTCCTGAGTACACACCTCACGTTGATTGCGGTGATTTCGTGATCGTCACCAACGCCGACAAGATCGGCATGACGGGCAACAAGATGCGTGATCGTCACTACACTTGGTACACCGGCTACCCAGGCCTGCGTCTGGAAAGCTACCAAGATCGTCACGATCGCAAGCCGGAATACTTGCTGTATCACGCCGTTCGTCGGATGCTGCCAAAGAACAAACTCGCTCGCCAAATGCTGAGCAAGTTGAAAATCTACGCTGGCCCTGAGCACCCACACACCGCTCAGCAACCCGTTGAATTGGTTCGCACCAGCAAAAAAGCTAGCGCTTAGTTCCCACACGCCCTCACCGACCGCATCACGCGGGTCTGATCCATGATTGCAGTTAAAAAAGACAAGATCAACGGCGACGCACTGGGAACAGGACGTCGCAAAAGCAGTGTTGCCCGAGTACGCGTTCGTCCAGGCAGCGGAAAAATCACTATCAATGGTAAGTCGATCGAAGATTACTTCGTCAACGACCAACATCGCTACGCGATCACTGAAACCCTCGAAGCCGCTGGCTTGACCGAATCGGTCGACCTGCTGATTCGTGTTTCGGGCGGCGGAATGACCGGTCAAGCCGGAGCCGTTCGCATGGGCCTCGCTCGTGCTCTGTGCAGCCACGATGAGGCATTGCACGACCCGATGCGTGAAGGCAGCTTCCTGACGCGTGATTCACGCATGAAGGAACGTAAGAAACCAGGCCTTCGTGGTGCTCGCCGTGGCGTTCAGTTTAGCAAACGCTAAGAAGGTTCAATTTTGGGTAAGAAAGAAGAAGCTTTTGAAGTCGAGGGCACCGTTACACAAGCCCTCGCCAACACTCGCTTTCGTGTGCAATTGGAAACCGGCAACGAGGTCATGGCCCACGTTGCTGGCCGAATGCGAAAGCACTTCATCCGGATCGTTCCAGGCGACAAAGTTCGCGTGGAGCTTTCGCCATACGATTTGACCAAAGGTCGTATCGTTTACCGCGAACGCTAACATCCGCTTGCGTTGGCTGACGGTTTCAATCGCCGATTTGCTTGCCATTTCCAGACGTCTTTCCTTTAGAAACAGCGACCGATACAGTGGCCAAGCCCCACCGGAAAACGAAGAAAGCCAATCACGGCAAACGCCCCGCAAATGCGAAGGCACGCAAAGCTAAGCGGAAAAAAATCAAGACCTGATCGTGGCACGCAGCGAATTCATCCTTGATCCGGCTCTGCTGGACGTTGACAAGCCAATCGCCGATATCGAGGCGATTCGCGAGTACAACCCGCAGCGGCACGAAATGGAACAACTGACCGCGATCCTCTATGAGGATCTCGATCAGCACGCGTGCGCCGCTTACAAAGCGATCACCGAAAACGAGTTCTGGGTTCGCGGTCACATGCCCGGCATGCCGCTCATGCCCGGCGTCGTGATGCTGGAAGCGGTCGCTCAACTATCCAGCTACTACACCCAAAAGCACGACCTGCTTGGTGCCGCAATGGTCGGCTTCGGCGGGGTCGATGAAGTTCGCTTCCGCGGGGTCGTCACTCCCGGCGATAATCTCATTGTGCTGGTGAAGCTCGAAAAAGCCCGCCGGGGACGCATGATCGTCGCCCGATTCCAAGGCGTCGTGGGTACAGAACTGGTTCTCGAAGGTTGCCTGCGTGGGATTCCAATCCCAATCGAAGCAGTCACCCGACAACTCGGCGAATCCAAAGAAGCCGCCGATTCCTGACCCCTCACTATGATGAGGTCGTTCAGTTTTCTGATACTGCCTTTCGGCAGATTCCTGATGGTGTACCTCTCCCAAAACGAAGTTGGCAGAGAGGTCGAGCGACGCCGTGCAAGCGTACGCGAGGATGACGGCGGGGCACCGAAAACAGTGCGAAGCCCGCGTCGCAAGTGCTCATTTTAAATTCGGCACGTGGCTCGTTGCCAAGAAATGTCGCCGCCTAGAAACTCGGCGGCGAACCGCCGAGTCTCGCCCCAGCCAGAGCTAATTTAGCAGCTGAATCCGTCGGGAATTTGACCGTCTTTGATCACGATGCTGATGCCATCGCGAATTTGCAGGTCATCGTCTTCGCCCTGGTGATCGATCTTGGCTTCGTTCAAGATTCGAACGTTCTCACCAACGCGGCAATTCTTATCCAAAATCGCACCCTGGATCACGCTTCCGGCACCAACGCCAACTGGCAACTTCCCGTCGCGAGCAGCACCTCGCATCTCGATGAAGTCAGCTCCCATCACAACGCTGTCCTTGATCGTCACGTTGTCGCCGATCACGGTTCGCAGACCGATGACGCTGTTTTCGATCGTGACGTTGTCGCCGATTCGGCAACCATCGGCGATCAAGCTGCCAGTGATCTTCGCATCGCCCATGATCGTTGGTGGCAAAAAGCGTGGCCGGCTGTAGATCGGTGAATGGCGATTGCGAATGTCGAACGGTGGATTTTTGCTGGCGAGCGACAAGTTCGCTTCGTAAAACGACCGGATGGTTCCGATGTCTTCCCAGTAGCCGTCAAACAGGTGCAGCTGAACCTTGTGAGTGTTGATGGCCTCGGGAAAAACTTCCTTCCCGAAGTCACTGTGCAGGCTGTTCTCGAGCATGTCGACCATCAGGTCTTTGTCGAAGATGTACAGCCCCATGCTGGCCAACAGATCACGGCCTTGGCTTTCGATGCCGCGAGCGTCGATCCAGCTTGGTTCCATGCGAACCGTCGCGATCTCTTCTTCCGTTTGCGGCTTTTCAACGAACCCGGTCACGCGACCGTTATCGTCAACTTGCATGATCCCCAAAGCCGAAGCGTCTTTTCGAGTCACGGGAATACCTGCGATGGTCGCGGCGGCTCCAGACTCGATGTGAGTCCGCATCATGTCGCGAAAATCCATTCGGTACAGCTGATCGCCCGAGAGAATCAACACATGCTTGATCCAGCTTTCACGCAAGTGAACCAAGTTCTTACGGACCGCATCGGCGGTGCCTTGGTACCAATCGGTGCCGGAATTGACAGTCTGCTGCGCGGCCAACAATTCGACAAAGCCACCGCTGAAGTGATCAAACGTGTACGTCTGCCGAAGGTGACGGTGAAGACTCTCTGACAAAAATTGTGTCAACACATAGGCGCGATTCAGTCCGCTGTTGATGCAGTTACTGATCGGAATGTCGATCAATCGATATTTCGCAGCCAAGGGCACAGCGGGTTTGGCGCGGATTTTTGTGAGCGGGAACAACCGTGTTCCGCGGCCACCGCCAAGAATCAACGCGATTGTATTGTTCAAGTCCATGATCACTCTCGTGGGATGACGTGCTAGTTAGTGTGAAGGATGGTGAATGTGAACGCTTGTTTCGGATCTGACTAGTTTACCAGTACTTCTCAAAGCGAATGGTGCCAGGTCCGGGTGTTTCTGTGGCATCGTGGAAACCGGCAGCCCGAAGCAGAGGCAGCATGCCGGGTCGATCGGGGACCTCTCCGCCGGGCGGCACGTAACCGATCATGTCTGGGTTTCCGCACAAAAAGACGTGCGTGTTGCTAGGCGCGAGCGGATCACCAACCAACTCCGCCAGCTTGCCGGTGGTGAACATGGTTTGCAGATATTGCTTGCCAACGTAGTCGGGCCGGTTCGGTTCCAGGTTCTTGGGCTCACGAGTCGTCAACGGCAGGTAGCAATAGTTCGGAAAACGTCGCATCAGTTCGTCGTGCTCGCTTTGATAAGCGATGTCCGACTGATAGCGGACGCTGGTTGCGATGACGACCTTTCCACGGTGCCCGCGAGACAACAACGTGGTCGCCATCGCGTTGTGCGGAGCTTCACCGGTGCCGGTCCCGAGCATCAAAACGTTTTCATCCGCCGGAATATCACCCAACAGATACCGCCCCGTGATTTTGCGTTCGACGCAAATTCGATCCCCCTCGCCTTTGCCAAACAAGCGAGGTGTCAGGGCAGGAGGCTTGCTCGCGGCAGTTGCGCCCTGACGCACCAACGTGATGTAAAATTCCAGGTAGTCGATCTGATCGACGGGCGCCAACTCACCCGCTTTGGGCGATTCGGCATCGTGAAGCATCGGACATGAAATGGAATACGCCCGCCGCACCAATTTTCGCGACTTTTTAATTGGAATGTCCTCGGGCTGGGTGCCACGCAATCGCGGTTCCCAGTTCCCAAGCCCTATGGCGACGTACTGCCCAGGCTCAAACGGCATCACAGGTTCATCGCACTGGATGCGGAACCGGGCCAGATCTTCCGTCAAATCCATCCGTTTAATGATCGTCGCGTTGTAGTGCCGCTCGCGAAGCAGCTGCTTCTCTTCATCGTCCGGGTAGTCCAATTCATCCATCGCGTTTTCAACTCCCAGATGCCTTTTTCACGTCGGCGACCTCGTCCGCCTGAGTTACTATAGTGGATGAGGTCGAGCGGCGTGGTTGTGTCCACCTCGCTTTGTTCGCCCAGCATTTTTGAGGAATGCCTTGGCCACAAAGCGATGCGGATCGGCTGAGAAAGAAGGCCATCCGCCGAGTGAATCAGCGACTGCTATCACAGCGGTAACTCTCGCTTCGCTTGTCTCGACTTCGCGATCTCACCGCCTCACCTTTCATTCGGACCTTCGATCATGCTTGATCGCCAAGTCTTCTTTCGGCAACTTCCGCATCGTCTCTCGATCCTATCAGGCACAATCGCTCTTTCGATCGTGCTGGGCACATCGTCGAACTTGTCGGCGGAGAACTGGACCAGCCTGGTTGGCAACCGAACGATCCAAGCCCAGATGGTTGGACTTTGGGACGACAACGTCATTCTGCTGATGTCCAACGGAAAACGTGTCAGCGTCCCCATGAAATCGCTGATCGCAGAAAGCCGGATCCAAGCCGAAGAGATCGCGACTCGCTTGGCCGAACAACGCGAAATGTTGAGCGAGGAACTGCGACAGGTCGCGGACGCAGAAGCTGCAGCTGCCCCGGATCCGTTGCCGACTCCGCCTGCACCTGCCGCGTACCAACCGTTGGCACCGAATCTTTCCATCGACGAAGCAATCCAACAAATTCACACGCAACTTCGCGAAGGACATTTGGCAATCGCGATCGACGCGTTGCCGCCTTCCTATCGAAGCGACATTGATGAACTGGCTGACTTAGCTTTGCAAAAGGCTGACGCGAACAGTTTGAACGAAGGCATTCAAGAGCTTCACCGATGGGCAGACTTGATCGTCACGCGACAGAATTGGATCAAATCGCATCCGCGGCTGGCCGCCGGCTCTCCCGACAGCGACAGCCCTTATTTGGAAGTCATTGATGAAATGATTTTGCCGGCCGCGAACATGATTCGTGTCGGCCTTGCCGAAGGCGCTGGCGACATAGAAACCATTCGTCAAAAGGGCCTTACAAATTGGGTTCGCGAACGGAGCGAAGCGATGGCGCCGTACTTTCGGCAACTCACTCAGTCATTCACGTCGTCTGATCCAAGATGGGAAGTCGCCCGTTTTGACGAGAAGACCGCGACAATCACGCGTGCGGGATCGGGCACCCAACAACCAGGACAACGGCGTCCGAGCCGTGGCGAAACAATGGACTTCGTACAAGTCGAAGGATACTGGGTTCCTAAGTCCGTGGCAGATCAGTTCCCGAAGTGGGTTGAAGACCAACGGAAACAAATCAGCGAAACGAACGCAGCCGAAGTCTCCGGTTTGACAATCCCTCAGGCGGGCCCCGCCGCTGCGATGGCATCTGGCATGGCTGCCCAGATGAGCCAAAATTTGGCGGCGTTGGAAGCCGCTGCCGATGCCACGGCTTTCCATGAAGCTTCCGAACAGATGCTCGCACCACTTCAACCATTCCTGAGCATGGCCGGTGCAGCGATGAAGATGGGCGGTGGTCGAAATGCAAACGGGATGTCAGGCTACGGCGACTCCGGTTACGGCATGGGCGATTCTGGATACGAAGACATGGGAATGGACCCGCTCTATGACGAGACCATGATGGAAGATGGCAGCATGGACCAAAGTGGTTCGAACTACGGCATGGAATCGATGAACCAATGAGCTCAATGAATTGATGAAGATTGCGATCATTGGTGGTGGACTGTCAGGGTTGTCCACTTCCGTTCACATCCGCTTGTTGGCCCAAAAGCAAAACAAGTCCGTTCCGAACATCACTCTTTTCGAAACCTCCGATCGTCTCGGAGGCGTGATTCACACCGAGACGCTGACGGACGACCACGGCCGCACCTTTGTGATCGATCACGGTGCGGACATGTTTGCCACCGCCCCATCCGCAGCGATCGACTTGTGTGAGCAACTCGGCGTCGCGGATCAATTGCTGCGTCCCAGTCCGCTCGGTCGCGGCGCGATGATCGCGCGAGGCAACCGTCTGATTCCGATCCCGGAAGGATTCGTTTTGATGCGTCCGACCAAACTCGGGTCGATGCTGACGACGCCCCTGCTAAGCCTCTCGGGCAAACTTCGCTTGCTGCAAGAACGCTTCATCACACGACGCGCTGACAGCGTGACCGATGAGAGCGTCGGATCGTTTGTCCGTCGAAGACTAGGCAACGAGTGCCTCGACAACATCGTCGCTCCCCTGGTCGCTGGTATCTACACCGCGGATGTCGATCGCCTGAGCATGGCGGCCACGATGAAACCAATTTGGGACATGGAGACCAACGACGGTTCGCTCGCCAAAGCGACGTTGCGACGAATTCGGACGGGTGAAGACTCCACTGAGCAAGCCAGTAGTGGAGCTCGCTACGAGAAGTTTCGCGCGTTTCCAAATGGCATGAAGCAATGGATCGACACGCTTGCCGACTTCACCGGCCGCGAAAACATTCGTCTCAATACGGCGGTGCGATCAATCGTCCCACTTCCGGGCAATCGCTATCAGCTGAACGTCGAACCGGAAACCGATGGCCAAGCATCTGACGAATTTGATCAGGTCGTCGTCTCAACACCCGCACACGTCGCGGCAGCACTACTGCAACCACTCAGCGACGAAGCCGCGTCCACGCTTCGCTCCATTCCATTTGCGTCAACCGCGATTGTCGTGATGGCAGTCCGACGCGATTGCATCTCGCGGTTGCCGACGACGTTTGGGTTTGTCGTGCCGCCAAAAGAAAACCGCCGCGTCTTGGCAGGCAGTTTCGCGAGCACCAAATTTCCTCAGCGTGCACCTGATGACTATGTCATTGTGAGGGCGTTTGTGGGCGGCGTGATGCAACCTGAAATTCTCGAACGCAGCGATGATGAGATCGTTAACGTTGTTCGTACTGAACTAGGCGAACTGATCGGGCTGGACCAAACTCAGTCGCTCGAAGACATCACCGCGACGGTGAAAGTCGTGCGTTGGAACGACGCGATGCCCCAATACGAAGTTGGCCATTTGGACAAAGTCCTGCGAATCCGAGCCGCTGTTGAATCACTCGAGGGGCTGCACCTGAACACAAACGCACTGGGTGGCGTCGGCATCGCTCCAGTGATTGCGGCGTCCAAACGAACCGCGGAACGCATCCTGAAGTGACGTCAAGACTTCCGCTCGGCGGCGGATTGGCGGGGAAGTGGAAGGTCTGAGTTCCCCGCAAATTCCGGGGTGAAGCCGCTTCGAACGCTCTCGGATTGTTTCGCGAATTCCGAGGGAGGGGCAAAAAGATGGGATTGACTGGGGTATCGGGATGGTTCACGCTGCGCAGTCAGTTGAGCACCACATTTGGGTTGGTTGGTTTGTTTTGGAAGCGTTTTCCAGTGAAACGAGCCCGAATGCGAGAGGCATCTTGCCTTGTTGGTGACGGTTTGCAGGGTATCAGATTAGTGACGAACATTTATGTCGGGAACCTCTCGTTCAAGGCCACCGAAGAAGAACTCCGTGGCGCGTTCGAACAGTATGGCGAAGTGTCAGCTGTGAACATCATCATGGACCGAGAGACAGGACGTAGTCGCGGATTTGCCTTTGTCGAAATGGCGGATGCCGAAGGCGCCAAAGACGCGATCGAAAACCTGAACGGTCATGAAATCGATGGCCGTAGCGTGACAGTCAATGAAGCTCGTCCACGTGAGCCGCGTAGTGGCGGCGGTGGCGGAGGAGGAGGCTACGGCGGCGGTCGCGGCCGTGGTGGTGGAGGCGGTGGTTACGGCGGTGGCGGTGGCAACCGCGGCGGTGGCTATGGTGGCGGCGGTGGAGGATACGGCGGAGGCGGTGGCGGCGGCTACGGTGGCCGTGGCGATCGCTAATCTCCAACCCAATCGCGAATAACATTCAATGAACGGAAGCCAGTCTGACATCAGATTGGCTTCCGTTTTTTCATGCCCGCACTCCAATCAAACGCCAACCGCGACCGCCTCATGACAAGCTTTAAGGGCTGTCGGGCTCACGCGGGTTTTAAAACTCGCCCGGTTGAGCTCATCCGATTTAAGAGTGTTTTCCAGACTTCTCCGCCGGGAGCTTCCTTGACATTCCGAAAAAAGAGTTAACCGCTCCCTCTTTCAGGCCTCAAACGAGCCACGGTGTGATCATGAGAAAGAAACACAACTTATTTGCGACCATTATGCTGATCACATCTAGTGGCTGCGCGTCGTTCAGCGACTGCTTCTACAAGCATGCTCCATCCCCTCACCTTTTTGGAAACTGCAAGTGCAAAACCCAATGCACCGACACGCCATGTGACGGGATATTCATTCCCTGCAACGGCCCTAACGTAAGCGTCCCAGCGTCAGATGATTCCATCGAGATACCGCCCATCCCGACGCTTGACATTGAAACAACCGACATGGAAAAGTCCTTCAGTGACCTCCAAGCGAAGGCTTCGAAACGGAAGTCGATCGAGGACTTGCAGACAGCCACCAAACCACAAAATCCCATCGTGTTGCCAATTGGCTTCTTCGAAATGATCGAGACCCAACCGATCGTCAAGTTAGTTGAGTAATTGAGTCAACGTGTCGTATGAATCCCCGTTGATAAGTCTCCTGCATTGCCCCTGAGAATCAGGCATCTTCTTCGATGCTGGCCGCGACCGCTTGAAAACCATTCACGCGTTGGCAGTCTCACCATCTTGATGATACACGTAAAACGCTCGTAGCCACAGTCAGTGCTCAGCGATGATCCACAAAGCGTTTGGATTTTCCCTCCGAACGAGGTAACGATCCTTCCGGCACCGAAGCGATTTCAACTCGCAAAGCCAATCGCTCCCGAAAGGCATTTTGCAGTCTATGCAGATTTCCCAGCCTGCCGGATTCGGTGTCCGTTTCGTCCGGAGCTTCAATTTCGATCGAAAGTTGGTCCAAATGATCCTGACGGGTCGCGACCATTCGAAATTCCGCTTCGGGCAACGTCTGACGAACAATCGCTTCAATGCTGGCGGGAAAAACGTTGACACCACGAATGACCAGCATGTCGTCTGCTCGCCCAATCACACCGCCGTCTAGCTTGACGAACTGACACGGCAGTCCGTGATCCCAGACCGGCCGAACGATGTCACCGGTTCGATAGCGAACAATTGGTCCACCGGAACGTCCCAAGTTGGTCATCACCAATTCCGATTCTTCACCGGGCTTCGCGAAACGCACGGCCCGTCCGTCTTCGTCAAACACCACAAACTCAGCGATGAACTCTGACTCGATGATGTGCAAACCACGATCGTCAGAGGCCGGAAATCCCCACGCTCCAAGCTCGCTGGCACCGGCATGATCGATCACACGAGCCCCCCAGGGTTCCTCGATTGCACGACGGATTTCGGGCACGCTTCCGCCCGGCTCTCCCGCGACAATCAATCGCGAAACGTGGCTGCCTTTCAAATCGATTCCATGTTCATTCGCGACCGATACCAAATGCAACGCGTAGGTCGGAGTGCAACACACGACCGTGCACTCGCGATCGAGCATCATCTGCAAACGAGCCGATGAAGACAGACCACCACCTGGAACGACGAGGCAACCTCGCTCGACCAAAGCATCATTGGCAGTCCAAAACCCGATGAACGGGCCGAACGAAAACGCCATCATAACCGTGTCAGCGGGCGTGACATCAGCTGCATCCAAAACGTACTGCCAACAATTCAACCACCAACGCCAATCATCAGGCGTGTCAAAGATTGGCATCGGCCAACCGCGTGAACCGCTGGTCTGATGTGCTCGCGAATAGGCTTGCCGTGGAAGAGTGAAAAGCCTGGACGGCTCCTCGCGAGAATTTCCAAGCAAATCAGATTTGGTGAGGAAAGGCAGAGATTCGAATGAATTCCAATCAAGCAAGTCCGGTGTCGCGGTGACAGCCTGTTGATAGAGCGGATGCTTGGATTCTTTCAGCCCTTGCCAAACGCTTTGCAACTTGGCCCATTGATGTGCGCGAAGGCTGTCGCGGTCCATCGAGCGAAATTCAGATCGAGAAGGTTCCATGAAGTTGATCGTCGTGTCGTGGCATCACCCCGGCCGCAAAAGGGAAAGCAAGCAAAACAAGACCGCGGCCGATTGGCTCAGCATACCAAGGTCGTGCATCAAGATAGATAACGGTAGACTGAACACAGAGAGGCGCGACGCGGATCGCAACTTCCAAATGGAAGGCCTCTGACAAGATCGAACGCCTCACCACTCACGGCATGCCGCCATCCATGGACGAAAAGATCGAGCCCGTGCTAGCGGTGATTGGCCATCCGGTTGCCGGCAACCCAACCCAATTCGCTCTCGAGAGCGCACTGGAACAAGCCAACGTGGATTGCCGCGTTTTGTCCTTCGATCTCAATGCAGAGCAGTTGCCTATCGCACTGAACGGCATGCATGCCATGAGCTTTCGAGGCGTTTGGATCGACCCGAGCTGTCGCGACCAAATCTCGAAGGACTCTAACACCACCGACCAGCTTCACATCACCGGCGTGGACCAATCATCCCCCGTTGAAGCATTGCGAAACGCACCGGAATCCAAATCAGGCGATGAGCCCCGATCAAACTGGAAAGCGATTGCGGTTCGAGAAAACACCTGGACTCAGTTGGTCCGAGATCAGCTCGAACGAGGCGGATTTTCAGTCCAACAAGTGTTGATCATCAGTGCAGATGCGGACGTTCGCAAACAACTCACGCAAAGGCTGGTCGCTGAAAATCAACTCGCTGCGACCGAATCAAAGCAAACCATTCCACCTGACAAGGATGCCTCTGCAAAAGAGAGCACTCCCGATTGTCCGGCGGGCGTTGAACCACAGCTTGAATCGACGTTGGACCGCGTCGTGACGGTGACTTCGCCAGACGAAATTACCACGACGTCGCTGGCAAACGTTTGGTTGGCAGTCGACGGTCCTGCATCCGAAATCATTGATGCCTTCCGTCGTTCGACAACACCTCCGGGAACAGTGCTGGTGGATCTGAACGAAAATTGGAACGCCAACGACATCAGCGTGTGGGAACGCTGCAAAATGGATGCGGGCAGCAACTGCATCACTCGCTGGGACATCCACGCTGCCTGCTTGGCAAAAGTCGTTCCTCAGTGGCTTGGTGCCGAAGTGCAGGTGGATGTGCTTCGCGAAGCGATGGAAGAGTATCTATCCGTTTAAGGCTACGATGGAAAAGCAATTGCTCTCTCGCTTAACGCTGCAAGACACCCACATCGTGGAAACGATTGCAAAATTGCAACGTCGTATTAGCGAGCGGTTCCCCGATTCAGGACTCCAGCATTTGTGCGGAGAATTGCTGGAAGTTGGACGCAGTGCCTCTCAGCGATCGCAAGAAATCGGCCGCCCGATTCGGCGCATACGATTCGCCAGCTACCTGCTGCTGGCCGGATTGATCGGATCATTGGTCGTTCTGATCTTCTCCATCGCACAACCCGCAACGACAGATTTGTCCAGCGATGACATGAAGCTGCCCAATCTGATTGCGATGGCGGATTCTTCCAGCCAGGTGATGCTGTTACTCAGTGCGGGCATCTACTTTTTGATCTCGTTGGAAACACGCCTGAAACGTCGCCGTGCTCTCACCGCGATTCACGAATTACGTTCGATCTGTCACATCATCGACATGCATCAGCTCACCAAAGATCCCGAGCGGGTGCTGTCCAACTTTCGCGGCACTGACAACTCGCCGCGACAGACAATGACGCCGCTGGAGCTGAATCGATACCTCGACTACTGCAGCGAGATGCTGTCCTTGACCGGCAAGATTGCTGCTTTGTACGTGAAGAATTTCGACGACTCCGCCTCCGTCGCTGCCGTCAGCGAAGTGGAACAACTCTCCACCGGTTTGTCGCGAAAAATTTGGCAGAAGATCATGATCCTCAACCAATCCGTTGGAACCACGACGCCGACTCGCAACCCAAACCCGCAGTGACCATGACTTCAGCCAAAACTCCAAGTCAGAAGAAGATTCAAAAGCAATTGCTCGACGCCGCGAGCGAACTTTCGGATGAAGTCGATCAACTGCAATTCGCTGAACCGGTCACTCACGTCTACAACCCGCTGCGATATGCGTGGAATCTTCACCAACAATACGTCCGGCAAATCGGTGCCGATGCTCACGTGTTGTTTCTCGGAATGAACCCGGGGCCATGGGGCATGGCGCAAAGTGGGGTTCCATTCGGTGAGATCGATTCCGTGGTTCAGTGGATGGGTTTGAAAGGTGAAGTTGAACGCCCGAGCAACGAACATCCCAAGCGTCCCGTCGAAGGATTGAACTGTTCACGTAGTGAAGTCAGTGGACGTCGACTGTGGGGATTGATTTCCGAAAGGTATCCCGAGCCGGCCAACTTTTTCCAGCATCACTTCGTCGCGAACTACTGCCCGCTGGTTTTCATGGAAGAGAGTGGCAGAAACCGAACCCCGGATAAATTACCCGCGACCGAAAGAGACGCCTTGCAAGCAGTCTGCGACGCGCATTTGAAGAAGGTCATTGCCGCGGCACCGTGGACGGATCTGGTCGGCGTGGGAGCGTTTGCTGAAAATTGCCTCAAACGCGTTGTGAAGTCCATCGAGCAAACGGCCGAGGACGATTCGGCCAAAAAATCCGAGGGCAAAAGCACATCGTCCATTTCGATCCATCGGATCTTGCATCCCAGCCCCGCGTCACCCGCGGCGAACAAGGATTGGGCGGGAAAGGCGACCAGCCAACTCGTGGAAGCTCAAATTTGGTGAGCCAATAAGCCATCAACGATCCGAGCGAAGTTGCAAATTTCACGTGATCATCCGTCAAATGAGTCTGTTAAACTGACGACAGATTGACCGGAGAGCCGCACGGGAACCCCTCTGCGGAAAAGCACTCGCATGGGGCATCGATTTGTTGGATTCAGTCTCGCAGTATCGCCGTCGCACTCGGCTGACAGCTTATGCCGTTGCCGCTTTGATTGCAGTCTTAGCGGTTCTTCTCAACTTGCCATGGCGGTACACCCAGATCAGTGAACGCTGGATGGGCGAACCATTCACGCTGGTGCAACGTGTGCCCGCTTTGGAAGCGGATCAAATCACGCGAGCCGGCTGGCCTTGGCGGTATCAGGTTTTGGTCGACGAAGGCCCAGACGGCATTTCGCAACAGTCCACCAGCAATGTTCTCGCGGCACGTTCGCTTGCCAACAATGCTCCGCAGTATTGGTCCGGATGGGCGTTGCTGGCCGACCTTGCATTTGCTTGCATGTTGGTCGGTCTGACGTTTCGGCTGTGGTGCTGGCGAGGCGAACGCATCGCGGTGTCTGAAACCCCTGAGCGAACGCGTCGAAAATTTGACATCGCCGTCGCTTCGGCTTGCTTCCTTCTGCCGGCCGTCCTGGTTTTCGCGAGCAACTGGACCGCCAAGGCACAATTGGCGAGTATCGAATCATCGACATCGCGAGGTGGTTATCAGTTCACATTCGAAGCTCCTCGCTTTTTGAAGAAACGGATCCCGGAACAACTGCATCCGTGCTTCCTGCGGCTTCGCACGCTGGAACTCTATTCACCGACCGAAGACAGACTGAATTCGCTAATCGGAACCAAGACCTTGCGATCGGTCCTGATCACGGACGGTCGTCTTAGATCGCACACGCTCGATCCACTTCGCAACGCCACCGAACTGACCAGCCTGACACTGAACCGGTCCCCCGTATCAAACGAAATCTGCGAGGACATTCGCGCTTGCAAACGTCTGATGTTCCTCAGCCTGAACCAATGCAATCTGACATCTCAGATGGCAACACCCATCAACGAGATGGACAAACTGCAGTACGTCGACCTGCGCAGAAACCCGCTGAAGTTGGATACGATCTCAAAACCAGAATGGTCGACCACCTGCCGTTCATTAGTTTTGAGTCGCCCAGAACCCGGTGAATCAGCGCACCTGAATCTCTATCAATGGCCAAGTCTCGAACGGTTGTCCATTCGTAGTTCGATTCGCATCCACAACGATGCACCCCTCAAGCTGACCCTTACGAACCTGCCGTCTCTAACCGAAATCGAACTGGACCGCTCTCAAAAGCATTCGCTCCACGCAAAGAACCTGCCACGGTTCCGACGGATTTTAGAACCGATCGACCTGATGCTGCTGTATGGCCGGAACGACCAACTACAAGGTCTCACACGATTCGAAAGCGTTGACCTCCATGATGTTCCCAACCTTCGTCGACTGCAGTGCCACGCTGCCGATTTGAAAGAACTTCGGCTATCGGATGTAGGCCGGCTGAAGGAATTCTACTTGGGTGTGTACTCCTATGACTCGCAAGGGCAAGTCACGACCAACTCGCAAACTGTCGTCGGCAACGAAGCTTGGTTGAAGCAAATCGCCCAAGTACCTTCGTTGACCAAGGTGGACTTGGCGAGCGTTCAATTCCGGCCCGAGTCTCTCGAACAACTTGCAACACTGTCTTATCTAAAACAGCTCAGCATCCAACAGTGCGGACTGAAGTACACGGATCTCGATTGGGTTTTGAGTCTGGAAAAGCTCCAGTCACTCGGCATTCGTGACTGTCGAATCTCGGCCGAGTGGCTCCAAAACTGTTTAGCAAAGCTTCCGAGATTGCGAATGGTCCAAGCCGATCTTTCTGATCTGGATCAACTGACCATCGCCGAGAACCCGAATTTGGTTTCGCTTGATCACTTCGAAGTTTCCAAAATGAACCGATTGGAACTGAGAAGCCTTCCTCGGCTTCGTGGTTCCATCCAAATTCGCGGCGAGATCAAAGATGTGCGTTTGGTCGATTTACCGCTTCTCGATGAGTTGTTGATTGAAAGCCCGTGGCCTCGACAGGCGAACTTGGAAGGCTTGACCAACCTGCGTTATTTCGGTGGTGGTGGACCTGAGCTGAACGACGACGTGATTGATCAACTGCTTCAGTTCAAGCAGCTTGACCACATCGTTCTGGCATATCCAAATGTCTCCGTTGACCGTCTTGAAGCGTTGGGGCAATACAAGTACCTGACCGGTCTGGAGATCCCAGGTTGTCGAGTGGACGACGAAGTGACATCCCACTGGACCAAACTACTGCGACTCCGAGTCGCGAATTTTGACGACACTCAGGTGTCGTTGCAAACGTTCGAATGGTTGCATGCGATTCCATCGCTACGCAGGCTATCCCTTGCTCGGGTACCTTTAAGCGCCGACTCACGACGAATGGTCAGCACTCTGTACCAATTGTCCTCTTTGAACCTGAGCGGATGCGATTTTCCAGCCGAGGATTTGCAACGACTCCTCGCTGCTGGCAACCTCGAGGCTCTCGACCTAACCGGGTGCAAACTCAACGAGTCGCATCTCGACACTCTGGCAAACTCGCAATCGCTTCGTCGTGTCGTCTTGAAAGACTGTTCGCTGGAGCCCAAACAAATCGCTGATCTGCTTCGAGTGAATCCTCGGCTGACTTTGGATTTGGGTGTTCACGACCAAACCTTCTTCGTCAACTTCGCACCTCCATTTCACACCCGCTTGATCGGTTGTCGCGTTCGCAAACGCCCATCCCCAATGCCAAAGGTCAGCACCAGTGACTACCTAACGTCCATGGGCTCGATGTACCTTGATGACTCCGCTTTCCCCAACGATTTGAGCGAAGACGTCGTTGCGGAAGATGACACCCCTGACGTGAATCTCGTATCGGATAGTTCGAACAACGAAGACGACCAACCGAAAGATGTTGTCGTGGACTTGGCAGAGTTTCGCATGCAGTCCGAAAGAGCGTTTTCAACCGAACTGTTTCGGGCCGCCGATGAATTGACGGCTCAAAAGTGAGTCGCTGAGAAAAGCCAACAGGGAATAGTCGACCGCCGACGAATCAGTCCTGATAATCGCCAGGACATTGCGAACACGTCCTAGCGGGAATTCAAACTGCAGCGGTGGGTTGCTTCTGACGCGAAGCCAATCCGCCGAGGACAATCGATCCTCCGACCAGCAATGAGAAACCGCCCAGGATGACGATTCCCGTCGCTGCCAAGCGTTCTTTGAGCTTCATGTCGGCAATGGCAGTTTCGAAAACTTTTTTGTCGTCCGGCTCAATTCGGATCAAGATTGCTTTTTCGAACTGCTGCTCATCGCCCACCTGGACAACGCCCTCGTAACGCCGCACGACAAGTTCATCGCGAATCCAATTGATGTCCAGCGGAATCATCTCGGGCTCGGTCGCCCATTCTTGCTCCGACACGAGTTCATCGACGTAACTCTGAACCGCACCGCGAGCGTAAACTCCAATGAGTTCATCGGCTTCCTCAATCGAACTGCTCGGCCCCGAAGTCACGACCAAGCTGTAATCCTTGCCGTCATTTGCGATTGGCTCATCAATCCAACCGGGTCGATCGTCGGGATAGATCAAATGCGAAAGCGGCGCAACGCTGAGTTCAGCGGTCTCATTTTCCTTCGGCTCCAATTCTGCTTTGACTTCATCATCGGCAAAGCATCGGTGTGAGTTGGAAAGCCCCGAACCGGGCAGAGCGCCAAGTAAAACCATCGCGATCGCGACGGTCATCCATCGGTATTCAGACTGTTGAGATTGCATTGGATTTCACCCAGGGAGCTGACAATTGTGTCATCACGATCACGCCGCCGGCAATCAACATGCCTGCAGGCTGAGGAACGGGAACGATTTGATGAACGACCCATTCACCAACCACCGCAACGGTGACCGCCCACAAACTCAATCGAACGCGACGTAAAGGGTCGACTGGTTTCCACATCCGAAGGAGTGCAAACAGCAGAGCAAAGTGCCCCATCATCGCCGCGGCTTTGGGAACGCCCGATTCCAGATAGAACGAAACCGGCAGCACCGTTGCATCGATGTCTCGTCCCAATCCCTCATCCATTGGCACCATCAGGAAATGGCCAAGAGCGTAGGCGAGAAGCCCAACGCAGGCTCCCCAAGAAGCGGACACAAGGCGACGAACCAATCCTTCGCCTTCGCTACCTTCCCAGAACTTACCAATGCCGAGCAACCCAAAGGCTCCCAGCCAGATCACCAACGCCATCCAAACGTAAGGCGCCAAAGCAATGGGCGTGAGCGGGGTGCTTCGCATTCCGATCACGGAACTAAGCAAGAGCAGCACGCCGGCCACGATCATCGATGTCATTCCCGATGTCGCCCATTCCGCCGAACGCGACAACCGAGTCCGTTCAGACAAACTGGTTCTCAGCAGCGATCGGACTTGAGCCTTCGTCATCACTGGTTTTCCAGCAGGTCGAACATTGGCGACTGCATGAGCGGCGGAATCATGATGCGGCACACTTCGCGAATCCGCTGCGTTTGGTGAATACGATGTTGGTTCGGACAGTTGCAGCACCACGTGACGAATCACGTAGTACGGAACGTAGAAGAACCCAACCATCGACAACACTGGCAACAACCAGTGCGTGTTGATCAACAGAATCGCGACCGCCGAGATGGCCAAGACCAGCTTGATACCAGGCGATGTTTCAAGTGCCCGCCACCAAGCTCGTGCGTCGGAAAAACTGTTTCGAACCGCTCGTGCGATGGGTTCTTCACCGGCCGACGCGTTCAAAACCATGGACGCGCCATCTGCATTTGGTGAAGCCAAACCATCTGCGGCACCAACGGGTTCGCTGCGTCGGTTGTTCTTCGGATAAGAGCAGAATGCATCGCCGTTTTGTTCTTTCGAATCGGACGAAACCACTTCCGCCAACACGGGCGTCTCATCGGTTGGCATTGAAGCTAGCGAAAGCATCTCGGCGACATCGCGAGGACGTTTGCGAGGATCCTTTTGCAAACAGCGATGGATCACGTTTCGGTATTGATTTGGCACACGCGACAAGTCGGGCGAGTCGGTCAGGTGTTTGACAATGATCTCTTGAGGAGTCTCGCCATCAAACGGCAATTCGCCAGTCAGCATTTCGAACAAGATCACGCCGAGTGCATACAAGTCAATTTCGCGACCGTACTGCCCACGACCGATCTCGGGAGCCATGTAGTGGAATGTTCCGATGCTCTCGGTATGCCCGCTTCTGTGAGAGGCGGAAATGAATTTGCTCAGCCCATAGTCACCGACTTTGACGATGCCGTTGTCGTCAAACAAGTTGCCAGGTTTGATATCACGGTGGACCAAACCGGCCGAGTGCAAATGGGCAACGCCGGCGGCGGCTCCCGCGAACCAGTGACGAACCTGCGATTCGAACATGCCGCTCGGCAAGACATTGCGAGAGTCGGATGTGGCGGACTTGGCCGCGTCATCCAATACCTCTCGCAAGTTGGGACCGGCGACATACTCCATCACCACCCAGGCTTGGTCGTCGGCATCCCGACACACATCGTGAAGCGAGACCAAGTTCAGGTGCTTGAGATTCAAACAGTGAGAAACTCCTCGCAGTTCAACTTCCAGATTTCGCTGGATGCGTTTCAGTGCGACTTCCTTGCCCGCTTGGCTGACCGCGAAATACACCTCGCCAAATCCGCCCACTCCGATGCCACGACGAATCGTGTATCGGTCCAGGACCAGATCGTTGGGGGAGTGGGTGAATTTCATCGAACGAGTTGATGGCATTGGGTTCGAGTAGTCTGCGGGAAGTTCCATTGTATCGGCCAAAGCACTCATCGCATGCCTTTTCATCAAGACGAGAACGTTCCGCCAGATTCACTCGGACGGTCACACGGGGAGCCCGATGCTCCCCGTGCCGGACAGATCACAGCGACGAATCGCTGCTTTCACCTTCCAATTGAATCGAAACGTAGGCCTGATCTTTGCCGCCATCCAGCTTTTGCATGTAAGCGGTGACGTCGTCGAGCAGGTTCTCGTCCGAAGGTTCGTCCAAGTTGATCTCGCCGAAGTACTCGACATCGACCTTCATCGTTTCCTCTTCCACGTCGATTCGCGTGGCAATGTCGTCCAACAAACGTCGAGTGTCCGACAAAGCACTGTCATCGAGGTGCAGCTGAGTGCTGGTTTGAGCGACGCGAAGGGCACCCAAACGAGCCTGCAGGTTTTCGACTTCGACTTCTAACTGGCGTTTTGCGTCCAGCATTGCGTCCATCCGCTCAGAAGCGGCGGCAAGCGAAGCTTCGCGAGCAGCAAGCATTTGACGGAGCTTTTCCGAGGTTTGCTGACGAGTTTGGAAACGTTTGAAACGATTTCCCAAATCCGATTTCACCTGGGCCGACGTGTAAGTCACACCGCCGTAGGAGTAAACGGAACTTTCGTCTCGCAGATCATTGGTCAGTCGTTCGATGTCGTTTTTCGCCTTGGCCAACTTCTCGTCGGTTGTCGACAACTCACGTTGCAAACGAACCACCTCTGTTTTTTCCTGAGCGATTCGACGAGCGTTTTGTTGAATTTCGGGCTTCAAATCAACGATCAATTGGCGGGCTCGATTGAGCTCCCATTCCAAAGGCACCGCGTCGCTGGCGGTGTTGGTCATGTACGACCAACCGCAACGAGCGTAGCTGCCGATTGGAGTGGCGATGGTCAAACCAGACAACAAGGTGGCAGCGGTTCCTGCCAGCACTAGTTTTTTGAGCATGTGTGTTCTCCTGAGAAAACATTTCGTGGGATTTTTTGGCGGAGTCAGTGCCGCATCATTGGGTTCTTCGTTCCAGGCGGTCGCGTCTTGGCAAACGGGCGCAAAAAAACCGAAAATCCCACAAACAGGGTGAATTCCGGCGACCTGCCGCGGTTTCGATTCGTAGAAACACCAGTCCCAGGCTGGCGTTTTCTCTTCTCTTTCAGGCGATTCCGACGCGATTTGATCGCGTTTAACGTAGGTTTTCAGTAAACCACATTGATTCTTCGGCCCACTTTTTGCCGAACCTTATCCTGGGTGAAGCCATCTGGAATGGTCCTGGAGAAACAACCATGTCAACTTCATCACCAACACCGAATCCATCCGAATGGGTGCCGTCTGAAACCGGCTCGCCCCGGCATGAAATCCAATGTCTTGATTGGGGAAGGATCACGGCTCTTTTTGACACCGAATCAGTCAACGCCGCGTTTGGCGATTGGATTGACACGGATTTGTCCGACATGGAAACGCGCTTGTCTGCTTTTCAATCGCACGGTTCAATTCTGCGTGGACTGAAAGAATCTCGCTAGAGACTGAGCGTAGCTCTGCACCACGAAAAACGCCTAGTTTTTCGTAGCGAGTGGGCATGATTGGCTTGGTCTTAATCCTGACTTTTTGCTAACGTCAGCGCACTTCGGCATTTTTCACGATGGCCGAGGAACGAATCTGTCCGATTGGTTACTCGGATTGTTCGGGTTGTAGTTGAGTCGAACACTCGATTGGCTGCTGCACACCAAGTCGGTCGATCCTGATTGACGCAGACCCTTGGACCGTCTTCCCGTGGCGTTCCTCCCACTCAATGCCTGACCCACAAGCAGCAAGGAAGCTGAGATGAATACACCCCGTCGTCAATTTTTGGGACTCGCCGGCGGACTGCTGGCCGGTGGACTCTCTCAATCGGCCCTCTTTGGGCAAGACCCCCAGTGGACCAAACCGGTTCACCGAGTCGCCAACGCCGCCCTGTCCGCTCAAAAGGCTGCACCGGCCACCCCTGCCAGTTCCGCGAAAGCCGCTTTGGTTCGTGGCTTGGAGATGGCTCGTCAATCGCTGACGCGATCAAAAACGGAAGTCAGGGACTACACGGCCGTTCTGGTCAAACGGGAACGCATCGGCGAAACCGTCGGCGAACACGAATACATGCAGATCAAGGTTCGCAATCGCAAAGAGGAGAACGGTCGTCTGGTGCAACCATTCAGCGTCTATTTGGCGTTCGTAAAACCTACTTCGGTGAAAGGTCGCGAAGTCATTTACGTTGAGAATCAGAACAACGGCAACATCGTCGCTCACGAAGGCGGATTCAAAGGCCGCTTCTTGCCGACCGTCTCCATTCCGCCGACCGGGATGCTTGCCATGCGTGGCCAGCGATATCCGATGACTGAGATCGGTGTCGAAAACATGATTCTAAAACTGATCGAACGAGGCGAGAAGGCTCTTCAATTCGAAGATGTCCACGCAGAATTGCGAAATGGGGCTCGCTTTCAAAATCGCGCGTGCACCTTGTTGCGTCTGACTCAGCCGACCCGTCGTCCGGACGCGGAATTCCATAAAGCTGAGGTTTACATGGACGACGAACTGAACATGCCAATCCGCTACATCGCCTACGATTGGCCGAACAACGCGGACGGACGCGGCGAAGTGATCGAGGAGTACAACTACCTCAATCTTGAAGTCAATGTTGGACTAACCGACGCGGATTTCGATCCGTACAACAAGGACTACAACTTCCACTCTTGAGTGGGATGTCCGCCTGAAACCGGGCGAATTTGAAATGAAATCCAGTGCGGGGAAATCGGTGGAACAGACATTGCATGCTTAGCAGTACAATAGTTTGTTTCCGTTCCTCGCATTGCGTCTTTTCGCGTTGCCCATTCTTGCACCGCATTTTGTGGCGGTGCTTTGTTCGCGGAGTCTGATCATGACGTCCTATCCTCGCCCCGCTTCACTTGCCGTAACTTCGATTGCGGCCGCAGGTATCGGTCTGGCTTCGTTGTTCTTCATCGGGTGCAACGTCCCCAATAACCCTGGGCCGACTGTGAATGTCCCCGCCGAAGCCATCCAGCAGGTGGTCGGTTCAGCGGGCGATCAGGATCTGGTGCTCGTTAAATTTGGCGCACCATGGTGCGGACCATGTCAACAAATCGACAAGGAATTGCAATCGCTCGAACCGACTCTTGCGGGGGAGGTTCGCGTGGTGAAAATTGATGTGGGCGAACAACCAGAAGTCGCGGCCCAATTTGGAATCGACGGCATTCCAAGGATGTTCCTGGTCCGAAACGGCAAGGTCTTGGCGGACGAAGTAGGCTATCGATCGGAATCTGAGCTTCGAAGCTGGGTCGCTGATTACCAGTGACCCCGGCTGAGCCAGCCCGGATGTGCGAAATTGCTGGCTCTTTGGAATGCGGGCCCATTTGCTTCCCAACATTCTGAAACGATTGCGGCTTCTTCTCGGATAGTCATCTGGGAAATTTCGCCTCCGCAATCTACGGTGCTGGCTGATTGAAGCACCCCGAGCAGGCACGTTCTGCTTCGCGTTCCTCCATTTGGCCCGCCCGAATGAATTCAGCCAAAATGAATCCTTCCGGACACGCCCCCACCCCAGCGAAAACCGCTAGTCAGGGGCCAGCGTTTCCTGCCAGCCGCTATGCATTGTTCTTCGGTCTCGCCATCGCTGGTGGCGCATTGGACCTGTGGAGCAAAGAGGCCATCTTCCGATGGCGTGGCTTGCCGGGAACCAAAGACGTTCACTGGATCATTGAAGGCTACTTCGGAATTGAAACCGCCGTAAACATCGGGGCGGTCTTCGGTTTAGGAGCCGGCCAAGGTTTGGTGTTCGCGGCGATCTCAGTCTTTGCCGCTGCGGCGATCATCGTTTGGTTGTTCTTCTTCAAAGCCGCGCGATCGTGTTGGTTGACGTTCGCGCTGGGATGCATCACGGGCGGAATCATCGGCAACCTTTACGACCGGCTAGGGTTCTGGTGGGAACCAGGAATGCACGATCAGTGGCAAAGCGGTGTTCGCGATTGGATCCTTTGGCAGGCATCCGATCAATGGAAATGGCCCAACTTCAACATTGCGGATTCATTGTTGGTCACCGGAGCGATCATGTTGTTGGTTCAATCCTTCTTCTTCCCGCCACCGCCGCACGGTGAGGCCGACGGCAGTGAGCTGCCGGGCCGGAGGGCGCCGGACGAACCGACCGAAGGCACGAAGCCGGCCGCGTCGTGAAGACTTCGCTGATCGCGTCGCCGCGACACACTCTGGCTCGTTCGCTTTGGGTTTGGCGTTGGTGGTTGTTCCTCATCGGATGTCTGTCGGCGATCCCGCTCGCGATCTATCAGACGGATTTGGGAATGGACCGGTCGCTGGCGGCGATGTTTTCGCCAACCGACCCGACGCTCAATCAGTATCAACATCTGCAGCAAACCTTTGGCGGCAATTTGGTCGTCATGTTGGTCTACGATGACGCCGAGCTGATGACCCCAGAAGGAGTCGCCCGGAATCAAGCCTGGACCACCTCTGCTGAATCAATCGATGGCGTTCGAGGCGTTTTGTCAGTCTCGAAATTGGTCCAGGCGTTTGCTTACATTCGGCCACAGTTTTCGCTCCTGACAGGATCTCTTCCATCCAATTCGCAGGCTCCGCCGCCTCCGTCAAAGATGCTGGCGAAAGACGACCCGGTCGCGAATTCGTTTCGAGATCTCTTCGCGGGGTACACGCATGGGCAGGACGAGAAGACCGCTGCGATTGTTGCGATGCTTCAACCGGGGCAGACCGAATCGGCCATCGCAGAATTGCGACGGCTCGCTGATCAAATCCCCTCCGAGCGAGCCCCGGTTTTGATTGGTGAACCGGTGCTACTCGACGATGCTTTTGACATGATCCAAGCTGATGGCAACCGATTGGCGTGGGGCACGATCGGCCTGCTGAGCCTGGTGATGATGTTGACGCTTCGCGATTACCGCGTTGTCCTGCTGGCCGCCATGGCAATCGTATGGGCAACGCTTTGCACACGAGCGTCCATCGTCGCGTTGGGCATGGAAATGTCATTGGTCTCGACCATTCTGATTGCAATCATCGCGGTCATCGTGGTGGCTGCTGTGATGCATATCGGAGTCCGCTCGCGAGACAACTCCAACGCCCCAGGCGAATCCAATACGAGCAAATCGATCGTCCGAGTCACCGCATTCTTGGCGATCCCAATTCTTTGGACCTGCCTGACAGATGCGGCCGGGTTCGCTTCACTTTTAAATTCCCAAGTGCGACCGGTTCAGCAATTCGGCACGATGACCGCCATCGCCGCATTGGCGATCGTCGCCGCATTGGTTTGGTTCACTGCCGCCTTGATGAGCCTGCCATCGGGCAAACGAACTCCGTCTCAACCGGCGCAATCAAACCAGACACCGAATCTCTCGAAACGATTTCTCGTTCACCTGGTAACAACCAGCCTTCGCCACAGCAAACTGTTGTCGATTGTCTCCATCATTGCTCTGGTTCTGAGCACGACGATGGTCACTCGACTAAAAACGGAAACCAGCTTCCTCAGCAACTTTCGCGAAAACAGCGGCATCGTTCAAGCTTATGCTCGAGTGGAACAGCAATTGGGCGGGGCGGGGGTCTGGGACGTGGTACTTCCCGCACCGGAAACCATTTTGCCGGATTACGTGTCTCGGGTTAAAAGTTTTGAGAACAAGCTGCGTGAACTGGAAGTTGTTGATTCCTCCACCGGGCAAACTCACCGCCTGACGAAGGTCTTGTCACTCGCAGACGCCGACGGAGTTGCGGCCCAGAGTCCACTGCTATCCATCGTGACACCCGAAGTCCGCTTGGCAGGCATGCGAACCGCGATTCCCACCTTCGCTGACGCCTTGTTGACGTTCGATCTACCCAAGGAGGGTCAGACACGAGAGCTGAGAATCATGCTGCGAAGCGAAGAAAGCATGCCCGGTGAAGTGAAACGAGAACTCATTCATCAAGTCTCGCAACTGACGCAGGAATTTGATGAACGAGGACTCGTCACGGGTTACTCGGTTTTAATGTCTCAGCTCGTCAGCAGTTTGCTTCGCGATCAATGGAAGGCCTTGGCGATCGCTCTGGCCTTGGTCGGCATCTTGATCGGAATTGCGACAGGTAGCCTGCGATACTCTCTCGTCGCACTGCTCACCAACACGTTGCCGGTCATGTTGGTTTTGGCCGCCATGGGGCTCGCCGGCGGAGGCTTGGACCTGGGATCCGCCATGATCGGTGCGGTCTCCATCGGTTTGTCCATCGACGGTTCGATTCACTTCCTGGCGGGCTATCAACGCGCACGATCTGCGGGCGTGGATGTGGTGGTAGCCGCGACCGACGCGGCGACGGATGTGGCGGCTCCGATCTTGCTTGCGACATTGGCATTGGTGATTGGGTTTGGCATTTTGATGACCAGCCCCTTCATCCCCACGGCCACCTTTGGCATGTTGATCGCCGCGACATTGGCGGCGTCCGCTTTGATCAACCTCACGTTGTTGCCCGCTGCCATCGTCGCGGTCGACCGTCCCAAGAACTCACATTGAAAACTGGATTGAACATGCATCTTCGAGGCGTTGCTTTGGACATGGACGGGCTTTTGTTCGACACCGAGCGAATCTATTTCCAAGTCGGCCAAGTGTTGATGGAACGTCGCGGTCACACGTTCACCTTGGAACTGCAACAAAAGATGATGGGTCGGGTGGGCTTGTCCGCGGTTGGTCAAATGATCGATCACCACCAATTGGACGACGACCCAGTGTCGTTGCTCGCCGAGTCCGATGACGTCTATGGCGATCTGCTGCTTAGAGAACTTCGGCCGATGCCAGGTCTGGCAGAATGGATCGATCGGTTGCGAACCAGCGGACTGCCGTTTGGTTTGGCCACCAGCAGTCGTCGCAAGTTCGTGGACATGATCTTGCCGACGACCGAATGGTCCGGCGATCTGGCGTTTATATTGACCGGTGACGATGTCACTCACGGCAAACCCAATCCAGAAATGTATCTGAAAGCGGCCGACCGGCTCCGTGTATCGCCCTCAGAGATGCTTGTTTTAGAAGACAGCGGCAACGGATCGAAAGCGGCGGTTTCGGCCGGTGCGGTCACGGTCGCCGTCCCCAACGAGCACACTCGGTCGCACGTCTTTGAGGACGTTCACTTAGTTGCCGATTCGCTCGCCGATCCACGACTTTGGGAACTGCTACCGCAGACCACCAATGTTTGAAAAGCGGTTGGCTATTCTTTCCAGTTCACGTCGCTGCGAGCATGCAAGCGTTTACTGACCTGAGTATTGCCGCCAGAAACCAATTCCAACTGTTCCAAGACATTGTCGATCGGAATTTGCTGGGCTTCGTGAACAAGGATTGGCGTGACGCCTGGGATCACCACCGTCGTCAGTGATCCCGTGTGAGCGGATGAAACCTGAGGTTCCAAACGTTCGCGGTCCGACTCGCTTCCGACCAACAACAACAGGCGTTGGCGACCGCCGCATTGCAGTAGCGGTGGCGATGCAACTTGCAGTGCCGATTCGATCGTCGTTTGTTCGTTCCACAGCGAAGTGCCGTTTTGCGGTTGCTCAAACGTCTGAGTTTCGCAGACACCAGTTCGCGTTAGTTGATCCGTGTTGGAGTCGCGCTGTTCCAGGATCGCTTGAGTATTAGTCAGGTCTGAATCCCGAGTCAGAACCGATGCCGATGAGGTCGTCAAATCGGTCAAACTAGCAGACGATTGTCGATGAGCGTCGATCACGTTTTCGACAACAGGCAGACACTTCCCAACCAAATCGGTTGCCATCGCCTGTTCGTCCCACTCGACCTTTGCATCACGCAAGGGACCGAGCAACCACGGCGATGCGGTTTGCGAATGCAGGTTCTCCAGAACCGCATTGAAACGCATCTGAATCTCCGGCGGCATTTCTGTCCACGGGTTTTCCGTATCGCGATTGTCACCGGGAACACATCGAATGGCTTTCGCGATGCCAACCGCCATCTTTGTCAATGTCGCATGCAGATTCTCGATTCGTTGTGCAAATGCTTTGAGTTGTTCGTCGGCCATTTCTGATGCGATCAGATTCAGCTCCATCATCGCTAAATTTTCAGCCGTTTCGATTTCGCGTTCCAAATCGGTATCGGAGCACAACTCTTGCCGCACGGCGGTCTGATGCTCGCGTAAGTCGGTCCGGAATTGTTCGAGTTCCCGGACTTGGGTCGAGCACCACTTCATCAGTCCTTCGGCGGCCTGGATGCTGGACGTGACGTCGATTCGGCCGTCGTGCATCCGGACCGAAATTTCGCGACGAAGCATGACCATTTGGGTCGCTGCCCGACGGTCCAGCCGATCCAAGACATCGCACTCGCTCAGTTTTTCTTTCAACAGTCGCGTGATTCGTGGGCCATCCATGATCTCCTGTACCGACAATCGCGAAAGCATCTCAGATAGATTTCTAGCGATGGCGTCCGCGTCTTGGCCGAAGGGTGCCTTCACTTCGTCCAAGTAATTCGCGATGTCCAAACCGCACCGCTTCCGCAAACGTTCGGTCGTTGGGCCTGCGATCTGGCGTGACTCGTTGGGATTGCCGAGCCAACGCAACAACAGGTGACGTGCGGCAGCCGGCGCGAGCAGATTCTCTTCCAACGCTCGAACACATTTCAATCGAGCCACTCCGACCGATCGCAACATAGGTTTCGCGAGCACCGCCGCGTCGGCTTGGTCACTTCGTCGAGCTTCCGCCAACAACTCGCCAGCACCGGTCGCATCCGCCCATAGGTAGTCCACCATCGTTGCCGCGGCGGAACCTGAGGGAAGAGCGTGATCGCCATCGACGACCACATAAGCATTTCGCAGTGGATTTCGAGATGCGGGAACGCCGGACCAGTCCACGCCAGGATCCCCGGGATAGCTATTCTCGGGCAACATGTAGTGACCGATCTCTGAGATCGCTGCGAATGAATCGTGTAGCGTCAATGGTTGGTGCGGGTTGCCTTGCAGCGACACTGTCGAAAGCAACGGCAGCACCGAAGCACTTTCTAAACCTGCTTCATCCAAGATGGTCCGAATGCGTGGTGCCAAGTCCATCACCATTCCGCTGGCCGTTCCGCCGGATAGCGAACCAATGATATAGACCGACGGGATACGGTCACCACAAACGGCGGCCAAGTGATCGATTGATTCGCGAAGCCCCGAGTCAATGGTTTTCGCGTGGTCAATCATCGCCAAGCGTCCCAGTGGACGCATGCCCTCGGTCGTACCACTGCGAGGCACATTGTAGATCCAACGACGCGACAACGATCGGAAGTGATCGGTCCGTCCTTCGCGATATTGCTGAGCGGATTTGAGCGGTGTGTGCAGGATCGTCGCCGGTGGTATGCGGTCCGATGCTTCCGCCAAACGAGCCGCGTGAATGGCATGCATATCCGTATCGATCAACACCGAATGCAAATCCAAAGGACATGCACTATGCAAAGTCGCAACCCGGTTGCGAAGCTCATGCAAGCATTCTGCTCCGACACCGCCGACGGCGACCACCAAAGCATGGCCTGTCACACGGGCGTGGACCATCGCTTTTCCGGACTTCAGACTTGGCAAGTCTTCAACGGCTTCCTGACGAGTCCGAATGCTTGGTTTAGCGGAGGTTTGGATCGGCGTCTCGTCGCGGCCACGGGTCGTTCGCAGGGCTTCGACGAAGTCTTTGCACGAGTCGAAACGACGCTCAGGATCTTTCTCCAATGCTCGCGCCACCGCCACCCGGTCCGCTGCTGGCAACGAATCCAACACGGGCGCCGCGTGTATGTGCTGGGTCGCCAGTTGAGCGATCGTGCGACCACTGAATGGACGCGTTCCCGTCAACAACTCTTGGTACATCACGGCAAGCGAATACTGATCGCTGTTGATGCACGGCCGACCGTCGAACAGTTCCGGCGGAGCATAGATGGGCGTCAATCCGCCAATCACCGAGTGATCGATCTCTCGCAGATCTTTCAATAACCCAAAGTCACCGACTTTGACGTGCCCACCGACCAACAACAAGTTTCCCGGCTTCACATCGAGGTGCTGCAGTTGATAGCTGCCGTGCAAGTAATCCAACGCGTCCGCAGCGTCGTGCAGATACGACAGCAAGGCAGCTCGAGGAATGCCGCATGAACCACGGTCTTGGTGTCGTTTCAAAACGTCTTCGAGCGATCCGTCCGCCAGTTCCGTGACGATCACCAAACGATCGTCCACGATCCCGAATCGTTCCAGAGTCAACAGAAATGGGTGGTGAACACCCTTGATTCGCTCCAACGATTTCAACTCACGCGAACCGCGTCTGGCGTCGTTGGCACCAAACACGAACTTCACCGCCTTTTTCAATCCGCCTGGCGCATTGGCCAACCAAACTTCACCAAATCCTCCTTCACCAATCTTTTTTTCCAGCGTGTAGCCGGTGATTGGTTCGTATCCGGGAGCGATCGTTTGGGTTGTCTTGACGGTCATCGGACGACTGTGAACAACATTGGTGAGCGGCGAATTGGAAAGTTGGGTTCGTCACGAATTCCTCGATGGAATCCGCTGCTTTGAAAAATCGGGAAGGATCGAGCGTTGCCCGAAAAGGGCCAGGCCCGCTTAGGACAAAGCACTAAAGTGCACTGAAATAGCTGCGGCACGCTTGATCGAGGTACTCGGGCCGCAATGTCAAAGGCAATCGACGGTAGCGACAGAAGTTCGCGACCTGCGTCAGCAAATCTCGCGGGTGACATCGACGTGGCGGTCGATTGTTTTGTTTGTAGTAGGCGAGCAAATGATTGGCGGCTTCGGGCGTCTCAGGAAAACCCATTTGAGAAGCAACCGTTTTCATCAGTGACCGAAACTCTTCCGGCGACGGATCGTTCACAAAGATCTTGTAGGGCACGCGGCGAAGAAACGCTTCGTCAACAAGGTCATCCGGATTCAGGTTGGTCGAAAACAAAATGAGCTGCTCAAACGGGATTTGAATTTTCTTTCCCGTTGGCAACGTCAAGTAGTCGCATCGATTTTCCAGTGGCACAATCCACCGGTTGAGCAACTCTTCCGGAGCGATTCGTTGACGACCAAAGTCATCGATCAACAAACAACCGCAATTGCTTTTCATCTGAAGCGGTGCTTCGCAAATGTTGGATCGATGGTCGTGGCGAACTTCCAGGTTCTCCATCACCAACTCACCGCCGACAACAACGCTGGGTCGCTGAATTCGCACCCAACGCTTGTCCCATTCTTGCGCCTTCAACAATTGACCGTCGCCTTCCGGCACGGGAGATTCTTGGTGATAGGCATCGTCTTTGACTTTGATCAGGTTTCCATCATCCAGAATCGCATGGGGGATCCAAATTTCTTGTCCCAAGCACTGAGTCAAGCTTCGAGCGATGGTGGTCTTGCCATTGCCGGGAGGGCCAAACAGGAACATCCCGGTGTTGCTGTTGATGGCGGGACCAATCTGGTCGAGCAATTCATCCTGGTAGGAAATTTTCGAAAGCGAAGCTTGCAAGTCATCTCGCTCGATGGGATCGACGCCAGCGGCTTGAGCTTCCACGCTGAGTGAGTAGTCAGCCAATGGCACGGGGGCCGGACCGATGTAGCTGCATTGTTGCAGGTGAGTGTGCGCTCGCTTTTGCCCTAGTTCGGTCAGCGAGTAGTAGTAGTCGTTGAATGCCGCCGGCCGCACGTGAGCCACGAATTTGCGAGTCCGAAGCGCATCGACAATGGGTTCCACCAAACGAAACGGCAACCCCATCATCGTTGCCACATTGCGACCGCTGATGGTTCCGATTTGATGAATCGACTTGATCGTCAACGCTTCGATAAAGCTGACCGACAGGCCGAGTTCATTCAGCGAGCGAGGTTCCGCCGGCCAAAACGTATCGTCCGTCAGCAAACCGCCCAACGCGGCTGATTCGAAGTTGTGTGTGTCGGTAAGCAGGGCATTCATGCGTGAAGCAAGCATTTGGAGTTGTTTGCATTGGTTCCAAACAACCCACCCCAGCGGGACGAGATCGTTGGCCATGCAAACCTAGCTTGCGATTCGAGGCCGAACTGCAACCGGCCTCCCCGATGAACATATCAATCAATCCACAACTAACCGTGCCGCAACAATCGCCGCAGCCGTTTCAATCCTTAGAATCCGCCGGCCCAATCCGATGGATTCTGCTCCAATGTCGATGCATCGTTGATGCTCCGCTTCCGACAACCCACCCTCGGGGCCTATCAACGCCAGAGTTCTCGGTCGGCCGTTCACACCGGATCGGCCCGTGTCGTTTTGATTGAAATCCGTTGCGTTGAGCGGCGGTGAGTCCGGCATCGCGACCAATACCCGTTGCCAACTCGACGGGGGATCTCCCTCATCGCTGGTATTTTTGTTCGCGGCGATCGTCTCAGCGAAGTTGCCGAAGTCAGTTGGTGATTCGATTGTCATCAGAACGTTGCGCCCCGATTGCTTGCACGACTCAATCACGATCCTTCGAAGCTTGTCGAGAAAGTTATCTTTGGGCGGCCGCTGGGTTCTTCCAAAGACAACCGGAAACACGCGTGCGACACCCAACTCCGTCAATCGCTCGATCATTTCCTTGGCTCGATCCGGTTTAGGCAAACCAATCGCGAGATCAACCGCGTCGCTTGGCTCCCGATCGACCGCCTCAATTGCATCGCACCGGACGACGCATTCACGTTTGCTGACAGTAACCACTTCCGCGTCCGCCTGGTGTCCGCGCCCGTCGAACAACTCGATCCGGTCGCCAGTTTGCACTCTCATGACCCGCGACGCGTGGGAAGCCTCTTCATCGGGCAGTTGCACCACGGGTGCTTGGGTTCGCAGATCGGGAACGTAGTAGCGTCGAGTCATCGCAGGCGGTTCAGGAAGATTCGAAGAGATACAAAAAAGCAAAAGGTCCAATCGTGCCGGTTGCACCGATCGGTGCAAGGTAACCGAAACGGAAAGCGATCGGCGAGCGGGTCAGTCGATCTGACTGCATAGCGAACCCCGGTTGGTGCCCCATGCCAACAAACGATGCCTGAAACGGATTGCTGCCACATCAGCTTCGTTCATGTATCGCCCCGCCGGGCCAGCCGATTCTTTTCCGAGAAAGAGACTGCCGTCGATGCCGATCCCGTTGCTCAGCCCGGCCGATCAAAGCCACTGGGGATTGTTCCGCCAACCATTTGCCGAATCTCCTGCGGTGAACGTTCCATCGCAGCCAGATGAGTTTCTATTCGCGTCGGCAGAACACTCGCAGGCTCGAATCTGGCTGGAAACCATTCTTCGAAACAATGTCAGAATCGCGAAGTTGAACACCCGCCCGGGATCCGGCGCAACCACCTGGGCTCGGCAGTGGATGGCGACACACGGTTTGGCTGATCTGCCGCTGGATGTCATGGGAACCGAAGCGACGAACTTCGACCGTGACGTTTGTCAGCGATGGCTTTCGACTGCAAGAAGCAACCAATCCGTTGGCATCCACACCTTGTGCATCATCGACGGAACGCCCAACTCAGCAACGATCCAGTGGTACAGGCAATCATTGAAGCTCGATCCACGACGCAGCCCAATGACGTTGATTGTGATGGGACCAGCAACCTTCTCCGGCGTCAGTCATACGATGCGTGTTTCCAAACATTCGCTCGCCCGTTGTCTCCTGGCAGCGTTATCGCACGCCGGTCAATTTCAACCTCGCATGACAGAATCCGCTGCACAGCACATCGCCCGGTGGGCTGGCGAAGACTACCGTCAACTAGCGTTTTGGACGCACGTCGTGTTGGCATGGGGAGCACGCGAACGATGGCAACGAATCGATGAACAAACGATCCATCGGTTTGACCAGCAACGTCAAGCTTGGGCTTCTGCAACAGCTGCTCAAAGAGAATCAGCCGCGGCCTGATCAACGAACGTCAACCGCCACGGAGTTGACCGAGGATCGCTTTCGTCCGTCTTGATGGCATGGTCGGCCGCGAAAGATTCGAAGTCGGACGGTACAAACGTGCCGCGATTGATAATTCGCGAATAGGCTGGATCGACTTGTTCGTACCCGGAGTCCAGCGGCGTCAGACAATGATCATCGCTCCACGCGGCACCAAGCTCGCTCAGGTCGTCAACCGTGCCATTTTGGTTGTCATCCCAACCGTCCCAACCTGGTTTGCCATCAGCCCCCGACACGATCCAAACTTCCGCGTCGGGATCGAATCGTTGAACGGAATCAAGCTTCCACGATCGCGAGGTCGCAACTGTTGAATCCGCCAATCCAGCATCACCAAAGTAGGCCAACACCTGAACGCGATGCAGGTCCCGCGGACCGGCGACTCGCCCGCGTGCCTTCAGTTCATCAGCGATTTGGCTGAGCAACTCAGTACGAGTCGCATCGGCCACCGAGGTCGAATCCGTCACGCCGGCGGACAACCACAGCCCTCGCCAAACGCATCCCATCAAAACAACGACCACCATCAGGACGTTGCCGCGGTTCATGAACCCTCTCGCAATCGGTCAAAGTATTCGCGAGTTTGTTCCCGTTCGTCGCGAGGCAAGACCTGGTCCTCGAGTGGATCGCTTTCTTCGCTGAGGTTCGACTCGATCGCCGACTGAATGTCTGCGCGTGTCACACCTTTTCGGTTGGGACCGTCCGCGAAACCGGCGATGATCGCTCGTCCACGTTTGACTTTGCCACGAACTTGGGTGTCGTAGGTGTTGATGTCCGTTTCTTCTTCGGGTCGGTCACCTTTGCCTTTCCCGCGTCCCATTCCCATCCCTGGTTCTTCGCCTTCGCCGAATCCCTGTCCCTGACACGCTTGGCAGCCATCGCCGTTGCACTGCTTGCAATTCATTTGGTTTTTGGACTGTGACAGGTCACCCAACGCCGATTCCAAATCTTCCAGCTCGGACATGGCCATCTGCATTTCGCCCAACTGGTTGGACATTTCTTCCATCGCCTGAGCAGCTGCGGATTCGTCGCCTTGCTGCATTGCGTCGGCGGCTTGCTGCATCGCATCAGCCATCTTTTGCATTTGCTGCATCTGTGCATCGGCCGATTCAGACTCGTTCAATTTCTGTTGCAGCTTGGCAGCCTCTTCGTTGCGTCCTTCTCGTTTGGCCTGGTCAATCTTTTCTTGCAGTTGCTTCTTCTTCTCCTCGTGGTTCTTCGCAGCCGCCTTCATCTGCTCAGCCATCTTTTTGATTTGCTTGTTCAGCTTCTCTTTCTGCTGATCGGTGAGTTTGCCATTCTTCACTTGCTCAGCAAGCTTTTTGATCTCTTCCGCTGCTTTACCAAACTCACCCTTCTGAATCTGCGACAAGACCTTCTGGGCAGGACCGCCGTCGAGCCCCTTCATCTGAGCGAGCGTCTTCCGCATCTCTTCCGGTGAGCCCAGCCGATCCTTGCGAGCTTGGATTTGTTCTTTGATGTCGTTGAGTTCCAGCAACGCGTCTTTGCGTTTCAGCGTTTTGCTTTCGGTGATCTTGTCGAGCTGCGATTCCATCTTCTCGAACAGCTCGCGAGCCTCGAGCAAACCTTTCGCATCGGCTTCGCGTTTTTGTTGAGCCAAGCGTTTCTTCAACTCCGCGGCGGCAATTTTGACTTGCCGAACTTCGCTCGCGTTGACTTCGTTGTTCAGCTCGGAAGTGATTTCGGTTGCCGGCTCAATTGCAAATACCATGACGGCCAGGATCGGGACAATCGCCAGCGGCAACCAAGAAACTCGCTGAGGTGACAAAGCAAACTTCTCTGCCATGTTCAGCTTGCTGGCTCGTCGGGCAGCGTCTTGCCGGAGAGCGTTGCCCGCCGCGGATTTTCCATCTGACGAACCATCGGATGACAAGGCACTGCTCAAACGTTCTTTCAAACCGAATCGTGAATCGACTTCGGCAGCGACTCGCATGACCGATGGAGCGGTGACCAATGTCACAATCGCAGACACGAGAATGGAGACCACCGTGACAGCCACGATCCATCCCATCGCCCATTGCTGCACCGTCAACTCGGACGCTCCAACTTCGGACGATTCCAATCCAAAGCGGTCCAGCGGCAACGGGGTGATCGCCATCGCCCCGACCGCGATCGTTGCGACAATCAAACCGACGAACCAAGTCACCGCGAACGTGCGTCCAAACTTGCCGAGCATCATCCGTCTGCGGGCCGATCGAACTTTCGATTCAACTTTGGCCTTGGCTTCCTCGGGCGACCACTGGGTCAACTCGTCGTGCGGATCCTGCGATGGGGCGACGCTGGTCATGGATAGCTCCGTGGGTGCCCGAAGTTGTGAACTCGGAACGAGTGCGGTTCAATTCTCATCATTATAGCGCGGTGAACGCTTTTCCCGCACGCCGAATCTGGCTCCTGGCAGCAGAATCTGTGCGGCGGAATCCAAGCCGTTCACCAAATTCGCCGACGGAACGAGAATCCTATTCGGCGGGTTCACCAGTGACGTACACTTTCTCATATGTCCCAAACCCAACCCATCACCGACGCGAAAACGGCCGCTGAGCCGCCATCCGCTGCTTCGCAACCGACACGCGGATCTGGCAATTTGCCGGATCCTGACCAGTGTCCGGCGTGCGATCTGGTGATCTACGACGGGCACTGCAATTTCTGCAAGGCGGGCGTCCAGAACCTTCGGCGTCTGGATTGGAGCGGAAAGCGGCTGGCATTTTTGTCGCTCCATGACGATCGGGTGTCAGACCGCTATCCCGATCTGACGCGAGAACAGCTGATGGATCAGATGTACGTGATTGATCAACAAGGCCAACGTCACGGTGGTGCCGATGCGGTTCGCTATCTTTCGCGGCGTCTACCGATGCTATGGTTTGCTGCTCCGATTTTGCATCTGCCGGGGACCGCAAAATTGTGGCGTCGGCTGTATCACGAAGTCGCCAAACGTCGGTATCGGCTAGCGGGTAAATCGTGTGACTCAGGAAGTTGTTCGATTCACTGAGCCGTAATTGGGAAAAGGCGTGTCAGGCACCGCCGAAGTGACCTCGCTTGCACGTGTCATCGAATCTGAACGGTAAGAGAGCGTTGGACGCTGGGTGACAGAGCCGCGCGACCGGGCTAAAGTTCGGCGATGAGCCAAATACCTCCCTCTTCCGACAAGCCACTGCCAGAGCTGTCCGACGCGATTCGGATGTTCGAAGCCGCACGTGGCCAAATTGAATTTGCCCGTCAGTACACGCTGGAACTTCTTCGAGCGACTCCGATGGATCGCTGGTTCGAGATTCCACCGGGCGGTGTATCCCACGTGGCTTGGCAAGTCGGGCACTTGGCCGTCAGCCAATACGGTTTGCTGATGTTTCGAATGCGAGGTCGCCACCCCGATGACCTGGAACTGATCCCAGGTCGCTTTCGGAAAACCTATGCTCGGGGCAGCCAACCATCTGCGGCGACCGACGGCCAACCGTCCGCACAAGAGTTGCTGGACAAACTGAATCGCGTGCACGAATTGTCGACGGCGGAGCTCGACTCACTGGATCCCGCCGAATTGCTCGTCGAAATTGACATGCCGTACGCGGTGTACCCCTGCAAATTGGGTGCGGTGTTGTTTTGCCCGATTCACGAAGGTTTGCACGCGGGCCAAATTGGAATGTTGCGACGTGGGCTCGGCCTGGAATCTGTTCGCTAGGAACTGAAAGAAACTGAATCCATGGAAGTCCTCGAAGAATCGATCTACGACCATCCCAAGTACTACGACTTGGTCTTTGGAGCCGACATTGCCGCGGAGACGCAGTTCATTCTCGACTGCGCCGATACCTTTCTCACCCGCAAACCAAAGTTGTTCTTCGAGCCTGCTTGCGGGACAGGGCGGTTGATGGCTTCGCTGAACCGCAAAGGTTATGCGACCTGCGGATTGGACTTGAACGAGAAAGCTGTCAAGTTTTGCAACCAACGTTTGGAACGAGCCGGATTCAAACCAACCGCGATCGTGGCGGACATGTGCGACTTCTCACCCGCTGACTTCCGTTCCGCACTCGGCAAAGCCAAGACGTCCAAAGCGGAAGGGCCAGCCTGCGTCGCGTTCAACACGATCAACAGTTTCCGGCACGTCAATTCCGAAGCCGCCGCTCGCGGGCACCTACGCAGCATGGCGTCGATGGTTCGTCGTGGCGGGATCTACTTACTCGGTGTGCACCTGACGCCAACAAAGGTGCCGCCCAGCGAAACGGAGTCATGGTCGGCTCGTCGTGGCAACTTGGCGATCAACACGCACATGTGGACGATCAACCGAGACAAGAAGAAACGAATGGAACGTTTCGGAATTCGTTTTGACGTGCACACTCCGAGTCGAAGTTTCCGCATCAACGATGAACTTCATTTGCGAAGTTACACACCGGCCCAGATGAATCGGTTAATCGCGGCGGACGGCCAGTGGGAATGCTTGGCGACTTACGACTTCGCGTACGACATGGACGATCCCATCACCGTTGACGCTTCCACCGAAGATGTCGTTTACGTGCTGCAGAACAAAGGTTGAGCACTGACAGACGTCCCCGTTGAGGACACCAACCAAGTGTCCCTCAACCAGACGGAGTTGATTTGTATCGGCCCAAATTTTTTTTCTGGATTGTGAGCGGGTTCACACCTCGCTTGTTCGACCCGATCGACCGACGAAAAATGCTCCGATGACAGCCAGCAAACCGGCCCCAGAAAACAGCCCAGCGTTGGTCAGCCAAGCCTGCTTGTCGAGCTCCATGACGCGGTACTGATACATCGCCGGAAGGTCGACCCCGTTGCGATTGATTTCTTCCCATTCCCGAATCATTTGAGCCGAGCTGACCTCTTTGTAGGCCTGACGGAACTCATCAATGTGCCCCTCGGTGGTCAGCGGAACGCTGATAGTGGCCCAATTCACGAGACAAAACGCGGCTGCCAGAAACAGGCCCGCTGCCAGCAAACCGAATGCCGTGAACAGCACTGTCGGCCGGTTGGCACGGCCCTCGGCCACCTTGGCATTGGACTTTTCTGTCGCCGCATCGCCCTCTGCGGTGGGGAGCTGACGCAGTTCACCCAGTTTTGGAACGGGGATGTTCTGACCGCAATGAGGGCAGGGGATCTCGTCACCGGCTCGGGCGGGACTTACCTCGGCGGACTCTTCGCAGTGCGGACAGGGAAGCAAATACATGGCTGAAATCACGGGTCAAAAGAACAACGCCCGGGTGGACCGAGACATTCTGGGAACTAGAATCACGGTGTGCTGAGGGTAACACACGACCAATCGCTCCCGTCAGGACGTCACTCTCGTCGAACGGCCATTTGGCGGCAAGCTGATTTAGAGTTTCATCTGAAATTCTTCAACTTGCTTGGCCAATCGATCACGAGAATCACGTTTGCTGACCGGACATCCTCTGGATGAGTCGCGATACAACCACAACGAGCTATCGTTCGTCTTCGCTTCCGAATGGGATTCGGTTCGCGCAACAAACGGTCCACCGTCCCTTTTCAGCCTCCAGGATGGAATATCGGGTCAATCGGAAAATTTTTCCAATTGGCAGTTGATTCGGAGGTTTGCAGGTTAACGGGTGGTAGAGTCACTGTGTGTCGGAATTTTCTTCAATGGACGTCGTCGGTCGGTCAATCGATCTGCACCCGCGTCCCTCGCACTGGCAACATTCCCAACACATGGACCGTTTCGAATTCGTTATTGATTGATTGTTCTTCTCGAAACCCACGTGCTTCTCGAACTTCTCCTGACCGACTTCGCCAGTGACCCAATGCCCGGCGGCAGATTACGTCTCGACCTCACATTCGGCGTAACTACACTCCGACGACGAGTTGCTCATACGAGTGCCGCCGCCCAACGACACGGATGTTCCAAAACCAATTGAATTGCCCCGAACGCTGATTCGCCACAGCGTTCTTTGTGACGACCCACCAAACCAATCGCGGTCGTCGAACATAGAAAAGACAGCCACCTAAAGGAGTATCTACTTTGTTTGATCCGATGATGGATGATTTCGACGACGTTTCAGCACAAAGCACTGACGTGGTCACAGGAGGATTCCGCAAGTTACCAGTCGACGACAGCGAAGACGACAACGCGGTCAGCGTTGCCGATGCGCCCGAAGGCGAAGTCCAATTGGACAGCCCGGACGAACTGATTGCACTCGATGAGTCGGAAACTTGGTCGGACGACCCTGTTCGAATGTACCTGACGCAAATGGGCGAGATCCCTTTGCTGACGCGTCGTCAAGAAATCGAGTTGGCCAAACGTATCGAAGAAACTCGCCGCCGCTTCCGCACGAAGTTGCTCGAGAACCACTACGTATTGGTCGAAGCCTACAAGACGTTGAAGAAGGTTTACCGCGGCCAATTGCCGTTCGACCGAACCGTTCAGGTCAGCGTGACCGACCGGTTGGAAAAAGAACAGATCATTGGTCGTTTGCCACACAACCTGAAAACCCTTCAAACGCTGCTCAACCGCAACCGTCACGACTGGAAAGTCGCAATGAGCAAGAGTGCACCCGCCCGCCGTCGTGCGGAAGCTTGGCGTGCACTGGCTCGTCGCCGTCGTCGTGCGGTTCGTTTGGTCGAGGAACTCGGTCTGCGTACACAACGCATCGAAACCCGAATTGGCTTGCTAGAGAAATTCTCTCGTCGATTGGACGAAATCGATGAGTTGGTGCGTCAGCAAAAACGAACCAAGCACGGCCGCGAAGTCCGTGAGCAGTTGCTGCACGAGCGTCGTCAGATTCTGACCGCTTGTCAGGAAACGCCCACCTCGCTTCGCAACCGCGTGAAGATGTTGGGATCGGTTTACAGCGATTACCAACAAGCCAAACGTGAACTGAGCGAAGGTAACCTTCGTCTGGTCGTGTCGATCGCGAAAAAGTATCGCAACCGTGGCCTGTCGTTCTTGGACCTGATCCAAGAAGGCAATGCCGGTTTGATGCGAGCGGTCGATAAGTTCGAATACCGTCGTGGTTTCAAGTTCTGCACCTACGCGACATGGTGGATTCGCCAAGCGATCACCCGTGCCGTTGCGGATCAAAGCCGTACGATTCGGATTCCGGTTCACATGGTTGAAACCATGAGCCGTGTTCGCAACGTGGCTCGCCAGTTGTTGCAAGAACTTGGTCGTGAACCTTCGATCGAAGAAACCGCTCGTCGGGCCGATGTCACCATCGAAGAAGCACGCCGCGTTTTGACGATGAGCCGTTTCCCAATCTCGTTGGACCGTCCCGTTGGCAACAGCGAAGACAGCCAGTTCGGCGACCTGCTGCCCGATGGCACCGCAGAAAGCCCACAGATTGGTGCGACGCAAGAAATGCTTCGTCAACGAATCACCGGCGTGCTGAAAAGCCTGTCCTACCGCGAACGCGAAATCATCAAATTGCGTTACGGTCTGGGCGACGGTTACAGCTACACGCTGGAAGAAGTCGGGCACATCTTCAAGGTGACCCGCGAACGAATTCGTCAAATCGAAGCCAAAGCGGTTCGCAAGCTGCAACAACCGAGCCGCAGCCAAGATTTGGTTGGTTTCCTGGACTGATGCCAACCTTGGCCGAGATCTTGCAGCAAAGCTGGCAAGTTCATCAATCGGGTAACGTGGACGCCGCGATGCAAATGTATCGCGGCGTTTTGCGTCAGGTACCCAACTCCGCTGATGCCTGGGTCTACCTGGGCATCGCTCAGTTCGACAAACGAGATTTCACCGGAGCGGTGGACTCGTACCAAAAAGCGATCGATCTTCGTTCCAACTTCCCGATCGCGTGGAACAACCTTGGCAACGCTTTTCGAATGCTCGGCGAGGTCAATCAAGCCGAGGCAAGCTTCGCCAAAGCGATGGAGCTTCAACCAGGCTATCTTTCTGCGATCAAGAATCGCGGCACGCTTTGGATCTGGAACGGCGAAATCGAACGTGGTCTGAAGTGGTACGAAGAAGGACTCGCGATCCAGCCCGACAATGCCGAACTGCACCGCAACCTCGGTGTGATTTCGCTATTGCTGGGTGATTACGACCGTGGTTGGAATGAATACCGGTGGCGTTGGCGAATGCCCGGCGTCGGTCGTCCCGCGATCACAGATCACGTGCGTGCCGCGGGCGGACATGTGCCGGTTTGGTCCGGCCAACCACTCAATGGCAAAACCGTTTTGATCTATCCCGAACAGGGACTCGGTGATGCGATTCACTTCCTGCGTGTCGCCGCGGCACTTGCTCAGGATGGTGCTCGCGTGATGGTCGTCTGCCCGCCAAAAATGATCCCGCTGTTTTCCTCCGCCGTCGGTCCATCGGGTTTGGGAATCGAACGTTTGATCCCAGACATCGACGCTCAATCCGGGCTGATGAGTTTGCCCGCGGGTGTCGAGATCGATTACCAGGGATCGTTCCTCGAGGTTCTCGACGGTTTGTATCAACGCGATGGCAAACTGTACGACGGGGCCGACTTGTTTAAGCAGAATGAATCGGGCCACTGTGCAGGCTACTTGAGCGTTCCTGATTCGACCGTCCACTACTGGGCAAATTTCCTGGAACCACTCAAGCAACCTGGCAAGAAGCTGATCGGGCTCAACTGGCAGGGAAATCCCGAACACCATGCCGATGTGTATCGCAGCGTTCCTCTGGAAACGTTTCGTCCGCTGATCGAAATGCCAAACGTGGAATCGATCAGCCTGCAATTTGGCCATGGCTCAGAACAACTCGAGCAAAGCGATTTGGGAAGTTCGATCCACCGATTGCCCGACGACATCGATCAATCGGGTGGACAATTTGTGGATACCGCGGCTGTGCTGTGCAACTTGGACGCGTTGGTCACCACCGATACAGCCATTGCCCACTTGGCGGGATCCCTTGGTGTACGCACGATACTGCTGCTGGGCAAAGTTCCCGATTGGCGTTGGCTCCGATCGGGGGAGACGACCGTTTGGTACCCCAGCGTTGAAATCGTTCGCCAAACCGAGCTCGGGGATTGGAAACCGTGCATTGAAACGGTCCTTTCCAAACTCGCATGACTTCTGTTCCACTTCTTAGCATGAATCTTCCACGTCACGTCGCGATCATCATGGACGGCAATGGCCGTTGGGCCCAAGCACGCGATTTACCTCGCATCGAAGGCCACCGACGAGGCGTCACAACGGTGCGAACGGTCACGGAAATGGCCAGCGAACTGAAACTCGACGCACTGACGTTGTATTGCCTTTCGAGTGAGAACTGGAAGCGGCCGCAGGCTGAACTCGACTTCTTGATGCACCTGCTGCAGCAGTATCTCGTTGAGGAACGACGAACCATTCGCGATCAGAATATGCGATTGCGTTTCATCGGAAGACGCGACCGGCTGAGCGATGAAGTCCTGAAAGAAATTGCGAAAACGCAGGCGGTGAGCGAGAACAACACCGGCACGGAACTGGTCCTGGCCGTCGACTACGGCGGACGCGACGAACTGACTCGAATGACTCGGCAACTCGCTCAGCAAGTCCGAGACGGCAAGCGGTCCATCGACGAGATCACTGAGTCGCTGGTGGATGAATCGCTGGACACGGCGGGACTGCCTGACGTCGATTTGATGATTCGCACAGGCGGAGACATCCGCATCAGCAACTACCTGCTGTGGCAAATCAGCTATGCCGAGTTGTACTTCACCCCGAAATGCTGGCCCGAGTTCGAGCGCGACGACTTCCAGGCGGCTTTGGACGAGTTTGCCGGCAGACAACGTCGTTTTGGCGGGTTAAACGTGGGAGCCTGACACACTTCCCGACCCAATCTTCGATGACGTGGGTATGATAGAGAAGGTGTTTTTTCCATTCCGTTTTCGTTCGTTGCCTCATGCCTCGCAGTCGTCTCGGTCCGCTCGCCATTGAATCCCCGCTGGGTCACGATCCGTCGGCGAGGGACGCGCGTGTTTGGCGTGCCGTGCACATTAAAATGCGAAAAGCGGTGGCCGTTCGCGTCTTCCAGATGCCATTTGGCGGAACCCAAGAATCACGACAGGCTTTCGCGGAAGAGTGGGATCGCCTCAAACGACTCGATCATCCAGCTATCGTCAAATGCTACGGTGGCGGCTTCGAAGAGTCGGAAGCCTACCTGGCTCATGAATTGGTCGAAGGATCCACCTTGGCAGAGGAGATCCAGCGTCGAGGTCGGTTGCCTTGGGAATCGGTTCTCGAACTCGCGGAGCCTTTGATCGATGCATTGATGTATCTGCACGACCGCGACATCGTTCACGGAAGACTCACCCCTGACAAAGTCATCATCGCCGGGTTGAGTCCCGTGTTGATCGACGTTCGCGACGTCGACGGGACGCCGCCCTTTCGAAGCGGCCCGTACCACGTTTCGCGTCCACCATCGATCGGTCAAATGATGCGATCGGCTCCGGAGGCTCCCACGCCAAACGATCCGGTGACGACCCGCACCGATCTCTATCTGTTCGGTGCGTTGCTCTACGAGGCACTCACCGGTGCGCCGCCGATCACCGGTTCCACCGTTCAAGAAGTCACCAGCAATCTGAAATATCAGTCGCCAACTTCCGTGGCTTCCACCGTGATGGAATGCCCCGTGTGGATGGATCGATTGGTGATGCAGTTGCTCAACAAAGATCCCGGTCAGCGTCCCGTGTCGGCTGCCGCGGTCAAGCTTCAGCTAGCCGAGGTCCGCAAACGTTCAATGTCTCGCAGTGGCGTCGCCGAGCATGCCTCGAGTGGTTTCAGCCCGCTGTCGGTAACCGATGATGCGGATCGCAAAGAAGCCCGCAAGTTGTTGGGGCGAAAAGAAATCGAAGCTGAAGTGGATTCGATTCCGGATGCGACACCATGGCATGATCAAGCGTTGGTGCTGCTACCCATCCTGGCCGTTTTGATTGGCATACTGGTTTGGGTCGCTTGGCCAATGAACGAATCCAAGATGCGAAACGAAGCGGAGGAGTTGCTCGCACAAGACACACGCTCATCGATGTCGCAAGCTCGCATCAGCTACCTGGAACCGATGTTAGCTCAGTTCCCGGATGGAGAACATTCCGAATGGGCTGCCGAACAAATCGACCGCGTGCGAATGGTCGAGGCGGAGCACGCTTTGACAGTCAAAATGAATCGCAACTTGCCGCTCCAGAACGAAGCCGAACGCCTCGTTGCCGAAGCCATGAGGTACGAAACATTCGGTGACAATGCCACCGCGGTCGACAAGTACCAATCGATGATCACGGTGCTCGGCGACGAAGAACAATACAAACCTTTGGTCAATCTCGCCCGCAACCGCATCGCACAAATCTCACAGGCTGACACCAACCAAACCGAAGCCGCCCGGATTATCACGGACCGGTTGAAAGAAGCCGACCGGATGTTCGTTGAAGGGCGAACCATCGCGGCGCGAAAGATCTGGTACAGCATCGAAGAACTGTACGGATCCAATGCGGCTGTCGAACCACTCGTTGCCACCGCACAAAGTCGATTGGCGGAAACATCCGCCGGTGCCGCCGTCGACAAACTTCCTTAGCGAGATCGTCTGGATGACTTCCGCCGAAGCGAACCTGGAAATCCCGTCGCCGAACGAAGGCGTTGACTCGTCAGCGGAGCAAAAGCGTGGCGTCTCCGATGGTGTTCATCGTTCGATCGTGATTCAACCAGGAACGGTTGCACCGGCTTACTTGAACGGTGCCAACAACGACGACGCGGCTCAGTGGTCCAATCGCCCCGTCGCAACGTTGGCGGTTTTGTTCTTTGTGACTGGTGCCTTTGGTATTCCGCTCTTGTGGCGAAACCCAAACTTCTCTGCGTGGCAACGAATCCTCTGGTCAATCGTGGTGCTGATCTACACAATCGCACTCTTCGCAGGAGTCGGCATGCTGGTGCTACACACGCTCGCCCCCGCACAGGGCAACTGACCGATGGGACAAGCGTGGTACGAATATCGCATCGACTACGCCTTGTTCACCATCGTGTTCTTAGTCGGTCACTCCTCCATCCTTTCGCGGGTCCGGCGGGCCATGCCGCCGCCTTCGACAACACACCCGGAATCGTCCACCTCTCCCGAGGCAATCGGATCGGGCCTGCACACGAAATTGTCATTCTGCATTCTCGTGTTGTTGCTGATCGGAGGTTTCATCGCGGTCGAAACCGCCGACCGTGTTCAGCGATCGCGGATGCGACAACAAGTTTTCGGAATTGCACCAACCTATGCTGCGGAACTGCAACAGCTTGGTCATGCGAACATCGACGAGCAAACGTCCCCGGATGATCCGCAATACCTTGGCATGATCGAAGCACAAAAGCGTTGGTTGTCGGTCAACCCACAAGTCACCGACATCTACACCATGCGACGAATCAGTGAGTCGGATTTGTACACCCGCCCGTTGCCCGAACGCGAAAATAACGACGGGCATCCCTACAAAATCATCGTCGACTCGGAAACGGACTACAGCGGCGATGGAAAGATCGAAGGCGTTCGAGAAAGTCGCACGGAAATCGGCGAAATCTTCTACGACAGAAGTGTCGAACAAATCGAACAAGCTTTCCGCGGCACAACAACCTTTGGCAATCAACCCAGTGTGGACCGCTGGGGAGTGTGGGTTTCCGCTTACGCGCCATTGTTTGATGCTGACGGGAACGTTGAGGGGTTGGTTGGAGTCGATTTCCCGGCCCAAAACTACATCCGTTCAATCGTCCTCACCCGTCTCGGTGCGATGGGAATCGTTGCCGCACTCATCACGTTGTTTCTAGGTGCAGTCACCAGCATAGGAATGCTGAAGGCGGGTATCGTTGCCCAACAGCGCAACCAGGCTCTGCTGCAGGACCAGCGAGATTTAGCCACCCAAGCCGCCGCACAGGCCCGGCAGGCGGCCGTCATCAAGAACCAATTCCTGGCCAACATGAGCCACGAAATTCGAACGCCAATGCACGGCATTTTGGGAACCGCGGAACTGATGAACCGAAGTTCGCTCGACGAGCAACAACGACACTACATGTATATGATTCAGACCTCAGCAAAAGGTCTGCTCACGGTCCTGAACGACATCCTCGATTTTTCGAAAGTTGATTCGGGACAGATGACGCTGGAGTCCGTCCCGTTTGAACTAAAAGATCTTCTTAGCCAAACAATGCACGCCGTTGTGAATCTCAAAAACGAGGAGGTTGATCTGCAATTCCAACCGCCCGTCGGTGTTCCCGAAGTCATCGTCGGTGACCCCACAAGACTTCGTCAGGTCCTGATCAACTTGGTTGGAAACGCTCTGAAGTTCACCGAACAAGGCCGAGTGACCGTCACCGTCGAAAACGAGACACATGACGCGACGACGTTGGACACATCCGATTCAAAAGGGTCTCGCATCGCGTTCACGATCACCGACACCGGAATCGGCATGACGGAACAGCAGCAGTCGAAGATCTTTGAGGCATTCACCCAAGGTGACTCATCCACGACAAGGCGTTTCGGCGGAACCGGGTTGGGCTTGTCGATCAGTTCGCAATTGGTGGAGTTAATGGGTGGGCGTCTGCAGGTCAGCAGTGTTCCAAACGAAGGCAGCAGCTTTCGCTTCGACATCCCATTGCGAACGACCAATGGAGTGGCATCCAATGAGATAGCAAAGACTCAACCTGTCGAGACGCCCACGAAATCATTTGGGCAGTGCGATCAACCACGTGAGCTATTGCTAGTCGAAGATGGCGCCATCAACCGCACCGTCGCCGAAACCATGCTGCGTTCACGAGGGCATCGGGTGACGTCCGTTTCCAACGCGAGAGACGCCATTGAGCAACTCCGATTGCATTCATTTGACCTGGTGCTGATGGACGTGCAAATGCCGGAAATCGATGGTTTAACAGCCACCCAGATCATTCGAAACGATTTGCCTTCTCCAGTCAGCGACGTTCCCGTTGTCGCGTTGACCGCCCATGCCATGCGTGAAGACAGACAACGCTGCTTGGACGCCGGGATGAATGATTGCCTCACAAAGCCCTATCCGCCCGAGGTGTTGTTTGAAACAATCGAATCGTTCGAGTCTCATACCGACGATCAAGACGACTTGGTTTCTTCGTCTCAACCAGTCGAAAAGACGCGTTCAACCAATGTTGACGATTCATCGGCTGAGCCATTGAACCGCGAGGTGATCCTTCACAATGTCGGTGGTGACTTGCAGGTGCTCGCAATGTTAGTCCAAACCATCACCGATGAATTGCCACCGCAAATGCAAAGGCTGCGACAGGCCATCGAAGTGGGTGATTCAACTCAAATTGCTCGAGCCGCGCACACGTTAAAAGGAACCGCCTCGGCAATTGGTGCGACGCGGGCGCAAGAAATCGCCGACAGGTTGGAAACCTTTCCTTCATGGGAGACTTCTGAAGAGAAGGCATCATATTTTTTCAACAATCAAATGAAAGCACTCGTCAGTGCCTTCGATTTGGCCCAAACTGAACTAAAGAAGTTTCTGCGTTCTTCATCCGGAAGAGAACACCCCGGAAACGAAACACTATGAAATTGCTGATCGCTGACGACAATCCAGTTTGGCGAAACCTGATATCGGCAGCTGTCGAAAACTGGGGCTACCGGATCGAGTTGGCTTCGGATGGCAACGAGGCTTATGAGCTTTTGCAGTCCGATGACCCGCCTCGTTTGGCGTTGCTCGATTGGTTGATGCCAGGGATGGAAGGCGTCGAAATTTGTCGCCGGATCAAACAAGATCCCGAAAACCCATTCACCTATATCATTCTGCTTACGAGTCGCGATCGCGATGAAGATATGATTCAGGGGTTGGACGCGGGTGCCGACGACTACCTCACCAAACCGATTGTCGCGCCGCTTCTAAAGAGTCGCTTGACCGCAGCGAGACGAATTGTTGAAGCCGTTCCACCGATGAAATGGACAAAACCTCAAATCGAAGGTTTCGACATTGATCATCTGATTGGACGCGGGGCCTTTGCAACCGTTTGGAAAGGCATGCACCGCGCCTCGGGCAAACCAGCAGCGATCAAAATCATTCGTGCAGATCTAGCAACCGATTTGGTCTTCGAACGGTTTGCTCGCGAAATTCAGGTGATGCGAAAAATGGATCATCCTGGAATTGCGACAATCTATGCGAGCCACTTAGAGCGTGACTTGGCTTACTATGCGATGGAATTGATCGACGGCGAGTCTTTAGCGAACTACATCGCTCGGGAATCTCCGCGTGCGACTCGCATTATCGAGATGATGGCGATGGTCTGCGATGCCTTACAGCACGCGCACGATCATGGTGTGATCCATCGAGACGTGAAACCGTCCAACATCATGGTGGGTCCCGATGAGCAACCCAAACTGGTTGATTTTGGATTGAGCAAATCCATGTTCCGAACCAAATCACCCGTCTCGGCAAACAGCACCCACGATGGGGCTGTCCTGGGAACGCCACTTTACATGTCACCGGAACAAGCCCGCGGTGACGCCAACAGCGTGGATCATCGATCGGACCTTTACGCCGTCGCAACGATGCTTTATCTGTTTCTGCTTCGAGAGCACCCGCACGGTGCGCTGTCGCTGAGCCGCGAAGAAACGATCGATGCGATTGCGAACACCGATCCGCGACCGGCGACCGAGATCAATCCCAAGTTCAACCCAAAACTCGAATCCATCCTTTCTCGATGCCTGTCCGACGATCCCGAGGAACGCCCCCAATCAGCAGGCCAATTGGCCCAAGAGCTTCGCGATTTCCTGAACGATCGTGCTGCGTTGCGAACACAAACTCTTTGATCTGCCATGCCTCGACTTGATGCCCGCCTCAAACTGGTTGCGGCAGAAATCCGAGGAAAGATCCACGCCGACATTGGATCGGATCATGGTCATCTGCTCGCCGCTCTGTTGTCAGCCAGGCGGATCGAACGAGGCATCGCGGTGGAGAATAAACCGCAACCGCATCAGAATTCCTCCGCCACCTTGGAACGACTGAACGCGGAAGTTCGACTTGGCGATGGGATGGACGTCATTGAGGAGAATGAAATTGACTCGCTGAGCATTTGTGGCATGGGTGGCCAATCCATCGTTCGCATTCTCAGTGAGCATCCAAACCGACTGCCTCAACAAATCGTGTTGCAACCCAACAAGGCAATCGACTCGGTCCGACAATGGGCCAGAGATAACGGCTATTGGTTGACGGATGAAAAGTGCACCGGCACCAAACGGCGTTTCGAAGTGCTGGTTTTCAGACGATCCGGACCTTCACCCGATCCCGTCTATCAGAAGCTAGACCAGGCTGGTTTGGATGAGTCCATGGGCCTGATGTTCGGGCCGTGGTTTCTGTTGCGAAAAGACGAACAGTTGTTGCAGCGATTAGCCGAGGAACAACGCTATCTGCAAGCAAGACCCAACCTCATCGAAATGAGCCAGGCAAGGTTGGAAACCATCCGCCGCCTCCTGACGTCCGATCACTTCTTGAGACGATAGCCGATCTCGCCCAGTTTCTGCCGCACGCGTTCGACGTGGTCACCTTGCAGTTCGATCAAATCGTCCGCCTTTTTCACCGTGCCGCCCGCACCGCATGCGGACTGCAACGTTCCAAGCAAGTCTGGCAAATCATTCGCGCGGGACGTCAAACCTTCGACCAGCGTTACGGTTCGGCCACCTTTGCGCCGGTCCAATCGAACCCGTGCGGTTTGCTTTTCCGGCGGCAACCGGTCGGCTTCCCGCTGCTGTTGGGCTTCGGCCTCGGCCTTTTGCTGGGGTGTGCATTTGCACTCAGATTCCTTCAGACCGCACAAATCGCAGGTCGGAGGAATATCAAACGGAGTTCCCGCGAAGAGACGCGTCATGACGTCGGAGGGGGCAAAAGGATCGAATCAATGACTCACGAGAGATCGCTTTCGAGCAGCCATCGGGTGCCGTGAGAACGGTTGATGATGATCCATCCCAACGACGTTCAATTCAATCCCTTCGCGAGCGAATTCGCCTTCGAGTTCGTGCAATTTTTCCATCACGCTGTGATCGATCAAATGAACTTCACTGAAGTCGACGGTGCAGTTTTTGCCTTGTTTGAGGCTTTTTTCGACGACCTGACGCCGAAAACCGATCCAGTTGCTGAACACGGCCGAATCGCCCGCGTGAACGTTGACTTCCGTTTCGGAAGCTTCATCGAACTCCAACGTCGGCACAAACAACGATCGCAGAGGTACTCCATTGATCATATGAATGGCAAACTTGGTGGCAATGCCGATCGCAATCCCAATCAACAGATCCGTTGCGAGGACGGCAACCAACGTTGTCGCGAAGATGATCAATTGTTCGCGGCCAACGCGGTACACACTTCGGAATTCGCTGGGCGATGCCAAACGAAAGCCGGTGAAGACCAGCATCGCGGCCAATGCCGCTCGTGGAATGTTGTGAATCAAACCAGGCAACAAAGCGACGAATCCAAGCAAGAAAACTCCGTGCCACATATTCGCGAATCGAGTCTTGGCCTGATTATCAATGTTGGCTTTGCTGCGGACAATTTCTGAGATCATGGGCAAACCACCGATCAACGAGGCCGCCATGTTGCCAACACCAACCGCCCAAAGGTCTCGGTCCAAGTTGGTTTTTCGTTTGTGGGGATCTAACATGTCGACCGCTTTGGCGCTAAGCAACGATTCCAGTGAACCAATCAACGCAAACATCAGAACCCAGCCCAAAGCCGCTGGAAGTGTTTCGCTGTTCAGGAAAACGCCAAAGTCAGGAAAGGTGATCGCACCAAACAAGTTGAACGGCACGGTCACCAAGTCGCTCTCACCAACCGCGAATTCTTTTCCCATCAGTGTGTATGTGTGATCGCTGCTTAGGTTCATCGCCATTCCCATCGGAATCGCGACCAACAGAACCACCAGTGGACCGGGCACCTTGTTGATGAAACCGTCGCTGGTTCGACTCTTCAAAAATGCCAAACCAAACAAGATCAGCAGCGACACGCCACCAATCAACGCGATCTCGGGATTCGCATTCATCAAGAGGTGCGGCAGCTCCTGCAAAATCTCAAGTGGTTCACCGCTGGCGGTTTGCCCGACCACGATGGGAAGTTGTTTGACCATGATGATGACGCCGATCGCCGCCAGCATTCCGTGGACGGCAGCGGTCGGGAAGAAGTCGCCAAGAATCCCCGCTCGCAGCAACCCGAATGCAATCTGAACCAAACCGGCCACAACACCAACCGCGAGAGCCATTTTGTACGCTTGCATGTCAGCGACGGGGTCCACTCCGGCGGTGTAGCCAAAGCTATTCACGGCACCCAATACGATCACGATCATCCCGGCCGCGGGACCTTTGATGGTCAGCTCGCTGTTGCTCAGAAAGGTCGTCAGAATCGAACCGACAATCGCGGTGAACACACCGGCGATCGCTGGGAACCCAGAGGCGAGTGAAATCCCCAAACAGAGTGGCAGGGCGATCAAGAACACCAAACCGCCGGCGATCAAATCGTCTTTTAGAAACCGCTTGAACCCGCTGATGTCACCGCGGGGTGAGTTATCCATGCTGGCGGTCGAAGAATCCGAAGGTGCATTCATCATGAAGTCGGCATTGCGAATTGAGTGAAAACCACTGCCAATGCAGAGGTCAACGCACTCAATTGCAGGCGTCGTACCAACCCAACATTCCAACCCGCGCGACCTGGGGCAGGTCGCTCATTTTGCCAGCGTTTTCCGGGGCAAAACCGATCTCAATATTCTAGAAAACGCAGAGAGTCTCCACTTCGACGGTGCATCCACCCGGTGAACGTGCAAACGATTGCGTGAAACCTGCAAAGAATTGCACGACTCAATGCAGACCGTAGCGTCCCATTTTGTAGTGGAGTGTCCGGACGCTGACGCCCAGCCGTTTGGCAGTGTTCTCTCGGTGGAAGTCACATTCGGCGAGAACGGTCGAGATCATCTCACGTTCGCAGTTTTCGACCGCTTCGCTGAGCGAAGCAGGCAGCGTCTTTACCCCTCGATCCGTTGTAGCGGGCTGCAAATCGGCGGGGAGTTCGTTTGAATCGATCACGTCGCCGGTGTGAGTCACCACCAAACGCTCGACCAAATTGCGGAGCTGCCGAACATTGCCCGGCCACTGGGCTCCGACCAGCACACGCATGGCGTCCGGAGCGATCTGTTTCATCGGCCGCCTATGGCGTGTGCAGAAGTGTTGAAGGAAGTGTTCAATCAACAAAGGAATGTCATCGCGACGCTGCCGAAGCGACGGCACTTCGATTGGAATGACATTCAATCGGTAGTAAAGGTCTTCGCGAAAGGTGCCGTCTTGAATCAGCTCTGGCACCGATTTGTTGGTGGCGGAAACCACTCGCACGTCGGTTTCCAACAACTTCTCACCGCCGACTCGCGTGAAGCGACGTGACTCCAACACCCGCAGCAAATCGACTTGGCTTTTCGCTGACATTTCGGTGACTTCGTCGAGGAACAATGTTCCACCGGTCGCCTGCTCAAAGCAGCCTGGTTTTTGCCGCGAAGCGCCGCTGAACGACCCTTTCTCGTGGCCGAACAATTCGCTCTCGAGAAGAGTCTCGGGCATTGCTCCCAAGTTGACCGCCACAAATGGCCCACCGCTTCGGTCGCTCAAATCATGCAGCGCTCGCGCCACCAGTTCTTTGCCCGAGCCGCTCTCGCCCTGGATCATCACGGTGGCTTCGGTCGCGGCGACCTGCCGAATTTGATGAAACACATCCTGCATCGCGGCACACTGACCGATGATGTTTGACAACTCACCAGCGTCGGCCAATCGAGTTCGCAGCGATTGATTTTCCTGACGCAGTTCTCGGTGCTCGCGTGCTTTTCGAACCTGTTGCCGAACCAAGTTCAGATCGAGCGGTTTGGAAATGAAATCAAACGCGCCAGCACGCATCGCATCGACGGCGGTTTCAACCGTGCCGTGGGCGGTGATGACGATGACGGCCACCTCCGGATCAAGGTGCCGAATTCGCCCCAGCAATTCAATTCCGTCCATGCCGCCACCCAGTCGAACATCGGCGATCACCAACTGGTAAACACCGGTTTCGAACGTCGCCAAGCCTTCTTCCGCGTTGGCAGCGGTTTCGATTCGATCCGCTTCGTTGACCAATCCTTTCTGAAGCCCCGAACGAATGTTGGGTTCATCATCGACGATCAGTACCGAAAATTCGCTGCGGTTCATGCTGATTGACTCAGTGGAAGGAGGACCGTGAACTCGGTACCCAAAACGGAGTGGTCGGAGTCGGGATTGGTGTTCTCAATCACCCGAAAATCGATGCTGCCATCGTGCTGGCGAACGATCTTGTCACACAAGGCCAACCCCATGCCAGTGCCGTTGTTGCGAGTCGTGAAGTAAGGGTCAAAAATCTGAGACCGAATTTCTTCGGGAATGCCGATGCCTTCGTCACGCACATCGATCCGAACAAACTCGTCTTGGCGACTAAGCCGGAATGTAAGCTTTCCTCCGTCAGTCATCGCAGCCATTCCGTTGAGCGTTAAGTTCAACAGAACTTGTTCAAGACCCACGGAATCACCCTCGATCAGTCCCAGCATTTCAGCGGGAAGCTGCACGTCTAGCTTCACTGATTGCTGCTCAGCTTGCGGACGCAGCAAACGCACCAATCGTTCGATCAGAATCGCCACGTCCACTGATGTCCGGCCAACTTCGTTAGTGGAAGCGTAATTGCGAAACCCATCCAGAACATCATTGATGCGGCGGATCTCAGTGTGCAAAACGTCCAAAAGTTCATCAACTTCCGCGTCCTGCGTGGTTGTTTCCAATCGCTCGCAAAGCAACTGAATATGCAGCGACAAGGCACTGAGCGGATTTTTGATTTCGTGCTGCAAACCCGCCGCGAGTGATCCCAAACCCATATAACGTTCCATCCGGCGGAGACGTTCTTCCATCAAGGCTCGTTCCGACACATCCCGCACGTGCAGGACAGTGCCGATCTCCTCACCCCTTCGATTCCTCAACAAAGTGCATCCGGCTCGCAGCGTTTGACGATGGCCTTGATTATCAAGGTTGTAGTCGCGGTCGCGGATCGGGTGATGATAAGTCGCGACGTCTTCGCGAATCTCGGCTAGCAACGCGTGCCGCTTTCCGAGCGATTCCAATGTTCGCCCCAAATGTTCTTCATCGCAACTGACCAACTGCTTTCCACTCGGGTTGATACTGGTCATCCGTCCGTTGCGATCGGTGGTGATCACTCCGGCGTCCATGCTGGCCAGCACGTCTGCTGAATAAACTTTGACGTCTTCCAAAGTCCGTTCGCTGGTCAGGTAACCTCGCACGACCCAAGCAAACGCGACCGCGGTTCCGATTGTGTTCAGCCCCAACAGGACCAACAATCCGCCTTGCAGACTGAGTTCGCCCGACAATTCGCGAGCGGCCTCAAGATCACTCTTCGGCAAGTGCTGGGTCAGTTCGGCAAAGATTTCTTGTTCATGATGCACGTGGTACAGCATGGACGCGGTGACCGCGAAAGCTGTCAGGCTCAACAGTGCCAGCACCGCTGCGAATCGCCTGACGCTGGGGCCATCGTGGTTGTCAAACATCGGGATTGCGTGGTTGAAGGGTCATGTTCATTCGCGGTCAGCGTGCAATGCTTTGCACACATTGCGTGCAAGATCCTGCACACCATCAGGAAAAATGCAACGTGAGCGAGATTGCCTCAGCGTGCGGAAACTCCGTTTTTGACGCTATTTTAGCCCGCCAGTCGCACTCGTTTTCTCCCAGAACCGCCCTTGGCACAACACGTGCTTTCCCAACGACCTTCTGTTTTCTTGGACGCATCCCAATTCGCCGCTTCGCGCCTTTCACAAGGACACTCAACCAAACACTTCACATCGAACCACGAACGTCCTGCAAGCGATCGAACACGCACGTCACTTCTTACCTGCGCAGGGCCCTATCTCAGTATTCGTTCACCACAACACGTTGCACGCTTTCGAAGACCTGCCTTTCGAGAAAGCAGTGATCGAGGGTGGACGCCGATTTGGTTGCGAGCCTTATCTCAGCGAGGAACGCTACCACGAAGAGCTTCTGCGAGGTCGTATCAGCCGCGAGGATCTTCGTGAAGTCTTGATGGCTGATCTGCAGGATGACACTGACAAACTGGTGGCGTCCTTTGGGACTCGCTACACGCTGCGTTTGTCGATGTTGCAAACCGAACTGCAACCGATGCCCGAATCAGGGCTGAGCTGGGTCCTGGCCGAGAGCGAATTGCTGAAACGCTTTCGAGACGAAGTCCCCACGCCGTATCGGGAAAAAACAATCACCCAAACTCGCGGTTGGGTGATGCGACACCTGGAATCAATCACCACTGACACCGCGTCGTCGAATCCGGCATCGCCGCTTCCCGCTCCATTGCAAGATCGCTTGAAAGCGGCCGGTGAATCCCAGATCCATCGCTGGAGCGATCAACAATGGGAAGCCTTCACCTTGCACGCGTTGTGGGAGACTTGCCAACTGGGTGTTGAGACAGCCGAGGTTCAACCACCGAAGGCGGAGAGCAATGATTCACTCCATCGGCTGATGCTGAGTGAACTCGGGATGGATCTGAATACGAAGATCGACGACGTCCTGATTCGTTTTTGTGGCTGCTTCCTCGACCAAGGTTTCGCGGATTGGACATTGCCCGAACGAGAAAACGGCTTCGCCAAGGCTTTCGCGGGTTTGTACTTGGGCCGGTGGAGCATCCGTGCCGATTGGATGAAACACGTTGACGCTTCGCTACATGAAGTCCAGTCGTCGGATTGGGATGCCATTCAAAGCATTGAACAATCGCTGGAACGGCTGGGCATCTCGGACAACGACTGCGAAAGTTTCCTGTCGGAATGTCTGCTTTCGCTGAGAGGTTGGGCAGGCATGATTTGGCAAATGGAAACGAACAGTCCATTCTTGGCCAATCCAATCCCCGAAGGATCGCTCAACGAGTACTTGGCCGTTCGTTTGATTTTGTTGGCACACGCCATCGAGCACTTCGGCAAAGCCAAGTTCAACATCGGAACTGCGAGCGCGATCCTTCGACTTGCGTTGAAATCGGCGGATGTCCGGTCCACGCCGTCGACGCGTTCTCGCACCCACACGATTTTTCAGCTGGCTCAATTGGGAGGCTGGACTCCCGAACAAATGTTGAACATGTCGGCCGCTCAATGGCGATGTTTGATAACCGAAATCGAGTCATTCACATCGTTGGATCGCCGCCGGTTGTTGCATGCCGCGTACGAACGCCACTACGCCAACCAAGCACTTGATGCGATTTCGATTCACTCTCGTCGCCGACGTGAATTGCCCGCGAATTCGCGACGGCGTCCGGCCTACGCTGCGATCTTCTGCATCGACGATCGCGAAGAATCCTTTCGCCGACATCTGGAAGAAGTCGCTCCGGATTGCCGCACCGCATCGGCTGCTGGCTTCTTTGCCGTGGCGATGTACTACCAGGGTGCCGACCACGCTAGCTTTCGTCCTCTTTGTCCGGCGATCGTAAAACCACAGCACTACGTCCGCGAAGAACCGTTGTTTTCTTCAATGGCCGCTGGTGAACGACGTGCCGTTCGGCGACGCCGGCTGGGTTGGTTCGCTCACCAAGTTCATCAAAATTCGCGAACGTTGATTGGCGGTTGGGTCACCGGGTTGTTTGGTGCCATTGCGACGGTACCGATGGTTGCGCGCATCTTGGCACCTCGATTAACATCACAAATTCGCGAATCGATGGGAAACTTGGTTCGTCCGCCAGCAACAGAGTTGCATCTCGAACGACTGGCAGAAGCCCCCGGTTCCGATGCCGAGTCGATGGGGTACAGCCTCGATGAGATGTCCCAAATTGTCGTTCGGATTTTGCAAGACATCGGCATGGTCGATGCCTTCCCGCCAATCATCGTGTTCTTTGGTCATGGCAGCGGCAGCCTGAACAACCCACACGAATCCGCTTACAACTGCGGCGCGTGCAGTGGCGGTCGAGGCGGCCCCAATGCTCGGGCGTTCGCCGTGATGGCCAACGATCCTCGGGTGCGTCGCCGCGTTGCCGAACAGGGAATCAAACTGCCCGATGAAGTCCGCTTCGTCGGTGCCTATCACAACACCTGCAATGACGACGTCGACTACTACGATTTGGATCTATTGCCGCGGTCACTTCGCGAGTTGTTCAGGCGAATCGAATCGGATGTCATTGAAACACGAGCCCGTAACGCTCACGAACGAGCCCGCCGGTTTGAATCGGCTCCATTGGATTTGACGCCGCACGAAGCTCTCGAACATGTCGAGGAACGCGCGGAAGATTTGTCGCAAGCACGACCGGAATACAACCACGCGACCAATGCATTGGTCACGGTGGGTCGGCGTGATTGGTCACGAGGTTTGTTCATGGACCGCCGAGCATTCGTGACCGAATACGATCCGGCGGTGGACGACGAAAACGGACACATTCTCACTCGCATTTTGCAAGCCGCGATTCCTGTATGCGGTGGCATCAGCTTGGAATACTACTTCTCGACCGTGGACGTCGAAGGGTACGGGTGTGGATCGAAATTGCCGCACAATGTGGCTTCCATGGTTGGCGTGATGACGGGTGCGGCCAGCGATTTGCGACCGGGGCTGTCTCAGCAAATGGTTGAGATTCACGAACCGATGCGAATTTTGTTTGTCATCGAAACCACCCCGGAGATGCTGCAAAGAATCGTTTCCGAAAACGAGGGCATTCGTCGAATGGTTGAAGGCAACTGGGTTCAGCTCGCCATCCTCGATCCATCGACCTCCACCGTTCAGCGATACATCAACGGACACTTTGAACCACACGTCGTCGCCGATCGTGAGATCCCAACGGTTCAGTCTTCGATGCATTGGTACCGTGGTCAGCGCGACCACCTCGGGTTTGCGACCGTCCAAGAACCAGAGATCAAAACGCCTGTGAGTTCATCCGAATCCGACGCAAACACATCGGAGGTTCTGGTATGAACACCCTGGACATCTTCTTCCATGTATTGGGCACCGCCGTTGTCGCCAGCCCCGTGCTGCTGCTTGCGGTCATGGGGTTGACCTTGCTGTTCAATCGACCGCTCAGCGAAACGGCGACTGTTCGGCTCACGCAGACCTCAGTGTTGCTTTCTCTCATTCCTGCAATCGCGATTTTGATCACGATGTTGGCGACAGGGATCCGCAACGTTCCGATCGAGTTTGGGAATTGGGTGACGATTCCCGAACAAGCCTTTCACTTTCACTTGAAGTTCACCTTCGATCGCCTGAGTATTCCGTTCTTGATGCTCTCGTGTGTGTTGTGCGGCGTCGTCGGAGAGTTCACGCGACGATACTTGCATCGCGAACAGGGCTTTGCGCGGTTCTTCTTGTTCTACGCCATCTTCTATTGCGGGATGGTTTTGTCTTCGTTGGCGGGCACCATCGAAACGCTATTCGTTGGATGGGAGATGGTGGGGCTGTCGTCGGCTCTGTTGATCGCCTACTTCCACGAACGGGAAAATCCGGTTCGAAATGGCCAACGCGTTTGGACGATTTATCGGCTCTCGGATGCCGCCTTGTTGATCGCCGCGATCACGATGCATCACATGGTCGGTGAGGGCGACTTTGGCGGGCTGATGAATTCAGGAATCTGGCCGGAAGGAACCGCGGCAGTGACTTCATCCCAAGCTTTGCTGGTTGGAACGTTGCTACTGATCGGTGCAGCAGGGAAATCGGCACTCTTTCCATTCAGTGGTTGGTTGCCGCGTGCGATGGAAGGACCAACTCCGTCGAGCGCAATCTTTTACGGGGCTTTGTCGGTGCACTTGGGTGCCTATCTGTTGCTTCGTCTCAGTCCTTTGTTGGAAGCATCTCTCGCATTGCAAATGATGGTGCTATCCCTCGGATCAATTTCGGCTATCGGAGGTGCCTTGATGTCTCGAGTGCAAACCGATGTCAAGACATCGCTCGCGTATGCGTCGCTGACTCAGGTTGGGATCATCGTCGTCGAAATCGGATTGGGCCTGCGTTACCTCGCACTCATTCACATCATGGGACATGCGACCTTGCGAACGATGCAGTTGCTCAGGGCCCCCACTCTGCTTCGCGACTACAACGACCTCGAGAACAAGATCGGGTCTCGCTTGCAGCAACAATCCTGGTCAGGCGTGGGCTGGTTGCCAAAACCAATCCAACGTTGGTGTTATCGATTCGGATTTGACCGAGGCTTCATGGACATCGCTCTGGATCGCTGGATCGCGGGACAGTTCGTGGGTTGCTTCCTCGCCTGCAATCGAATGGAAGAACGGATCACTCGCTTTCTTTCGCGAGAACCTGAGCCGAACGTAGATAGTGATGAGTCAGGTTTCGACGACAGCACGCCGCAAGATATCTCCACCGCCGCATAGGAATCTCCTTCGTTGTCCGAACTGCATTTCCCATGGATCGAATGTTCGATTCTCGTTCCGCTGCTCGGCGCGGTGTGGCTGCAACTTCGCAGTAACAATGAACGCGCGCTGCGCGACACAGTTGTCATTTGCGTTGCGACATTGTTGCTGACGATCGGCGAACTGGTCGACTTCACCATGGTCGGCACGTTCGAAGCGCACGATCACTGGCAATTCCTCAGCTGGATTTTTCCGCCGGACGTTTTTGTGATCGACGAGCTGAGCGCGTTCCAGCTGCCGTTGGCCGCTTTGATTTTCATGGTCATTGTGCTGTCGACGCTTCGCACCAAAGCGCCCCGGTTCTCGTTGGAACTGGCGTTGATCTCTGAGTCATTGGTGTTGGCGACCTTCAGTTGTCGCGCATCATGGATATTGATCGCATTGCTGGTCGCTTCCACCATTCCGCCTTTCTTAGAACTGCGGCGTCGCCAGCGTTGCACACGAATCTATTGTTTGCATATGGGCCTTTTTGCTGCTCTGTTGGTCGTTGGCTATGGATGGTTGACACTGGTCGACTCCGGCACCACCGCCATTCTAATTCCGGGTGCGTTGCTGACCGCCGCGGGACTGCTTCGAAGCGGCATTTTCCCGTTGCATCTGTGGATGACGGATCTGTTTGAAAAGGCCACCTTTGGCACCGCGATTTTGCACACAACTCCGTTGGTCGGCGCGTACGCGGTGATGCGATTGGTTTTGCCGATTGCGCCTTCTTGGGCATTGCAAAGCATCGCGGTCTTGTCCTTGTTCACGGCGGTGTATGCCGGTGCAATGGCATTGGTGCAATCGGACGCTCGCCGAATGTTTTGTTTTTTGCTTCTGTCTCAGTCCTCGCTGATTTTGGTTGGACTGGAATTGGTCACTCCTACCGGACTGACCGGTGCGTTGAGTTTGTGGTTGTCGGTGGCCATGTCGCTGACTGGATTTGGAATCACGTTGCGATGCATCGAAGCGAGAATCTCTCGTTTCTCGTTGGATGAATTCCACGGTCTCTATGCACAGATGCCGATGCTGGCAGGATTCTTCCTGTTGACCGGGCTCGCATCCATTGGATTCCCCGCAACGATCGGGTTCGTTGGAATGGAACTGCTGATCGAAGGTGCGGTGGAGGTCTATCCGTTGGTCGGAACGATGGTGGTGATCGCGACGGCGTTTTGCGGCATCGCAGTCTTACTCGCCTACTTTCGAGTTTTCACCGGTCGCGAAAACCGAACGTTGGTTTCGATGCGGGCTCGTCCCGCCGAACGTTTCGCGATCTTGCTGCTGACGTTGTTGCTGCTCGGGGGCGGTTTGTACCCACAACCGGGAATCGCTTCGCGTTATCACGCCGCGAAAGAACTGACGCGTTTGCGTCACGATACACCACCGGATGACGTTCCAGCCCATGCCGCGTCGCGTGGGCACTCATCCCCGGCGGCGAACATACCCGAATGAAGTCTTGCTAGACTTTGGAACGGCGGTCACGCAAACGGTCAGTCGGCGCGAAATCATTGGCGCGGCGGCACGACGGTTGGGCAGCGTGCGTCCAACAAGCAACGTTCCAACACCGGGCAATCGAAATTGAATCAGCGTGTTTTTCTGTGGAGTTTGACGTCATCTTTGGCGGGGTTTCTGTTCGGCTTTGACACGGTCGTCATTTCCGGAGCCGAAAAAGCCATCCAGGGTCTGTGGGCGTTGGGTGATTTCCAACACGGCCTTGCCTTGAGTGCCGCGTTGTGGGGAACCGTCATTGGATCGTTGATCGGCGGTTGGCCGACTGACAAATTTGGACGCAAAACGACGTTGCTCTGGATCGGGATTCTTTACTTGGTCTCAGCGATCTGGTCAGGTTTTGCGACCGACGTCTTTTCGTTCATGATCGCCCGATTCATCGGCGGTTTGGGAGTAGGTATTTCCACCGTCGCGGCTCCGCTCTACATCTCCGAAATCTCGCCGCCGGAACATCGCGGGACGCTGACTGGATTGTTCCAATTCAACATCGTCTTTGGAATCATGGTCGCGTTCGCATCCAACTACCTGATTGGTACGTGGGGCGGCGAGAATGCTTGGCGATGGATGTTGGCGGTGGAAGCGGTCCCCGCGTTGATATTCACCGCCATGTGCTTTTCGTTGCCATTCAGTCCTCGATGGTTGATCGCGGTCAAGAAAGACCAAGCGGCCGGCATGTCGGTTTTGAAGCAATTGCGTCCAGAAGCGTCCGATGACGATGTGCAAAAGACGGTCGATGAAATAGTCGCGTCCGTCCGTGCCGAGTCCGACCTGACTCCCGCGGAACCGTTTTGGAGCCGGCGATTGTTCACTCCCATATCGATTGCTTTCTTGGTCGCGTTTTTCAATCAGCTTTCTGGCATCAATGCCGTGCTGTACTTCTCGCCGCGAATCTTTGAGTTGGCCGGGATGGGCGAACAAGCCGCTCTTTTGCAATCGATCGGGATTGGCGTCACCAACCTGATCTTCACCTTCGTGGGTTTGTACTTGATCGACCGATTGGGTCGTCGCACGTTGTTGCTAATCGGATCGGCGGGCTACGTCCTGTCGCTTGGAACGTGCGCGTACGCCTTTCAGTCCGAAACGTTCAGCATCGTTCCCGCGTGTATTTTTGCCTTCATCGCGGCGCACGCGATGGGGCAGGGTGCGGTCATTTGGGTGCTAATCTCGGAAGTCTTTCCCAACGAACATCGCGCCGCGGGTCAATCACTGGGCAGCTTCACGCACTGGATCTTTGCAGCATTGCTGACGCTTGTTTTCCCGGCCGTGGTGGAAACGTTCCATCCCGCTGCCATCTTTGGGTTCTTTTGCTTCATGATGGTCTTGCAAGGACTTTGGGTCATCACGATGCTGCCAGAAACCAAAGGTATCTCGCTGGAGCAAATGGAAACGAAACTCGGAATTCGCGTCTGAGCGAGCTCAGGCAATCTGGCCGCTGCACACGGGCCGAATAGCAGTCTCGATCTTGCACTGATTGCGCCCGCCTTTCTTGGCGGCGTACAGGGCCAAATCCGCCCGGCGAAAAGCAGAACGGCTGTCATCAGAAGCCAGCACACATGTGCCGCCGACACTGACGGTCACTCGAATGTTTTCAGGGTGGAAGTCCAACCGCTCGATCGCTTTTCGATGCTGCTGTTGAAGCGTTCCGAGTTCATCAATGGTGGTGTTGCCAAAGATGATCGCGAATTCTTCGCCACCGATTCGAGCCACCAGATCACCTGGGCGACTGGCGTCACGAAGCGCTTCGCCGACCTTGCAAATGACGTGGTCGCCCAAGTCGTGTCCGCGGGAATCATTGATTGATTTGAAACAGTCGATGTCGACGATGGCCACGCAGAACGGCACGCCGCTTTCTGAAAGTGTTTCCAATCGATTTTTGAATTCGATGTCGCAGCGTCGACGATTCGCGATTCCCGTCATCGAATCCAGAAGGGAAGCCTCTTGGAGTTCCAGCATCTGTCGCTGACGCAAAATGGCATGGATCGTCAATCGTGTCAGCAAGTGATCCTTCAGGTCATTCTTGGACAAGAAGTCCTGAGCCCCCGCTTCGATTGCGGCGAACCCGGTTTCCACGCGATCGTCGCCGGTTTGGACAACGATAGGAATCGATGTGACTCGTTCTCGAATCGCGCGAATCGATTGCAGTCCGCTGCTGTCGGGCAATCCTAGGTCCAGCAGGACAACGTCGAATTCCGATTGGCCGGTCTTCTCAAGTGCTTCGCTGAGCGAAGACGCTCGAACGATCTCGGCATCGAACATCGTGGAGCGTTGGAACACCCGTGTGATGAACATCGCATCCAAGTCATTGTCTTCGACCAACAACAAGCGAAGAGATTCGATGGGCATAACTTAGGATCAGTCCGTGAAATGGGTGCCGAGGTTTGAGAGTCTGGTCAAACGTAGGACACAGTCGGGACTTCGAAGGCAACTAACCCAGTAAACCCAGGAATTGGTCAATTTCGGCGGGATCCGTGCAGAATGAGGTCACGAATCGGTACATGGCGTGCCCCTCAGGTGGGTCCGTCGTGGAGTCGTTTGGCGTCGGCCAAGGATAGAAACGAGCCCCCGCCGCCTGCAAACTTTCCGCTCGCGACTTTTCCATCACCACAAACACTTCGTTGGTTTCGTTCTGCCAAGCGAGTTCCGCGGCGGAAGACTTCTCGATTCCGGCGGCCAATCGGGATGCCATCTTATTCGCGTGCCGAGCCAAACCGAGCCAAAGATCATCATCTAGGTAGGCATGGAATTGAGCCGCGATGAAGCGGGTCTTCGAAAACAGCTGCGCCGCACGCTTTCGAATGAATGGCATTTGCTTGGCCAACTCGGGTCGAAAGAAGATGATGGCTTCCGCACACCAGCAACCGTTCTTTGTCCCGCCAAACGACAACACATCCACACCCGCTTTCCAAGTCATCTCCGCGGGCGTCAGATCCAAATGGACGAGTGCATTCGCGAAGCGGGCACCGTCCATGTGAAGCGGCAAGTCGTGGTCGTGGACGATGCCGCTGATCTCCTTCAATTGATCAACGTTGTATACCGTGCCCACTTCGGTCGCTTGCGTGATGCTGACCGCCATCGGTTGTCCGTGGTGAACAAAGTTCGGATCAAACCGTCGCAATTGCTTTTGCAATGCCCGTGGGCAGATCCTTCCCAGGTCTCCGGAGACGGGAGCCAAACGAGCTCCCGAGGTAAAGAATTCGGGAGCCCCACATTCATCTTCGATCAGGTGGGCGTCACGGTGGCAGAGCACAAAGCCACCCGGTCGGTTGACGGCGGACAGAGCCAACGAATTCGCGGCGGTGCCGGTACCGACAAAAAAGACTTCGATATCGGTCTCGAACAAATCGTTGAAACGTTGTTCGAGCCGTTGATCCAGGTCACTCGTCCCGTAGGCGGGCGACATCCCCTTCGCGTGGCGGCTCAAGGATTCCGCAATTGGATCGGCGGCACCGGCCCAATTGTCACTCGCAAAAAACATGAACCGATACCTCGCGAAAGTTTAGCGCATTAGAAAATCATCATCCCGCCACGCGGCTCATCGTATCGCTTTCTTGTGCCAACAAATAGTAGAACGTGACGCGACATTTTGACTTGTCGCCCTGCATGATCTTGCAAACCTTCGCGATGGCCGCGTCAGCTTCTTCGGATGTCAGATCGAGGTTCACGGAACAGTAGCCACGTTTGATGCCGGCCAGTTCGTCCGGGTCAGTGGCCGCGACGATTGCTGAGTCACGGTTCGCCAAAGCCAACCGCAGATGGTTGGCCAAAGATTCCACCGCGTCTTCGCTGGGATTCGGCACGTACTTCTTGACGTTGGCCATGTATTTTTCGATGTCCATCTGTCTCTACTTCATGGTTAAAAGGAGCGGAAGCGACCACCCGTTTGTAGTGGACTGGGATCGTCAAAACAACCTTGCAAGCGATCGCTGTTAATTCTGCAACCACTGAACTAGATTGGTCGCTCCTATCACCCCCTCGAGGAGTTCCAACACCATGCAAGTGTGTAGATTTCGCAAGTTTCTTACGCAACAAACAGTCTTTGCTTTGGCTGTCACGGCCACTTGGTGCGTCAGTGCCACGGCCCAAAAACCAGACGCTGTCTTCACAGAAGCGAACGGTTTTGTGAAAGTCGAAGCGGAAGACTTTGCTTCACAAACCAACACCGACAAACGCGCCTTCTATCTGACAACCGTTGAATCGACTCCTTCGGTGCAACCCGATGGGGATCCTTCTCATGCGTCCGATGCCAGTGGCGGAGCGTACTTGGAAATCTTGCCGGATACACGGCGGACACACGCTGACAAACTGATTCACGGAACCAACTTTTCGCCGAAACCCGGCAAAATGGCTGTGCTGACCTATCGCGTGAATGTACAGACTCCCGGTCGTTACTACGTTTGGGTCCGAGCGTATTCGACCGGCAGCGAGGACAACGGTTTGCACGTTGGCATCGATGGCACCTGGCCCGATTCAGGGCAACGCCTGCAATGGTGCCAGGGTAAACACTCCTGGTATTGGGACAGCAAGCAACGAACCGAGGCTCAACACTGCGGTGAGCCCGGCAAGATTTTTCTCGACATTCATGAGCCCGGCGAACACAAAATTCATTTCTCCATGCGAGAAGACGGGTTTGAGTTCGATCAATGGTTGATGACGACCGACAGCAACTTCCAACGACCTCCGGCGGGCAAGTCGAACAAGCCCAAGGAAAATGCCACCGCACAAGTCCTTTCGCTTCCCGCAAAGGAGTTTGAATTTAAATCTGGTGGTTACTACTTGGACCAAGGCAAATGGTTGGCAATCAATCCTGATAAAAACCAATCCGCTGCTGCGAAGAAGGTCTTTCCTTTCCCCAGCGGTCGCTATGACGTCACGTTGAAAGCGGTCGGCGAGAACGACGGTCAATCCACCTACTTGGTTTCGGCTGACAAAGAATCGGTTGGCTCCTTCACTTGTCCGATGGCGGACCAAACCTTCGCCGAAGGCAAACAGTTCCACAAAACGTTTGCAAACGTTCAGATCACCGAAGGAGCTGAATTAGAAGTCTCTTCCAAGACCGCATCCGCAGATGGAGCAGAATACAGTCGTGCCCGTTGGAGCGAACTGACGTTTACTCCAGCCAATGAGTCGACCGCGAAGGCGGCAGCCAATTTCGCGAAAGAGCACAACCTCGTTGCCGCGAAGGCAGCCACTGAGTCCAAGTCCAATGATCGCACCGGCAGCCCCACGAAACCAGTCAGTGATCAACCGCTTCAAATGCCTCGCGAAAAAGATGGCGATGGTAGCGTTCAGGTCACCGGAGAAAAACGCATGTGGCACAAGGTCACTGTCACCCTCAGCGGCCCCTACGCTCACGAGCAAGACAACACTCCGAACCCATACTTGGATCATCGGATGGAAGTCGAATTCAAACATGAGAGCGGCAAGCAATACTTGGTACCGGGATACTTTGCCGCCGACGGCAATGCTGCCAACACGTCCGCGGAATCGGGCACCAAGTGGCGAGCAAATTTTGCTCCTGATGAAACAGGCCAGTGGACCTATACCGTTCGTTTCGAGACCGGAAAAAATGCTGCGATCAACCGCGATGCATCGGCCGAAGCGGTCTCTCCATTTAATGGAAAGACCGGCAAGTTCAATGTCGCAAAGACGAACAAGTCCGGACGCGACTTCCGTGCTCATGGTCGACTTCAATACGTCAACAAATCGCACCTCCAATTCGCGGGAACCGGTAAGTACTTCCTCAAAGCGGGTGCGGACGCTCCCGAAACGCTGCTTGGTTATGCGGAATTCGATGGAACCGTCGCTGGCAAACCCGGCAAAGTTCCATTGAAGAAGTATCAACCGCACCTTGGTGATTGGCGTCGGAGTGACCCGACTTGGAAAGACGGACAAGGCAAGGGATTGATCGGTGCGGTCAACTACCTTTCATCAAAGGGTTGCAACGCGTTTTCTTTCCTGACCTACAACGCGGGCGGGGACGGAGACAACGTTTGGCCTTTCATCCAACGTGATGACAAACTTCACTATGACTGCAGCAAGCTGGATCAGTGGGGCATTGTCTTTGACCATGGAACTCAAAACGGCATGTACCTGCACTTCAAGTTGCAGGAAACCGAGAACGATGACCATCGACAAGGCCAGAAGGCCAATGGCTTCAAGCCCGAATCGCTTGACGGTGGCAAACTCGGCTCCCAGCGAAAGCTGTACTTGCGAGAGATCATTGCTCGATTCGGCCACAACTTGGCCTTGAACTGGAACCTCTCCGAAGAGACCACACAAACCACCGACGAACACCTCGCGATGCTGAACTACATCGAAGAGATGGATCCCTATGGTCACAATCGTGTCTTGCACACTTTCCCCGGTGAGCAAGACAAAAAGTACGATCCGTTGCTCGGTGACAAGTCGAATTTGACCGGTGTGTCTCTGCAAAACAGCCACATCAAAGACACTCATTGGCAAACGGTGAAGTGGAGCGAGAAAGCCCGCGAGGCTGGAAAGCCTTGGGTGGTGGCCTTTGACGAATCGGGATCGGCCGCCCACGGTCAGTGCCCCGACCTTGGTTACCGTGGCTACGACGGTCACGACAAGACCGGCAAAATGACCTACACCCAGCACGAAGTCCGCAAGCAAACGTTGTGGGGCAACTTCATGGGCGGTGGCGGCGGAGTCGAATACTACTTCGGCTACCAATACGCTGAGAATGATCTTGGTTGCGAAGATTGGCGAAGCCGCGATCAAAGCTGGGACGCTTGCCGGGTCGCCATTGAGTTCTTCCAAAACAACTCGATTCCGTTTTGGGAGATGGTCAACGCTGACGAGTTGGTTGGCAATGAGAAGCACGACAACTCGAAGTATTGCTTGGCCAAAGCCGGCGAAGAGTACGTCGTTTACTTGCCCAACGGTGGCACCACCTCGATCGACTTGAGCGATGCGGACGGCGAGTTCCAAGTTCATTGGTACAACGCTCGCATCGGCGGCGATCTTCAATCGGGGTCCGTCAAAACGGTCTCCGGCGGTGGTTCCGTTGAGATCGGGAATCCTCCCGCGGATGCAGATCAGGACTGGGCGGTGTTGCTACGGAAGTAGTTCGCCTTGAACAATCCGAATGGCCCGGCGCAATTGCGCCGAGGCCATTTTTTTTGCGCGGTCATCAACTCGAAACAACAACGTCAGGATCGGTTCACCGGTTGCGACGCGTGTGCGTTCCGGCGGTAGGTCAGCAAGTTCGATGGTGATTGATTCTGCACGCAACCGCTTTCGAATCGTTGGAACGTCGACGACGCCTTTTTGGTTGGCAAACACGATTCGCTTGATCCACTGACTGCGAGTGCTCGACGATGACCAATCTGTTGACTCGGACAGCCAATTCAATCGGCTTGCGGGGTCACCACCATCGATCGCTTCGAGGTGCATTCGCATCAACGAATCGTCCGGGCCAACCCATCCAGCATCGGTTGCCAATCGCTCGATCACTTCGCACGACGCACTCGGACGAGCATTCAGTTCCAACAACCACCATCGTCCCGTCGCATCGCGAATGAAGTCGAGGTTGAACAATCCTCGAAGCGAGAACGACTTTGCAACTTGTTCACTCAGGGTCTGCAAATGACGCCAGGGCACCTCGCTGACACCGACGCCCCCGATTTGTGAGACCGGTCCTCGAGAGCCAGAGTAGACAAACGGCCGATCACCGAACCTTTGGTGCAGCCCAACGGTGAGCCCTAACATGCGAGTCTGGTTGGCACTCGCGATCGCCACCAACCCGTACGAGCGCCCGGTGATGCGTTGCTGCAGCCATCCATCACTCGATTCTAAGATTGACTCCGTGGATGTCGGTACCGAACGAATCCCCATTCCTCCGGTCGAGTTGGCCTGCTTCCAAAGCCAGCGAATGGGTCGCCCCGACGTCTCGGCAATCAGGTCGGCAGCGGAAATGTCATCGCAATTCGATCCGGCCAAACGGCATCGTCCGGCGGAGCACTGGTAGGTGAGCGGAGTCGCAACGGGGAATTCGCCAGAATCTGACGCAGCGGCGATTTCGCGAACGATTGCCTGCAGGCGATTCCATTGTTGCCAAGAATTTCCCCCGCCGGAAATCTGGAGTCCGCCGACACGAATCACGCGTGCGGCATGAAAATTCGCGACTGATTCGATCTGCTGCGACAGATTTTCCTGGGATTCTTCGCCAGCCCGAAAAGGATGAAATTGGTCGCAAACCATTCGGGTGTCAGAATCGCCAAACCAATCCAGACCAATGACCCGGGAATTTGGCATGCCACGCCGCAGTGACTGCGCAGCCCAGCGGACAGATGCCCCCGCCAGCAGAATCGCGGGGCGGTTTTCACCGTCGCGGGGGTTTGTTACCGTTTCGAGCCTGCCCGACCCACCCATCGCCATTGGTGTGTTCATCCTGCGTGTGGGGTAAGGACCATGTGTTCCCACCGGTAACTCTTTGGGCGTTTGTTTCCCCTCTCAAAGGCATCTTGTCATGCAATTCCACATTGGTGAATCCCTCGTCGGTGACGGCAACGAAATTTCTCACATCGATCTGATGATCGGTAGCAAGGACGGACCTGTTGGCGCCGCGTTCGCCAACGCTCTGGCAAACCAAAGCGAAGGCCACACCAACCTGTTGGCCGTTCTTGAGCCCAACGTGGCCGTGAAGCCATCGACTGTGATGGTGACCAAGGTCACGATCAAAGGCATGAAGCAAGCCGTCCAAATGTTCGGACCTGCTCAAGCCGCGGTTGCACAAGCTGTTGCCGATGCCGTCAGCGAAGGCATCATTCCAAAGGACCAGTGCGAAGATCTGGTTTGCGTCTGCGGCGTGTTCATTCACCCAGCAGCCGAAGATGACGAAAAGATCTACAAGTACAACTACGAAGCCACCAAGGACGCTCTGAAGTCGGCGATGCAAGGCAAGCCATCGGCAGACGACATGCTGGCGAAGAAGGACACCGCAGCTCACCCATTCAAGGGCTTCTGAGCCAACGCTTTTGTCCAAAGCAAACGACGAACAAGCTTCGGGTGAGAACCCGGAGCTTTTCTTTTGCCTTCAAAGAAGTTCTCCTCAACAGCAACGGTCGCGACGATGTCTAAGAAAATCCTTCTTCAACTGGACGTGGATCCTCATCCCAGTTCGTTCGATGCCGTGGTTGCGGTGGATGCGGGCGTCGATCACTTGCTTCCGTACGGCAACGTGGAAAGCGAGGCAGTCGAATCGCTGGTCCACGGGGCCATGTTCACGCGGGGCGGCGACGACCTGAAGAACACGGCTCTGTTCATCGGCGGAAACGACGTTGTGAAAGCCGAAGCAATCTTTCGCAGCGCCCAAAAGGCGTTCTTCGGCCCCGTCCGCGTGTCGGTGATGCTGGACGCTTCGGGATGCAACACCACCGCCGCCGCTGCGGTCGCCTCCGCCTCCAAGCACGTGTCACTGGATGATTGCACGGCGGTCGTGCTGGGAGGCACCGGCCCGGTTGGCCGTCGTGTCGCACAAATGTTGGCACGACAAAACGCCAACGTGTTGCTGACAAGCCGATCTCTGAACCGAGCCGAAAGTGCCTGCAAGGAGATTGGCGAGCAGGTCAGCTCAGGCAACCTCGAAGCCGCCGCTCCCGAGAACCAAGACGACTTCAAAGCGTTGCTTGAACGAGCCGATGTGATTGTCGCCAGCGGAGCCGCCGGCGTGGAACTGGCTTCGAAGGAGTTGATCCACAGTTTGTCCAAGCTACGAGTTGCCATCGACCTCAACGCGGTACCGCCCGCCGGGCTCGGTGGCGTCGAGGCGTTCGACAAAGCCAAGCCGCTTCACGAAGGCCAGGAGGATGGTCCCGTCGCGTATGGCCCGATCGGTGTCGGCGGTTTGAAGATGCGGACTCACAAAGCCGCCATTGCCAAACTGTTCACATCGAATTCGCTGGTCCTGGACGCGGACGAGATCTACGACCTGACGATCGAACAAATGAATCGTTGAGCGTCGAGACGCGAACACGACACCTGTAGAAATGCGAAAAGGCGAGTCTCGAAAGACTCGCCTTTTTTGATGCACTGGCTGGTTCGCGAAAACCAAATAGTGATGAAAGCCTACAGTTCGCGGGCGTAGGTTGGGTTCCAACGAACGCGGTGCGAGATGTTACGGATGCTGGCAGGTTGGCCGTAGGTTCCGCGGCGTTTCCAGTTGGCTTCTCGATCACCCAGCTCAGGCTGCTCGACTTCGTCCGAATCTTGGGGATCAAACAAGTGATCGTAGTTGTCGGGTAGATCACTATCAGGCAGGTCGCTGTTGGAGTCGGGCTCGGGAGCACCAAACTCAACTTTGCCCATTGTTGATTTGGGCTCGGATTCATCCGATTGATACGGAGCTTCCAGTTCCGTTTCTTCCGATTCCAAAATGGGTCGTGAGCTGATCACCGAACCGGGCTCGGTGATGATCGACGAACTGGGATAGCTCGACGAATAAGGTACCGAGTCGACGATTGGATGGAACGATGAATAGCCACTCGTGATCGCCGGGCTGAAAGGGTCAGCGTATGACAATGGCACACGTTCGACCACGGTTCGCGGAACCATTTGTTGAACTTGATACTTTTGATATCGCGGAACCGAAACAGGTCGACGAACGACTTGCACGACTTCCTCTTGCTCGTAGTACTTCACCGTGATCGGTTCACGCCGAGTCTTGTAAACCACACGATTCGTTTGAACCGGCACTTTGCGAACGACTTCTTCGGCGACCCAACGTTTGCTTTGCACCGGCACCTTGCGAGTGGACGTTTCCGTCACAGGACGCTGCATGATGTAGGGCACTTTCCGCACAGTGGTTTGTGGAACCATTTTGGTCGTTTGCACAGGAACGTTTTGCGTGACCACTTCGGTTTGCATCCGCTGCACGGTGACAGGGACGTTTTGAGTCACCATTTCCGACTGCATCCGAGTCACTTGGATCGGACGCTGGACTTGCTGAACTTCCGGCACGTACTGCGTCTGAGCGATTTGCTGATTGACGTAGTTCGGGCGATAAACCATTTGCGTTTGGACTTGCGGCGGCGTGACCACGGGAACCGCGGTTGCGGCACCTCGAGGATACGCCAGCAGTCCGAGTGGCCCAGGTTGGTAGTAGGCTCGCGGATTCCAACCCAAACCGTATTGCAGTTGGCTTGGGGTGACGGTCGTCTGCGGCACATAACCACCCGCGTCGACCGTTTGCTGCTGCACCGTCGTGACGGGTCGATAGGAGGTGACTTGCTGTGTTTGCAACTGGGTCTCAGTCACAGGTCGTTGGACCATGTACTGCTTTTGAACCATTTGCGTTTCGGTGACCGGACGCTGCACTTGGTACTGCTTTTGGTACATCTGCGTTTCGGTCACGGGACGGTAAGTCGTGACACGTTCTTCGCGTTCCGCCGTTTCATTGACGTAGCGAGTTTGTGTCACGGTTTCTTCGCGATACGAAGTTTCCGTCACAGGTTTGTAGATTGTGTAGCGTTCTTCGCGGAACGAGGTTTCGGTCACCGTTTCTGGGACGGTGATCTCACGTTCTTCAACGCGTGTTTTCAAGACCGGTCGATAACTTTTGACCTCTTCCTCAACGTACTGCGTCTCGTAGGTCAATCGTGTTCGCTCGACCAATTCGGGCTGCATGATCGTTTGGGACTGCAAGCGATATTGCGGCGTGAAGCAGCATGCATCCTGAGCCGATGCGGTGCTGGCTGCCAGCAAGCAACTCAGCGCGGAGAGCTTGGCAAATTTCGATGACAGAACAGTGGGATTCATGCGTTCATTCAAACAGAGGTCTTTGAGGCGAAGGCCGATACGAGTCGAAACGGTCATGGTGGCATGTCTCAAAAAGGAAAACCTGGGTGCGGCACCGAGGTCTCAATGCTTCGAGACGACAGGTGTACAGACCCATGGGTCACAGCCGGATTGTTGCAATGGCGAGCCCAAAGGAAAGGGTGAACCATCGGCGCGGCAGGCATCCTTGGGGCCAAAACAGCCGCACAAATAAGAGTAGGCAAGACTTAAGCCATTTGCAGAAAAAACCCGTGAAAAACGACACTTTTGCGACCTCCCCGGGGTGGCAACTTCGCTATTTTGCCGAGACCGTCTCGCCAAACACACAGGCGTTGCATTTTCGCAACATCGCACAATCCACCCAAGCCTCCCGTTCGTTCAGGGCGTCATTTTCGATCGGCACCGCACCCGAACATCGAAGCAGCAGCAAGCGGTCATCCAAAACCCAAGAGTCCCGTTCGCCGGTGGGATCGCTGCTCCCGTCGCTTCCGGGTGAAGGAGAAGTTACTTTGTGGGCCAAGATTTGACTGTTCTCCTTTTGCCCGCCGCCGGACATCCACGTTTTCCGCCGCGTCGTCTGTCAGCGGGCCCCACCGATCACTTCCCCGCCCCCTGAGTTCCCACCATGAAAACTGGACCGTTCAATCCCAACCTGTTGTCAGAATCCGTCTTTGCCGTGCCACCGTTGGCTCGTGACGCGGACTACCAAATCGACGCGGACGAAAACGAAAAGATCATTCGCTTCCTGGAAGCCGGTGGTGTCCGTTCGTTGCTGTACGGTGGCAACGCGGTTCTCTACCACACCAGTTTGGCTGATTTTGACGATCTGCTCGGGATGATCTCCGACTCAGCCGGTCCGGATACGACTGTGGTGCCATCGTTTGGTCCATCCTTTGGAATCGCGTCGGACCAAATCAACATCCTTCAAGAGTTTGATTTTGGAACCGCGATGCTGTTGCCATCGCGAGACATCGTCGATTCGGCGGGCATCGCGACCGGCATCCGCAAGTTGTCCGAACAATACGGCAAACCAATCGTCGTTTACCTGAAGCACGACCGTTGGTTGTCTCCCGACGATTTGAAGTCGTTGGAAAGCGACGGCGTGATCTCATGGATCAAATACGCAGTCGTTCGCGACAATCCCGCCGAAGACGATTATCTCCGCGAAGTCCTGGAGGTCTTTCCTGCGGAGCGAGTTGTCAGCGGCATCGGAGAACAACCCGCGATCGTTCACCTGCGTGACTTCGGCATCACGGGATTCACCAGCGGTTGTGTTTGCGTCGCACCGCGCAAGAGCATGGACATGCTTGGTTCCATCCAAGGCGGTGACATGGAAATGGCAGAATCGATTCGGCAATACTTCCAGCCGCTCGAAAACCTTCGCGATGGGATTCACCCAATTCGGGTTCTGCACGAAGCGGTTGCACTTGCCGGCGTCGCAGAAACGGGCCCGATCCAGCCGATGCTCAGCAACGTCTGCGACGAAACCAAATCGAAGATCCAAGAAGCTTTGCGGACGATGAAGCTGATCGGCTGAGCCGAAGGCCGTTTCAAAGCGGGCCTTCACAAGGGCCATCTAAATCAGAAGCCTTCCAATACAAAAGACCGTGCGGTCATCCCGCACGGTCTTTCTCATTGACACCCACACCAAATCGACGATCACCGGTCTCAGCGGACCTGGACCTCGATTCGACGAGGCTTTGCTTCTTCGGATTTTGGCAATTGCAGTGTCAGCACGCCGTCCTTCAACTCGGCAGTGATACCGGCCGCGTCAATCTTTTCACCGATCGTAAAACTTCGTTGGAAGTCACCGACTTCGTACTCGGACTGCAGGTAACGGTCCGCTTCGACATGACGCGCAACCCGTCCGCGAACGGTCAACAATCGGTTCTCAAACTGAATGTCCAAATCCGCTGGCTCAACACCGGGCAAATCGCCAAACAGTGTCAACGCCTGCTCGCCTTCCCAGATATCAAATCGCGGCGTGAACATCTTGCCGCGGTTGCTGTTCTGGGTCTGTTCTTTCGAACGATCCTTTGGACGAGTCATTGTGGTTGTCTTCTTATCTGACCCATTGGAATGGGTCGTCATGGCAGTGCTCATGAGTTTCTCCAATCAATCAATTAGGGTTGGGCCAAGGTAAAACCAATCGATCAGTTCGACTGAACTTCAATTCGGCGTGGCTTGGCCGTTTCGCTCTTTGGCAACGTGATCTTTAGAATGCCGTGCTGGAAGTCTGCCGAAACTTGGTCGGCATCCACGTCCGCAGGCAATTCCATCGTTCGATGGAAGCTTCCAAAGCCACGCTCCTGACGATGCCAAGTCCCGCCTTCCATCTCCGGAGCGGATCGCTCGCCTTTGAGAGTGAGCTGATTCGCATCGACATAAATCTCAAGCTGCTCGGAATTGAATCCGGGCAACTCGGCCTCGACATAGACCGTGCCTTGGTCTTCCCAAACATTCAGTGCGGGAAAGGTGACAACCGATGTGGGGGATGAACCACCTCGAGAGAACAAACGATCCATCTCACGAGAAAGTTGGCTCAATTCGTTCCAGGGTTCCCAACGAGTCGCTAACATTTTTGATCCTCCGTCTACACGAATGTGCAAGCAAAGTTTGTTGATTCAGTTTCCTTCGACAGCGAATGTCAATCTGACAGACGGCGTCGTTTGAGAACTGCAAAAATGCAACGAGTGTGCCAATCGATGGCGAAGCGACCTCAAATTCAGGCCCTCAAAACGAACCAAACCGTGAACCGGAGTCGTTCGTAGAACTGGGTTTGGACCGACGCGACGGAAGACCATCGCGATGGATCATGAGCCGAAAATTGGCTTGTTGAGGAATTGCGTCGCGAGTTTAAAACTCACGACCAAGCGACGGTTTACTGGACCTGACGCAATTGCAGCGTGTCGATGATTTTCTCATCGGCCAAAGCGTTGGTGATGACCCCCAACCAAACACCCGTTTTGCACCAACCGCTTTCCTTCAGAACTTCCAGTGCGTTGGTGATCGTTTGGTCGTGATCTTCGGAGAACTCCATGAAGAACGGCTCCACACCCCAAGGCAGCATCAAGTGGCGGAACGTGTGTTCGACATCCGTGAAGGCGAAGATTGGCACGCCTCGAGGACGCAGGGCACCCAGGACGTAGGCGAGAAAACCGCTGCGAGTGAAGACCACGATTCCTGAATCGCCCATCTCCTGTGCCAAAGTGCACGCCGATCGCAGCATCATCGATTTGGGTTCGCGAAGCACGATCTTGGAGTTCAGTTGACGGCTGACCGTTGGCTCAATGCTGGCGACAATGTTTTGCAGCACACCTACGGACTCCAGTGGGTATTTGCCCGTGGTCGTCTCGCCAGACAACATCACCGCGTCGGCTTGTTCACGAATCGCGTTGGAGACGTCTGACACTTCCGCACGAGTCGGGACCGGCGATTGGATCATCGATTCGAGCAGGTGCGTGGCGATGATGACGGGCTTGCCGTCTTCTTGGCAGGCACGAATCAAATCGGTTTGAACAAGCGGCAATCGGTGGTAATCAATTTCGACGCCGAGGTCACCGCGAGCGACCATGATCGCATCGGATTGCCGGATGATCGCTTTCATGTTGCGAACACCAGCTTGGTCTTCGATCTTTGAAATGATTCGCGCGGGTGATCCGTGTTCGTCCAAGAAAGCACGAAGCGTGCGGACGTCTTCCGCTTGGCGAACGAACGACAGTGCAACGAAGTCGATTCCTGCCTTGATGCCCGCCGCCAAATCGGTTCGGTCTTTGTCCGTGATCGCGGGCAAGTTGACTTGGACGCCGGGCAAGTTGATGTGACGTCGTGATTCCAGAACGCCCGGTGTGATCACGCGACAGCGGACCGTGGTGGCGTCTTTCTTCAGCACGTGCCAATGCAACAAACCACTATCAACCAAGATCGTGCTGTCTAAATCAATCGCACCAGGCAGCCCCGGGTAATTCACACTCACTCGAGGAGTTCCGTCAGACTCAGTGGTTGACTGATCCGCGCAGTCTTCGGTGAACAGAACCAGCTCGTCGCCGGCTTTCAGCTCAATTGCATCCTCAACCGCACCGGTTCGAATCTCGGGGCCTTTGACGTCCATCATCACCGCAACGTGACGACTGATATCCTTGGAAACCTTTCGGATTCGTGCGACGATTTCGCCGACCCACTCAGGCGTTCCGTGCGCCATATTGAGTCGCATGACATCGACGCCCGATTCGATCAACGCCGCTAGTTTTTCAGGGGACTCGGTTGCCGGGCCGATCGTGGCAATGATTTTGGTGTGACGGTAGTCCTGCACGGTTGCGTCTCAATGAGCGGAAATAAGTGACGAGGCGGCGAAGTGTCGCGGGCAAAGGCCCCGCAAACAACCAGTCGGCCGACCAACGGCCAGCATCGCACCGGTGACGGCTTTGTTGGTCACATTTGCCTCCGTTCGCCCCGCCGGTCACAATGCCGAGCAGCTTCCGAACATTCGCGACTTTGGATTTCGCACGATGTCCCCTCTTGAAATGCAGCCCACGTTCTCTATGGACTTTCCGGTCTCAGCGGATGTCCTCGTGGGTCGAGTGCGGTCGGCAATCAAGTCGATCGGATCAAACACCCGGGCGGTGGCCGCGGGCAAGTGCATCGAGATTGCTCCGCCAAAAAGTGAGACTCGATTCTGGTCGCCTCATTTGTCGGTCCAAATCGGCGACTCACCGGCGAGCTCCGACGCTCAGACGGAAGTCACCACTTCCACGGATTCTCCCGACGATCAATCGCATTGCCAGCTATTCGGACGTTTTTCGCCGAGACCGGAGATCTGGACCTTCTGCATGTTTTTGTACCTCGTGATGGCAATGGTCCTGTGTGGCGGTTTGCTGGTGGGGTATGTGCAGTGGAGCCTCGGCGCGTCTTTGACGGGGCTTTGGCTGGTGCCAATTTCGCTGGGCGTTATCGGTGGATTGCACGCGGCGAGCTTGGCCGGGCAAGGATTGAGTCGCCATCAAATGATTGAATTGCGTGAGCAGTTGGATCAAATTTTGGATTTGGCGATCCAAGAAACTCCCACTACGGAACGCCCCGGCTTGTCGACGGCAGACCAAACGCCGACGATGCACGTCGAAATCACGTCCTGATCTTCCTCATCTCTTTCCCCGCTGACCCCCTGGTTCCATGAGCGTTGCTGATTCCAGTGCTGCCGATTCTGTTGCTGCCCCGGACACTGCCGACACGTCATCGTCCGTCGGTGTGTTTTCGCCTCCGGGATACTACGACGCGTTGGCTCAACAAGTCCTCGACGGCACGCCGATCACCCGTGAGCAAGCTCTGGCGATGTTGGAAGCGTCCGACCTGGACGTGCCCGCGATCATCTCGGCCGGTTACCGAATTCGTCATCAGTACTTTGGCAACACCGTCCAGCTGTACTTCTTGATGAACGCTAAGAGCGGTTTGTGCCCCGAGGATTGTCACTACTGCAGCCAATCCAAAGTCTCCGATGCTCCCGTCCCCAAATACAACATCCTCAAACGCGATGCGTTGATGGACGCCGCCAAGGTCGCGGCCGAACGAGGTGCGAAGACCTATTGCTTGGTGATCTCGGCTCGCGGACCGAATGAGCGGGAAATGAAAGCGGTCGAAGAGATCGTTCCCGAGATCAAACAGAAATACAACTTGGACATCTGCGCCTGCTTGGGCCTGCTCGATGAATCTCAAGCGGCACGGCTGAAGGCCTGTGGTGTCGACCGAGTCAATCACAACCTGAACAGCAGCGAAACGCACTACGAAAAAATTTGCACGACCCATACATACGAAGACCGCGTTCAAACGCTGCGTCACGTTCGCGATGCGGGCATGGAGATGTGCAGCGGCGGCATCATCGGGATGGGCGAATCCAAATCCGACATCGTGTCGATGGCGTTCGATCTCAACGAACTGGGTGTGCAATCGATTCCCGTCAACATTCTCAATGCGATCGACGGCACGCCTTTGGAAGGCACCGCCGCGCTCACGCCTCAGGACGCGCTCAAAGCACTCGCCATGTTCCGGTTCGTGAACCCCGATCGTGAACTGCGGATCGCCGGCGGTCGTGAACTACACCTTCGTCAGTTGCAGCCGATGGGGCTGTACGTTGCCAACAGCGTATTTGTCGGAGACTACCTGACGACGCAAGGCCAAGCACCACAAGCGGATTACGACATGATTCGCGACCTCGGTTTCGATGTCACCGGTTCGTGCGAAGAGATGAGCGTCTGAGGTGGAAACCACCAATCGTCGTTCACGATTGCAAGACGTCTTTGACACCGATGATCCGGTTGCCATCGTCACGGGTAGTGGTTCGCCGCGAGTCGGCCGTGTCATCGCGGAAGAGCTTTCGCGGCGTGGTTGCCACGTCGCTTTGCACGCCAACACCAGCATCGACGAAGCCCAGCAAGCCGCCTCGCAGTGGCAGCAACGTTTCGGCCGCGAAGCGATCGTCGTCCAAGGATCGCTCGAAGAAGATGCAACCTGCGACGCGATCATCGATCAAACGCATCAGCACTTTGGCCGGCTCGACATTCTGGTCAACAGTGCGGCGATCTGGACGCCAACACGATTTGAGAACATCACCGGTGAAGAGATACGACGGTACTTCCAAATCAACTCCGTCGCGTCGCTGCTGTGCGCCAGAGCTGCCGGCCGACACATGGTCGCTCAATCGACCGGCGGCTGCATCATCAACCTGGGTGACTGGGCCACAGTTCGACCGTATGCCGAACATGCCGCTTACTTCCCCAGCAAAGGCGCGATCGAGGTCATGACCCGGTCGTTGGCTGTAGAACTGGGTGCCAACAACGCTCGTATTCGAGTCAACTGCGTTCAACCAGGACCGGTGTTGCTGTCCGATGATGTCTCACAGGAGACAGTCGATGAACTGGCAGACAGCACCTTGGCTCGGCGGGTTGGAACGCCCGAAGATGTCGCTCACGCTGTCGGCTTCTTCTGCGAAAACACATTCGTCACCGGAGTCTGTTTGCCGGTCGATGGCGGTCGCAGCATCTTTGCACCGGATGGCCTTCAGATCGGTCGCAACACCGGATGAATCTGGTTGAAGCCAGACCATCGCGACGACCATTCCGCGACTCAAATCCTGTATTTCGAATCATGCAACACGGACGCACCTCCACCCAACGGACTGAACCAAGATGACCGATTCCACAACCAAAACTGCTTTCAAACCCGTGGAGCTCTACACCGATGGTGCCTGCAGCGGGAACCCGGGGCCGGGCGGTTGGGCGTTTGTGTTGCGTTGCCCGCGAACGTTGAAAGAGATCCAACGATCGGGCGGTCAACCTCACACGACCAACAATCAGATGGAATTGATGGCCGTCATCCGTGGGCTCGAGGCTCTCAAAGAACCTTGCGCCGTCGACCTGTACTCCGACAGCAAATACGTCGGGCAGGGGATGTCGAGCTGGATGGCCGGTTGGAAGAGTCGCGGTTGGAAACGCAAAGACGGCTCCAAGTTGGTGCCGGTCAAGAACGTCGAACTGTGGCAAGAACTCGATCGGCAAATGCAAGATCACCGGGTGACCTACCACCACGTCAAAGGTCACGCCGGGCACACCGAAAACGAACTGTGCGACCAATTAGCAGTCGCGGCCTACCAGCAGTATCTCTAACACTGGCCGCACGCGTAAGATAAGGCAGTTGTTCGCTGCGAGCATTGGATGCTTGCTTTGCGAAGCGGCGATCGGTTTGTGTTCTTCGTTCGGTCAGTAAGGTTGTCATGTCCCAAAAGAAAGTCGTCATCGTTGGGGCCGGACCTGGTGGACTGGCCTCGGCGATGCAGCTCGCCGCGGGCGGCTGCGATGTGACCATCCTGGAACGCCGCGGCCAAGTTGGCGGCCGGACGTCCGCGATCGAAATCGACGGCTTCCGTTTCGACTGCGGCCCCACGTTTTTCCTCTATCCACGCGTGCTCGACGAGATCTTTCACTCGACCGGTCGCGACTTGATGGAAGAGGTCCCGATGGAGCGTTTGGATCCGCAGTATCGGCTGACATTCGGTGGCGGCGGTCAACTGGATTGCACGCCCGACATGGACGAGATGGATCGCCAGATCGCTCGGTTCTCACCGCAAGACGTCGGGCAACTGAAGCGGTACATGGACGACAACCGGATCAAGCTGGAAAAGTTTCGTCCGATCTTGGAGTCACCGTTTCATTCCGCGATGGACGTGATGAAGCCGTCCTTGCTGGGCGCGGCCAAACACCTGCATCCATTTCGAACACTGGGCAAAGAACTCGAGCGTTATTTCAGCGACCCACGTCTAGTCATCGCGTTCGCGTTCCAATCCAAGTACCTCGGGATGTCGCCATTCAACTGCCCGAGTTTGTTCAGCATCTTGTCGTTTCTCGAATACGAATACGGCGTCTTCCATCCCATCGGTGGCTGCAGCCGTGTGAGTGAAAAGATGGCCGAGATCGCCGAAGAGATGGGCGTGAAGATCCGGCTGAACGAACCAGTCGATTCAATCGAAATGGAAGGCCGACGAGTTCGTGCATTGCATACTGAAAACGATCGCTACGACGCGGATGCGTTTGTCGTCAACGCCGACTTCGCGGACTGGATGACAAAGACCGTTCCCAACGCATCTCGCAAACGTTGGTCGGACGAACAGATCGCGCAGAAGAAGTTCTCCTGCAGCACTTACATGTTGTACTTGGGCATCGAAGGTCTGTACGAAGACCTGCCGCACCACAGCATCCACATCAGTAACGACTACAATCGCAATCTGCGTGAAATTGAAACGGATCACGTCCTCAGCCAAGATCCCTCGGTGTATGTCCAAAACGCGGGCGCGACCGATCCAACCTTGGCTCCCGCCGGACACAGTTCGCTGTATGTGTTGGTCCCCGTCACGCATGACACCAAAAACGTCGACTGGTCAAAAGAAGCCGCCGGTTTTCGCGAATTGACTCTCGACAAACTTGGTGAACTCGGCCTGACCGATGTGCGTGATCGAATTCGAGTGGAGCACCAAATCACTCCTGACGATTGGCAAAGCGACTACTCGATCTACAAGGGTGCGACGTTCAACTTGGCGCACAATCTAGGTCAAATGCTTCACATGCGACCACGCAATCGCTTCGAAGAACTCGATGGCGTTTATCTGGTCGGCGGCGGAACTCATCCGGGCAGTGGACTCCCGGTGATCTATGAATCCAGTCGCATCAGTTCGCGATTGTTGCTGCAAGACTTGGGGATGGACACTGGCTTCATCGACGACTCCGCCCGCGGCGTGCCGCCGCGTCCCG